>Ga0070673_100001974_pt1 | contig 12379 bp, 3 predicted proteins | sample KBSM23metaG_FD_65342 | JGI IMG/M metagenome (GOLD analysis project Ga0070673, IMG submission 65342) | Miscanthus rhizosphere microbial communities from Kellogg Biological Station, Michigan, USA - KBS M2-3 metaG | ecosystem: Host-associated > Plants > Roots > Rhizosphere > Soil ... | reverse complement strand
ACAACCTCGGTCTCCACACGCTTGAATAGCCGTGTGTCATAAAGTTTCTTGCGCGTGAGATTGACTTTCGTCAGATCGACGGGATCACCCTTCTTGATTTCGAATTGGCGCGCAATGAAGGCGCTGCTGGTGACCTTCGCTCCAGTCACCTCGATGCCTTCTATGATCTGAAGTTCACCTTCAGTGATCGCGAATCGCACGGTGGCTTGAGCCAGGCTCGGATCAGGAGTTGTGGAGGGCACGATTAGGACATCGTTGTAGCCGCGCTTCCAATACTCGCTGGTGATGGCCTGTCGGGCTGCTTCCAGCCATTCGGAGGTAAAGCGTGCCGGCGTTTCCTTCTTTTTCGAGGCTTCAGTCGTCACGATTTCACGCAAACGTTCAGCGTCAATCGCCCCGTTGCCCTCGAATTCGATGCTTTTCACGGTGAAGGCCATGCCCCGATCGACCGTGACCTCGAAGTGTGCTTTGTCACCTTCGATCACAAGCTTCGGTTCGGTTGATTTCACCTCCAGATAGCCGTCGCTGCGCAGGGTGGATTCGATCTGTTCTTTGATTGCCACGGGCTGCTCCATGACCACACCTGCGGGGTCATGGAGACTCATGGGTTCGATGCCGTTGAACACCCATCCCGGCTTGTCGAACTTGAAGCCCGGCACGATCTTGAACACGTAGCGGCGTTCCGGTGAGTCCGAAGGCGAATCCTCGGCGGAGACTTGCGCCTCCAGGTAGCCCTCAGATCGAAAATGACGGAGGAGGCGTCTTACGCTTTCGCGCTGAGAGGACACGTCCGAAGATCGCAACGTCCAGACTTGTTCTATTTCTTTCCGAAGCTTTTCTGGGACATCTGCGCCTTCATATGCGAGCAGGATCTTCGGCCCCTGCGTAATATCAAACTCTATATCGACGTTTCGATTCTCGCTGTTTTGCTGCGTCTGGATGCGGGCAAACGGGTACCCCTCTGACGCAAGAAAGCGCCGAAGATTCCGCACATCCTGACTGCTATGGTAGGTGCCAAAGGGACTTCCTTCCTTTGTAACGCGCTTGCGGAGATCTTTCTCTGAGAAGGAGGTTCCGGTGAACGTAATCTTCCTTAACCTGACTTCGTTAAGGGGTTTTGTGCGCTCCAGGAGCGGATCGCCTCCGCCAAGGCGAAGTTCGTGCTTCAGGTCGATCAGGACTTCGTTCTGTTCTCCGTCATTGATGCCCCGGACAACGAACCTTTTGAAAGGCTTATACGCGAGAATCCATGTTTGTGCTTCGGTTTCATTCAGCGTTTGGGAGTAAACCAGACTGAGCTCCTGCGTGATGTCCTTCGCAAGCGTCAACCTCGCCGCGACGTCGGTCTGCTCAGCTACCGTGACAGGGTCAATCCGAACGGTGTTCAAGCCGAGAACATTCCCCGCCTGACTCAAGACTCCGGCGCTGAGTCGGCCGGACACATAGCTCAGAGCTTGCTCTCCGGCGACGGCCCCGTAGGTTCCTTGAAGCTCTTCGAATGTGCGGCCCGTCAGAAGCATGGTGATGATGTCCTGTTGTTCGAGGTGGGGATCGGAGGTGAATTCCGGCTTCAGTTTCTCAGGAGTCCCGCTGATTTGCAGGGTAACGAGATAACGCTCTTCCTCGACTTCGAGTTCATGTGTTGCCACGAAGTCCAGCTCTGGCTCACTTCGTAGTGGATTGTTGAAGTCGATGGACCCACGCTCGATGGAGTAGCGATCGGCTCGCTGTGTTGTCTGACCCGTCTGGCCGGTCACCGTAGGCCCGAAATACAGTTCGCCCCCATCCAGTACCCGAGCGCGCCCAAGGATGATCGGGTTCGCAACCGTCCCACGGACTTGAAACGTTCCAGCCGCTTCCAGATCGGCCACGTTGTTTTTCACAACGACGTTGTTCTCTGCCCGAACCTCGACCTCCATTCGAATCTGGCTGCTGAGGCCAGTCGACGTCGCAGGATTGAGGGGCGGCGGGGGTGCTGTGATGCGCGCGAAGATCGCCTGGGTTAGTTTGAGATCCTTTTGGTAAATCGCATTGAGCACATTCACGGTACCGCGCAGAGTCAGATTAGGCATCGAGCCTTCCAGAGCGAGTTCACTGGAAAATTCGCTCTGGAATCCTTCGGGATATTCCAGCTGACCGCGTTCAACTTTCACTTTGATTGCGGCATCCCGGAGGCCAGACGTCGACAGTCCGGTGCCTCCTGATGCGGAGAACGTGCCCTCATTCAATTTCCCATCCGCACGGCCGAGTTCGATTCGATCGTCGTGAAGCTGTGCTTCAACGTTCAAGCCTTCGAGCTGGATCTCCGGTGTTTCGATCGCGAGTTCTCCATCGGAAATTTTGACAAAGCCATTGAGATTCGGTTTTTCTGCAGTGCCGCGCAGCGCAATGCGTGTCTCCATCCGCCCGGATGGGTGTGAATTCGGAATAAACGGTTCCAGGATCGCCAGATCCGTATTCGCATCTGCGTCGAAGTTCAGGGTTTGGTCGCGGAGGTTTGCCTGGCCCTTGATGCTCGCGTGCGTCTCGAGCCCCTCGATTTCAAAGCTCCGAACAGTCAAGGCCTGCTGATCTAGCGCGACTTCGATGGGTTGAGTCTGATGAATTGCTATGTCGCGCACCTTCATGTCGAGTTCGGTGACTTTTACATGTCCGGTGATATCTTCGAGGCGGGGACTTTTGATATCGATTTCCCCTTCGGCGTTGGCAATCCCTGTTGCAAGCTGCCCTTGCAGAAGGTTCTCAGGTCGAACGTTGGCAATTTTGAACTGAAGGTGTCCCGTACCCTTCCATGATCCGTTCCCCGTGACGGTTGCAGTTGCTTGTGCATATTCGGCCTGCAACGTCCGAATGGTGATCTCGTTCCCCGTAAAATCCACCAGAGCGGATATATTGGCGGGTTCGGTCATCTGCATCACGCGCGCGGTCGCATTGTCGGTGGTCAACGTGCCTTCGATTGAAGGATCGTTCAGGGTTCCTTTGACTGTCGCAGACACGTGTGCCGTCCCGCCGAGTTCAACGTCTTCGAGCGGCAGATCCGCGAGATCGATCTTCGTGTCCAGTGCAGCCCCTGTAGTTGTGGTGCCGTTAGCCGATAGCGTGACGCCTTCCCCACGAAGCTTGAATTCATCGAACTCGAGGTTGTTGGCTTTGAAAGGCTCGGCCTCGCCGGACACCCGGATCTTGCCGTCGGCAACCATCTCGTAGGCGTCGTAGCGAAGCCGGCTGTCGTTTGAAGTCAGCGTCGCGGTGAAGGGATATGGCTGCTGGAGCGTGATGTCACCGTCCACCGTGGCTGCGTACTTTTCGGATTTCGCCCGAAGGGTTGCTGTCTGTAGATTTGTCGATCCTTCGACGTGAACAGTGCCGTGCTCCATCTCTCGATAAACGACGTCACGAAGGTCGCCGGAGAAATCGATTTTCGGGGATCGGTAGGTTCCGCTGGCTTGAGCCTTTAAAGACGCCGTCGTGGTCAGGTCGGCCACCTGAACAACTTTCAGATTGGAGATCCCGGCTTCCGCATTGACCGCTTCCGTACTCAGATTCACAGTTCCCGTAGCGTTCAGAACTCCCTCGGCCTGACGCCCTTCAAGCTGCGTGACGATTAAGGTGTCGTTTTCGTATTTGCCTTCCAGGCCGACGCTGTCGATATGTGTGCCGACTATATCGAGGCCGGCGGAAGAGCCCGCAAACAACGCGGTCGGCTGATCGATCGTGCCCCCGAGGTCCGCGGCCAGGTCGATAATGCCGGCCGTTTCCATGCCCAGGTCGCTCAGGTCCATCCGGACTGCGGGGACTTTCCCACGGATTTGCCTGTCTGTCAGATTCACTTCGAGTGAGGCGTCGGACACCCGAGATGCATCGGCCATCGCATTAATGTCTTGAATCGCCAGTACGTTGTCTCGAAACGCTGCCACTGCCGAAACGTCGACGGCGGAAAGTCCGGGATAGGAGGTGCCCGTAGCAAACGGGTGAACGGTTCCGCTCAACATTCCGTGGAGTCCATCCGCATAATCCCCGGCAAGATTAATGTTGTCGATGTAGGCAGTGCCTATGTCCACGCGTGACGAGCTGCCCTTGAACGAAGCCGCGGGCTGTTCAAACGATCCTCCGAGTTCTCCAGAGAGACTCACGGTTCCCGTCACGTCAGGGACAAAATCGTGCAAGTCGATCAGGATTCGGGGCGCTTCTCCACGAATGCGCCGGTTTGTGAGATTGGCTTGAAGTGTGCCGCCGGTGACGTTCGAGCCTTTCGAAGTGGCGCGGATATCTCTTACAGTGAATACATTGTCGCGAAACGCCGCTACAGCAGAAACATTGATCACGTCCACTTTCTGATACAGCGGGCTGGAACGGAGAGGCTGAAGACTCGCTTTTGCCGTTCCTTCAAATCCGTTGAGGCTTCCTGTAAGAAGCGGCTTCAGACCAGCGCCAACCTGTCCCCTGATTGCCAAATCTGCCGCGTTCGTCCGAACGTCGAGGGTAGCTTTGGCGTCCGTGACCCGGAGTTCTGACTGAACGGCGCCATATTCCCGGGTCGTCAGGTTGACGCGGCCATCGCCCGAGAGATCACTCAGATCGGAACGCTTCCACTTCAAATTCAGAGTTCCATCGGTGCGCGCAACAAAACCGCTCGGATCGAGGTTCACATCTTTCCATGCGATGTTTGCGGATGTTCCAGCGTCGGATAGGCGTGCAGAACCTGCGATTTCGCCACCACGTTGTGTTGCTCGAAACTCCGGGATGTCGAATGTCCCATTCTTGTAAGAGGCTTTCGCGCTCAATTGGATGTCTTTCCATTTCTCGATGGTCAGAGGATCCGTAGAGACCTCGGTATCAAGAGCGAGCGCCGGTGACCAGCGAATGACGCCCTGAGCCGAGCCGCTGCCTTCGTACTTCGTATAGTGGAGTCTCCAGGCCGCTGGACCGAACTGTGCAGAAACCGGGTCAAACGCAAAAGGAATCTCCGTGGCAGCAATGCTTGCTTCGGTGCCGATGGACACCGGCGTATCCAGGCGGATGACGCCGCGGCCATTTGTCGCTTCGATGGAGAGGGAAGGGATTTTTACTACCGCTTTCGGTGTGGAATACGTCAGAGAGGCGTTGCGAATGGCGAGGTGATCAACTTGAACGTTGAGGGGTTTGGTGGTTTGGGGCGTTGCTGTCGTGGAACTGCCGGATGCCTCCGAAACCTCAGTGGATTGAATGTCTATCGCGACACCGTCTGCTTCGAGGTTTGTAATGCGTAGATCCTTTCCTCGCAGAGTACGCCAGGGAACATCAATAAGCAGATGGTCGACGCGGATCCGCTGACCGTTCTGGTCATACGCGATTCCATCAATGGATGCCCGCAGCCTTGTCAGTTCAAGGTGAAGGCGCCTGGCGGTAAAAGGGAAACCGGCTTCCGCTGCATAGCGTTCCGCCTTCCGCAGCAGCCACTGTTGAAAGGGCGAAGACGTGAGGAGAAGCAGCGACAAACCGATGAGTGCAATCCCAGCTAAGAGAACGCCTTTGCGGCGACTGATCCTCATGTTCAGGTAACTCTTCGGCCAAGCGTATTATCTCTTATTTTGAAACGACATGGTGCCCTGTGGTCGCTGTATTCGACTTAGGGCGCGACAATAGATGCGGCTCTTGGTATTGGCACAACTGCGGCGATGGTGGTTCCTCCGGCATTGGAACGGACTTCCAGGGTTCCTCCGTGTTGGCGAAGACGCTCACGCATACCCGGTATGCCGACCCCGAAGGGAACCTCCTTGCCATGCGCATCCAAATGCGCTTTCGACGGAAGACCTCGTCCTTTGTCTTCGATTTTAAGGACAAGGTTGGTTTCTTTTTTCAAAAGCCGGATGATCGCCGTCTCGCTACCCGAGTAACGAAGGATGTTGGTAAGGCCCTCCTGGACGACCCGGAAGAGATCGGTTTCCAGATCCATTGGAAAGCGGCCAAGATCGGGCTCAATATGCAATGCGACGCTGATTTTGGCGCGTTGTTTGAGTCCGCTGATGTACCAGTCCAGGGCGCCCATGAGTCCGAACTGATCGAGCATCGGTGGATGCAGCAGATAAGACAGCGTACGGATCTCTTGTTTGGATTCTTCACAAAGTCTTTGGCACTCGAGAAGAATGGCCTTCGAAGGCGGATCGAGGGTGGCCGATCGTTCGAGGACCAACAGGTTGAGGCCGATCGCTGTCAGGTTCTGCCCGGTTACGTCATGCAGTTCACGCGCGATACGGCGACGCTCTTCGTCCTGGATGTCCAACAGACGGGCAGAGAGTTCCTGCAATTCGCGCTCGGCTTCCTTAAAGCGCGTGATGTCCGTTACTGAGCCGAGAATTTGTTTGGGGCGTCCGTCGGGCGTTCTGCTGAAAATTGTCGCCATGCGCTGAACCCAGCGCCATTGCCCGTTCTTATGCCGCATTCGAAAGACATGCTCAAAAACTTCTCCATCACGGCGGGTTGCATATTCGGCGCTAAGCTTCTGCAGCGATGCAATGTCGTCGGGATGAAGGAATCGCGGGAGGAAGTTCTCTCCCATCTCCGAGATCTCGTCCGGAGTGTATCCGAGTACGTCCACACTCCGGTTGTTGGCATAGACATTGCGGCGTTCGACGAGGTCAAAGACGAACAGGACATTTGGAGTCGTTTCGGCAATGCGTTGCGCAAAACGCTGGCTTTCCTGCAATCTTGCTTCCGCCCGCCGTCGTTCCAGTTCCGGTGAGAGACGGGCGGCGAAGATATTCAGGACAGTTTCGGCGCTGCTGAAATTGTCCATCGCAGAGTGACTCATGACGGACAGAGTGCCCAGAGGTTGACTGCTCGAGCCCTTTAGAGCGATTCCCAGATAGCTTTCCACCCCCATGTCCACGAGTTGTTGGTCCCGCGGAAACGCAGACTGAACCCCGCACCGATAGACTGCGTGGCCAGACGCGAGCGCCTCCCCGCAGGGTGTTCCTGCGAGGTCATACTCGATTTCATCAAAAAACTTGTCGCCGCCATAGAAAGCAAAAGCCCGAAGTCTTTCGGGGTTGCGGGCGTCAAGTTCCGAGATACAGGCGAAATCCGTTTTTAGGGCTTTGCAGAGATGCTGGACCAGCAGTCGAAAGAAGGAGTCGCCACTGGTAGTCGAGATTCCATCGGCAATGCTACGCAGGAGATCAACTTCCTGATCGTCAATGGGCACCTATCCTCCAGCCCGAAGGGCATCCCCGGGTCGCTGTTGTTTAACATAGAATTCGGGGTTTTCCAGCGGGAAAATCGCAGAAACACGCGATCAATGGTTGGCGCACCAGGCCTGGACGTATACGATGCGTGCATGTCGCCCAACGGTCTCCGTTTTTGCCTGCGGCTCTGTCTCCTCAGTTGCTTCGCTGTGCTGGGCGCGGGCACGTTGACAGGGTCGCAGGAACGCCCTGGCGCCGCATTGAGCCTGCAGGCGAACAGTCTCAAACCTCGTGCCGCAAATGCCGGCGCGGCAACCCGGACATTGACGCTCGATGGCATGTTCTATGAAACGGCCGCCGGTCGCGTCACTGTTCCGGCCGAGCTGACGGCACGTGCGCCCGCGGTGGTCACCGCCGGGCAATGGGCTGGAGAAACGCGAATGCCCGACGGACGTCTTGTTCGCATGTCCGTGTCCGCGCAGGGAGGGGCTTTTAACATCGCGCTCAACGCAACGCCAGGCCAGGGAATTATCCGATGGGGTTTTGCGGTCGAGGCCGTTCAGGATGAGTACTACACCGGCCTTATGGAGCGCGTGATCGACGGCCCGCAGCAAGCATCGTGGGCACCCGGTCTGGCTACAGCCATGAACCTTCGCGGCCAGCGATTGGATATGCTGGTGAAACCCACACTCTCGCTTTACGCACCCTTCTACCTTTCCTCCCGTGGCTACGCTTTGTTCGCCAAAGGAAGCTGGCCTGGCGTTTTCGACTTCGCGCGAGCGAAGGCGGATCGTGTGCTGGTGGAATTCGAGGGGCCACGTGTCGAGGTCAAGGTCTCCACTGCTTCTGATCCCGCCGCTCTCGTCCGTGCACACGCCATGGACGCAGGGCCACCCGTGCTACCGCCACGCTGGATGTATGCGCCCTGGCGCTGGCGCGATGAACATACGCAGCGCACCGCATACTATGACGGCACGCCGGTTACAGGCCCCTTCAATTCGGAAGTCATGGAAGACATTCTGATGATGCAGGCCTTTGGCATTCCTAATGGCGTCTATTGGATTGACCGCCCGTGGGGACCGGGCCAGATCGGCTATGATGACTTCGAAATTGACAGCGACAGGTTGCCCCACTTTGGAGACATGGTCCGCTGGCTCGACGGAATGCAGGTGAAAACGTTGCTCTGGATAGCGCCGTTCTTCAAGGGCAGGATGGAGACAGAAGCGCTTGCGAAAGGATATGGATTACCGGGACAGACGGGTCCTGCGAATGGCCAGAACTATCCGCTCGTGGATCTTACCAATCCTGCTGCAAAGGCCTACTGGCAGGATGGGGTCACGAAGTTACTTCGGCTCGGTGTTGCAGGATTCAAGCTGGACCGGTCTGAAGAAAACATACCAGATGATGGATCGGTTCAGGTTTTCGACGAACGCACTCTGCGTGAGTACCGTAATGCCTATCCCGCCATGTTCGTGCAGGCCGCCTACGAAGTTGCGAAGAAACACCGCGGCGACGATTTCATCGTGATGCCGCGCGCGGGCTACAGCGGTTCTGCTCCTTATGCAGTGTTCTGGGGCGGCGATATTGGTGGGACACAGGAAGGTCTGCGCGCTTCGATCATCGGCGTACAGCGCGCGGCCGTGATGGGATATCCGAACTGGGGCTCCGATACCTGCGGCTACAACCAGCAGTTGATGGAGCAGGAAGTGTGCGGACGGTGGCTGGCTTTCTCCGCGTTCACGCCGATCATGGAAGTCGGCCCAACGCGAAATGTTGCGTTCTGGAATGCGCCGCGCGAACCCGCCTATGACGACGTGCTGATCGCGCTCTGGCGTATGTACGCACGGATGCATGATTCCCTGCGGGACTACAGCTACAAATACGCTGAGGAAGCCCATCGCACGGGAATGCCGATTGTCCGTCCTCTATTCCTCGTAGACCCCATGCATCAGGAGGCCTGGGACAACTGGTGGACTTATCTTTATGGGCCCGATCTTCTGGTATCCCCGGTATGGGAGAAAGGGAAGCGGGCGCAGCAGGTCTATCTGCCTGCCGGGAATCGATGGCGCGACGCCTGGAATCCGGAAAAGGTTTATGCGGGTGGGCAGACGATCTCGGTGGGCGCCGAAGCCCATCAGCTGCCGATCTTCATCCGGGTTGGATCGCCGGTGAAGCCGTGGAATCTGAATCAGCTGTGGCAGGAGTCGGTGGAAATTGCGCGGAAAAAACCGGATTTGAAACCCCTCGATGCAACCGTGAGAGCGTGGTTCGAGAAGCAGCGGAATTAGGCACTACCGCTCCAGGTGCATCCCAAAAGCATAGAGCGTGCCGTCGACACCACCGAAATATACTCGACCGTTAGCAACGGTCAGACCCGTGAGAGCTGACGGGCCCGCGACGAGATTCCGGCTCGAATAGAGTTCCTTCCCCGTTCGCGCATCGAGCGCATACAGTGTCGCGCGGGTGGAACCTTTCGGCCGTTCATCCACCGAGTCGCCACTATCCGAAAGTTTGCGCGTGAATTCTCCTGCAGAGAGCGCAAACACTACTCCATTCGCAATTACCGGAGGCAAAGGCGAACTCAGATCTCGGGAGACCCATGCCGGTTCCAGCATTGACTTGCCACCCTGCTCCCGCAGTTTGAAGGCCACGATGAAGCCGTTCGGTGTCGGTCCGTTCGTCATCGGCGCCTTCAAATCGGAATGCACGGGGCCCGTCACCGGTGCGAGTACCCATCGGGTGCCGTCCATGTCCTGCCAGGTGGCCAGACCGCCCCAGATCCCACGCTCGGCGAAATTTTGTGAATCTCGGGCCGGTTGAACGAGAGAAGGCGTTTGGTGCAATGGCGTGGACTGATTACTTCCGCCGAGGGATGCCGAGTCCAGCAGGCACAGGCGATCGTCGGAGCACACGGAAACGAGAAGATCCCGATTGTTCAGGGCGAGAACACTGGGCGACGCAATATTACTAACGTCGCTGACGCTCGTCGCTTGTCCGCCTTTTCCAGGAGAAGAGAAGTACTGTCGTAACTGCAGTTCGCGTGGCGTGAGTGCGAGGATCTCACGGGAATGCTCGTCGCGGCCGTCTCCGGTTTGAACATACACGGTGCCGTCGCTGCCGATAACCGGGCCGCCGGTTCCCCAGTTGCTTCCCGCTTTGAGTTCAAACGATCGGACTTTGGGTGGATCGACATTTAGGTCAATTGCCCAGACGGCGTTGGTGGCTTCATTACATCCATGGGTCGTCATCGTGTAGATGACGTTATCCACCATGTTCAGGCTGGTCGCGCGCGCGTTGGCTGGAAGGACACTCACAGGCTGCGTCATGTCATCACCGGTAGAAGTATTTAACCGGTGGAGTCTGCCGTCGCTGGAGATCGCATATACCGACGCGGGACCACCGATAAACGCGCTGCCGCGCTGGCCCGTTGCAGGAGCAGGGGCCCCGCGGCCCGCGGCCGCGCCGCGAGCAGGAGCCGGCATGGTCGGCATGGCGGTCATGCCTCCCGGACACCGCCACGAGGAGGCGGTCACCTGGGGTTCGCGCGTGGAGTATTCAAGATGTTTCTGCCAGAACAGAGTGCCCAGATCGGCGTCGATGGCATAGACGATGTCGGGATTCGTTCCGACAAAAGCGAGTTCTTTGAATCCCCGGTAGGAGATCAATCGTCCCAGAATCACCGGCGGCATGATTGGCCGCATGCCTCTTGCCTGGACTTCGAGTTTGATCTTCCAGAGAAGTTGCAGATCCTTAGCGGTCTCCGGCGTGATTCTCGTGTCTGCGTTTTGCCACCCGCTGCGTTGGGCGTCGCCGCCGTACGTGGGCCAGTTGCGGTTCTGACCAAGCGCGATCCAACCTGAAATCATCAGAGCCGTAATCAAAAGACCGCATTTGCTGAGCGTGTTCATCGCCCTTCCAGGCCGAAGCAGTACAGCACACTGTCGAATGTTCCGAGATAGACGCGCCCATTCGCGATCGATAATCCGCCAAAGTGCGCGAACGAAGCGATCTGATCTCCACTGGAATACAACTCCTTGCCGGTCTCAGCATCGAGCGCATAGAGCGTCGCATGTGTGGATGCGGCAATGCGCAGCGGACTGGAGTCGTTCAAGCCGCGGTCGGGATAGGCCTGTGTTGTGTTCTCGCCGCTGCCGTATGCGAAAACGACGCCGTTCGCGACGACGGGCGGTTCCGCATGGTTCATGTCGCGTGACATCCACGCCGGTGTCAACTGAAGCTTTCCGCTCTTCTCTTCAAGTTTGAATGCGACGATTGCGCCGTGCTGGACAGTGCCGTGCGAGACCGGAGCCTTGAAGTCGGAGTGTGAAGGTCCCCAGAACGGCGCAAGTATCCATCGTGTGCCGCTGGAATCCTCCCATGTGGACATGCTGCCCCAGATACCGGTGGATGCGAAGTTGACTTCCTCATTGCAGATCAAAGGCGTGCGGAAAAGAGGTGTCTGATGATCTTCGCCGCCGGCAGATTTCGGGTCGAGCAGGTAGATGCGGCATTCCTTGCTCGCCGTGACCATGAGTTCTCGACCTTTGTAATTGAAGATGGCTGGAGTGACCTGCATGTCGAGATCTTTCTTGAACAGCCATGCCCAGTTTGAAGGGATGTACCAGTCCTTGAGCTTCAGATCGTTTCCTTCGATGCGTGCGCCGATCAGCCCGTTGCCGTAGCGACGCGTCGCCAGATCATAGGTGCCGTCGCCTGTGGGCGCCCACGCGGTGCCGCTGGAATCGATGGCTGCTCCTGTGCGTCCCCACAAACCGCCGCTTCCCGGATTGAACGTCATGACCTTCTTTTGTGGGTCGTTCAGATTGATGGCCCACACTTGATTTGGATTGCCGGCGCAGCCCTGCGAAGTCGTCGTGAAGATGACATTGTTCCAGAGGTTCAGCGCATAAGCCTTGCCGTTGGGATATCCGAACGGAACAGGCTGCGCCGTTTCGTCCCCGGTAGCGAGATCGATCGTGTGGAGCGCGCCATTGCCCGCGAGCGCGTAGAGCGTTCTCGCCCCGGAAGGCTGTGGCGCCCCGATGATGGGAGTTGCCGTCATTCCTCCAGGGCAAAGAGGATCCGTCGGTCCCCCATTTCTCGCAGGCGGGGGGTAGTCAAAGTGCTTCTTCCAAAGGAAGGATCCGGTTGCCGCGTCCATCGCGTACAGGTTGTCTGACACGCCAGCTGCCAGCACGATTTCGCGCGGCCCGTCA
>Ga0070673_100001973_pt1 | contig 12379 bp, 10 predicted proteins | sample KBSM23metaG_FD_65342 | JGI IMG/M metagenome (GOLD analysis project Ga0070673, IMG submission 65342) | Miscanthus rhizosphere microbial communities from Kellogg Biological Station, Michigan, USA - KBS M2-3 metaG | ecosystem: Host-associated > Plants > Roots > Rhizosphere > Soil ... | reverse complement strand
GGGACTGGCTGCAGAGAAATTGAATGGCGGCCGGCCTGGGAGAAGTTTTTTCTTGACAGCCCCTTTCATAGGACATTTGACTCCTGGCGGAGTGAAGAGTTGAAGCATTGACCATTCCAATCGAGAGGTGCAGCTTCGAATATTCTGTTCTACGGAATTGAGAATCGATGGACCACGGCTGTTCTAACACTGTCGCAGGCCGCTTCATCAACGCTCACGGCCAATCGGTCATAATTTCGCACGCACGATTGTGGCTCACCGATAGTCTCGTCGCGCTTTCACATCTAGAAACGCACGATACCCCATGCCTAACACAGCTCGCATATCTGGTGTCTTGAAGGAGATCGTCGTCGCCGGCATCTCAATCATCTTTTACGCGGTGATGGCCCATGCACAAGCGCTTCAGAGCCTGGCTCTCCCGCCTGAATCACCACGTTGGCAGTTCGATGGACAAGCAAAACCAGCTGACTATCTGGGCCGCAAGTCCATTTTTCTCGATGGCGGAGCGGCCACCATCAAAGACTTTGAACTGCGTGATGGCGTCATTGATGTTGATGTCGCTACGCCGGCAAAGAGAGGATTTTTCGGCATTCAATTTCGCATTGGAGCAGACAGCACCAGTGGTGAATGGGTTTACCTGCGGCAGCACAGGTCAGGTTATCCGGATGCGATGCAGTACACGCCCGTGCTGAATACCGGCTTGAACTGGCAGATTTACAACGGTCCAGGTTTCACAGGCCCCGTTGAGTTTCCAAAGGATGCGTGGTTCCATCTGCGGCTCGAGATCGTTGGCGCGCAGGCGAAGCTATATGTTACCGACAGGGAGAAGCCCGCGCTTGTTATGAATGATTTGAAGAGCGGTAATCAGAAAGGTTCAATAGCATTGGCTGTCCTCACCGGCGCAGCTTACTTTTCAAATTTTGAAGTACGCGAGACGGCTGCTGCTACGTGGGAACGTCACCTTCCTCCGATGCCAGCCGACACACTAATTAAGTGGAGCCTGTCACCTTCGTACGATGCGCTCGCTCGCAATTTGGAACAACCACTCTCTGGTGCGGAACGAGATGGAATTCAGTGGCAAGACGTCGAAGCAGAGTCGCCGGGCTTTGTCGTTATCAATCGCTACCGCGAAAGTCCACATCCCAGAGTCACATTCGCAAATGATTTTTCCAAACGGCTTGATCCGCAGCCGGGTATGAAAGTCGTTTATGCGAAGACGACAATCGTGTCCGATCGTGAGCAGGTCAAGAAGCTTTACATTGGATACAGTGACGACGTTAGTGTGTTCGTGAACGGCAAAATTCTATATCGAGGTCGAAGCGCTCAGAACTTTCGCGATCCGGCGTTCCTCGGAATCGTCAATCCTGAAAACGATGCTGTTTACATTCCACTAAAGAAGGGAAGCAACGAGTTGCTGTTAGCCGTCAGTGAACTCGGCGGCGGTTGGGGATTCATCTGCCGTCTAGTAGATTTCTAGATCAGCTCGGCTTTGCCTCAAAAGTGCACCGCCTCTCATTCTCACCGGGTTTCAACCCGGTGATCAGTACTAAAGCCATGCTGCACTAAAGCTGCGGCAGCACTGGGACACGCGGGAAACCGTTAAAACGGTTCGCCTGATTTTTATGTGAACGAGCGGAACACCCGGTTAAAACCGGGTGAGAATGAGAAATGCACGGACTTTTGAGGCGAAGCCGATCAGCTCGCCGAGTAAGCCAACACAGGCGTTGCTACGGGCACAGCAAGCTGGGCTTCCAGCGGATGCACGCAGTTATCGCACGTGCCGCATCGCTCCTCAGGTTGTTCTTCGCCAAAGTAGTCATGCAGCAAGCGCCAACGACAGTCAGCGCTTTGACCGTAGTGCATCATTCGTTCGAGTTTCTCGCGATCCTTTTCTGCTTTTTCCTCGGACATCCGCGCCAACTCTCTCAAATCATTTTCTTTCAAGTTAGTATTAACCAGCCGATACTTACTGCCACGTAACTCGCGCACAACCTTTACTTCTTTTAAGAGCGCAAGGATGACGCGTACTTTCTTATCAACCACCGTGTTGCTCTGTTCCTGCACACTCGCAAGCGAAACTGGATTCTCATTTGCTTCCAATGATTCAAGTGCCTGGTACACCGCGAGAATGTCGTCGAATTTTGGATGCTTACCGCCGAGAAAGAATTGCTGAGTGCGGCGGTCGTTAAGCTGATAGAAGAGAACACATGCCGCCGGCTCACCGTCACGACCGGCGCGGCCGGACTCTTGATAGTAAGCTTCGAGTGAACCGGGCATCTGATAATGGACCACGAAGCGAATGTCGGGCTTATCGATACCCATGCCGAACGCATTCGTGGCGACTATCGCTTTTAACTCACCCGACATGAACTTGTCCTGATTCTGTTTGCGCTCACTCGCTTTCATGCGACCGTGGTATTTCTCGACAGCAAAGTCAAAACTACGCAGCCAGTCGGTTAGTTCGTCCACCGTCTTCACTGTGGCGGCATAAATGATTCCGGCGCCGTCATGCTCGCGCAGTATCTTCACCAGCTGTTCATGCTTTTCGCGCTCATTGGTTACGCGCGCGACCGCGTATTCCAGATTCGGACGATTGATGCCGGTACGAATTACGCGGAACTTTCCGAGATCCAATTGCTTTTGAATGTCCGCAGTCACTTCTTCGGTAGCTGTCGCGGTTAAGGCAAGCACCGCTGGTGAGCCGAGCGTCTTGATCGCGCTGCCGATGGAAAGATAAGCAGGCCGAAAATCGTGTCCCCATTCGGAGATGCAATGCGCTTCGTCGATCACGATGAAGTCAATCGTCTTCTTACGCACACCGGCAAGAAAATCCGCATCCGTAAAACGCTCGGGTGTGACGAATAGAAAGTCATTGCCTTCGTTCTTAATTTGTTCGAGGTTCTGCTGATGTTCGGAGGTGGTAAGCGCGCTGTTCAACTGCATCGCTTCAAGGCCCGCATCTTCTAACTTATCAACTTGATCTTTCATTAGTGAGATAAGCGGCGACACAATGACCGTCGTTCCCGGCAGGTGTAGGCCTGGTAGTTGGTAGCAGAGCGATTTGCCGGCCGCCGTAGGCATTATCGCCAAAGTGTTCTTTCCTTCGAGTACACTGCGAATGACGTCCTTTTGGCCGGGCCTCAGCTTATCGAGACCAAAAACGTCACGCAGCGTACGCTTCATCTTGGTGAGTTCGCGCGTGACTTTCGGTACGAGGGAACTCATAGATTTTTTGCTCCGGTTTTGAAAAATGAATTCGTTGCTGAAATGATTAGCGACGGCGTCTGAGTAACAGCACGAGCAATAACACCACAACAAAAATCACGATGGTGCCGGGCCATATAAACCAGCCGCGTCCGCTGCTGTAGCCGCCAACGACTACACAGCCGGTTGAGCACGGCACGATGAGTGTGAGAAGTGTGATTAGCTTACGCATGTTAGTTTCGCCATAGTTAGGATCAGTACCGATTCGATTGCGTGACTCCTGTCTCTGCAACAAATTCAGACGCAATCCACCAACACTGCTTGGACGCAGCCTAGTAAACAATCTGAGTGCCACAAGTTCTGGGATCAGAGAATGTCGAGGCGGCCGCCATCGACGACGAGCGTCGTTCCCGTTATGAAGCGTGCTTCATTTGAAGCAAGAAAACAGATGGCTGCGGCGATGTCTTCGGGCTTGCCCACTGCGCCCTGGATTTTCTCAGCACCACTCTTAAGGTTTGGATTTGACCAGAGCATCGGCGTGTCGACAGCGCCCGGCGCCACACAGTTGATGCGGATTTTTCGCAGCGACAGTTCTTCACTGAACCCCCGAGTGAATGCTTCAATTCCGCCTTTGGATGAGGCATAAGGCACAACGTTTTGAGTGGTTTCGTGAGCGTGTACTGAACTGATGTTCACGATTGCCCCACCCTCCGGCATATGCGGGACGCCGTACTTAGAAAAAAGAAAAATGGAGCGTAGATTCACCGCCATGACCTTGTCCCAGTCGTCTTCAGCAAGTTCAACGATGGGCTTGAAGGTCATCATCGCCGCATCATTAACGATGACATGAATCGCTCGCCATTTATCGACAGCGGCATTAATGGCCGCCTGCACTTGTGCAGAGTTCGAAACATCAGCTTGCGCGAAGATCGCTTCACCACCGGCGCCGATGATTGACTTGACGGTGGCTTGTCCGTGTTCTTCGTTCAAATCGATCACGACTACGCGGCCGCCCTCGGTTGCGAATCGTTCGCAGGCGGCGCGGCCGATGCCGGAGCCGCCGCCGCTTACGAGGCAAACTTTCTTTTCGAATCTCCTCGAGTTCACTTCAAATGCAGTGCTACTTCAATGAGCGCCCGCAAACAGTCCCTGCTCGCGTACGTGCTCTTCTTCAAGTCGTCGCAGCCTCGCGGTCATAACGCTTTGTCTGCCCAGGTAACCAAGCAGTCGCTTAGGATCGTTCCGGCTAACCACAGGTAAACGGCCAATATCGTGGCGCAACATTCGTATGACCGCGTCGTGAAGAATCTCATCAGGAAATGCAACGATAAGATTGGGACTACCGGCCTCAAGCACGGTCTTGTTTTTCTCACCATCAATTTCGAGCGCCCGCAGAACGTCGCCCCTCGTAATCATGCCTGCTATCGAACCATCTTCACCAACGATCGGAATACCTTGTCTGCGCGTTAGTCGTGGATCGCTTTTGGCGATGCGATCAGAAAGTTCACTCACCAGCATCGTTGACGGAATGGTAGCCGGATTCTGATCCATCACTTCGCTGACACGCAGGACGGCCAGTGGATCGACACTGTACTCGCGCGTAATGTGGAACCCGCGCCGGGCAACCTTCTCAGTCAGGATTGAGCGTCGCAGAGCGAGAACCGTAAACGTGTGCGCCGCGAGACAGCCAACCAGTATCGCCGGCAGCAGATTTAGATCGTGTGTGAGCTCCAGAGTGAACACCATCGCCGTCAACGGCGACCGCATGGTGCCACCCATGATTGCTGCCATGCTAATGATCGCCCAGACACCTGAATCACCTAAGGGAATAAAGTGCGCCTCCGCAGCACCGAGCGCACCGCCCATGATTAGCAACGGCGCGAGCACGCCACCTGACGTTCCCGAGCCAAGCGCGATGGACCACACCATCGCCTTCCCGATCAATAAACCAATCAGGGCGGCTCCAATGATCTCACCGCGTAACAGGCCGTGGATGGTTTCATAGCCAACACCGAGTACGCGTGGATCGATGAATCCTCCAATTCCAACAAATAGTCCACCGATCGCTGGCCACCACATCCAATGAATCGGCAAACGTTCAAACAGATCTTCAAAGCCGTAAACGAGCGCGGTCAGGCCTCCGGAAGCTAACCCAGCGATGAGTCCAACGAGGCACGCGATGATCAATCCTTCACTGCCGAGCGCGGCGTGTGGCGTCACTGGGAAAACTGGACCACCGCCCATAAGCGGAACGCGCAGCGCCGCCGCCGTTGCCGCAGCGATGGCAACGGGAATGAATGAACGAGGTCGCCACTCAAACAGGAGTAGCTCGACCGCAAGGAGCACGGCCGCTACTGGTGCGTTAAAAATGGCAGCCATGCCTCCTGCAGCGCCCGCCACCAGCAGTGTTTTTCGTTCCGCTGAAGATAAATGAAATAGTTGTGCGAAAAGCGATCCCACTGCGCCACCAGTCATAATAATTGGGCCTTCCGCTCCGAAGGGCCCACCCGTGCCGATCGAGATCGCAGACGACAGCGGCTTCAATAAAGCAACTTTGATTGACATCCGGCTGCGGCCGAAAAGAATTGCTTCGAGCGCTTCTGGAATTCCGTGACCGCGAATCTTTTCAGAGCCGTAGCGCGCTAACAAACCAATGACTAGTCCTCCTATCACGGGGACGATGATTACCCACAATCCGAGATGGTTATGATCAGGCGATTGAAAAATTGAGGTGAAGCGGTGATAAAAAGAAAGGTTAGTAATTACAGCGATCAGCCAAAGTAATGCTTCTGCTACGACGGCGCTGATTGCACCAATCACGAGTGCCATCGCCGCCAATAGCAGCACTCGCTTATCCTGAGTAAAGTCCGCCAGTCTATCGTCGGCTCGTTCTATCTTTTCCGTCATTTAATGCGTCGTGTTCCTCCTTCATATTTCAAACGTTAGTAATTGAAACTAAGACTGAAGCTTTCAGTCGGCAGAATCTCGCGCCACTGCTCAATTAATTGTTTGTAGGCGCGGCCTACCGGTCGTATTTGTCTATTCAAGTCATAAAGCCCCAGTGGATTCACGCGACCTGCGTTTTCTCTTAATGCGGTATCCCAATCAACCTGATCCGTAAGGCTGTACCACGTGAAGCCAAGAATCGGCACCCCATCCAACTTAAGACGGTGCAGGTTGATCCATTCTTTGCGCAACCACTGCGGAGCTTTTTCGGCATCGTGCAGATTAGTTTCGGTATGCATTACCGGCAGGCCATAACGACTGTAGTACTGATGTGTGATCACATAATAACCAAAGATTTCGCCAGCCGGTTCCGTGTGGCCATCGCTAAAGACCAGATGTTCATTCGTGACGTAGTAGTCATTACCCATCACACATCGCGCCTTGACATGGTTCTCTGCGAACCAGTGATACTCCTGGCGCGTCATGCCGCTGTCGAGCAGGTACTCATACATGGTCGCGTTGACTGGGTACCCATAAGTCAGGTCGAGCGCGAGGAAACGTTTCAAATTCAGAAACTCGGCGGCGCGCTCACACGATGGTTCTTCAGCGTGAAAGTATTCTGAGGATTCGCTCTGAATGAAGGTCGCGTCCGGTTGAATCTGGAGGATCTCTCTCATCGCAAGCATGTTCGCCTGGCAAAGATGTTTGAGCGCGGTTACGAAGGTGCGATCTTCCGTTAGTCGTTCATTCCACCAGCCGTGCTGTGCAGAGAATTGAGCTGCGATAAAGATCTCATTGACCGGCGTGTAGAGCCTCACCCATGGATAGCGTTCGGCAAAAGCACAAGCGTACTCAGCAAACAACTTGGGCCAATCGGGGTTTTGAAAGTTTCCAATCCAGTCTGGCACACCGAAGTGACACAGGTCAGCGATTGGAGTAATTCTCAAGTGATGCAGTGCGTTAAAAGTTTCGTCCGCAAAACTCCAGTCGTAGCGTCCTGGACCAAGGTGGGTTGAGTAATACGGCGGACCATAACGAAGGAATTCGATTCCGAGCTCTTTTACGAGTTGAAAGTCCTGCTGCCAATGCTTGTAGTGACCGCACTTCTCCATCTCGTCCACGCGGAACGTCTTGCCGTCGGGTAGAGCGATTGTTGGGTAGCTATTCTCGACGCCGGTGGTAAACATGAACCGCCCGCCGAACGCATTCATCTTGTGGCGAAGTCGTGTGGCCATTAATCACTTAAGCGCACATTTGTTACAGCCTTGGGCGTCTTATCCGCGGACAGGGTTGCCCGCCAGCGATCAGAAAAGGCGTCGAATGGTGCGATTTGCGCGCTTTATTGAGAAGTGAAGCAAGACTCACGCCAAGCAAGTCAGAACCACCTGCGGGAGCGGGTGGGTGACATGGGGATTTTAGATTGAAGATTTTGGATTGCTGATTGCCTGATAACTGTCGTGGCCCTTAAAGTTGTACCGTCAAGACACGAAACACCAATCTAAAATCAGAAATCTAAATTCGCACCCATGGCTGCGGTCATTTTAATTTGCATCTCGTACTTGATCGGTTCAATTCCGTTTGGGTATCTGATCGTGCGCGCCAAAGTTCGCGATGACGTGCGCGAGAGTGGTTCTGGTGGGACTGGCGCTACGAACGTTACACGACGCGCTGGGAAACTTGCGGGACTGGTGACCTTGTTACTCGATGCTGCGAAAGGTGCAGTCGCAATCGCGTTAGTTAAGTGGGTACTTGGTTCACACGAAGCCAGTTTAGTCGTAGCTTTGAGCGGAATCGCCGCCGTAGTTGGTCATTGCTTCCCCGTCTGGCTTGGCTTCCGCGGTGGAAAGGGAGTCTCCACTGCCGTAGGCGCGTCATTGTTTCTGGCACCGTGGTGCCTGATAGCTGCGGCTTTGATTTTTATCGCGCTTGTTTCGGCGACTAGATACGTATCGCTTGGATCACTGGTGGCGACGATTGCCTTTCCACTACTCATCCTCACACAAAACTATTTGATTATGCCGATCAACGGTCTACGGTATGTGATGCTCGCAGCGGTTGGTACTGGCCTAATTATCATCGTCAGACACCAGGCGAACATCGAACGACTGCTTCGTGGAACTGAAAGCAAAATCACACGACGATGAAACGTCTCGCAGTAATCGGCGCCGGCAATTGGGGCACAGCGCTGGCAGTGATGGCGGCACGAAAAGGACACGAGGTCACGTTGTGGTCTCGCAACGCCGAGGTCGTCGCTGGAATCACAGCCTCACGTGTGAATCATCTCTATCTCGAGGGAGTCACCATTCCTGACGGGGTAACTGCGACTGACGAAATTGGACAAGCCGTAACAAACTCGGACTTGATCATTCTCGCAGCGCCTTCACATGCGATGCGTGACTTGCTCAAGCAAATCGCTTCTTCAATTCCAGACAACGCTATCCTGATCAGTGCGACCAAGGGAATTGAAATCGCGAGCGGGCAGCGAATGTCCCAAGTCGTTAATGACGTGCTTGGTGGCTCATTCCCAAATCGCTTCGTCTGTTTATCCGGACCTTCCTTCGCGGATGAAGTCGTAGCCGGCTATCCCACTGCGATAGTGGCCGCAAGTATCGGAAGCACGGAACGGGAGACGGTGCAAAAAGAACTGAGCTTTGCGAATCTTCGCATTTACTCGAACGACGATCTGGTTGGTACGGAGCTCGGTGGTTCAATAAAGAACATCATGGCGATTGCAGCGGGGATGGTCGCGGGACTCGGCTTCGGAACGAACACGGTGGCTGCGCTAATCACGCGAGGATTGGCTGAGATGACTCGTCTTGCTTTGCGCCAAGGCGCGCGCTTGGAAACGATGATGGGGCTGGCAGGATTGGGGGATCTGGTTCTGACCTGCACCGGCGCGCTTTCGCGAAATCGCCGAGTTGGTTTTGAACTAGGAAAGGGAACGCCGATCGATAAAATCACATCATCGATGCGAGGCGTCGCAGAGGGGATCAAAACTACTGCCGCGGTCCATAATCTCGCGATGCGGCTCGGTGTGGAGATGCCGATCACTGAACAGGTGCGAGCGGTGCTTTACGACAACAAATCAGCTAAAGATGCGGCCAGTGAATTGATGGCGCGGCCGTTACGCGACGAAGCGTGAAAGTAGAACAGAACTTCAGCCTGTTTGAGCATTGATGATGAGTTATTAGTGAAGTAATCAGTAATCAGCCAAGGCAGAATTAAGCGCCGAACTATAAGCTCTACAAACCCAAAGCGCCGTCGCCGCTCGCTCTGCCGGCGCACTCCAAACTTGACACCTTCGTCTGCTTCGGGCACTAAATAATCGGCGATTGAACCGAGATCATGGCGGCTACAGAAACAGAGAAAGTGCTTGCTTCAAACAAAGCCGCCTTTCACAACTACCACATTTCCGATAAGTACGAAGCCGGCATCGCGTTGACTGGCACGGAAGTGAAAAGTGTGATGGACGGTCGCATCCAACTTAAGGAGTCTTACGTTGGTGTGCGCGATGGTGAAGCGTGGTTGTTCAATGCTCATGTTTCACCTTATTCTCACGGCAACCGTGAGAACCCAGATCCAGTTCGCACTCGCAAGTTACTGCTGCACAAACGTGAAATTGAAAAGTTGGACAGTGCCGCAGCGCGTGACGGAATGACTTTGGTGGCGACACGCGTTTATATGAAAAATCGTCACATAAAAATTGAAATAGGCGTTGCCAAGGGAAAGAAGCTCTACGACAAACGCGAGACCGAGATGCGTCGCACCGTTGATCGCGAAGCGCGAGCTCAACTGAAAGAACGCACCCGGCACAAAGCGTAAATTCAACAATCATAGGAGCACGAATGCAGATTGAAGGAAGTGCAGGCCATTATCGCGATCTGGATGTACAAGCGCTCGCCATAGCGATTTTCAAAGATGAGAAAGCGGATGAAGGCTTCTTAAAAGAGCTCGACGAACTTACAGGCGGCCTTGTTAGCTCAGCCTTGCAGGGCGAAGAACTTTCTGGCAAGGAAGGCGAGACTGCTTATTTTCATCTGTTAAGTAACAAGCCTCTCCAAGCGGCGAGGCTGCTACTCGTAGGCGTTGGTACTCGTGAGAATTATCTAATACCTCAGGTTAGCCAGATGGCGGGAGTCGCCGCGCGTAGCCTTCGTTCAAAAGGCATCAAGTCACTTGCGGTGGTTCCACGTGCCGAAGACGACGCTGAATTAGTGGCCTCTGCGGCGGTTGAAGGCGCGATCATGGGTTTGTTTGAGCCCGATAAGTACCGCACCGTCGATAAAGAGAAGCGGCAAATTGAAAAACTGATCGTGTCGCTCGCGGGCGCTGACGAAGGTGCTATCTCGAAAGGCACCGAGCGCGGTCGTATTGTTGGCGAGGCAGTTAACTTCACTCGAGATATGGCGAATGAACCCGGCGCTTATCTGACTCCAACTGATATGGCGGATCGTGCTCGCGAGATGGCGAGCGAATTTGGTCTAAGCATTGACGTGCTGGATGAAGCGCGCATGGAACAGGAAGGAATGGGCTCGCTATTAAGCGTTAGTCACGGTTCCGATCAGCCGGCGAAACTCATCGTCTTGAAATACACGCCGGGAGACGCTGCGGCCGCGCCTGAAGGCGAGCTGATGGCGTTTGTCGGAAAGGGAATCACTTTCGATTCTGGCGGTATTTCGCTGAAGCCCGGCGAGAACATGGAGTTGATGAAGTACGACATGACGGGCGGCGCTACAGTAATTGGCGCGATGCGTGCAGTCGCGCAGTTAAAGCCATCCATTCCCGTCCTCGGCGTTGCGCCCTGCTCAGAAAATCTTCCGTCCGGTAAAGCAACAAAACCTGGCGATGTGGTCCGAGCGATGACGGGCAAGACTATCGAAGTCATAAACACGGACGCTGAAGGCCGTTTGATTCTCGCTGATGCGATCGCTTACGCGAAGAAGCTTGGCGCCACCAGCGTAGTTGATCTCGCGACTCTAACCGGCGCTGTCAGTATCGCGCTTGGTGACGTTCATGCTGCGATTCTCGGAACCGATCAGGAATTGATTGACGAAGTCATCAATGCGGGCAAGGAAGTTGGCGAAAAATTTTGGCAGTTACCGCTGGATGCTGAATATACGAGGCAAATCAAATCCGACATCGCCGACATTAAGAACGTTGGTGGCCGCAAAGCTGGAACCATAACGGCCGCAGCTTTTCTTAAGGAATTTGCTGAAGGGCTTGCGTGGGCGCATTTGGATATAGCGGGGACTGCCTGGGCCGAAGAAACAAAAGGGTATCGCGCCAAAGGCCCAACAGGCATTGCAGTCCGGACGCTCATCAACATGGTTGAGCGCGCTTCACGGAAGGGAACTGAAGCTGAAGCCTAATCTAGTGTCACTGTCGAAGATTGGTCACAGCACCTGTGTGCATTCGTGAACAATCGAAAAGGTCGGCTCAAAGATCATTAGCAAAATTTAATACAAGCAAGCGGCACGGGGATTGATATAGAGAAGTTTACCCAACCAGAGGGCATCGGCCGCCAAACGGATTTGTCCTCGCCCCCTCGAAGGCCGCTCGAGGTGCTAAAGTGCCGACCCTCTGGTCCCTCATTAAAATCCACCCAGAAACAACCACGGGCCCCGTGGTTGTTTTTGTATGCGCCGTCGTCAAGCGAGCAGAGGGCAAAGAGCTCAGGGCAAAGCGCAAAGAGCGAAAAAGCAGTCGTACCTGCTTTCCTTAGCCCTTTGCTCTTCCCCGTTTGCCGGCTGAATATAGCCAGTGGAACTTCAGATCGACTATAATTCGCCCATCTGATGTCCCCAGGCGGGATATGAATTCGTCTTCCCACCCCGAGGAGACTTAACGCCGGTGATCGATTACTACACAATCCTCGAAGTTAAGCGGACAGCCTCAAACGCTGAAATTAAATCCGCTTACCGAAAGCTCGCTCGCGCGAAACATCCGGATTTTAATGCAGGCTCACCAAAGGCTGCGCGCGAGTTCGCTCTATTAGCGAGGGCGTACCACACGCTCAGCGATCCGCAGGAGCGCGCCTTTTATGATCAGAAACTAAAGGCGCAAGCGACTCGCAGCTATTCGATACTGAGTTCAGACAATCCCCACGCACGTCGTGCGCGGAACGTCGCGCTGCAGGCACGTTGGGACAAGATTGTCGATGAAGTCTTGGAACGAGAGCGGCGTGAGAATACTGAACGTCAGCGAGCGGTGTTTACGACGGTTTCGCTGT
>Ga0070673_100001972_pt1 | contig 12382 bp, 6 predicted proteins | sample KBSM23metaG_FD_65342 | JGI IMG/M metagenome (GOLD analysis project Ga0070673, IMG submission 65342) | Miscanthus rhizosphere microbial communities from Kellogg Biological Station, Michigan, USA - KBS M2-3 metaG | ecosystem: Host-associated > Plants > Roots > Rhizosphere > Soil ... | reverse complement strand
CGCAGGTCGAAGATCATCTCGTGCGCGACGCGGCCGTTGTGGTTCGCGTAGAGCACGTCGTAGTGCGCTTCCAGCCGCGCCTTGACGTAGTTGGCGTTGAGAATCGCGACGCGCGTGGCGTCGGTCATCCCGATGGCGCCGAGCATCCTGATGTAGCCGTACGAGATCAGCAGGATGCTCGCGCTGCCCCACGGCGCCGCCGAGATCGCCGGGATCGCCTTGTCGCCGCCAACCGTCACGACCGGATGGCCCGGCAGGAACGGCACGAGATGCCTGGCCACGCCGATCGGTCCCATGCCGGGGCCGCCACCGCCGTGCGGGATGGCGAACGTCTTGTGCAGGTTGAGATGGCACACGTCGGCGCCGATCGACGCCGGGCTGGTGAGCCCGACCTGCGCGTTCATGTTGGCGCCGTCCATGTAGACCTGTCCCCCGTGCTCGTGGACGATCGCGCAGATCTCTCGGATCCGCTCCTCGAAGATCCCGTAGGTGGAGGGATAGGTCACCATCAGCGCCGCCAGCGTGTCGTGGTGCTGCTGCGCCTTGGCGCGCAGGTCGTCGAGCTCGATGTAGCCGTGCTCGTCGCAGGCGACGACCACCACGCGCAGCCCGGCCATCGTCGCGCTCGCGGGATTGGTGCCGTGCGCCGATGACGGGATGAGGACGACGTCGCGCTGCGCTTCGCCGCGATCGCGGTGGTAGGCGCGGATCACCATCAGGCCGGCGAACTCTCCCTGCGCGCCGGAGTTCGGCTGCAGCGACATCCCGGCAAAGCCGGTGATCTCGCACAGCGCGTCTTCCAGCTCCTTGAAGATGCGGCGGTAGCCCTGCGCGTGCGCGGCCGGCGCGAACGGATGCATGCGGCTGAAGCCGGGCCAGGTCACCGGCAGCATCTCGGCGGCCGCGTTCAGCTTCATCGTGCACGAGCCGAGCGGGATCATCGACGTGTCGAGGCCGACGTCCCTGCGCTCGAGGCGGCGGATGTAGCGCATCATCTCGGTCTCGGAGTGATGCGTGTTGAAGACGGCGTGGGTCAGGTACGCGCTGGTGCGCCGCAGGTGCAGCGGCGCCTTCGGCGTCAGCGGCGCGCCGTCCTTGAAGACCGGGTGCCCGCCCGCCGCGAACGTCTTCACGATGGCGGCGACGTCGTCGATCGTCGTGGTTTCGTCGAGCGAGATCCCGATCGCGCCGTCGGCGAAGTAGCGGAAGTCGAGCCCGGCCGACTCCGCGGCGGCGCGGACGGTCGCCGCGTTCGCCCCTTCGATGCGCAGCGTGTCGAAGTACGCCTCGTTGGTCTGGCGCAGCCCCTGCGCGACCAGCGCGTCCTCGAGGGCGCGAGTCATGCCGTGGATCCGCTCGCCGATGGCGCGCAGCCCTTTCGGTCCGTGGAAGACGGCGTACATCGCGGCGATGTTCGCCAGGAGCGCCTGCGCGGTGCAGATGTTCGAGGTCGCCTTCTCGCGGCGGATGTGCTGCTCGCGCGTCTGCAGCGCCATGCGATAAGCGCGATGGCCGCGGGCGTCGACCGAGACGCCGATGATCCGCCCCGGCGCCTGGCGCACGAAGGTCTCGCGCGTCGCAAAGAACGCGGCGTGCGGACCGCCGTACCCGAGCGGCACACCGAAGCGCTGCGAGTTGCCGATCACGACGTCGGCGCCCATCTCTCCCGGCGGCACCAGCAGTGTCAGCGCCATCAGATCGCTGGCCACGGCGACGAGCACCCCGGCGGCGTGCGCCTTGTCGATGATCGGCCGCAGATCGCGGATGTCGCCGCGGTCGTCCGGATACTGCAGCAGCAGGCCGAACGTCCGCTCGAACGCGTCCGCCGGCAGCGCGTCCGGATCGCCGATCTCCAGGCGGATCTTCAGCGGCTCGGCGCGTCCCTTCAGCACCTCGAGCGTCTGCGGGAACGTCCGCGACGACACCAGGAAGACGCTGTCCTGCCCCGCCGGCGCCTTCTTCGTATTGATGCGATGGAACATCGCCATCGCTTCACCCGCCGCCGTGCCTTCGTCGAGCAGCGACGCCGACGCGACCGGCATCCCGGTCAGGTCCCCGACCATCGTCTGGAAGTTCAGCAGCGACTCGAGCCGGCCCTGCGCGATCTCCGCCTGGTACGGCGTGTAGGGCGTGTACCAGCCGGGGTTCTCGAACACGTTGCGCAGGATCACCGCCGGCGTATGCGTGTCGTAGTAGCCCATGCCGAGGTACGAGCGGGTCACGCGGTTGGCCGCGGCGATCGTCGAGAGCCGGCGCAGGTAGGCGGCCTCGCTCTCGGCCGCGGGCAGGCTCAGCGTCTTCGTGAAGCGGATCCCCGACGGGATGGTCTGATCGATCAGCGCGTCGAGCGTCGGCACGCCGATGACGCGGAGCATCGCGTCCTGCTCGTCGCGATCGGGCCCGATGTGCCGGTGCTGGAACGCGTCGGGGTCGGCTGGCTGCGGGGCGTGAACGGCGGGTTCGGGATGCGTTTGCGTGCTCACTTCGTCAGTTCCGTGTAGGCCGCCGAGTCGAGCAGGGCGTCCTGACCGCCCGTCACCTTCATGGCGATCATCCACGACCCGTGCGGGTCCTTGTTGACCGTCTCGGGGTTCTGGACGAGCGCGGAGTGGACTTCGGTGATCTCGCCGTCCACCGGGCTGTACAGCTCCGAGACGGCCTTGACCGACTCGATCGTGCCGAACACTTCACCCTTTTTCAGCGTGCGCCCCACCTGCGGCAGCTCGAGGTAGACGACGTCGCCGAGCTGCTTCTGCGCGTAATCGGTGATGCCGACGCGCGCAGTGGCGCCGTCGATCTGTATCCACTCGTGATCGCTGGTGTACTTGAGATCGGCTGGATAGGTCATTTTTGTCTCTTGTAAAAGGGCATCGGCACGACGGCCGCGCGGGCGCGGCGGCCGCGGATGTCGATCTCGAACTCGGTTCCCGGGGCCGTGCGATCCGGCGGCAGGTAGGCCATGCCGATCGCCTTCTTCAGGAACGGCGTCTGCGTGCCGCTCGTGACGAGCCCGGCCCTGGCGCCGTCGACATACACATCGTAGCCGTGGCGGCCGATCGCGCGCTCGAGCATCTCGAAGCCGGCCAGCTTGCGCGGCGCCCCTTCGGCCTTCTGACGCTTCAGCACGTCGGACCCGAGGAACTCGTCCTTCTTCCAGCCGACGATCCACCCGAGATCCGCCTCGACGACCGTCGTCGTCTCGTCCATGTCGTTGCCGTAGAGACGCATCGCCGCTTCCAGGCGCAACGTGTCACGCGCGCCGAGGCCGGCCGGCACCAGGCCGGCCCCCTTGCCCGCCTGCAGGATCGCGTCCCAGACGCGCTCGGCCGCGTTGGGCGGCACGAACACTTCGAACCCGTCCTCGCCGGTGTAGCCGGTGCGCGAGATCGTGACCCGCACGCCCGCGACTTCCCCGGTCGCGAACCAGTAGTACTTGATGCCGGAAAGATCGACGCCGGTGAGCGATTGCAGGATGTCTCTCGCCGCCGGCCCCTGCAGCGCCAGCAGCGCATAACGCGAACTGGTGTTCACCGCGGCCGCGTCGCCGCCGACCTCTTTCACGTGCTCGGCAATCCAGTGGAAGTCCTTGACGATGTTCGACGCGTTGACGACGAGCATGAAGTGATCGTCGGCCAGCTTGTAGGTCAGCACGTCGTCGACGAACGTCCCCTGCGGCGTGGTCAATGCCGAGTACTGAATCTGGTTGAGGGCCAGGCGGCTGGCGTCGTTGGACGTGATGTGCTGGACCGCCTTCAGCGCGTCGGCGCCGGCGATCTCGATCTCGCCCATGTGCGAGACGTCGAACAGCCCGGCGCGCGTGCGCACTGCCATGTGTTCGTCGGCGATGCCCGAGTACTCGACGGGCATGTCCCAGCCGCCGAATTCGACCATCCGTGCGCCGAGCGCACGATGACGGGCGTGGAGGGGAGTCTTTTTCAAAGTGCCGGACGCTGGTTGTGTCATGGGCGCTGGCGGGTGCGTAACCTTTGAAAGGTACTATGCGGCGGCCGTGTTGGGCAAGCTTCAGCCGGCTTGCCGGCCGGCGCGTCTAAAGACGGTGTAGCATGGCCGTCGCCCGGGAGGGTTCAGTATGGCTGTTGTCGGCGCGCTCCTGTGGACCGCTGCGATTCTTGCCGTTCAGTCACCTCAGCCGTCTCCGTCGAACCAGGCGCCTCTCACCCCCACCGCATTGATCGTCGGCCGTGTCGTCGACGCGAGCTCCGGGCGGCCGATTGCCGGCGCGATCGTCTCCCTGAACGGCGGCGTCGGGCTGACGCCGGCGACGGCGGCCGATCCGCGCAACCTCGGCAACACGCGGGCGCGTGCGATGACGAATGCCAGTGGCCAGTTCGTGTTCCGGCGCCTGCTCGAAGGCAGATTCGTCCTGACCGCGACCAAGCCGGGTTACGCGGAAGGCGCGTACGGACGGCGCAAGCCCGGCGGCAGCCAGGGTTCGCTCGTGCTCGCCCTCGGCGAACGCGCCGGCGACGTCGTCATTCCGATGTGGCGGAACGGATCGATCACCGGCAGCGTGGTTGACGAGGCCGGGGAACCGGTGATGGGCGTACAGGTTCGCGTCTTCTCGCGCCGCTACGTCGCGGGACGGCCGCGCCTCACGCAAGGCCCCACGGTGCAGACCGACGATCGCGGCGTCTATCGTGTCGCGTCGCTCGTGCCCGGCGAGTACCTGGTCGGCTTCGTCGCGCGAGAGATCTCACTGCCGATCGAGATCGCCGAGATGAGCCGCGCACCGATGAACACCAGCGATCCCAAAATGCGGGCGCTCGCGCTCGAGCGCAGCTCGCTCGGCGGCATGGTCGGCTATCCCGGGATGCCGGGTGTCGTGGCCGTCGGCGGCGTCGTGCGCGGGATCGACCAGAACGGCCCGGCGCCCCCCTCCGCATCCGACGGCACGGCGATGTTCATTTATCCGACGCAGTTCTATCCCGGCGTTCCCAGCGTCGCGCGCGCCACGGTCGTGACGCTCGCGTCTGGACAGGAACGGGAGAACGTCGACTTCGCGCTCCGGCCGGTGCGCGCGTCGAGAGTCTCCGGCGTGCTCGTCGGAGCGGACGGACCGGTGCCGAACACCGCGCTGCGCCTGGTGTCGGCGTCGGACGATTTCCAGAGCGATCTCGAAGCGTCGGTCACGATGACCGGAGCGTCCGGCGAGTTCACGCTGGTCGGCGTGCCCGCGGGGCAATACACGCTGAAGGTGCTGCACGTGCCACGGCCGGCGCCCCCTGGCGCGGCGCAGACCACGCAGGTCCAGGTCGGCAGCACCATGACGATCTCGACGTCGGGCTCCCCTTCCGCCGGACCTCCGCCGATCCCCGACGATTCGACGATGTATGCCGAGGTGCCGATCGCCGTCGCCGACAGGGACGTCACCGACGTGATCGTGCCGCTGCAACGCGGTGCGCGGCTCACCGGACGGCTCGAGTTCGAAGGCAGCCGCGACAGGCCGGACGCGGCCGCGCTCGCGCGCGTGCCGATCCTGCCGGAGCGTGCCGACGCCGCGTCCATTGGTGAAGGGCCATTCATGTCGATCCCGCCGGGACGTGCCGACGAATCCGGTGCCTTCAAGACCTATGGTCTGCCTCCGGGCAAGTACATCGTCCGGGTCGGTGGCGCTCCTCCGGGGTGGACGGTGAAATCGGTCACCAGCGAAGGACGGGATATCAGCGAGACGCCGATCGATCTCCGCGGCGCCGATCTCGCCAGCGTCGTGATCACGTTCACCGATCGCCCGACGAAGCTCACCGGCGTGGCGCGCAGCGGCGAGGGCAACGCCGACCCGGACGCGCTGATCGTCGTGTTCCCCGCCGACAGCGCCGCGTGGACCGATTACGGTCTGAATCCGCGCCGGGTACGTAGCGCGCGTACGACGAAGAGCGGCGCGTACACGTTCACCGGGCTCCCCGCCGGCGACTATTGCGTCGCGGCGATCAAGGAGGAAGCCTACGGTCAGTGGCAGGATCCGCAGGTGCTGGAGGAGTTGGCGCGTCGCGCGACGCAGGTGCGGCTCGCGGACGGTGAAGAGAAGACGCAGGACTTGAAGACGCTTGGCGGTGCACGATGAGAGCGGCTATCGCGTGCATCGTCCTCGCCGCGGGCCTTGCGCCGTCCGCATCCGCGCAGACGCGCGATGCGGCGGCTCCCGCCACCGGCACCGCATCGATCAGCGGCCGCGTGCTCACCGACACGCAGCCGCCGCGGCCGGTTCGGCGCGCGACCGTGCTGATCAACTCGTCCGACAGGACGGTTGGGCGCACCGTGGTGACCGACGACGCCGGACGGTTCGTGGTGCCCGGTCTTCCAGCCGGCCGCTACAACATCAACGCCAGCAAGAAAGGCTGGGTGGGGATGGGGTACGGCGCCAGGGGCCCCGGACGGCCCGGCCGCTCGATCGCGCTCGCCGACGGCGAGCGCGCCACACCGACAATCCGGCTGGCCAGGGCCGCCGCGATCACCGGCGTCGTCCTCGATCAGAACGGGCAGCCGCCGCCGGCGCTGACCATGCGCGTCTTCCGCTACGGCTATTCGCCCACGGGCGAGCGAACGCTGGTGTTCGCCGCCGGGACCAGCTGGGGACCGGACGAGCGCGGCATGTACCGTATCTACGGACTGGCGCCCGGGGATTACTACGTGACGGCCACGTCGAACGTGTTCTTCGGCCCGGATGCCGCGCTTCACCTGACCAGCGACGTCGACGTGCAAGAGGCGGTGCGGGCCGTGCAGTCCGGTCCGGCCACGCCGATGACCGATGTCGTGCAGCGCGGCGTCACGCTCGCGCCGATGTTCTACCCGGGGACGGCAAACCCGTCACAGGCGACCCCCGTCACCGTGCGCGCCGGAGAGGAGCGCGCCGGCGTCGACTTCACCGTTCAATACGTCGCAAGCGCGCGCATCAGCGGCACAGTACAGGTGCCCGACGGCGTGAAGCCCGAAACTGTGCGCCTCAACCTGGTCAACAGCAACCCACCCGTTCCCGATCTCGGTCTCTCGGGTATGCGCAACGTCAACCTCAGGGCCGATTCCACCTTCGAGTTCACCGACATCGTCCCTGGGCAGTACTCGATCGGCGCGCACGGATCCGCGCCGCGTCCGGACGGCACCTCGCAGATCCTCTCCGGCGTCACGGAAGTCGACGTGCAGGGGGAGGACGTGACCGGTGTGTCGCTGCAGCTTCAGGATGGATACACTGTGTCCGGGATCGTGCGCTTTGACGGGACGGCATCGCCGCCGGCGCTCGCCGCGCTGCGCGTCATGCTCCAGCCGGTCAAAGCCACGGTGATGACGATTTCCGCGGGGACGCCGACCGTCGGCGCCGACGGCCGCTTCAATCTGACCGCGATCACGCCGGGGCGCTATCGCCTCACGGTGATCCCGCCGCCGCCATGGATGGTGCGCTCGTCGGTGGTGTCGGGACAGGACACGCTCGACGTCCCGATCGATCTCCGCCAGTCGGTCTCGGACGCGGTGATTACCCTTACCGATCGCACGTCCGAGGTCAGCGGTCACATCACCGCCGCCGCCGGCACAGCGTCCGACTACTCCGTCATCCTCTTTCCCGAAGACCGCGCGCTGTGGGCAACGGGCTCACGGCGGATCATGTCCGTCCGCACTGCGAACGACGGGACGTTCCTCTTCAACAGGCTGCCGGCCGGCGACTACGAGATCGCGGCGGTGGACGACGTCGAACCGGGTGAGTGGTACGATCCGGCCTTCCTGCAGCGCCTGCTGCCGTCGGCGGTCAAGGTGACGGTCGCCGAGGGCGAGAAGAAAGTGCAGGACCTGAAGATCGGAGGCGCTTGATGACGCTTCGCGCTGTCGGGCCAAGGAAAAAGGGCCTTGGGATAGGGCCTGGGATAGGGCCGTGAAGACAGCCGTTCACGCGATCATCCTGTTGCTGGCCGCGCGCGGACCACTGCAGACGGCCGATGCGCCTCAGTCCGCGATCGTCAGCGGCCGCGTGATTGACGCCGCGACCGGGCGGCCGATCCCGGGCGCGGTCGTCAGCGTGGCGGGGACCGCGGCGGCAAATCCCGCGGATGGCGTGCTGACCAACGAGGGCGGACACTTCGTCGTGCGGGGACTGCGCAAGGGATCGCTGGCGCTCTCGGCCGCCAAGGCCGGCTACGTCGACGCGGCATTCGGACAGCGGCGCGTCGGCGGCAGCCGCCAGATGATCGCCGTCGACGACGGCCAGCGGCTCAACGACCTCGAGATCCGCATGTGGCGGCAGTCCGCCATCACCGGCACGATTACCGACGACGCCGGGGACCCGGTGATCGCCGCGCGGGTCACCGCGTTCGGCATGCGCATCGTCGCCGGGCGCCGCCGCTTCGGCACCGCGGGTCATGGCACGACCGACGATCGCGGCGTGTACCGCATCGCCGGCCTGATGCCTGGCACGTACATCGTCGCGGTCCCTTCGACGCAGACGTCGATCCCCACCGAGGTCATGGACGCGTTCTTCTCGCGTCGGGGCAGCGAAGCGCAGCGCGCCGAGTTGTCAGACGAGATGCGTCGGCTCGGCGCCGCGATCGCGCCGGCCGGGACCGACTTCGCGATGGCGGCGGGCAGCGTCACGGTGCCGCTGCCCGCCGGTACCGCGACGCCCACGTCGCACCCCAGTGGCGCGACGATCGTCTACCCCACCCTCTTCTACCCGGCGTCTCGCGTGGCCGCCCAGGCGGCGCCAATCCCGCTCCGCGCGAGTGAGGAGCGCGCCAACGTCGACATCCAGCTTCAGCCCGCGCGGGGCACGCGTATCTCCGGGATGCTGGTCGCGCCGGAGGGCATGGCGTCGCACGTCGGGGTACGCCTGCTGCCGGTCGGCAGCGAGGCCCTCGGCGAGGAGATCGAAACGGCGGCGGCGATGAGCGACTCGACGGGAGCGTTCACTTTCCTCGGCGTTCCCTCCGGACAATACGTGCTGAGCGCCGTGCGCATCCCCCGCCCGCCGCCCGACCCGGACGATGGCCCGAAGACGATCGTGGAAGCAGGCGGCGCTCGCATCGCGGTGCGGCCGCCGCCGGGTCCGCCGGCGCCGGCGCCGATTCCGGCCGACGCGACGCTGTGTGCCCTGCTTCCGCTCTCCGTCGGAGACGCTGACGTCAGCGACGTGATCGTCCCGCTGAGGCCCGGCCCCCGCATGACCGGCCGCATCGAATTCGAGGGCGAGGCAGCGCCGCCCTCGCCGTCGTCACTCGCCTCGATTCGCATCTCGCTCGATCCCGCGGACGGTTCCCCGGGTGCGAAGGACCTGTCGTTCGAGACCGGCCATCCCGACGAGACCGGGCAGTTCCAGACTTACGGCGTTCCTCCCGGCAGCTACGTCGTCAATGTCGCAGGACTCGCGTTTCCCAGTTGGGTGTTCAAGGCGACGCGATACCAGGGACGCGACGTGACCGACCGGCCGATCGAGATGACCTCGGCCGACGTGTCGGGAGTGATCATCACGCTGACCGACAAACCGTCGACGCTGCGCGGAACGCTCCGCACGCGCGGCGCCCCGGATCCCACCGCGATTGCACTGGCCTTCCCCGTCGACGAGGAGGCGTGGTCGTCCGCGGGCCCCAGCCCTCGACGCATGCGCATCGGGCGCGCCGATGTCAACGGGACGTACATCCTTCCGAACCTGCCGCCCGGCGACTACTTCGTGACGGCCGTTCGAGACGACGACCTGTCGGACCTCTCGGACTGGTTCGAGCCGCGTCTGCTGCGCGCGCTGTCGAGGCTCGCGCGCCAGGTCCATCTCGGCGATCGCGAACAGCGGCGGCAGGATCTCGACACCGTCATGATCGACCGATGAGAGCCACGCTTCCTGCCTTCACCATCGCACTGCTCGCCGTCACGGCGGCCGTCGATGCCCAGAGCGCGAAGACGCCGCGGGAAGTCAGGCCGGATCGAGCAGCCACCTCGACGCTCTCGGGTACGGTTGTGTCCGACGACGAGGAGGCACGACCACTTCGTCATGCGCGCGTCATGTGCTCGGCGGCGGAACTCGCCAGCGGACTGACGACCGTCACGGACGACAACGGCCGCTTCCGGTTCGAACGGCTGCCGGCGGGCCGGTTTACGGTGCGCGCCGTACGCCCGGGGTGGATCGAGACCGTGTACGGTGCCCGGCCGTCCCGGCGATCTGGGGTCCCCATCGCGCTCGCCGACGGACAATCACTGGCAATCGTCATCCGCATGCCGCGAGGAGCGGTGATCACCGGAACGGTGCTCGATCTCGGCGGTCAGCCGGCCGTCGGGGCAGGCGTCGCGGCCATGCGCTACGCGATCGTCGGAGGCGAACGACGCCTCATGTCGTTCGGCGTGCCTTCAGTGACCGACGATCGCGGCGTCTACCGCATCTACGGCCTGCCGCCCGGCGACTTCGTCGTCGCGGCCGCCGGAAGTCCGGCCCGCGCGGGCGGCCCCGCGACGTCAGTTCGCCTCACGACGGACCTCGACGTCCACCACGCGCGCACCGCGGCGCCGCAGATGCCGCCGCCGCCCGATCGCCACGTGACCTTCGCCCTGACCTACTTCCCCGGGACGACGTACGCGGCGCAGGCGGCGAGAGTGTCGCTCCGCGCCGGCGACGAACGGACCGGAATCGACTTCGCGCTGCAACTCGTGCCGGTTGCCGCCGTCGACGGCTATGTCTCCAACCGGGACGGCCCTTCGCCCGCCGGCGTGCAGGTGACGCTGCTCGCCAGCGGCGGCGACATCGGCGAGTTTCCTCTCGAGAGCCTGCGGACGACCACCACGGCGGCCGACGGATCGTTTTCGCTCGCCGGCGTTTCGCCGGGCCAGTACACACTCCTCGCGCGCGCGAATGCGCCCGTGCAATGGGCCTCGGCCCAGATCGCCGTCGAAGGGGATCGCGTCTCGGGCGTCAGTCTCTCGTTGGCACCTGCGCTGACGATCACCGGCGCAGTCCGATTCGAAGGCGAGCGGTTGCGACCGCCCTCGCCGACGTCTATCCGCGTCGGGCTTCGACCGCTCCAGTCCCGCGGCAGCGTCGGCATCTCACCGCCGGAGGTCACGGCCGGCGCCGACGGGCGGTTCACCATCGCCGGCGTCACGCCGGGTGTCTATCGTCTGACGGCCTCCTTTCCGGGCTCGGCCAATCCCGAAGGCTGGTCGCTGCGCTCGGCACTGATCGGACGTCAGGACACGCTCGACCTGCCCGTTACGATCGCACCAGGCCTGGCGCCCCCTGAGGCGTCGATCGTTTTCGCCGATCGCTCCTCGAGTCTCGCCGGCACCATCACCCTCGCCGCCGACCACGCCGCAACGGACTACACCATCGTCCTCTTCCCAGCCGAAGCGGGGCTGCGCGTGCCGGAGTCGCGCCGGACTCGCGCTGTCCGCCCCTCCAGCGACGGGACGTTTTCGATCTCTCACCTGCCGGCCGGCGACTATCTCGTCACGGTGTTGGACGATGTGGACGAGGGGGAGTGGGTCGATCCGGCATTCCTCGAACGCATCGCGCCAGGCGCCATTCGCATCGCGATCGCCGACGGCGAGCAGAAGTTTCAGGCGCTGCGTATCGCGCGCAACTGATCGTCAGCGAACCAGGAATCGCACGTCCTTCCCGAGCAGTGCGGGGCCAATCTCGCGCACCGCCGGTGAAAGCCCACGCTCCGCGTCTCCGCACATCAGGCCGAACTCCCAGAATCCCGGCTCCGGAATCGACATCGCGAAGAGACCCGGGCCGGTCCGCGTGCCGAGGACGACCTGCAGTCCCGTGCGCCCCACGGGCCCGGTGGCCCGCGGCACGCACGCGATATCGGCGTCCAGAACCACCGTGATCGCGATGGCAAGCCCCAGTTCGATGTCGCCGACATCGACGGTTTCTGCTCCCATTCTCGTCAATGCAATCCGGCGGACGGGGTAGCGGCCGCCGCCGATGCGAAGCTCGCCACCCGCAGCCGCCAGGGAGACAAGGAACCGGCCGTCCCGTCCGGTGCGCGCATCGCCACCCTTCAGGTCCACCAGATCCGCTGCATCCCGTATCGCATTCTGATCGGGCACTCCGACGACGTCGACACCTTCAACCGGCTTTCCGCCAAGGACAATGCGCCCCCGCACCACCCCGGCGGATCGCAAATGGATCTCCACCCGATCGCTGCCCGGCGTCAGGACGGACGATGAGCGGCCAAGCTGGGGGTGCCAGGCGACGACCTCGTAGTCGGCCTCGCCGAGTCGGTCGAAACGAAATGCCCCGCCGCGGTCCGCGGTCGTCTCGCGCACCAGGACGCGCCGCGGCGGATCCCGATCGCGTGTCGTCGCTGGCGGTTTCTCCAGCAGCCGGAACAGCGTCACCACCGATCCGGCAGCCGGCGCGTCACCCTGGCCAAGCACGGTGCCGTCGAGCACC
>Ga0070673_100001971_pt1 | contig 12383 bp, 9 predicted proteins | sample KBSM23metaG_FD_65342 | JGI IMG/M metagenome (GOLD analysis project Ga0070673, IMG submission 65342) | Miscanthus rhizosphere microbial communities from Kellogg Biological Station, Michigan, USA - KBS M2-3 metaG | ecosystem: Host-associated > Plants > Roots > Rhizosphere > Soil ... | reverse complement strand
GCGCGTTCTATCACGCGGGAATACCATGAATTTCTTACCTTCCGCGCTTGTTTTAAAACAGACCAGGGGATGTACTCCTTAAAACCCCGATGGACACGAAGATTAAGTGCAAGCTCTCCCAGCTTTGAGCACGGTATGTAATAGCGGGGCAAATCGATGCGCTCGAAGCCGTTTTCCTCCTTAAAGTCCGCCAAACTGTCGCGTTCTTTCTTTCCATATGCGAAGTTGGCATACAACAAATATGGGATCTTACGTTGCGCACACGAGCGAACCGCCTGAGCAATGATCAGATTGTTAGGGGCCTTGTCGCGATAGCGAATCATCGACAAGATCTGCATTAGTCCAGCCTGCCCCCCAACTTCATCCGGCACCAGTTTGGCGTATCCAATGAGCGTACCCTCAAAAAAAACTCCGATAAACACGCTGCGATCGGCAAATGATCCATTCTTACGTCTCACCGTTTCGAGCGGGTCGCCGTAATGCGGGAATCGTCTTCCCTGACGAATCGGGCATTCATTGTTGATCGCTGCAATCCCCGCTATTAAAGCATCGTCGAACGGCACTTCACGGACCTGTACGCCGACCTTTTCGGCCTTTCTCAATTTATTTCGAATCTTGGTGTCGACCCGTTTTGTAAACCATTGATCAAAAGTCTCCACTGGCATGGCGGCAAAATTGTCCCATTCCATAAAGAAGTCGTACTTAGGCAGCCTTTCGGAAAGCGCTTGCATAAAAGTTAACAGATCGACTCGGTGGCCGGACTTTTGCAAAGCCGAAACGAGTTCGTTGGGATCGCCCACCTGTTCGAAGCCCTCAGCGATGCGAGCGACACGAATCAGATTCCCTTCAATCCGAATTTCCTTACCACAGATGTGCATAACAACTCCGTTGAGCACCACTGTCCGATTTCAATGACTCCATCAATTCCTCAAAGAAAGGTGAGTTCGATTCAACAAGTCCTGCTGTCACTTTTGGTAGGAATTGCAATTCTGCTCTTCCTTGCGTCTAACCATTCTGTCAATCCGGTCCACCAACTCAAGTCTTTCGTCCGAAAACTTTCGCGCAAAGAGGGCCTCTCCCGATCCGAATTGATCTTCGACCCAAACTGCCGAGTTCTCTTCAAAGAACTTTATATGGGCCTCATCCAGCGTGGCGGGATGGTCGCCTGGCTTCGACCAGTCTCTGTAAAGGAGATTTCTTCTGACTCTTGGACGGAAAGGAGAATTACCGATAATCGTGTGGAAAAATACTTCGTCCGACGTCAGCGTGTTCCTCAGGTATCTCTCCAAGGATGCATCGCGATCGGCGAAATCGACAATATATTTGCACGCTTCTCTCGAGAGAGCCCAGCAGGCGTCACCCGCATAGGGTTTCAGGTCTCCAAGATACTTTCTGTGATCCCGGTGAGCGAGTCGAAGCTTACCCAGGGCTCTCGAAAAAAATCGACGCACGGGCTTATCCGAGGAATACCTGACCTTTTCAATCTTGGAAAAGGGATATCCTGGCGCCGGCATGCTTACCAGGCTGATGAACTCGGACCCTTTGTGATTCTCCAAAAATCTATGGATGTAACTGCTGCTCCGCACGGGGTAATCACTACCCTGCATGAAAATCAGGTAATCATGAGCGATCGAGGAATTAAGTGCCAACCGAAGTAATCGGAGCGTGGCGTCCACCTGTGAGAATTCACCCCAGTAGACGGATAACTGCGGCTCGCAGAGGAAAACTCTAGTTCGCCTGATGTGCGAGAACTCCTCTAAATTTGCCTTTCGATCGATGTGTACGAAGAAAGATGACTCGTCGGACGAAAGCGCCTGTATGGTTCGTTCGAGGAGACGCGGATTCTTGTGGACGAGCATCAGGTATGCGACGTTCATGAACTGCACTGTCAATCCGAGCGCGCTCAGAGGCGATCAAGCTGAAATCCCTGCGGTTGCGCTTGAAAGGACTAACCTCTAGATTGTGAGCAGCCGATCCAACACGTCAGGCCCTCCGAGACTGCAGCGCTCTTCAGAAGCAAAGTTTAACCGGGCACGCCCATCCAGTCTTCAAAACTCAGGATTATTTTGATTTAGCGGTTGGACAAAAGAGAAACGTTTCGACCGTGGCAAGCACTTACGGTTTGTGGGTCTGTTGGACCCATACGATCGCATCTGGGGCATATCTTCCCTTCATCACAAACACGGAGCTCGTATCAGCGATCAGCGGTGGATCGCCAAAGGTTACAAAAGCTGTTCTGCTCTTACCACTTGGACCTTCGCCATTTTGACAGCGCAGAATGTGATTCCAAAAAAAACGAACATCTTCCAGTGCCGACGGTGGTCGGTTCCGGCGCGTGATCACATTGTTGATGGAATCTACCGGACTGCCAGACTCATCAATGAAATCAATCTCGTAGTCACAGTAGTCAGACCTGTGCAGCCATGCCAGAACATTCTCCAGCTGATACGTCTTTTCCCGCTCCTCAAGCAAAGGCTTAGCGACTGTTGTCACTATGGGTACGTCGACGCCCGCTCGGATTGTCAGAAGTAGAACCACCAACGCTAAAACCATCGCCATCGCATATCTCGGCGCAAGAAACGAAAGCGCTCGCTCGGCTTCGGGCCACGCCATTGCGGTCACATAGACGGAGACAATTATTGCGAAGAGCCCATAACTGGGCGCTCCGATCCCGCCACCGAACGGAAGTAGGATCGCGACGGCGAGTAAGAACGCGACGCTCCACGACCTCAGGCGAAGCGCTTTGATCAATGCGACGCCAAACCAGACCAAAAGGATCGGGACGCCGTTAACAAAGAACAAGAGGCTCACTATGGAAACGAGGCCACAAGATACGAGTCTTGACCAGTTTGAACGCAGCATGCTGAGAATAACTGTTTGACTCAGAAGGAACGCTACGAACGATGCAATCCTATTTACTTCATTGGTCTGGTAACTGACCAAAAAACCCGCAACCCTGCTGACAGCGGGCATTTGTGCCCGAGGGAAGACTGCCACGAGGGTAAAAATAGCGGTCGCCGCTAACAGCAGGATGCCCAAAGCCTGGACATGGCTCGCCCTGTTGCGCCGATGGAAGGTCTCAACGTAGAAGCCAAAATAGAATCCGACGAATATTGCCGTGGTAAATGGATGCCAGAACGCAAGTATGGTCGCAGCCAGGGCGAACCAAACTTCCCGCTTTTGGAGAGTGCCACGCGTGTGCAGGAATAGCAACGCGCCAAGCGTCAGTATGATGGGAACGTAGAACAGCCCATAGACGTGAAACAAGTGAACATAACCGGAGAAAAAGACACCGCCTGCCATGAAACCAAGTGCGCCAAGCAAACGACGATAGGCCGCGGCCGAATAAATCAACCACCAGGCAAGAATAAACATTCCATAGATGAAAACCTGAAGGATGGCCTGACGAAGCACATTTGTAGGGAAAGTACTCGGATCCAAGAACAGAAACCCCAGGCTTGTAGCGATTTGAGATAAGGGTCGGTACGTTGACGAGAGGCCAAATGCAAACTGTTGAGAAAAGCTTTCCGTCTGGACGCCGGCAAGCCAAGCGTACGTTTCTCTGTGGCTTGCAAAAGGAAGGCCGAGGAAAAACCAGAATGAAAGACCCAGTATAGTCAGGAAGAAGTAAGCCGCGTTCTGCTCACGCCATTCATTAGAACGAAAGCTATCAAGAGACGTTATCTTTTCGGGAAGTTTATCAATCATGATTCGGCTTGAGGCGCCCCTTCTGGCTGAGCCGGTTGACGCCGGCCCATTTTGGCACCATACGAGGTTTGTCGACGCGCCGCAGAGTTCGGAATGGAACCGGCCTCTGCGGCGCTACCCCTCGCTCGGGCACAATAATCGCTCCCACAAGAAAAGTGAGACACATGAAGGGCGCCTTAAAGGCTGCCTCAGTAATGTTGTAGAAAAGGGCGAGCGTCCAGAACGCCAAAACCAATGGAGCCAACGCAGATTGCGTAAAGCTTCTGCAGATCGTTCGATAACTGGAAATCAAGATGGCCGCTAGAACGAACAGCCCGACGATGCCGAAGGTCAGATAGATCTCCAAGTAGCCGTTGTGCGCCTCCGTCACCAATCCAGCCAGTCCCCAAACCTGATACATACGATCACCCAACCAGAAGCTCTCATAGCCGGTTCCAAGCAGCCAATTCGTATTTACGGACAATACGGCCTTCCAGACGTTCGTCCGGCCTGTCAATGAAGGATCTCGACCAAAAATGCGGGCCACAAAGTCGTTAAGACCGAAACCGTATGCCAGAATCACGTAACTGCCGAGCGATACTGGGATCAGAGTTTTAATGAAGGCAGGACGTTGACGCCAAAACTGGTACGCGAGTATCACGGCGCAGCCCAAGATTAAGCAAGCCAGCGATGTTGCGCTGTTCGAGAGCCGCAATACATAAAAGGACATTACGAAGAATATGATGTTAAGTAGGATGATCTGCTTCGTCCGGCTTTCGCCTCGCTCGGGCCAACGAACGACAGTATCCCAGAAGAAAAAGATTCCACTGAACATACACGCAGCGCCGAGAGTGTTCTTGCTCGTCGCCGCGCCAACGTATTCCGGAAGGCCCGTCCAGAAGTCGTAATGAATTGCGTTGTAAGTAAAGTACTTAATCATCAGGAGGGAAAGAGGAATGACAATAAAGAACAATCGGCGGAAGAAAGTTCGCACAGCTTGCAAAGGTTGTGGATCTGAAAGAACGACCAGAATCGCGAAGTAGTTTCCAAGGTCACGGATCCATCTCTTCAACGCAATTGACGTGTAATCAGACCAAAGGCAACTTGCAAGACCTAAAATGAGAAAGGCCGTCAAGGCCGAATTCAGTGAGAAGAATTCCCGCCATCGGAACGAGCGGCTCCCAAGAATAAGTACCGACAATAAAATGAGACCGAAAAGAATAGGGCGATCGAACGCATTCCCTTCTTCAAAAGCGGTAGCAAGAGAGCCCGTCGTTCTTCCGAGCCACTGTGAGGGCAACCGAGTTTGACTGATAAAGAACCAGCAAAGCGGCACCCATAGGGCCCAGGAAATTTCAGCTTCTCTTGCGGGGTCAAGCCGAAACAGGGCGAAAAGGAGGACAGCCCAAAGCAGCAGGGCTACGGAAGGATGCATCTAAACTCCCATAGAGCTACGCATTTGAGCCGGACGAATACCGGACTGCAAACTCTTCGCATCATGTCATTCGAAGCCACTGCTCACATACCGCAAGTGAGAACAAGAGCTTGTGATTGTCCGCTTCACCAGACTTGTGGCTCTGAAGGAGGGCCGCCACCGCATCTGGACTAATGAGTTCCTTTAATCTCGATCCATTCGACAGCATACTGCCCATGCCATCCGTGGCGCTGCGGAGCCAGTCGTCCACAACGTTCACAGCGAAACCCCTCTTCGGTCGGCGGTAGATGGGCGAGGGGAGATACTCCTTGCACACCTTGCGGTGGAGCCATTTGCGTGAACCGTTACGCACCTTGAATGACGGATCGAGGCGTTGGACGTACTCTACAACCTCACGATCCAAATAGGGCACTCTGACTTCGAGGGAATGCGCCATCGACAGCTTGTCCGCGTACATCAGGAGTTCATCGGGAAGTGTGGAGTGTACTTCGAGAAATTGAAAGCCGGAAAGCTCGTCCGTGTGTTCCATCAGAGGATGCAAGTCGGACCAGCAATCGAGAATTTTGTCCCCAGCGCCCTGGGGAAGCACGCCTTGATGAAACAATCCATCTATTGTCTCACCCGACGCGATTGACAGGACCTGCTGATACCTTCGGAAGCGATCCTCGACGTGGAGGGAGTAAGTGGCGCGTTTGAGTGTCTCATTTCGAGGAAGAGACCGAATCCCAGCTGCCACGGGCCTTCGCACCCAGCCTGGAAGACCAGCCCACAGTCGCCCATAACGGACACCGAGATGTCGCTTGTATCCTCCAAACAATTCATCCGGGCCTTGACCGTTCAGAGCTACCTTGACGTCCTGCCTTGCCCGCTCGCTGACGAAATACATAGGAACAATGGACGAGGCCGCAACCGGCTCTTCGAGGCAAGAGACGATGTGGGGAAGCGAAGACTCAAATTTCGCGCGATCAATCTGGATCGAAGTGTGTTTCGCCCCAAACAGTGATGCTGTTTCGGCGGCATCCGTCAGTTCATCATCCTTAAAACTGCTTCCATATCCGATCGTGAAAGTCGGCCAGTCCCGGCCTCGTTCATTCATCAATCCAAGAAGCAGGCCGGAGTCCAACCCGCCACTTAACAAGAGGCCAACCGGAACATCGCTAAGGAGGTGGCGCTTCATTGCCCGGCGATAGATGGCCAGCAGCTCTTCCTTTGCCTCTTCTTCCGAAGGCATTGGGGAGAGCGGCTCGGGCTTGAACTTGTACCAGCGCTCGACTCTCGCTGTTCCCTTCTCCGCGATCAGCATGGTGCCAGGCGCCAGCTTGTTAATGCCGCGATAAACCGTATGTGGAGAAGGAGTGAAGCGGTACCGCAAAAACAGGTTCAGAGACACAGGGTCGATTTCTGTCTTCTCTCCATCACCGGCGCGAATAGCGCGGATCTCGGAACCAAACAGCAGGACACCATCTTTCAGCTTGTAGTAAATCAGCTTTATGCCGAAGGCATCTCGGGCGAGCACAAGTCGCTTTCGTTTCACATCCCAGATTGCCAGCCCAAACATGCCGTTGAGGTGATTGAATACCTCAGTTCCCCATTGCTTGTAGCCGTGAACGATGACCTCTGTGTCTGACTGCGTGCGAAAAACATGTCCTGCCGCTTCCAGTTCACGCTTCAGTTCCGGGAAGTTGTAAATCTCACCATTAAAGACTACCCAAACGGATTCTTCCTGGTCGGACATCGGCTGATGTCCGCCACCAAGATCTATGATAGACAGACGCCGAAATCCGAGCCCGAGCGAGCCATCGAAATAGAAACCTTCGTCATCTGGGCCACGGTGAACAATTGATGTGGCCATTCGCCGGATTGCCTCGGGCTCGACAGGACGCTGACTGCCAAAGTTATATTGTCCGCAAATTCCGCACATAATCAGGCCACCCGATTGGCGGCCTGAGAATCTCGCTCTTTGAGGGCGAGTAAGCTCAGGCTCCGAAACATTTGTGATTGCGCCCACCGGTGCATTGGTACGTTATCCCACGACAACCACAGCTCGCGTGATCGAAACGACCCGTCCGGCTTAATCCATCGGGCGAGCAGATCCGCAATGACATGATTCAGGACGACTCCCATTTCTACGATACGGTCGCGCAAAAGCACACACAGATTGATGCATTCCGCATAGTCATAGAGCTCGCGGCGATATACCGTCATGCGCGGCGCCTTTGAAAAGGGCTTGGGCAGCTTCTTGTCATCGAGCAGGTTCTCGAGGTAATACTGGATGCCTTTATTGATGGCGTTCCGGCACGCTTCGTTTGGCCTCAGGCTGTCAATTTTGGCAAGCGCTTTTAGGACAAAGCACGTGTGGAAGTGATCGACAAAATCTCGCGCTCCATCGACGGAATAGGGCCATGACCCATCGGGGTTTTGCGTCTCAAGAACGAAATTCAGATTGCGTTCAGCGACTCTCCAATAGCGAATCTCATCGAAATCGATCGAAGCCCAGGCAAGCATGCAAGCGCGGTAGGCGCTCGCGTTAATAATGCCGCCTTTGTCGAAGGGTGTGTAGGAGCAAGTGGACGCTGTTGGAGAATAGGGGTAGTCCTCAATGTCTTTCGTGACGTGGCGGACCATGGACGCCATCGCTTCTAGCCATCGCGAGTTCCCATCAATCCTATGAACCTCCCGGAACGCCTCGTATACGTAAGGCGTCGTTGTGATGAGGGGCGTACCCTGACGGATCGTGCCGTTCCTTGTCTCCCAGTCGAACGGATATCCCCAGCACCATTCCCGATATCCTGAGCATCGGCTTCTCTCCAATTCAGCGAGAAAGCTGCCGGCTCGAGCCCGCGCTCCTGGGTCATCGTACGCTCGAGCCTTGAAGGCAAAGCCCATCGCATAGTGCGCATCCGCGATAGGAAATCGGAGCCGGTCTGAAAACAGACGTCTCGCCGAGGGCGCCAATGCTTCCGACAGAATCATGGGCGCGACAGCCATTGTTCCCAAAGCTTTGTTCCGATAGTAGAGAGCTTTGGCGCGACGGCCCACCGGGCCTGCAAAGTAGGTCTGGTGATCCCAGGAAGTTTCACCATACTGGCCTAGCCAGAGAATGAATCGGTCGAGCAGTTTCTCGACTTCAACCAGGGGAATCTCCTTCATGTTCGACTCGAACCTTTCGCCGCTTGTTCGCGCTCGGTGGCTACGCTGAAAGCATCCACTTTCCTGAATCGCGCCAGAGTCCGGGCGATTGCCTTCAGTTTTTGCATTTGTTCATTTCGATGAAACTGCATCAGCTCGGGAGAAACCGGTCTTGGCACTCTTCTCAATGCCGCAGACATAAAGCCAAGGCCGAGTGCAAGACCTCCGAACAAGACCGGCGGCTTCGCCATCCGATATCCAACACGACAAACCTCCCAGACGGGGCTTCCCCCAAGGTAGTAGTCCTTTTCACCGTAGGAATACAGTGCCGCAAGAGGACCACGCTCCGCCGTGCCAAAACTGCGGTGATGGAAGTACCGTTTCTCGCGAAACGAGCGCGTCTTCCATCCTTTCATCCGGGCCGTGGTCACTGCGATCCAATCGACGCCGCCAGCCTTGTTGGGAACGTATCCGCCGACATCTTCAAAGCATGTTCTCCGGAACAACTGACAGGGACCTGCCACATAGTTCTCGCCTTCAAAACTGTCTTTGGCAGTGTCATATCCGCCCTCGGCCTGGAGAGGAGTTCCGGCAACGCCCAGGTCCGGCATTTCCGCAAACTTTTTCAGCAAAAACTCAAGGTAATCGGGTTCGAAGCTGACATCGGCATCGATGTTACCGATAACTTCGAATTGCATATCCGCAACGCTTTTCCAGGCGGCATTGACGCAATGAGCTTTCGCCGCGAAGCTGCGGTCCCGATGGCTGGGCATATCCAAACGCTCAATCCACTTATGACCAGCAGCATGCTTATCAATGATGGCTGGAGTGGAGTCCGTGGAGCCATCGTTGACGATAATCCACTTCGTGGGATGCACGGTCTGAGCGATTACAGAAAGAATCGTCCTCTCAAGGTTGCTTTCCTCGTTCCGTGCTGGAGTGATCAGAACGCAGCGCGGTAAAGCGATCGGATCCGCTGACTTCATAACTATGCGCTCTCTAAAATAGGAAGGTTAGGAACTATCGAGGCGATCGAGGATGAGGCAGTATCGGTGGGCAGGCTACCGCCAGTTGAATCCCATCCTGCCACCTCGCCGAGGTAAGGAAGGCCTGGTACATCGACTACTTGATTGTCTATGCACTCGTACTTCTGTCAACACGTATTTGAGTCGTATTGGGGTCGGCCCGAGGAGCAGGCGAGTCTCCGAATCTCTCACATTTCGTGGGACATACACTCCAGGCTCATTCGGATTCAACGGTTCGAATTCATCGCGAGATCACCGCTTTGTCAGCAGTTAGACGCCCTGGCGCCCAGGGAGCCAGTGGCTGCATGCCAAGGGATTCCAACCACTGCCTGATTTCGGTCGTCGCGTTATCAGTCCACTTCGGCTTGCCGAGAATGCGACCCCGAATTTCCCTTCGAACGGATTTCGGGCCAGCGACGATCTGGCCTGCCTGAAAGAGGCGACGGGCAAAAGTTCGGTCTCGGTGAGCTCGAAGAACCGAATAGTATGTCCGCAGGTCTTTCGCCCTTTCTACCATGCCTGATCTTATTCCGTTGGCGACAGCGACGGGGAGATGCGGTTCACATGTTCGGACCGCATCCTGAATCATTTCTTCTATCCTCCGCGAATAATCTGCGGAACGGCCATCGACACCAGCCGTTAACTGTGCCGGATGCTGACGCCAGCTGGCCCACGTATTCGGCATGTAAATGGTGTTTGCAAGGAGTCCTGCTTTCATCTCCCAATTAAAATCGCTTACCGAGCCCCATCGATTTGTGAATGTGCCGATTCGAGAAAAGAGAGAACGTCGGATGAGCAGTTGCGTTATCGAAAAGACCACATGGCGGCCAGTCAGTTGAACCAGTCCATCGTAGGGGGCACGCCGAATATGCGGGACCGATGCCAGATCCCCAATTCCGTCTGCGAAAGCAGTCACGTCGGGCCAGGGGCGATCCTTTACCACTTCGCCCCGCGCATCAACAATGACAAGAGGGCTCAGGGCGAGATCACAGTCAAGATTTGCTTCCAATCCCGCAACCATACGTTCCAGGAACTCGGGCGCCATTGTGTCGTCACTCGTAGCGACATAGACGTATTCACCAGTCGTGTTGCGCAGACATTCATTCCATGCGGGGTACGCGCCCTCCCGCGGGCCCTGAAGAATACGAATACGCGTATCCTTCTTTGCAACATCCTGAATCAGTTCCCACGATCCATCATCGGAGTGACTGTCATAAATGAACAGTTCCCAATCCTGTAGCGTCTGACCAAGAATGGTTTCGAATCGCTCCTTCAGGTAGGGACGCCCGTTCAGATTGGGGACACAAATAGAAACAAGAGGTCTCATAGATGCTGCAATCTCAGAATTTCCTGTCTCGATTTCTGTTGTCTGCCATTTCGGCAGTGAGCGATTCCCAGCGGAGTATGGGTGCGGTCAGTGCAGCCCGGTGCTCGTACCAGTAGGCTGAGTCGCTCAAACCTCCGGCGATCGAAAATGTAATGGAAGGTCCGGACTTTCCCGGCTCCAGGATCCAGAGTCGCTGATGTAAACACGCGGTAACTTCGATCGTGTATGTGCCCTCATTAAGAAACCGTGAGGGAATGCGTGTTCGCAACGTATTCCGCCCCACAGTCATTGGTGGAGCATGATCTTCACCGGCGTCCGTGTGAACGCTCCAATAAACCGTCTGCCCGTCCGCATTGACGACGGTATAGCCAATCAGCAGAGACGAATCCAGGGTCTCAACATCCCCCTCAATGACGAGATACATAGGCTGGTCATTGGGTACGGCACGGGGCAAAGGGGATCCGTCTTCGCTCTCGAACGCTATTCGGCGGAGATCAAAGTACTCGCTTCCCTTTTCACCTTCTGCGGCAGTCCAGAATGTATTGTCATGTCCGTCCCCGCCGAACAGATACTCTCGGGCTACGGTTTCGATCGCGTAACTATCGCAGTGAAGCTGGCCTTCCGAAAGCCAAACAATGCGATTGCAGAGTTGCTCCACCGCAGACATGTTGTGGCTAACAAACAAGACAGTTCGTCCGCTCTTCGCGACGTCACCCATTTTCCCCATGCACTTCTTCTGGAATTGAGCATCGCCAACTGCAAGCACCTCATCAACGATGAGAATCTCAGGATTTAGGTGTGCTGCGACGGCGAAAGCCAGACGAACATACATCCCGCTGCTGTACCGCTTCACGGGAGTGTCGAGGAATCGCTCAACTTCGGCAAAGTCCACAATCGCGTCAAATTGTTTTGAGATTTCCTCGCGTCTCATTCCCAAAATTGCGCCATTGAGGAAGATGTTCTCGCGTCCTGTCAATTCCTGATGAAACCCGGTACCGACTTCAAGGAGGCTGCCGACGCGACCGAACAAATGCGCCTCACCTGAAGTGGGCTCGACAATCCGGCTGAGAATCTTCAACAGAGTGCTCTTCCCTGCGCCGTTCCGGCCGATGATTCCGACGACTTCACCCCTCTTTATATCGAACGACACATCTTTCAGAGCCCAGAACGTTTCCGTTTCTCTCTTTCTAAATGGATGTTTCAAGCGATCCACAACGACCTCGCGGAACGATGGACTCTTCAGCCCGTTATGCACGAGCGTGTAGGCTTTGGAGATCCCGCGAATGGATATGGCAAGGTCTTTAGATGACATCTGCAAAGCTACGCTCCATTCGTTTGAAAGCAAACGCTCCGAGGATGAAAGCGAGGACGGTTACGACAACGGAATATGCAATAGCGATCCCACTGACGGTTCCACGGCCGACAATAGCCCACCGGAAAGCCTCGAGGAGGCCTGTCAACGGATTCAGGAAGAAGAAAACCCGGAATCGTGTCGGCACTGCAGATACTGTCAATGCGACAGGGCTTGCGTACATTAGCAGTTGCGTGAAATAGGGAATGACGTACTGGAGATCACGGTAGGTGACCATCAATGCCGATAACCAAAGGCCCACCCCAACGGCAAGGGCGATCAGAAACAAGAGCAGAACAGGCAGCAACAAGAGGCTGGCCTGCGGCCGGACATTGTAGATCCCCATCAGTACGAGCAACAGAGCAAATCCCACCACAAAATCCAACAGTGTGGAAAGAACAGTGGATAGGGGCAGGATCAAGCGGGGAA
>Ga0070673_100001969_pt1 | contig 12386 bp, 11 predicted proteins | sample KBSM23metaG_FD_65342 | JGI IMG/M metagenome (GOLD analysis project Ga0070673, IMG submission 65342) | Miscanthus rhizosphere microbial communities from Kellogg Biological Station, Michigan, USA - KBS M2-3 metaG | ecosystem: Host-associated > Plants > Roots > Rhizosphere > Soil ... | reverse complement strand
GACATGATCGCGCTGCCCCTCGTCCTTCTGCTCGCCCAAACCGCCGCGCCCGCCGCGAGCCCCGCCCCGGCGGCCGCGTCCGCCCGGCCCGTGGTGGCCCTCGAGACGAGCCTGGGGACGATCAAGATCGCCCTGGACCGCGACAAGGCCCCGGTGACCGTCGAGAACTTCCTTCAATACGTGCGCTCCGGCCATTACGACGGGACCATCTTCCACCGCGTCATCCCGAACTTCATGGTCCAGGGCGGGGGCTTCGACGCGGACATGAAGCAGAAGCCGACCAAGGCCCCGATCAAGAACGAGGCCAGCAACGGGCTCAAGAACCGGCGGGCCACCGTCGCCATGGCCCGCACCAACGACCCCGACAGCGCCACCTCCCAGTTCTTCATCAACGTGAAGGACAACACCATGCTGGACTACGGGATGCGCAACGCGGGCTACGCGGTCTTCGGCGAGGTGGTGGAAGGCATGGACGTCGTGGACCGCATCGTGGCGGTGCCCACCACCGCCCGGCCTCCGCACGCCGACGTGCCGCGCATGCCGGTGGTGATCAAGTCCGCGCGCGAGGTCGGCGGACCGAAGCCAGCGGCGGAGGCCCCGGCTCACCCGAAGCACCCCAAGGCGTCGCCGCACGACATGCCCTCCCCGCACAAGCCGGCCAAGTCCCCCTCGCCGCACCCATGAGGGGGACGGCCGCGCAGGCGCTGCTCGCCGGCGCGCTCCTGGCCCTGACCGCTGCCGGGGGCGGGACCGACGAGTGGGCGGCGCCTGCGGCCGAGAAGGCCAAGACGAGCCCCGTCGCCGACACGCCGGAGGCGTTGCGCAAGGGAAGGGCCCTCTTCCAGCGACACTGCACCGTGTGTCACGGCCCCAAGGGCAAGGGCGACGGTCCCGCCGCGGCGGACGCGCGGGACCTGACCGATCCCGCCGTGCAGCAGCGGCTCACCGACGGCGAGATCTTCTGGAAGATCAGCACGGGCCGCAAGAAGGACGACGAGATGGCCATGCCCGCCTTCGCCCGCCAGATCGGGACCGAGGACCGCTGGAGGCTGGTGCGCTTCGTGCGGACGCTGGAGGCGCCCGCCCCCTCCCCGGTCCCCTAGATCTCCTTGAAGGCCTTCAGCAGCTCATCGGCCTTTTGCGGGTCCAGCTTCAGGACCGCGTCGTCCTCCGAGCGCCGCCCGTAGGCCGCGGCGTCCTTGCGGCAGACCTCGAACCACGCCTCCGGCTTGGCGGGGCCGAGGCGCAGCGTGGCCTTCAAGGCGGGTTTGTCGCAGCCGTACGCGGCCGGGTCCGCGGGCTTGTCCAGGAACTCGGCGGCCTCGACGGCGCCGACTTGGAAGAGCGCGTCCTGGACCTTGTTGGTGTCGATCTCCTTGCCGTCGGGCTGCGCCCGCTTCCACTTGTACACGTCGATGCCGTCCTTGTCCTTGGCCGAGGATCGCGCGTAGACCTTCCGCCCGCCTTCCAGCTCCACCGTGAAGCCGTCCACGTCGTAGGTGGAGACCTCGAGGAGGCGCTTCGCGCGGAGCTCCGCCATCCCCTTGGCCAGATCGTCCACCACGGCCCCCGGCACCACGGCCACCAGGCGGCTGGACGCCTCCCGCGCGTTGTACTTCTTCTCGGAGGGACTGCTGCCGATCTGCAGCGTGCGCGTGGCGCCGCCTTCGAGCCCGAGGGTCACCACGCGCGCCGGCTTGTCCAGGCCGAAGGGCTTCATGTCCTGGGCGTCGTCGGCGGCGATGGACTCCATGCGCAGGCCCTCCAGCGTCCCCAGCAGGCCGTCCACGGACCAGCGGCCGGCCCGCGTCTTCAGCGGGCGGGTGAAGCTCCACTCTCCCTTGTCGTCGCGGGCCAGGGCGTAGGCGCCCTCCGGGCCCTGGACCTCGAGCGTCCTCACCGCGTCCCGCTTCACGTGCAGGACATCGCGGTCCCGCAGGTCGAACGGCTTCTTGCTGAAGGAGGACTCGACGAACGCGGGCACGGTGAAGACGCGCGCGCGGGTCGGGACCTTGGCGTAGATCGCGCCGCCGTCGGGAGACTTGTCGCCCACCAGCAGCTTCAGCGGCTCGCTCGCGCCCTGCAGCAGGACGCTCACCGTCGTGCGCGCCGGGTCCAGGCCGTACTGCGCCAGCGGGCCCGGGCTCTCCGTCACGACGTCCTGCACCTCCAGCGTCTCCAGCGTGGTCAGGAGCGACTCGGCCTCCCCGCTGTCGGCGGCCACCGGTGGCGCGGGCGCGGTCAGGCGCCACGCCTCGCCTTCCCTGGTCAGGTGGATGGCGGGCGCGGCGGCGGGCGCCACGTCCAGCTCCTTCACCTTGGACTTGTCGAGGGCGAAGACCTTCTCCTTCGGCTTCTCCGGCTGGTCCTCGTGCTTGCTCTCGACGAAGTACGCGTAGGCGCCGAGGCCCGCGCAGACGGCCACGGCCACCCAGGTCTTCCAGAACGGCGTCTTCATCAACGCCGGCGCCACCAGGACGCGATCCCCAGGACCACGAACAGGCCGGGCAGGACGATGAGGGCCAGCCAGGAGACGTTCTGCTGCTGCTGCCGCGTCAGGTACATCCGCTGGTCGTCGGGCTCCTTGGGCCGGATCGAGATGAGGTCCTTGTCCTGGGCCAGCCAGGCCACGACGTTGAGCAGGAAGTCCTGGTTGCCCTGGAAGGCCAGCAGCTGGTTGCTCGCGAAGTCGGCGTCGCCGATGGCCACCACGCGCGCCTCGGCCTCCGTCTTCTCCGCGCGCTCGTCCCCCGGCGACGGGGACGCGGCGGGCGAGGCCGACGCGGCCGCGGGCGCCGGCGAGGGCGAGGCAGCGGGCGTGGCCCGCAGGGTGACCACGGCGCCGAGCGGTACCGGGCCCTTGCGGTCCTTGCCCTCGGTCATCTCGATCGGCTCCTTGAGCGTGAGGTCCGTCTCCGCCCAGGACGCCGGCGAGGTCTCGAGCAGGTTCTGCGCGGTGACGCCTTCCACGTTGCCCTTGCCCGCCTCCAGGCTGCGCGCGGTATGGAAGGCGGTCATGACCCGGAAGTCCTTGGTGATCTCGTGGTACGGGTACTCGGCCACGATGGGCGTGATGGGCCCGGTGCCGAAGAGCTGGCCCATCCCCGAGACGTCCACGATCACGTCGCGCCCGGCCACCAGGTTCCATTCCTTGAGCAGCGCGTCGAGGTTGGGCGTCTGGATCTTCATCTCGGGCTCGGACAGCACGAGCGCCTTGCCGCCCTGCTTCACAAAGGCCCGCACGGAGTCGATCACCTGGGGCAGGAGGTCCCTTTCGGGGCCGGCCACCACCAGGACGGTGCAGGCGGGGGGCACCTTGCCCTCGCGCGCGAGCAGGACCTTCTGCGTCTCGTACTGGCTCTTCCCGAGCGCGGCCTTGACCGCGGACAGCCCGCGGTCGCCGGTGTCGTCCACGTCACGCTCGCCTTCGCCCTCGGCGAAGCACACCGTCTTGCGCGCGTCCCGCGTCACCTTGATGAGCGCGTTGGTGAGGTCCTGCTCCGAGTCGTTGCTCACCCTCTCGCGCTTCTTGCCGCGCTCCACCACCAGCACCGGCCAGGGGCCGCGGGCGTCGTACTCCTGCGCGCGGGCAGGGTTCTGCAGCGGGTCCACAAACTGCACCTTGACGCGCGGCGAGACCGCCTGGAAGTCCTTCAGCCGGTCCTGGCCCGCGGCGATGTCGGGCGCCGTCGACCGCTGGAAGTACCAGACCGTGACGTCCTCCTTGAGTCCCTGCAGGATCTTCTTGGTCTGGTCGGAGAGGCTGTAGCGCTGGCCCTTGGTGAGGTCCCACCTCTTCGTGTGGCGGAAGACCAGGTAGTTCACGAGCCCGAGCGAGGCCAGGACGACCACCACCAGGACCGTGGTGTTGGCCCCGTACTTCATCTGGCGGCGGCCGACGCGGCGCGTGATGTCCTCGAAGCGGAGGAGCAGGTGGGTGAGGATGAGCGCGGCCCCGGCGATGAGGTAGTAGTCGGGCTTGCCGGGGAGCGTCTTGCCCGCCCGCTCCCAGGCCTCCGCCCCCACGATGACCAGGAAGCCCAGGGGGGCCAGGAAGTCGACGGCGCGGAACCCCTTCACTACGCCCTCCAACGCTGGCTCTCCACCGACTGCTGAGCCAGGAAGAGGCCGAAGGCGATGAAGCTCAGGTAGAAGACCACGTCCTTGAGGTCCAGCACCCCCTTGACCATGTCCTCCATGTGGGTGGTCACGGCCAGGTATCCCACCACCTTCATCACCGGCCCGGCGGTGGGCTCGTCCGCCCAGCCGAGCGTCCAGACGCCCAGCAGCAGGCAGAAGGTCAGGATGCCGGCCACGATCTGATTGCGCGTGAGCGTGGAGACGAACAGGCCCAGGGCGATGAAGCAGGACCCGATCAGCAGGAGGGCCAGGGCGCCGGTCAGCACGGGCTTCCACTCGGGGGCGGACGTGGCGTAGTGCCAGACCGGCAGCAGGTTCACGAGGCCGGTCAGGATCATCAGGGCGTAGAGGCCGGCCGCGGCCAGGAACTTGCCGAGCACGATCTGCAGGTCGGTGATGGGCGAGGTGGCCAGGAGCTCGATCGTGCCCTGCCGCTTCTCCTCGGCGAAGAGCCGCATGGTCAGCATGGGCGCCACGAACAGCGCCACCACGGCCATGTTGTGGATGACGGGGCGGATCATCCACTCGTTGATGGACAGCTTGGGGCCGCCGCCCATCTCCATCTGCTCGGCCATCATCATCGACTGCCGGAGGAAGAGCGTGAAGGCGAAGTGGAAGAAGATGCCGAACAGCATCGTCCAGACGAAGAGGGCCACGTAGGCGATGGGGCTGCCGAAGTAGTGCCGCCACTCCTTCTCGACCAGGGCGGCCACGTTGCGAAGGGCGGTCATGCGCTCGCCTCCAGGGCGGGCGAGGCCGCCGCCTCGGCGTGGGCCTCGCTGGTGGTCAGGTGCAGGAAGATCTCCTCGAGGCTCATGCCGACCTGCTGCAGGCCCAGCAGGTCGAAGCCCTTCTGGACCACGGCCCGCGACAGGTCCGCGCGCACGTCCGCGCCGGCCGCGGCCTCCACGTCGAGGGCGGCCGTGCCCCCGGCCTGCGCGTGCGGGCGGACCGCGGTCACCCCGGGCACGGACCGCAGGGCCTCGGCCACCGCCGCGGGGTCGCCGCGGACGTCGAGGCGCAGCGTGCCGGCGCTGCGGAGGCGGTGCGTCAGGTTCTCCGGCGTGTCCTCGGCCACCACCTTGCCCTTGTTGATGATGACCACGCGCCCGCAGGTCATCGACACCTCGGGGAGGATGTGGGTGGACAGGATGATGGTGTGTTCGCCACCCAGGGCCTTGATGAGGTCGCGCGTCTCGATGATCTGCTTGGGGTCGAGGCCCGCGGTAGGCTCGTCCAGGATGAGGACCGGCGGGTCGTGCAGGATGGCCTGGGCCAGGCCGACGCGCTGCCGGTAGCCCTTGGAGAGCCGGCCGATCAGCGTCTTGCGCACGTCGGCCACCCGGCACTTCTCCATCGCCGAGTCCACGCGGGCCTGGCGCTGCGCCTTCGCGACGCCCTTGATCTTGGCGCAGAAGTCGAGGAACGTCGCCACCTCCATGTCGGGATAGAGGGGCGGGGTCTCCGGGATGTAGCCGACCCGCTTCTTCACCTCCAGCGGCTCCAGGAAGACGTCGTGACCCGCCACGCGGGCCGTCCCCTCCGTCGGGGGGAGATAGCAGGTCAGGATGCGCATGGTCGTGGTCTTCCCCGCCCCGTTGGGGCCCAGGAAGCCGAGGATCTCCCCTTTCTTGACGACGAAGGAGATCCCGTCCACGGCCGTGGTCCGGCCGTAGCGCTTGGTCAGGTTGTCGACCTCGATCACTTGAAAAGCTCCGTTTCCGTGCCTGAGGATCCCTGCCGCTCGGGGACGGGCGACGTGGCGTCGCTTCCCTGGAAGCCGCACAGCCAACGGCGTTTGGCCGCAGGGCAGGAAGCCGGTATCATAGCGACTGCGGTTTTGGACTGTCAAACCTGGTGGCACGCGGCCCGGCGCTGAGGCGCCTGGCGGACGAGGTCCTGGAGGCCCCGGACCTCCCGGCCGTCGCCCTGCTCCTGACCCGCACCCTTCCCGGGACGCTGGGCGCGCCCGGGGCCACCCTCCTGCTGTGGAACCGCCAGCTGGACAGCTTCGAAGTCCTCTCTCCTGGTGAGACGCGGCCGAGGCCTCTTCGGCCGGGACAAGATGGCGGATCCGCCCCCGCGGCGCGGTTTCTGCTGTCGGACGGCGAGGTCCTGGAGACCCCGGCCGGGGCCGAAGGGGGCGGCATGCTCATCCCCTTGATGGCGCGCAGCGGCCTGGTGGGCATGCTGGTGCTGTCCGCCGCCCCGGACCGCAAGGGCCCCCCCTTGCGGCGCGACGAGGCCCCGCTCGTCTCGAGGCTCGCCGCGCGCGCCGCCCTGGCCATCCAGAACCATCTCTACCAGCGCGAGCTGATCGAGTCGGAGCGGATGGCCGCCCTGGGGGCCATGGCCAGCATGCTGGCCCACGACTTCCGCGGCCCCATGACCGTGATCCGCGGCTATGCGGAGACGCTGCAGGTCCCCGGTCTAAGCGAGGACGAGATCCACAGGCGGGCCGACCTCATCGTGCAGATGGTGGACCGCCTCCAGCGCATGACCATGGAGACCCTCGACTTCGCCCGCGAGGGCGGGCGCCTGGCGCGGCGGTCGATGGACGCGGCGGACCTGGTGGCGGCGCTGTGCGCCGACCTCACGGAGCAGCTGCCCTCGCTCGAGCTGGTGTGCGACCTTCACGTCCCGCGCGGGACCGCGGCGGCGGTGGACGTGGACAAGCTGCGCCGGGCGGTCACCAACATCGCGGCCAACGCCCGGGATGCCATGGGCGGCGCCGGGCGGCTGCATCTCCAGGCCCAGCTCCATGACGGACCGGAGGCCGGAGCCCGCCTGGTGCTGGTCCTGGCGGACGAGGGCCCGGGCGTCCCCGCGGAGATCCGGGAGAACCTGTTCGATCCATTCGTGACCCGCGGCAAGAAGGGCGGGACGGGGCTCGGCCTGGCCGTGGCCCGGCGCTTCGTGGAGGATCACGGCGGCGCGTTGGAGCTGATGCCGGAAGGCGCCGGGGGTGGGGCGTGCTTCCGCATCGTGCTGCCCCTCCAGCCGCCGGCAACGGACACGGCGCCGTGAGCCCCCGCGACCCGGTAAGATGGGTTGTGGTCCTTCGCCGGCTGTGCCTCGCCGCCGCGCTGGCGGCTTCGGTCTGGTCCTGCCAGTCGCCGGACCCCCAGGCCGTACTCGAGGTGAGCGACCTCGAGGCCTACTGGGCCATCGACCCGCCTTCGGGCGACACGCGCTTCATCGCGCCGGCGGCCCGCTTCCATGTCAAGAACAAGGGGCCGGAGGCCCTGCGCTCGGTCCAGGCCACGGCCACCTTCCGCCGCAAGGGCGAGTCGGAGACCTGGGGCTCGGACTGGCAGCAGGTGTCGGGCTCGGCCAAGCCGCTCGCGCCCGGTCAGACCGTGCTCGTGCTCTTCAAGTCGGACGCGCGCTACTCCTCGCCGGTCGAGCCGGAGGTGATGTTCACCCACCAGCAGTTCAAGGACGCGCGCGTGGAGATCTTCCTGCGCGTCGGCTCGTCGCCCTGGACCCGCTTCGGCGAGGCGGACGTAGAGCGGCGGATTGGCGCGAAAGACGTCCTGGCGGCCCCGGATCAGGCGGCGGCGCCTCCGCCGTCCCCGAGCGCCGCTGCCGTTCCTTCCCCGCCGGTCAAGCCGTCCCCGTCCCGCTAGATCCGACTCATATCCCGCGCGGTCCCTGGCACGCTTCTCGCAGTCCCCGTCAGCGTGTCCGTTTCGAATCCACCTGAGCCGGCTCCCGTCCACCAGGCCCGCCGCGGTGACCGCCGTCGTCGGTCCAGCCGGGACTACGTCTTGGGGATCGGCGTCATGGCCGTGGCGGCGGCCGGGGGGTGGCACCAATCGACCCGTCTACAACACGAGGTGGCGGGACTGCGCAAGAGCGTCCAGGCCGCCGAGCAGGAGCGCCGCGGCCTCATCCAGCGGGTGGACGCCGAGCGGCGCGGCGCCGACGTGGAGCAATCGCTGCTCGCCTCCCGCATCGCCGACCTGAGCCGCCGCGAACGCAGCGCGGGCCCGGACGAAGCCGGGGACGTCGAGGCCGCCGCTCTCCGTGATCAGCTGGAGACCACCCAGTCACGGCTTCTCGCGCTCGAGAACGAGCGCATCGCCGGCCAGCGCGTCATACAGGAGTACGGCGGCGGCGTGTGCCTGATCCAGGCCTCCTATGCCTTCTACGACGAGGCGGGCGGGCCGCTGCGTGACCGGCCCGAGGGGGAGCCCGCGCCGCCGGCCGACGCGGCCGGCGAGGACAAGGCCGGCCCGGTCCATACCGTCGACTATTACGGCACCGGCTTCCTGGTCGACCGCGACGGCCGGATCCTCACCAACCGGCACGTGGCGGAGCCGTGGTGGAACGACGATACGGCGGATCGCCTGGCCGCCGCCGGCTACAAGCCGCGCTTCGTCACGTTCCGGGCGTTCTTCCCGAACCAGCAAGACCCCTTCGACCTCGTGCTGGAGCGCAAATCGGAGTCCATGGACCTGGCCGTGCTCCGCGTCGAGCTGCGCGGGCGGAAGGTGCCGGTGCTCCCGCTCGACCGGTCGGGCACGGCGGTGGCCGGCCAGCCCATGATGGTGATGGGCTATCCCACCGGCCTGGAGGCCATCCTGGCCAAGGCGGAGTCGGGGGTGGTGAAGCAGATCCTGGAGACCCAGGGCCCCAGCTCGGAGCGCGTGACCGAGGCCCTGAGCCGCCAGGGACTCATCCGGCCCACGACCACCCAGGGGCACATCGGGGACGTGACGCGAACGGACATCGTCTTCGACGCCGCCACGACGCAGGGGGGCAGCGGCGGACCGATCTTCAACAAGCAGGGCCAGGTCATCGCCGTGGAGTACGCCCTGCTGACGAAGTTCGGCGGCAACTCCTTCGCCATCCCCATCTCCTACGCCATCGAGCTGCTGCCGCCCTCGAGCTAGCGCAAAGGCGCCGCGCTTATACTCGCGGGGACGATGTCTCTCCCGCGCGAGCGGCGGCGCGACCTCCGCCTGGCCCTGATCCTGGCCGTGGTGGCCGCCGCCTTCCGGCTCCCCCGCCTGGGGTTCCCCGCCGAAGAGGTCTTCGATGAGGTCTACCACGCGAAGACCGCGCTGCAGTACCTCAACGGCGAGCCCCCCACGGAGTGGGTGCACCCGCCCACCGCGAAGCTGTTGATCGCGGTCGGCGTGTGGGCCTTCGGCTACCATCCCTGGGCCTGGCGGCTCCTGCCCGCGCTCGCGGGGATCGCGCTGGCCCCGGTCTTCTTCCTCCTGGCCCGGCGGGTACTGGCCACGGAGCGGGCCGCCCTGCTGGCCAGCGTGCTGCTCCTCGCGGACGGCGTGTACCTGGTGCAGAGCCGGACGGCCATGACCAACATCTTCGCCGTGCTGTTCCAGGTCGCGGCCGCGCTGCTCGTGCTGCTGGCGGCGCTGCGCGAGCGACTGCACGCGGGGTGGATGATCGCGGCGGGCGTAGCCCTGGGGCTGGCGGTCTCGACGCGGTGGACCAGCCTGTGGGCCGCGGCGTTCCTCGGCCTCGTGCTCCTCGCAATGCGGGGCCGCAGGTTCTTCACGCTCCGCGAGCTGGCCCTCGCGGTCCTGGCCTTCGCCGTGCTCCCGGTGTCGATCTACGTGCTGAGCTACGTCCCCTGGATGCGGCAGGGGCACGCGCTGTCCGACCTCTGGCCGCACCAGAAGGCCATCTGGCGGTACCACGCCGACCTGCGCGCCACCCACCCTTATTTCAGCAAGTGGTACACGTGGCCGTGGCTGTACCGGCCCACCTGGTACTACTTCAAGCAGGACACCTCGTACGTGCGCGGGATCGTGGCCATCGGCAACCCGGCCATCTGGTGGGTATCGGTGCCGGCGTCGATCTGGTCCCTCCTCACCGGGCTGCGGGCGCGAGACCCCCGGCGGCTCTTCGCCGGGGCGGGGTTCTTCGCGCTGTACCTGCCGTGGGGAGTCTCCCCGCGCACGCTCAACTACAGCCACTACCTCTTCGAGGCCATCCCCTATGCCTGCCTGACGCTGGGCTTGATCCTGGACCGGGCCTGGAACGGGCGCGCCCGGCTCTGGGCCCGCGGGTACGTCGTCCTCGTCATCGTGATGTTCCTCTTCTTCCTGCCCTTCCTCATCGCGCTGCCCGTCCCGGTGAACTGGTACTACTACGACTTCCGCAACGGCGTGCGCCCCTGGACGTGGTTCCCGACCTGGGTGTGACGGTATAGTGTCCTCATGGCGCTGATCGCGGACGACGTCGCCTCCCAGCTCAAGGAGGAGTTCGCGGCGCTCGTGAATCCCGTCCGCCTGGCCGTCTTCTCCCAGGCCCTGGCCGATCCCGAGTCCGATCAGGTCCGGCGCCTGGTCGAGGAGCTGGGCGCCCTGGACCCGCGGCTCACCGCGGAGTCCTACAACTTCATCCTCGACACCGAGAAGGTGGCCGCGCTGGGCATCGCGCGCATCCCGGCCATCGCCGTCATGGGGGCGGAGAAGGACTACGGGATCCGGCTGTACGGCCTGCCTTCGGGGTACGAGTTCGGGACGCTCGTGGACGCGATCCTCGACGTCTCGCGGGGAGACAGCGGCCTGACCGCGGAGACGAAGGAGGCCCTGGCCGCCCTGCCCCGCCCCGTCCACATCCAGGTCTTCTCCACGCCGACCTGACCGCACTGCCCCCGGGCGGTCCGCCTGGCCTACCGGTTCGCGCTGGAGAGCGACCGCATCACCGCGGACGGCATCGAGGTCACCGGGTACCCGGACCTCGCGCAACGCTACCGTGTCCAGGCCGTGCCCAAGACGGTGGTGGGCGACCGCGTGGAGTTCGTGGGCGCGGGGCCGGAGTCGATGCTGCTGAAGCACGTCCAGCAAGCGGCGGAGGCCGCCGGCCCGGCGGTCTGACGACGGGTACGTCCGCCGTTCCCCAGACGCCGGTGCCGGCCCCGCTGCGCTTCCCCGAGCGCCGCGCGCGGCCGCGCAAAAACCGCGAGATCTACATCGACGCCTTCCGCGGCCTGGTGGCCCTGGTCATGGTGCAGGGGCACGTCTGCGACACGCTGGTGTCGGCCGCCACCAAGGCGCACGGCCTCTACCAGCTGCAGCTCATCTTCCATGGCACCACCGCGCCGGGCTTCCTGTTCGCGTCGGGCTTCGTCGCCGGCCTGCCCCGCGCGCCGCTCTCCGCCGCGGCCAGCCTGCGGCGCGCGCGGCGGCTGCTCTTCATCCTGGGCGTGGGCTACGCCCTGCACCTCCCCTACTTCTCGATCTGGAAGATCGCGCTCGAGGCCTCGCCCGCCCAGAAGGCCGCGCTCTTCGCCTGCGACGCGCTCCACCTCATCGCCATGAGCCAGCTCGTGGTGATGGCCTTGCAGTGGATTTTCGGGAGGCGATGGATCGCGGCCGCCGGCGTGGCCGCGGTGGCCGTGCTGGCCGCCGCGCCCGGCGTGTGGGCCTCCGGCCTCTCCCGCGGTTTGCCGCCCGTCGTCGGCGCATACCTCGACAACGCCAGCGTGCCGTCCACCTTTCCGCTGTTCCCCTACGCCGCGTTCGTGATGGCCGGCGCGGTGGCCGGCGCGGGCCTGGGCCGGCAGGACCTCGCGGTCCGCCGCCGGCGCGCCGTCGTGTGGGGCGGCGGGCTGCTGGCGGTGGGAGCGGTGACGTCTCTCGCGCTGCGGGGCGTCGTCCCCTTCTGGGGGCCCTCGCCCGGCTACGCCCTCTTGCGCATGGGCGGCCTGCTCCTCTTGCTGCGCGCGGTGGAGGACGTCTCGCGGCGGCAGTGGCCGGGGATCCGCATGCTGGCCCTGCTCGGGCACGAGACGCTGCTCGTCTACGTCTTCCATCTCTACCTCCTGTGGGGCGGGGTCCTGGGCGCCGCCCCGCTGGGCGCGTGGGCGGGCCGCCTCGGCTTCGCGCAGGGCCTGGGCGTGGTGGTGCTGATGATCCCGATCCTGCTGGCCGCGGCCCGGGCCTGGCACCGGGTCAAGATGCGCTTCCCGCACGGCGCGACGCTCACGCTCGTCTTCCTGGGCACCGCCTTCGTCTACGAGCTGCTCACGCGTCCCTGGTGACAGCCCCGCGCCGCCGCCCTTACAATCGAGCAGTCTCCGCATGCCGCCATCCCTGATCGTGGCCGTCGAGGCCCCGCGCCCCGAGGACGAGGACTCCTACCGGCGCGCGCTCGAGGAGGGCCGCATCCTCCTCTTCTCGCCGACGCCCTTCGCGCTGCGCGCGGAGGACCGCGCCCTCCTGCTGCGGCAGCGGCCGGCCGGCGCGGGCTATCACAAGAACATC
>Ga0070673_100001968_pt1 | contig 12388 bp, 11 predicted proteins | sample KBSM23metaG_FD_65342 | JGI IMG/M metagenome (GOLD analysis project Ga0070673, IMG submission 65342) | Miscanthus rhizosphere microbial communities from Kellogg Biological Station, Michigan, USA - KBS M2-3 metaG | ecosystem: Host-associated > Plants > Roots > Rhizosphere > Soil ... | reverse complement strand
ATTCTTCGGGGCGATGTCGGAGGGTTCGGTTTTGTCGATTCAAACAACTGGGATTGCGACCTCGAGACCGGGCTCGCCTGGGAAGCCTGGCACAATACCTATCTCGATTTTGGCTATCGCGCCCGAGGGCAGTGGCAGGATCTTGGCCCCAATGGAAATGTTGCTCAGCGCGGCTGGTACTATGGCCCGGAGCTCGGTGTAACCTTTAGCTTTTAAGCCAACAATCCCTTTTTCAATAGGGAGCGATGAGCACCCATGGCTTAATGGGGATGCTTACTTGCCACATTGGGGCGCTCCGCTCGCAGTCAATTTTATCGGAAGAATTGGCGCTGCGCTTATTCATTTACCTGGAAAGGTCATTTCTGACATCGGAACTGCCACAATTGAGGAGGTCGAGGTGGCGGCCGGTGTTAACAAAAATTTTTTCCTAATAGCATCAACGGACTGGAACCGAGTTCTCCGCTCCTCAACTCAATGAACGAGGTGCCAATCCGCGTTCCGTTCCATTCGATTATCGGCGTCGTCGGTCAGTCAAAGGCTCCGCTGGAGAAAACCAGTGATACGGTGGTGCCTTACTGGAGTTCGCATCTCAACGCCGCCCTCTCCGAGAAAATCGTCCCCTACCCGCACGAAACATTGTTCAAAAAACCCGAGGCTATCGACGAAATTGCACGCATCCTGCGTCTGCACCTGGCTTCTCTTGGAGATGCTCCTTGACGCCCAATCGCATCGAATTCGATGAATGACATTTGCTCGGCTGAATTCGGACGTCGCTATGCGACGCGGTTTTGCTCTTGCGCTTCTCAAACCCGCGCTGAAGCGCGGGGCTACCCTCGATTGCCGCTATCGCGGCAAGGGGGCAGCCGCGCGTCGGATCTCGGCAGGAGCGGCAGCGAACCCGGTAGGCAATGTTCGGTTTGCATACAGAAGTATGAAATCTAATACCTTCAGTCAGAAGGACGGATGCACCTGTACGCGTTTCAACGCGGTGCGTTACGCGTGTCTGCATCCTGCCTCTGGCAACCATTCGTCCGCGTTAGCGGACTACGACCGTAGCCCGGCGATTCATCGCCGGGTTTGGGTGGAAATGAATGTCTCGTCGCGTAGCGACGGCTGACCGGTGGCCAACACCTACACCGCCCTCAATTACCAATTCGTATGAGATTCGCTACATCACATTGATGAGACAGTACCTGGTCTACTGGCTTGGGGGTTTACTCTGCGCGGTTGTTGCTTTCCTCGCCGCGGCCTGGGGATTCGGCGCCGTCTGGTTCGATGGACCGTTCGGCGCGGGCAACAAGCTGGCGGCCGTCCTGTTCGCAGTCGCGTTTGTGGTGATGCTTTTGTTCGTTAGGCACTTCTGGAGGAAACTCGGCATCCTTATCCTGCTTTTTGCCGGCCTCCTTGTCTGGTGGCTGACCCTCTCTCCAACCAACGACGCCGACTGGCAGCCCGATGTCGCGCAAGTCGCGTGGGCGGACATCAATGGTGACGAAGTTACTCTGCATAACGTCCGTAACTGCGACTACCGGACCGAGACCGACTACACCCCGCATTGGGAAACGCGCATCGTGCGCCTCTCACAGATCACCGGAATCGACCTCGCGATCGATTACTGGGGCTCGCCCTGGATCGCGCATCCCATCGTCAGTTTCCAAATCGCGGACGAGCCGCCGCTCTGTTTCTCCATCGAGGTGCGCAAGAAGCTCGGCCAGACCTACTCGGCTATCGGCGGGCTCTACCGGCGATTTGAACTTATCTACGTCGTGGCTGACGAGCGCGACGTGATTCGGCTGCGCACAAACTATCGCAAGGAGAATATCTATCTTTATCGCACAACGATTTCGCCGACTCAGGCGCGCGAACGTTTTCTTGAATACATCCACTCACTCAATGCTCTGCGGAACAAACCCCGCTGGTATAACGCCATCACGACCAATTGCACCACGAGCATTCGCACCCAGCACCCGCCTAACGAACGCATGCCGTGGGACTTGCGCATCCTCCTCAATGGCAAAGGCGACGAACTGTTGTTTGAGCACCACCGCATTGTCACCGCCGGGCTTCCCTTTCCCGAGCTGAAAGCGCGTTCGCTCATCGACGCCCAGGCCCGCGCCGCTAACGACGCTCCCGATTTTTCAAATCTGATCCGAAAAGGTTTGCCGGGAATGTCTCCGGCGGATGAAGATACTTTAAGATGACATTCGAATTAAATCCCGGAAAGGATTATCCACGGATTTTACAGATAAACAAAGATTTGCGTAACGGGCTCTCAGTCGCCTAACGTCGTCAGGGCGTTAGAGTTATCCACCCAGACGAAAAACGAGAGCTTTTCCACGAAAAACGATATCAAATCTTGCAGTCTTGAATAATAAGCAAAAAACATTTGACACCCTCGGAAGTGAGCTCTTGCTTGACCCATGAGAAACCAATTGATCACCCTAGCTCAAGCGCAGAGAACCTTAATAAAAAACCTGACATTCTTAGCCGCAATCATGGCCGTGTTTCTGTCCGTTCCGGCACAGGCCGGCGAAACTGTCGTTACGGATTCGAAGACCATGGCCCCAGCACCGCCGCCGCCACCGGAACTTTTCGGGACCGGTTTTTATATGGGGGTGGACCTGGGCGCGAATGTCTGGCAAAACAATAGTTCAGACCGAAATTTTACCGACGCTGCGGGAGACACTCTTACCCTCTCTCAGGACAGCGAGGTGGGCTTTTACGGCGGTATCAAAGCAGGCTACGTCTTTGGCACCGGAGTCTTTCGTCCGACCATTGAAGGAGACTTCTTCTACAACGGCTGGCAACGAAGCGGGACTGGCACTTTTAGAGCTTTTGATGGAACGGTGACGACCACGGACTTTTCAGGTAATATCAATACCGGCGCGTTCATGTCGAACTTCATCGGGCGCTTCGCCTTTGGTCGTTTCCAGCCGTATGTCGGAGCCGGCGTCGGCATCTATTATGCAGCCAGCCCCGGTTTCACCGTTAATACACCGGGCGGGACCTTCGAAACTAACGGGTCAAGAACTCATGCTGATCTGGCGTGGGACATTGTTGCAGGCGCGGATTACTACTTCACTCCGAAGATGAGCACCTTCATCGAATACAAATACCTCGAGTACACGGGCAGCCAATTCGACAATAGCAATTCGGATCGCAATCTCGGGCAACAACTGATTGGTGCGGGCATGCGCTTCCACTTCTAGGGCTGATGGTGGATGTCATAGGTTGAGATCTCCTCACTGACGACTGAAAAATAATAACGTTCGTCAGGCGGCGGGCGGGCTGAGGCTTGAACAACGGCCGGCCCGGCCCCCCGCCTGTGGACTGGCTCAAGGCAACGTGTCGCGCTGCGAACGTTTCTCGATTCCGTAGCCGCCACGCTTACCCAGAACTGCCGTTTCTCTCGCGAGATTCCCCTTCTCGTTTGCTAGGACACACTGGCGAGACCTGACTGAGCGCGACCAGATGTTGATTTGGTCCCATCATGGGCGTTCGCTACAAGACTAACCCGGCGTAAACTTCGCTGTTTGCTGGTCAGGTTTCGAAGATGCTCCCGCGTCACCGAAGGATTCGACTTCCCATCGCAAGCCCTTTATGCGGGACGCGATGAAGGCTTTGGCCAGATTACAGCTGATCCGCCTCCGAGGCAGAAAGCCGACCAGAGCGACGGAGGCTGTCCTTCCTGTAAGACCAAGGTCCAATAGGCCAATGGACAAGGAATTTGAGATTTTAGGGAAACTATGAAATCGATTTCAAGCAAACTAGTCTTATTAGTTGCGATCTTCACCGGCATACTTGGGAGCGGTGGATTCACAGCAAACGCTCAGTCGAAAGATGGAATTCCTCCGTCGCTTGTCACCCCTGACAAGGTCGAGAGTCGCATCGGCACGCTTGATTTCAAGGATGGCGCGCCGAGCAAGGAAACGCTCGCTAAAGTCTATGACAACCTTGACTTCACCCACGCCTACGAGGCGTTCGTCAATACGATGCAGGGAGTGAATGCGGAAGCGATCAAGGAGGGATTTGCCGATATCGGAGTGAAGGACAATGAGCTCCTCATCTTCTCTGAACTGATGGATGCGAAGTCGCTCTTCCTGACGGCGAATGCGGACACGGTGTATTTCGTTGGCGGCCTCGACCTCAGCAAAGGACCGATGGTGCTCGAGACGCCGCCGAACGCGCTCGGCACGCTCGATGACGCATGGTGGCGCTGGGTCATCGACTTCGGCGCGCCTGGTCCTGATCGGGGCGAAGGCGGAAAATATCTCGTGCTGCCGCCGGGTTACGACGGCCCCGTGCCCGAGGGCGGCTTTTTTGTTTGCCGCGCCCGGACCAGCCGCGTGCTGGTCCTCGGCCGCATGTTCATGGATAAGGATGATCCGAAGCCGACCGTCGCTCTGATCAAGGCGAAGACCAAAATCTATCCGTTTGAGCCGGGCGGTGTGGGCACGAGCATCGCCGAGTTCCTTGCCGGCAAATCCCGACTCGGTCGGATCACTTTGCCACCGCCGCTCGTTTTCCACGAAGGCAGCGGTAAGGTCATGAACACCATCCCGCCGAACGACTTCAGCTATTTCGAGATGCTGAATAACGTGGTGCAGCGGGAGCCAGCCACAGCGCTGGACGCCGAGTTGATGGGACCGCTCGCCGCCATCGGCATAGTCAAAGGCAAGCCCTTCGCGCCGGACGCGCGGATGAAGAAAATCCTGACCGAGGCTGTCGCGGTGGCCAACGCGACGTCGCGTAGCCTGTTCATGAACCCGCGCGACCCATCATGGTATTACTACCCGGGCTCGGCGTGGATGAACTTTCTCTTTGTCTCCGGCTCCGAATTCGAAACGCCGATCCCGATGGTCACCCGCGAAGGTGTGAAGCCCTTTCCACCGACGGGCTACCGCACCCTTGATGCACGGACGGCATTTTTTTACGGCGTCACCGGCATCACGCCGGCCATGGCGATGCGCCTTCCCGGCATCGGTTCGCAATACCTGTTCGCACTTGTGGATGCCGACAAGCAATACTTCGATGGCGGCAAGACTTACAAAATAACGCTGCCCAAAGGCATTCCAGAGGCGAAGTTCTGGTCGTTCACACTCTACGACAACCAGACGCGCTCGATGCTCGATACGCCGCAGCGCTACCCACGCGCGGGGAGTCAGAGCTATCCTTCGCCCGCTGCCGAAGCGAGCGCCGACGGCTCGACAACGGTTTACTTCGGTCCGACGCAGCCCAGTGGTGTGAAGCGCGGCAACTGGATCCAGACCGATCCAAACAAAGGCTGGTTCACGATCCTGCGCCTCTACAGCCCGCTCGAACCGTTCTTCACCAAGAGTTGGCGCCCGAGCGAGATCGAGTTAGTGAAATAACTCGATTAATCCGATCTTGAAGGGCGCGGGCCGCGTCTCTGAAGGCCGAACCGATACGACAACCTACTCCATTATCTGGGACTAACTTAGCTGAACTTCTTTTTCGTTTCCAAGTCCTAGCAGCGACAGAAGAGAAGCAACCGCCATGTTAACCCAGCCGCTGAATGACTGAACACCAGGTCCTAACTGCACTGTGGACGGGAGCCTTGCTTCTCGTCCACCTCGGCGTGATTGCGCGGGTCATTTTGCGGCCACACCGGGAACCGGCTTCACGGGTGGCGTGGATCGTGGTCATGATTGTTCTGCCCGTGATCGGCATCCTGACTTATATCCTACTCGGTGAAACCAGTATCGGCCGCCGGCGTGTAAGTCGCCTGTGCGCGGTTCTGGTTGCCATGCCTGACCTGACCAAGACCCCGGGAATGGACAGGCCTAATCTGCAACCGAAAATTCCAGAGACTTATGCCCACCTCTTCCGGCTCGGCTATTCGGTCAATGGCTTCGAGCCCGTGGGTGGTAACCACGCGCACTTGCTGCCGGATTCCAACGCGACCATCGAGTCCATGGTCGCAGATATTGATGCTTCTCAGGATCATGTCCATTTGACCTTCTATATCTGGCTGCCGGATAACAACGGACTCAAAGTCGTTGCGGCACTGAAACGGGCTGTAGCGCGCAAAGTCATTTGCCGGGTGATGGCCGATGGGTTGGGCTCGCGCCTCATGATCGAATCAGCACACTGGAAAGCCATGGAGGCGGCGGGCGTTCGGGTAGCCACGGCCCTGCCGATCGGCAATCCCTTCTTGCGCCCGTTACGAGGGCGCATCGATTTGCGCAATCACCGCAAGATCCTGGTGATCGACAATCGCATCACCTATTGCGGCAGTCAGAACTGCGCGGACCCAGAGTTTCGGATCAAGGCAAAGTTTGCCCCTTGGGTCGATGCGATGATGCGCTTTAAGGGACCGATTGCGCGGCAAAATCAATATCTCTTTGCGAGCGACTGGATGGCGCAGGTTGACGACGACGACCTCAATCCCCTGCTGCGACAGCCGCTGCCCTCTGGCGATCACGGAGTGACCGCGCAAGTGATTGGTACTGGGCCGACGGTGCGCAACTCGGCCATGCCCGAGGTCTTCGAAACCCTCATGTACACGGCGCGGCGCGAGTTGGTCATTACGACTCCCTATTATGTGCCCGACGAATCCATGCAGTCCGCCCTCTGCGCCTGTGCTCGCCGCGGCGTGGCGACCACGATCATTTTCCCGGCGCGAAACGACTCATGGATCGTGGGCGCGGCCTGTCGAAGTTATTATGCTGACCTACTCGCCGCCGGGGTTCGCATTTACGAATATGAAGGCGGCCTCCTGCATGCCAAGTCACTCACCTTGGACGGGGAAGTCACGCTGATCGGCTCGGCCAACATGGACCGGCGAAGTTTCGATCTGAATTACGAAAACAACATTTTGTTCTACGATCCGACTTTGACGGCCGAAATTCGTCGCCGTCAGGACAGCTATCTCGCGCTCTCCCATCCCGTCACTACGGCGATGGTGGCCCGGTGGTCGATGGCCCGCCGGCTTTGGAACAACACGATTGCGATGCTGGGGCCAATTCTGTAAAAGCAGATCGCCCAGAAAAAACATGCATGAGCATCTTCAAGCCATCATCACAGTGCTTTCGCTGATCAACCCGGCGATTTGCGCGGCGATGTTTGCCCGAGCGGTCGCCGGGCAGTCGCTGGGAGAGAAGATCACCGACTCGGCAAGAGCATCTTCTGCGGTCCTGATCATACTCACGGTCGCGGCCCTCCTCGGGCAGCATTTGCTGAACCTATTCGGGGTGTCGCTGGATGCCTTTATGGTGGCAGGTGGCGGGGTGCTGGCGTGGATGGGGTTCTCCATGCTCAGGGGGCAACCGGCCGCGGGGGATTCAAGATCAAAGCAATCGCTCACGCCTCTGATTCTCTTTGCCGCCAGCCCAGGGACCATTACCGGAGTCATTACGCTCTCCGTTGCGCACACCCGGATGACATTGCCGATCACAGCGCTGATCGCTATCGCGGTGGCGACCGGGATTACCTGGTTGGCGATGTTGCTGGTCGCGCACTTCGGAGGCAAACAGGAGGATGACAGTTTCCTCCGCGACACGCTCACGCGCTTCATGGGGCTAATTGTCCTTTCCATGGGGGTTCAATTTGCCCTGACCGGCTATCGCGCGTTTATGAAATGAAACTCAGCAGCCCTTCTTTCCATCTGTAAATCACGTCATTGAACCGTGAGTAAAATCGCGAACACTAAAACGACCAGAAGCAACAAGTATGTTACAACTATTATTCAGAAAATGGTGGCTGGTCCTGCTGCAGGGCATTTTGTTGATCATCCTGAGCATTTACATTTTTCAGCATCCGGTAGAGGTTCTGGCCGGTATCTCGCTTTGGTGCGGGTTATTGGTGCTGGCCGCCGGACTCTTGGGGATTACTGCCTGGTTCGCCGCTGATAAAGCCGAAAGAGAAGGCATGTCGCTTCTCTGGAGTATTCTGACTGCAGCTTTTGGTTTGCTCATGATCCTGAAATTAATGGCCACCATGAAGATATTTACCGTGATTTTTGGCTTCTGGATGCTGTTGACCGGTCTGTTCCTTATCCAGTCGGGCTGGTCGCTAAGGAGTCGCAACTCACTTGGTTGGACAATGATTATTGCCGGTGTGTTATCCGCGGTGGCGGCTGTCATGATGGTATTCCATATTGGGACCGGAGCGGTTGGGGTCAGCACCCTGCTTGCTTTGCAGGTCTTGCTTACGGGCCTTGCCCTCGTCCTGCTATCCTTCGCAAAGAAAATGGTGGCGGGCAGAATTAAGGATCAGATTGAATCTTTGAAAGCAAAGATCTAGTTATCAAAGTCTCTAAATTCAGTATCTTCATGTCCACGACGAGAAGGTGTGAGATGGCCTTCCCATTTTTACTATCCCAAGCGCTGCTGAAGAAGCGCGCAAGTGATAACCGGGGAAGCAATCCTTGACTCAACTCCTGCGACGCCTGCGCGAACGCAAGCTTGCACAGTGGGGGCTGGCCTACCTGGCCAGCGCATGGGCATTCCTGCAGGTGTTGGATCTTGTCGGTCATCAATTCGACTGGCCAAGCGGATTGCTGCGCGGGTTCACAGTCGCGCTGGGCGTGGGATTCTTTGCCACGCTGGTGCTGGCCTTCTATCACGGCGAGCGCGGTGCACAAAAGGTCTCCAGCACCGAGCTGCTTATCCTGGCCTCGCTGCTGGCGATCGGCGGCGCTTTGTTGTGGCGGTTCGCTCGGGTCCCGCAGGCGTCCACCGCCGCAACCACGCCGGCAACGGCCGCAATTCAGGAAAAATCGATCGCCGTTTTACCGTTCGAAAACCGGAGCGAAGACAAAGAGAACGCCTATTTTGCTGAAGGTATCCAGGACGAAATTCTGACCCGCTTATCGAAGATCTCCGACTTAAAGGTCATTTCACGGACATCGACAGAGCATTACAAGAGCGCGCCGGAAAACCTGCCCGAGATCGCCCGACAACTCGGGGTCGCCCATATCCTGGAAGGAAGCGTGCAAAAGAAGGGCGACGCTGCGCGCGTCAACGCCAAGCTGATCAAAGCAGCCGACGATTCCCATCTTTGGGCCGATACATTCGATCGGAAGTTGACCGATGTTTTCGCGGTGGAAAGCGAGATTTCGAAGGCCATCACCGAAAAGCTGCAGGCCAAGCTGACCGGTTCGGCGGAACATGTGCTGGCATCGCGCCCGACGGAAAACCCGGAAGCACACGAGCTCTACCTGAGAGGGCGCTACTTCTGGAACAAACGTACTACTGAAAACCTGAAGAAGGCGATCGATTACTTTGAGCAAGCGATCGTTGAGGATCCAGCCTACGCGCTCGCGTATTCCGGACTTGCAGACGCTCATGCAGTTTTGCCGTTCTATGCCGGCACTGCCCCAAAGGATGATGCTGGAAAAGCGCTGGCTGCGGCGCGCAAAGCGGTGGAACTCGATGAAAGCCTGGCCGAAGCGCACACATCCCTGGCCAACGCGCTCGTGTTGAACCTACAGTACTCTGCATCAATCCCGGAATTTCAACGAGCGATTGAGCTAAACCCTAACTATGCCACGGCGCATCACTGGTACGGTGAGGTCCTCCAGAATGAAGGGCGATTCGACGAGGCTGTGACTGAACTGAAGCGTGCGCTGGAACTTGATCCGCTATCTCTCGTCGTCAATTCCGTCGTGGGCGCGATTTTGATAACGGCGGACCGGAACGATGAAGCGATCGAACAATTGCGTAAGACGGTCGAGATGGACCCGACGTTCGATCTCACGCACTGGTTTCTCGGACAGGCCTACGAGGACAATGGCCAGCTGGCGGAAGCAATCGCTCAGTATGAGAAAGCCGTGCAACTCAACCCCGACCCGGCTGTTCTGGCCTCGCTCGCTCGAGCCTACGCCATGGCAGGGAGGAAAGAAGAGACGCGCAAAATACTCGATAACCTGACGACTGAGTCCGGGCAACGCTATATCCCGGCCTATTCACTCGCTCTTATCCACCTGTCTCTGGGCGATAAGGAGGAAGCGCTGCGGTTCCTGGAAAAGAGCTACGAAGAGCGCGCGGTCTTCGACACTGGCGTCTTCGGCAGTATCAAGATCGACCGAAGGCTCGAGCCGCTCCGGGGCGATCCGCGGTTCGAGAACTTGGTCGAGCGCGTCTTTTCGGAAAAAAAGGAATGAATAGTCTGATTCATACCGCCAGCGGAATATCCCGGCGACCCGCTGCCGACGTAAGCTCCGCGTGGCCCGGGGCCTCTGACGATCAAATGAGACCAAAGTCCCATTGATCCCGCTGAATCCGAGAACGATTCTGCAAGTCGACACTACAGGGATCACTGTCCGGCATTCTCGGTGGGCGGCGATTTCCCTCTCAGGCACTCCAGGAGGAGGCGACGAAAAATGGTTGGGCGGTCATCAGCATGAAAAAAGGATGGATAGCGCATCCACGCGTTGCATAAGAACTGATCCCGGTCGCGAGACGCGCGACGGTCGCGGTCCATGGATCAACAAAAATCTGATAAAAAGATCCCCATGAAAACTAATTTCCTCGTAAAGCCGCTCGGCCTGCTGGTGGCGCTCGTCTTGGGCATCTCGTCCTGCAAGCCGCCAAAGCCGGTCCCGGAATCAGAGTATGCCGCGAAAATCGTGGGAAATTGGCTCGGCGAAGTGGGTCACATGAGCGAATCGATGACCTTGAACGCGGATGGCACCTTCATCGCCCGTTTGCGCCCCCGAGGGTTCATTAGCAACACACTTTCACAAGGCGCTACCGGCACGATCCGCGGTACGTGGGCCATCCAAGGAAAGACCATCACATTGCGGATCGCCAGCGCGGAAGATGAGCGCGTGAAGGATCACGTGACTTCGAGCACCATCCTAGCCTTCAACCAGGACGAGCTTTCGCTGAAAAGCGACCGGGGCGAGACCTCGACGTTCAGTCGGACGCTCTCCCCTTAACCCGAGTGCCGAAATTCAAGGACATGCAAATATGTATCGTATCATTCTCTTGATCAGCCGCGTCGCGATTTTCCTCGTATCGCTCCTCTGTTCCTTTGCGTCCGCAGCTATTGCGGGAGACATGGGGAGCGCCGGGACGAACGGGCAACATCAGTCTGATGTCCCCGAATTTATCAGTGCCCGGAAAGAGATACCGGCGGAACTGCTCGACCAAAAGAAGGAGGGAACCTACTGGATTGGATTTCCAATCATCGGGTACGATCCCGATACTCTTCTTACCATCGGAGCAACGGTCAATTTGTTTAATGACGGGCCGAAAGACAGCCCGTTCTTCCGCTATAATTCCTACGACCGCAAGACAGCGCTCTCCGCCGCTTACTCCACTGGGGGCGCAAGCCTGGTGCGCTTCATTTTTGATGCGCCAAATTTCAATGCTTCGCCCTGGCATATTTATGGCAGCGCGCAGTATCTAAAGAGTGATTTCGAAAACTACTTCGGCGTTGGATCGCCGACCCTCGAACCACTTAGCTTCCCCGGATCCGATAAGACCTACAGCAAGTATGAAGATTTTCTCGACGCCATCAATCAGGTCCACAATGGTCAAACCTATCGCTCCTACGACGAGTACAAGCAGCAACAGGCTTTTGTGGATTTCAGTGTGGAGCGGGACACTCTCGGGGGAATCCTGCGGCCCATGGTGGGCATCCAGATAGCCTATTACGACATCGGCGATTATACCGGCGAGACTCATGATGGCGCCGTCATTCAGACAACGCACCTGCGCTCGGACGAAAACGCCGGCCGGATCAAGGGTTTCAACGGTGGCTGGGATAACTCGATCAGGCTGGGGTTGACCTATGATACGAGAGACTTCGCCCCGAACCCCTCAAATGGGATCTTTTTGCAGGCCATCGGACGCACCTCGCTGAAGGCGTTCGGTTCGATCGAGAATTACGGACAATTCAAGCTTGAAGCGCGGGGCTTCTACAGCCCGTTTCCAAGGACGCGCCTGATTCTGGCTGGCCGGCTGGGTTACCTCGCGCAAACATCCAATACTCCTTTCTACATCCTGTCGCAGGCCCCTGGAGTGGACTCTTCGAGTACTTGGCTGGGCGGGTTCGACAGTCTGCGTGGGTTCCAGACCAACCGATTTGTCGGCAACAACGTGGCCGTGGCCAGCGCAGAGGCTCGCTGGTTCTTTGCTAAGTCAACTGTCTGGAACCAGAATCTGGCTTTCGGCACGACCGCCTTTGTCGATGCCGGCAGTGTGTTTGACAGCATCGGAGACACTTCCCTTAAACACTGGAAACCATCGGGCGGTGTCGGGTTCCTTCTCAGCTGGAATGTTTCCACGATTGTGAGCTTCGATCTTGGGAAGAGTGGAGAAGGCAATCTGTTCTATATGGGCCTCGGATTTCCTTACTGAGTAGTTGCCGCCCTGGCGACGATCCGCTGGGCGTGGTATTGCGATGCTGGGAGAAAATT
>Ga0070673_100001964_pt1 | contig 12403 bp, 8 predicted proteins | sample KBSM23metaG_FD_65342 | JGI IMG/M metagenome (GOLD analysis project Ga0070673, IMG submission 65342) | Miscanthus rhizosphere microbial communities from Kellogg Biological Station, Michigan, USA - KBS M2-3 metaG | ecosystem: Host-associated > Plants > Roots > Rhizosphere > Soil ... | reverse complement strand
GAGGGGCCCGGCCTGCTCGACGTCACCGTGTGGCGGCAGCGCGACTCCATGACCGTGCACCTGGTGAACCTGACCAACCCGATGATGATGAAAGGGCCGCTGCGCGAGACGATTGCGGTCGGGGCGCAGCGGGTGCGAGTGCGCCTGCCGCCACAGACGCGGCCGAAGCAGGTGCGCCTCCTCACGGCCGCGATCTCGCCGGCCGTCGAGACCTCCGCCGACGCGCTCGTCGTGACGGTGCCGTCGGTCGACGTGCACGAAGTCGTCGCGATCGATTTCTGACGCCGCCGTGGGCGGCGTCTGCCGGCGGCCGTGCGTGCTTCGGCGGTGGCTATAATCCGCGTATGAAACGCGTCATCGCTCTCGCCGCGCTCCTTCTCTGCCTCTCGCCCGTTGGCGCAGCCGCGCAGGAGACCGACACCGAAAAGGCCGCCGCCCGCGAGGTGATGCGGAAGATGGCCGATCTCGAGCAGTCGCTCGACGTGCCCGGCCTGGTGGCGAAGCTGACCGGGCCCAACGCCGCGCGCGACGCGGTGGTCGCCCGCGCCAGGGCGCTGCTCGAGACCGAGCTGCTGGCGATGGCCGACGACATCGCGACGCATCCCGAGATCGGATTCGTGGAAAAGCGATCGGTCGAGAAGCTGACGGACTATCTCCGCCGGCACGACTTCGAGGTCGAGATGGGCGTCGCCAAGCTGCCGACCGCCTTCGTCGCGAAGTACCACGGCAGCAGCGGCGCGCCGAACCTCGGCATCATCGTCGAATACGACGCGCTCCGCGGCACCTCGGGCCCGTTTCACGGCGATCAACACAGCGCGCAGGGGCCGGTCGGGCTCGCCGTCGCGGTGGCGATCTCCGAATTCCTCGCGAAATCTCACACGGCCGGCAGCGTGACGGTGTTCGGCACGCCGGGCGAGGAAATGATGCCGCCCAACGCGAAGACCGACATGCACCTGGCGCACGCCTTCGACGGCATGGACGTCATCGTGCGCAGCCACTCGTCGGCGCAGACGTCCAGGCCGGCCCCCGGCTTCGGCACGTGCTGCATGAACATCGACGGCGTGAAGTACACGTTCGCCGGCGCGCCGGCGCACCAGCTGACGTCGTGGAACGGGCGCAACGCCCTCGAAGCGGTGATTCACCTGTTCAACAACATCGACGCCGTGCGCAGCAGCATCCGCCCCGAAGCGCGCATCCAGGGGGTCATCACCGAAGGGGGCGCTGCCCCCAACGTGACGCCGGACCGCACCGCGGCGGACTTCTACGTCCGCTATCCCGACGAGGTCTACCTCGCGCAGGTGACCGAGTTCGTGGACAACGCCGCCAGGGCGGCCGCGCTCGCGACCGGCACCAAGGTCAAGATCGATCACTACGGCAAGGATCGGGACGGCATCAGCGAAGCCGCGCTGGCCGAGCTCGCGTTCGCCTACATGAAGAAGTTCGGCGCCACCAACGTCCAGCCGCAGCCGGGCAAGCCGCAGGGCTTCGAGGAGACGGGCAGCGTCTCGCGAGACGTCCCCGGCATCGGCGTCAGCGCGCAGTCGTCGAGCGCCCCGAACCACACCTACGAGATGGACGCCGACAACCTGAAGGAGATCGGCCATCGGGGCTTCACCATCGACGCGCAAACGATGACGGCGATCCTGTTCGATTTCGCCACCGACGCCGGCTACCGCACGGCGGTCAGGAAGGAATTCGACGGGCTGAAGGCGCTGTTCGGCGAATACCTGGCGGCGCTGAAGAAGACCTACACCGTGCCGGTCGTGACCGATCCGAAATAGGCCGCCTCGTCCTCGGTCCGATCTTGGCTGGACTATTATGACCTTTCGTGACTATAATTGGTCATGAGCGAGGTCGGCATCGCAGAACTGAAGGCGCGTCTCAGTGAACATCTGCGCCGGGTGCGTAATGGCGGCACGCTGACCGTGCTCGACCGGGACACACCGATCGCCCGAATCGTTCCCTTCGCAGCACCATCGCTCGAAATCCGCAAGGCGACACGCCCCCTTCGTGATCTGAAGCTGCCAGCGAAGCCGGCGAAGCGCACCGACAGTCTCGCCACCCTTCTCGAGGACCGACGCCGTCGGTGACCGCGTACATCGATACGTCTGCGCTGTTGCGCATCGTCTTGCGTGAGCCCGGGGCGCTCGACGAGCTGCGAACCTTCGACGGACTGGTGTCGAACGAGCTCATTGCGGTCGAAAGCGCGCGCACGATCGATCGGCTCCGCCTGCAGGGCTCACTGACGACCGAAGAAGCGGCTGCGCGCGGGCGCACCGTCAACGAGTGGCTCGAAGCCATCGATCTCGTGCTGCTGCGAACGCCGGTCCTGAGCCGCGCCAGTGAACCATTGCCGATGTCTCTCGGAACACTCGATGCGCTCCATCTCGCGACGGCGCTGATCTGGCGCGACCGCATGGGGTCCCTGACGAAAATGGCGACCCACGACACGGCCCTGGGACTTGCTGCCCGGGCCTTCGGATTCGAGGTACTCGGAATCTAGGGGGTCCGGCCGGCCGGTTACCGCCTCACGCCCCGTCTGTGGCATAATCCCCAAAGCATGTTCCGCGGCCTGGCCCTTAGCCTCGTCCTTATCAGCGTCGGCATTAGCCTGCCGACGCGCACGGGGTGATGTAGCCAGACTCGACAGAACCGACGGTTTCCAAAGGCCATCACCTCATCGGTGATGGCCTTTTTGCTTTTCGGAGGACAGCCATGAACGCGAGACGATCGGAATTCGACTTCCGCGCCGCGCCGCCCACGGGCGTGACGCGGCAGACGCGGGACGGCGCGCAGGCGCCGGTGCGCGCGCCGGCGGACGTGAAACGCGACGACGAGGTGGATCAGCCGATCGAGGAGCCGGGATACGGGCACGGCGTCTAGCGTGCCGGGATCGGCGCAGCCCCGGACGTCAGCGACGTCCGACCGCGGAGGGATCTCCGGTCGGCGGAGGTGCGTGATCGCTCCTACCACGCGGACCCAGTGCCCGCGTCAGCAGCGGCCGCAGCGCGTCGGCCCACACCTGGTAGCCCTTCACCGTCGGGTGCAGCCCGTCGCCGTTCATCATTCCGGGCAGCAGGCGGCCGTCCGAGTCCGCGAGACGGCGTGTGACGTCCAGGAAGATCACTGACTTCCCGTTGGCGAGGCGCGCGAGGGCCTGATTGAGGCGCGCGATCTCCGGCATCACCGCCATGCTGTCGTTGCGCGGAAACACCGACGTCAGGACGATCGTCGCGCGCGGCGCGAGCGTGCGACACCGGTCGAGGATCGCCTTGATCCCGGCCGCGATATCCGCGACCTTCTCTTCTCCGCCCGGCTCCCGCCCCACATTATTAGTACCGGCCAGGATGACGATGACCTTCGGGTTGACGCCGTCGAGCTCGCCGGTGTCGAGGCGCCACAGCATGTTCTCGACGCGATCCGCCCCCCAGCCGAAATCGGCGGCGTTCCAGCCGTGGAAGTTCGCGCGCCAGTTCTCGAGCAGCTGCGGATAGTCGAGCGCGCCCCAGCGGCGGGCGATCGAGTCGCCGATGAAATAGAGATCGATGCGCCCCTGCGACATCTTGCGCAGCAGCGCCTCGTGCGCGAGCTGCGAGTTCGCGTCGGTGCGCATCCGCGGCACCGTGGCCGTGTTCAGCAGGCGATCGGCCCACGGAATGAAGTGCGCCCAGTTCGGGCCGTCGGTGTGGCCGCCGTCGTGCTGCCGCCACGCGAGCTGCCCGTCGAGCAGCCCGGCGTTGACCGGCGGCATCCGTTCCTTCATGTAGTCGTCCGAGCGGCCGAGGTCCTTCGCGCCGAGGAGCCGGAACACCGGCTGCGCCGCGACCGCCGCCATGAAGCTGCCCTGGTGATCGAGCCACTTCGCGTCCCCCTTCTCCGGGACGCCGTAGCTGATGAAGGTCAGGCGCGGCGCGCAGAGCGCGATCAGCTCGTGCGCGTCGACGGGCAGATCCCCGGCGTTGCGGCTGCCGAATGACGCGTCGGCCGCGCCGTACTTGAGGAAGTTGCCGGCCATCCAGTGGTACTCGCCGCTGCCGGTCAGGTTCTCCACCGCCTCCCCCCAGTTGCGGCGATGCAGCTTGGCGCCTCCCTCGCCCGACGATCCCACGAGCACCATCGCGAACCGCTGATCGAACGCCATCGTCACCAGCGCCGCCTTGCCGTAGCGCGAGACCCCTTCGATGCCGATGCGCCGCGCGTCGACGCCGCGATCGGTCTGCAGGTAGTCGAACGCGCGGGACGCCCCCCACGCCCACGCCCGCAGCGCGCCCCAGTCGTCGGGCCGGCGCGGCTGCCCCTGGTTGGCGAGGCCGATGATCCCCTTCGTCAATCCGGCGCCGTTGTCGGCCTGGATGCTCGCCGGGTCGAGCGTCGCGTAGCCCCAGCCGTGCGCGAGCAGTTGCTCGAACGCCGCCGACGAGCCGGGCAGCCCGCGCGGCCCTTCGACCCGGCTCAGGGCAGGCCGAAACATGATGACGACCGGCACCGGTCCGGGCGCCGCGGCCGGCAGGACGAGATCGAGCGCGATGTCCACGTTGAGCGCCGGATACGCGCTGTTGTCGGCGTGCCCGGTGATCTGCCGCGCGACCGCGGCGCGGCCGCCGACGGTCACGTCCTCGCTGTGCGTCACCGTCCACGCGACGCTCGGAACACCGGCGGGCACGCGCCCGTAGACCTCGCGCTCGAAGAGCTCGACGATCTCCGCGCGCCGCTGGCGCCACCACGCCTGCGGCGTGGCCACCTTGCGGCCGTCGTTGAATGTCAGGGGATCGGGAAGAACGGGAAACGGATTGGCCGCCGCCTCGTCGTAGTTGGCGTGGTTGGGCGCCTGTTCGTTGCCGCTCGGGCCCGGCCGCAGCGACCGGATGCCGAGCTGCTCGAGCATGTGACGATGATCGTCCGCCGCGGTCCACTCTTTCGGCGGCGCCGCCTGCGCACCGACCTGCCGGGGCTCCTGCCCCGCGCGTGCGGCCTCGAAATACCTCAAGCACTTGTCGCGCCATGCCGCCGCATCCGCCGCCTGTCGTTCGAGCCGCCCGAGGACGGCCCGGTACCGTTCGTCGTCGATTTTTCCCGAGAGTCCGATCCACCGCGCCTGGAGTCCACGCGCCTCTTCGGCGCCGCGCGTGTAGGTGTGAACCAGTTCGTCCCAGAGCGTGCGCCCGGATGTCATCCGGTAGGTCCACGGCAGGCGGTGGAACCAGAGGAGCAGTTCGTCCGGCGTCGCCGCCGGGTCGTTCCACCGCTCGCGAAGCGGCGCCTGGTATTGATCGACGAAGCCGCTTCCCTGCCGCGTGCGATCGACGCCGATGGCGCGGGCGTCGGCGCGGTGGTAGGTGGTTGCCGACCAGTCCTCGCGGCGCGGATCGGTGTTCTCGGGCATCGGCGCGTAGTGATCGCCGCCGATCAGATGGTGGAGGCCGAGCGGCATGGTGTAGTGCACGTAGGCCTCGCGCGAGTCGAGCAGGATCGATCGGACGGTGGCGACGACGAGCGGATCGGCGCTCCATGTCATCCGGATCCACTCGTCGGCGATCGTTGACGCGTCGAGCGACGGGTTCCACGCGAGGCGGCCGAAGGCGTACCAGTTGGCCTGCGCGAGATCGTGCCCCGTCCAGTTGTCGTCGAGGCCGGTGTTGGCGACGCCGGCCATCCCCGTCTCGCGCTTCCCTTCCAGCGAGCCGTCGACCACGCGCGACACGAACGATCCCGCCCCCCGCGCGTAGGTATCGGCGTTGAGGAACTCCGTCCACATCGGCGCGAGATACACCGCGTGCGTGGACTGGCCGAGGTACTCCTGCGTGATTTGCAGCTCCGCCATCAGCGGCGTCTTCGGCATGGCGCCGAAGAGCGGATGGAACGGCTCGCGCGGCTGGAAGTCGAGCGGCCCGTTCTTCACCTGCGCGAACACGTTGGCGCGAAACGTGCCGTCGAGCGGGACGAACTCCTTGTAGGCGCGCTTGACGCGATCCCGATCGACGCTCGCGTCGTAGACGAAGGCACGCCACATGACGACGCCGCCGTGCGGCGCGACCGCGTCGGCGAGCAGGTTGGCGCCGTCGGCATGCGTGCGGCCGTAGTCCTGCGGACCGGGCTGCCCTTCGCTGTTCGCCTTGACGACGAAGCCGCCGAAGTCGGGAATGCGCTGATAGATCTCGTCCGCTTTCTCGCGCCACCAGCGCGCGACCGCGGCATCGGCCGGGTCGCTCGTCTTGAGGCCGCCGATCATGACGGGAGCGGCGAAGTTCGCCGCGAGGTAGACGCGGATGCGGTACGGGCGCAGCAGCCTGGCGATGGCGGCGGCCTTGTCGAGCCACGGCGCGGTCAGCATCTGCGGGTTGGCGTTGACGCTGTTGATGACGGCGCCGTTGATGCCGATCGAGGCGTTGGCGCGCGCGTAGTCGACGATGCGGGACTCGGACGGCGAGGGCCAGAACAGCGATTGCCCCGCGTAGCCGCGCTCGATCGTGCCGTCGAGATTGTCCCAGTGATTGAGCAGCCGCCGCGCCAGCCGCGGCCGATCGGCGACGTCGAGCGCGTCGATCGGTTCGGCGGTCTGCAGCAGCCGCAGGAGCCGGAACGTCCCGTAGAGCGCGCCGGCCTCGCCGGCGGAGGCGACGACGATCGCCGGGCGTCCGCTCACGCGCGCGGAGCGGATGACGAACCCCTCCTCGCCGCCGGCGCGCAACTCGGCGTCCCAGCCGAGCGCGGCGACTATGGGGGATGACGAGGTGGCGACAACTAACGCGCTGCCCGCCTCGACACGGTCGGCGCGCGGGATCTCGCGGCCCAGCAGTCCCTTCAGTCCACGCGACAGCTCCGCCGCAATGGCGTCGCCGGTCGGCGACTGGAGCGGTATGACAATGGCGCCGATTGCGCGAGAGTACTGCGCGCGCACCGCCTCGGGCAGCGGCTGGTAGCGCAGCCACAGATCGTGCCCTGTCTCTGCACCGGCGGAACGAGGTCCGAGCAGGACGACGAACAGGACCAGCAGCATCGCGGCGGCGCGGACGAGTGGACCCACCCTGCCTCGCATCCTCGTCCTCACCAGTCGTGGACGGTGCCGTCGGTCCGGCGCGCCACCGGCAGCCACGCCGGCTCGTAGGGAAACGTGGCCGCGAGCGCTTCGTCGAGCTCGACGCCCAGGCCGGGGGCGTCGCCCGGGTGCATCACGCCGGAGTGGAAGCGGTACGCGTGCGGAAACACGCGATCGGTCTCGGCGGAGTGCGGCATGTATTCCTGGATGCCGAAGTTGTGCACGTACAGATCGAAGTGCAGCGCCGCGGCGAGGCAGACCGGGCTGAGATCGGTCGCGCCGTGCGAGCCGGTGCGCACGCCGTGGATCTCGGCCACCGCGGCGATCCGGCGCATGTGCGTGATCCCGCCGGCATGCGCCACCGACGTCCTGATGTAGTCGACGAGCTGCTCTTCGAGCAGCTGACGGCAGTCGTGAATGGAGTTGAACACCTCGCCGACCGCCAGCGGCGTCGTCGTGTGCTGCCGGATCAGCCGGAAGACCTCGGGGTTTTCGGCGGGTGTCGGATCTTCGAGCCAGAAGAGCGAGTACGGCTCCAGCGCGCGGCCGAGACGCGCGGCTTCGATCGGCGTCAGCCGGTGATGCGCGTCGTGCAGCAGCGCGATCTCCGATCCGAGCTCGCGGCGGAGCCGGTCGAAGAGCCGCGGCACGACGGCGAGGTACGGCTCGGTGTTCCACACCGTCTCCGACAGCGGCCCGCGTTCGGCGGGCTCGTAGCGATCGCCGCGCGCGATGCCGTACGGCCGTTCGACGCCGGGAATGCCGCACTGCACGCGGACGGCCGTGTAGCCCATGCCGGCATGACGCCGCGCCGACTCCACCGCGTCCTCGATGGTCTCGCCGCTCGCGTGAGCGTAGACCGTCACCGCGTCCCTCGAGGCCCCGCCGAGCAGCTGGTACACGGGCGCGCCGAGCGCCTTGCCCTTGATGTCCCACAGCGCCATGTCGACGGCGGCAATCGCCGTCATCGTCACCGGCCCGCGCCGCCAGTAGGCGCCCTTGTAGAGGAACTGCCAGATGTCTTCGATGCGGCGCGCGTCGCGTCCGATGAGGAGCGGGACGACGTGGTCGTTCAGGTAGCTTGCGACCGCCAGCTCACGGCCGTTCAGCGTCGCGTCGCCGAGGCCGGCGACGCCGTCCGCGGTCTCGAGCCGCAGCGTGACGAAGTTCCGGCCGGGACTGCACACGATGACGCGTCCCGCGGTGATGGTCATCTATTTCGACGGATTCGACGGCAAGACGACGTCCAGCGTCGCGGTCAGCTCGGTGCGCGAGCTGGTGCCCGCCATCACCTCGAACCGTCCGGGCTCGACGATCCGCTGCATGTGCCGATCGATCAGGGACAGCTCCGCCGGACCGAGGACGAACGTCACCGTTCGTTTCTCGCCCGGGCCGAGCGTCACGCGCTCGAAGCCGCGCAGCTCTTTCGTCGGGCGCGTCACCGAGCTGACGAGGTCGCGGATATAGAGCTGCACGATTTCGTCGCCGGACCGGTCGCCCGTATTGGTCAGGTCCACGCTGACCCTGGCCTTGCCCCCCGGGCCTATCGACGGCTGGTCGATCTTCAGGTTCGCCAGCTTGAACGTCGTGTAGCTCAGGCCGAAGCCGAACGGCCACTGCGGATCGCGCGGCAGATCGAGCGCCGCGCGGAACGAGGTGGGGCGCCGGTTGTAATACACCGGCAGCTGACCGGTGTGCCGCGGGAAGCTCACGGGCAGCTTGCCGCCGGGGTTGACGTCGCCGAAAAGGATCTCGCCGATCGCGGTCCCGCCTTCTTGTCCCGGGTACCACGCCTCGAGCACCGCCGGCACGCGTGCGGCGACGTCGGGAATCGCGAGCGGCCGCCCGTTGATCAGCACGACGATCACCGGCTTGCCGATCTGCAGCATCGCGGTGACGAGATCGCCCTGCTGGCTCATGAGCGACAGGTCGGCGACGTCGCCCAGATGCGAGTCGGACCACGCCTCGCGCGACGTGGACTCGTTGGTGCCGATGACGAGGACGATGGCGTCGGCTTTCCGCGCGACGCCGACAGCCTCGGTGATGCGCGCGCGATTCTTCGCCGGATCGCCGAGCACGACCTTGTCGGCGTTCCAGTTGGCGTCGTGCTCGGTGATGCGTACGCCTTCCGCATGCACGATCCGCACGCCGGATCCGGCCGCGGCGCGGATGCCGAACAGGACGTCGATGCCGCGCCCGGGATCGCGGGAGTAGCCGCCCAGATGCACGCCGTAGGCGTTGGGACCGATCACGGCGAGCGTCTTCAACCGGCGGCGGTCGAGCGGCAGCGTGCGCGCCTCGTTCTTGAGCAGCACGATCGACTTGCGCGCCGCTTCGAGCGCGACCGCCTGGTGCGCCGGCGTGTTCGTGGTTTTCTCAGCGACGTCGGCGTCGGCGAACGGCTGCTCGAACAGGCCGGCAAGGAACTTCGCTCGCAGCACGCGCAGCACCGCGCGGTCGACGTCCGCTTCGGCGACGCGCCCGTCCTTGACCATCGCGACGAGCGAGGGAAAGCCGTCGGGATCCGGCAGCTCCATGTCGACGCCGGCGGCGAGCGCCTGGCGCGCCGCGTCCGCCTTGTCGGCGGCGACGTGATGCTGGCTGATCAACTGTTCCACCGCGAAGTAGTCCGAGACGACGAGACCGCGGAAGCCCCATTCGCGACGGAGCACGTCTTCGATCAGCCAGCCGTTGACGTGCGACGGCACGCCGTCCACTTCGTTGTAGCTGGGCATCACGGTGAACGCGCCGGCTTCGGTGACCGCGGCCTGGAACGGCACCAGCAGCTCGCTGCGCAGGAGCCGCTCGGGAACCAGTGCCGGTGCGGTGTTGATCCCCCCCTCGTGCGATCCGTGCCCGGCGAAATGCTTCAGCGTCGCGAACACCTTGTCCTTCGCGAGCGGCAGGCTGCGCCCCTGGTAGCCGCGTACCGCGGCGACGCCGAGGCGCGCGACGAGCCAGGGATCCTCGCCGTAGGTTTCCTCGATCCGTCCCCACCGCGGATCGCGCCCGAGATCGACGACCGGCGACAGCACGTGCTGGACGCCGCGGGCGCGGGCCTCCGCGGCGGCGATGCTCATGATGCGCTCGACCAGCGCCGGATCCCACGTGCTGGCCAGCCCCATCGGCACGGGGAACTGCGTCCCGTTGGGCGCGACCAGGCCGTGCAGCGCTTCTTCGTGAAACATCGCCGGAATGCCGAGGCGCGTATGGTCGATCAGCCAGTGTTGGACGGCGTTGACGAACTCCACGTGCTGTCGCGGCGTCCGCGTCGCGGGGGCGCCCTTGGGCGGATCGGCGATTTCGCTCGGCCGGGCGATTTCGCCGATGCCGTTGGCGAGCAGCCCCGGCGCACCGGCCGGATCGAAGACGCCGCCGGGCCCCTGCATCTTCGCGTTGCGTTTCCAGAGGCCCTGCAGCTGCGCGACCTTTTCGTCGAGCGTCATTCGCGCGAGGAGATCCGCGGCGCGCTCGTCCACCGAGCGCGCCGCGTCGCGGTAGGGCGGGAGGGCGCCCTGCGCCGCGAGACCGGCATGACACGCGGCCAGACCGAGGGCCGCGGCAACGAGACGACGCGACATTCGCATGTTTTTTCCGCGACGCGAATTTTTCGCGCCATCGTGAGCGGCGCGTATCATAGGCCGGATATACTTCGGGACACAAATTTAATAGTCCGTGCGAAAGATCGACCTCACCAACTTCCAGCGCGCGACCAGCGGCACCGCCCGCGCGATCAACCGCCGCATCGCCCTGAGCTTCATCCGGCGCGAGGCGCCGCTGTCGCGCGCCGACCTGGCGCGATCCTCGGGGCTGCAGCCCAGCACCGTGTCGGCGATCATCGACGAGCTGATCAAGGAAGGCTGGGTGACCGAAGGGATGGGGCGGGCGCCGCGCGGCCGGCGGCCGCGCCTGCTGCACCTGAACGTGGAACGCGCCGGCATCATCGCGGTCGATCTCCGTCCGGAAACTACCACCGTCGGCCTCGCCGGCATGGACGCGCGCTTCGTGGACCAGGCGTCGTGGCGCACGCCGCAGGATCCGCAGGCCTGGCTGCAGGCGCTCACGCGCAGCGTCCGCGGATTCCGCACCGCGCACCCGCGGATCCTCTGCGAAGGGGTCGGCGTCAGCCTGCCCGGCCGCGCCGACGCCGAGGGACGGCTGATCTTCGCGCCGAACCTGCGCTGGGGTCCGGTCAACCTTCGCGCGTTGATCGAGCAGAAGCTCGAGTTGCCGGTCGCCGTCGAGAATGCCGCCAACGCCTGCGCCCTCGCGGAGCTCTGGTTCGGCCGCCACCCGGAGCACGTCCGCAATCTCATCGCGGTGACGATCTCCGAAGGCATCGGCGTCGGCCTGCTGATGAACGGCCAGCTGGTTCGCGGCGGCGATGCGCGCGCGGGTGAGTTCGGGCACATCACGCTGGACGAGAACGGCCCGCGCTGTCCGTGTGGCAAGCGCGGCTGCTGGGAACGCTACGCCTCCAACTCGGCGGCGCTGGCGACGTATCGCGACTCGGCCGCGGCGGCGGGATGGAAGGCGCCGCCCTTTACGTTCGAGCAGCTCGTGCGCATGGCGAACGAGGGCGATCGCCATGCCGCCGGCGCGCTCGACTCGATGGCGACGTATGTCGGCATCGGCCTGGCCGGCCTGATTACCGGCCTGTCACCGGACGTCGTCGTGATTGTCGGCGAGATCACGGCGGCCTGGGATCGCGTCGGGCCGATCGTCGCCGACGTCGTCAAGCGCCGCGCGCTGCCGCCGCTGGCGACCCGCATCTTCCCGGCCCAGATCGCGATCCAGCCGCGTCTGCGCGGCGCGGCGACCCTCGTGGTGCAGCAGCACTTCGGCGCCCCCGCGGTCGCGTAAGAAATCTCCCTCGCGGAGGGGACGCATGACCTGCGTGACACGTCGTTACCCGGGAATTGTCGCCATGGCGACGGTGGTGTGCGTTGCGGTCCGGTTCGTCGCGGCGCAGGACACACCGGTCAGTCCACTCGCGTCGCGGATCGACCCGTACGTGGAACGACAGCGCGTCATCGTGATGACCGACATCGCCAACGAGCCCGACGACCAGATGTCGATGGTCCGCTTTCTCGTCTACAGCAACCAGTTCGACGTCGAGGGGCTGATCGCCACGACCTCGACATGGATGAAGAACCGCGTGCGGCCGGACGTGCTGCAGACGCTCGTTGGCGCGTACGACGAAGTCCGGCCGAACTTGATCCGGCACGAGCCGGGGTTTCCGGCAGCGGATGCGCTGCGGGCGGTGATCGCGTCCGGCCAGCCCGGATACGGAATGGCCGCCGTCGGCCCGGACAAGATGTCACCGGGCGCGGAGCTGATCGTCAAGGCCGCGGAGAAGGACGAATC
>Ga0070673_100001959_pt1 | contig 12414 bp, 5 predicted proteins | sample KBSM23metaG_FD_65342 | JGI IMG/M metagenome (GOLD analysis project Ga0070673, IMG submission 65342) | Miscanthus rhizosphere microbial communities from Kellogg Biological Station, Michigan, USA - KBS M2-3 metaG | ecosystem: Host-associated > Plants > Roots > Rhizosphere > Soil ... | reverse complement strand
CTCGTCGCCGCCGGAGCCGCGTCGGTGCCGGCGTGGCGGACGACGCTGCTGTCGCCGATGGCCGCCATTCGCGAGCAGCCGCCATCGGTCTGGAGGTGGGCGCGGCCGCGGATGCAGCGCGTCGCGCGTGAGCTTCGCGAGGCGGTCGGCGTGGCCGACAGCGGATCGGACGTCTCGCCCGCGCACGTACTGACGGCCTTCGTCGACGCCGCGCGCAGCGCCAACTCGTACGGCGACGCGCTGCGCGCCATGCTCGCCAGCGTTTGCGAGGAGCTGCACGTCGAGTCGGCCGCGCTGCTCGAGCGGCGCGAGGGCTCGACGCCGGAGTACCGCTGCCTCGTCGCCGCCGGCGCGCTCGAAGCGGCCGCACCGGTCGTGGCCGCCGACGGATTCCTGATGACGCGGCTGCGCGCCTATCCGCGGCCGCTGCCGCTGGCGTCGAACGAACTGGACGCCCTCGCCGAATGGGCGGCGGTGCATCGTCCGGGGCGGCTCGGCGAGATTCGAGCGCTCGCCGCCGCCGGAGTCCGGCTGGCGGTGCCGCTGCGCACCCGCAGCGGGATCCTCGGCGTGCTGCTGGCCGGCGAACGGTTGCACCGCCCCGACTTCAGCGCGCACGAGAGACAGGTGTTGCGCACGAGCGCCGATCAGTTCGCGCTGGTGATCGAGAACGCGCGGCTGACCGATCGCGTCGTCGAACAGGAGACGCTCCGCCGCGACATCGCCCTCGCCTCGGAGGTGCAGCGGCGCCTCCTGCCCGAGGCCCCGCCGCGCGCCGATGGTGTCGAGTTCGCCGCGGCCAGCGTGCCCGCCCGCCGCATCGGAGGCGACTACTACGATTTCGTCGAGCTGCCCGGCCACGGGATCGGCATCGCGCTGGCCGACGTGTCGGGGAAAGGGGTCGCCGCCGCCTTGATCATGTCCGTGGTGCAGGCGTCGCTGCGGCTCATCTCGTCCGAGGGGGACGTGCCGCCGTCGCGCCTCGTCGCGCGGATGAACGAGTGCGTCTACCGATCGACACCCGCGAGCAAGTACGCCACCTTCTTCTATGCGCAGCTCGACGAGCAGCGCCGGCTGCGCTACGTCAACGCCGGCCACAACGCGCCGTATCTCCTGCGCGCCGACCGGCGATCGACCGCCGGCTCGGCGCCGCTCGAGATCGAGGAGCTGTCCACCGGAGGCACGGTGGTCGGCCTGTTCCCGGAGATGGAGTACGAAGAGGCGACCGTGGAGTTGCGCCCCGGCGATGTGCTTCTCGCCTTCACCGATGGCGTCCCCGAGGCGCACAACCCCGAGGACGAAGAGTTCGGCGAGGAACGGCTGCGGCAGCTGCTCCGCCAGACCGCGCACCTCCCGGCGAACGAGATCGGCGCACGGCTTTCCGACGAGATGAAAAACTGGATCGGCGACGCGGAGCAGTACGACGATCTCACTTTCATCGTGATGAAGGTGAGATCGTGAGGCCGCCTGCCGCAATCGAGAACGGCGCCGCCTCCTACGCTGCGGTCCTCGCATTCAGCATGGCGACGGCCGCGACGACTGCGGATCCATCGATCGGCTTGGCCAGGTGCAGCTGGAACCCGGCGCGCAGCGCGCGCTCGCGATCCTCCTCACGCGCCAGCGCGGTCAGCGCGGCCGCCGGAATCGACGCGCTGCCGCGGGGGCGCTGCGCGCGGATTCGCTGCATCAGCGAATAGCCGTCCTCGCCGGGCATCCCGATATCCGCCAGCAGCACGTCGAAGCGCTCTTGCTGCAGCAGGGCGAAGCCATCCGCCGCTGACGAGACCGTCGCCACCTCCGCCTGGCACCCGTGCAGGTGCGCCGCCACGACCTCGCGGCTTTCTTCGTCGTCATCGATCACCAGCACGCGGACCCCTGCCAGCGATGGCACGTCGGCCGCCGGCGGCGCGTCGCCGGTGCCTGCCGTCGCAGTCGATCGCTCCCATACCGCGACCGGGAGCGTGACCACGAAGGTGGAGCCCAGCCCTTCTCCCGCGCTATGCACGCGGACCTTGCCGTTGTGCGCTTCGACCAGGCTCTTGACGATCGACAGGCCGAGGCCCAGTCCGGAGTGCATCCGCGTCGTCGACTCGTCCGCCTGCCGGAATGGCTCGAAGACCCAGGGCAGGAATTCCGCGGCGATCCCCTGGCCGCTGTCGGAAAACACCAGCTCTGCGTGATCGCCGGCGCGCCGCATCCGCACGTCGACGCTGCCGCCGTCCGGCGTGAACTTCACCGCGTTCGCGATAAGGTTGGAGGCGATCTGCTCGAGCCGGACGCGGTCGCCGAAGATCCGCGGTGTCCACGCTTCGCGCTCGAACGACAGCCGGATCTGCTTCGCCGTCGCAGCCGGTTGCGCAATCAGCAGGGCGTCATTGACGACGTCGCCAAGATCGACCAGCGTGCGATCGAGCCGCATCTTCCCGGAGGCGATGCTCGCGACGTCGAGCAGGTCCTCGATCAGCCGCGCCTGCCGCCTGGCGCCTTCCGAAATGCCACGGATCGCGCGATCGCGCAGCGGTCCCTCGGGCGCTCGCCGCGAGAGCATCTCCGCCCAGCCGAGCACGGCGTTCAGCGGCGTGCGCAATTCGTGCGAGACGATGGCGAGAAACTGGTCCTTGAGCCGGCTGGCGTCCTCGGCGGCCGCGCGTGCCGCCTGCTCGCGCAGCAGCAGCTGGTTGCGCGACTCTTCCAGCCGCGTCATCTCGGCGAGGGCGTCCGCGAGGCGTTCCTTCTCCCCGGCCAATGCGCGTTCCGCGTTGCGCGCCTGCTCGAGGGCGGTCATGGTCTTGCGGTTCAGCCGGCGCATCGCTTCGGTGTGGCGTTTCTGGTACTCGAGACGGCCGGCGAACAGCTCGTAGCTCCGATAGGTGAGATAGATCGGCGCCACCAGCACGACCGCCACCCAGAGCTCGCCCCGTTGCACGACCAACGCCGTCACGGCGCCGGCGGTGCCCGCGACCATGAAGTTCGCCGCGCTCAACAGGAAATCACGGCCCCACGTTTCGGCGAAGCTGCGGTTCGACGACAGCGCGATCGCCGCCGCGACCAGGCTGGTATTGACCACGAAGTAGGTGCCAATCGCCCCGACCAGCGGCTTCGCCAGCGCGAACGACGCCGTCGGCGGCGTCACTCCACCCAGGACCTCATAGACGACGCCGGTGACCGAGATCGCGATCACGAAAGCCGCCGCACTGAAGATCGTGCGATAGAGCGGATAGGGGGCTTTTGGCTTGTAGCAACACTGCGTGATAGCCGCGGCGACGGCGATCGGCGCCGCGTGCCGCGGACCCAGCAGCAGGAGCGAGGTCATGATGGCCGCGTACGAGGCGGAGAGCGTCGAGCCGTTCGCCACGGCGATCGGCAGCGTCACCTTCCACATCGACGTGAGGCACGCGAATACCGCGAGCGAGATGAACAAGAGGGGATCCGGGAAGGCGGTCCGAAGCGACAGGCTCAGCCACGCCGCTCCCAGCGCCACCACGATCGTCACGTAGACGCGCGCCGCCAGCGGCAGCGACCGCCACGGAACGCGTGATACCGGCCTGACGTCCTTCACCACGTCTTGCATGTGCCTACCTTGCTTCAGGGATTCCAGATCACATCGCAGCTCGGATCGCTGCAGGCAGAGCCCCACACCACGCTGCTCCCCCACACCACGCTGCTGCCCCACACGACGCTGCTGCCCCACACCACGCTGCTGCCCCAGACGACCGAGGCGGCGTTCGTCTCGGTGACCGCGCCGCTCGTCGCGGCGGTCCACTCGAGCGGGCAATCAGCGCCGCCGCAGGTCAAGCCCCAGACGACGTTCTCCGGCAGGCCGAAGCCCCACTGCACGCTGCTGCACAGGGCATCGTCGCAGCGGGTTCCCCAGGGCTGCGTCCCATCCAGGCTCACGCCCCATTGCACCTGCTCGCCCGTGGCCGTACGAATCGCGCCCCACGTCACATCGAGTGGCCACGCGTTGGCGCCGGGCGTGAGGCGTCCCAGGCCGACCAACTGGTTGCCCCAGATGAGTTGTCCGGACCAGTCCGGCGAGGATGGATAGGGGAGGTCAGCTGGAGCCGCGAAATAGCGTGCGAGCTCCACGGCGCCGGCGGCGTTGACGAATCCCGCGCCCTGCGTGAGTCGGTCGTAGCCGGCGGACACTCGCGCCGTGTACTGCAGGATCGCTTTCACCGCGTTGGGCGTCAGGGAGGGATTCGCCTGGAGCATCAACGCGATCGTGCCGCTGACCACCGGCGCCGCCATGCTCGTTCCGCTGAGACTCATGTACGGCATGTAGTCGGTCGGCACGGTACCGGGAAGCAAGAACGCCGATCGCGTGGTGTAGAGGGCGCTTTCCGGAGTGATCAGCGACTCGATCCCGACGCCGGGCGCGACGATATCCGGCTTGGCGTTGTTGGCAATCGCGGCCGGACCGCGCGAGCTGAATGCCGCGACGGTATCGTCCGCGACGTCGCTCGTGCCCTGGTGACTGGATGCGCCGACGGTGAGTACCCACGGCGCGTTCCCGGGCGCCGTCACGCCACCGTAGAGGAAGAGTCCATCCGAATTGCGGCCGGCGTTGCCGGCCGCCGTCACCACGACGAGGCCGGCGTCGACGGCACGTTTGGCCGCGAGCGTCAGCGGATCGGTGTCATACGACTCGTACACGCCGGCCGCCACCGACAGGTTGACCACGCGGATGTTCAGCGCGTCCTTGCGCTCGACCACACGATCGAGCGCGGCGATGACATCGCTGATCTGGCCGTTGCCCGAGGCGTCGAGCACCTTGAGAACCATCAGCTGCGCCGCGGGCGCGATCCCGGCCCGCGCGCCGTCCGAGTCGTAGCCGTTTCCCGCGACGATGCCGGCGACGTGCGTGCCGTGGCCGTAGTCGTCGTACGGCGTCTGCATCCCGTTCACGAAGTCGACGAACTCGGAGACGCGGAGTCCGTTCTCGCCGCTCAGATCCTCGTGCCACGAGGCGATGCCGGAATCGATCAGCGCGATGCCGACGCCGGCGCCGTCGTACCCGAGGTCCTGGCGGACGGCGAGCGCGCCGATCGTCGCCGCGGTCGCCTCCATCGTCCCGCGCACGGGGCGATCGAGCGAGATCTGTGCGATGTGGGGATTGTGCGAGAGACCGACGAGCGCCGCCTTCGGCACGACCGCGGCGCGCGCGTTGATGATGCCCAGCTTGCGGCCGGCGACGCCGCCCGCCCGCGCGATCGCCGGACCGACGTCATCGAGTGACGCGCGGTCGACCGCGCGGATGATCACTCGCGACAGTCCGGTCCCCTCCGCGGCCTGCGCGCGAACAATCGGACCGAGCTTCACGCCGGGATCGGAGGGTTGTGTCGTTGTCGATGGCGCGACCGCGCCGGCCGACGGCGCGATCGCGCCGAAAGACAGCACTGCGGCGAGTGCAACGGGCAAAGTTGTGCGCGAAGCCACCTTGTGACGCTCCTTTGCCGGCGCTGCGTGCTGCCGGCAGGCGTTCCGAACCCGAACCCGGGAGTTTTCTCTGCTGCGGAGGGAGGCAACAAGCTTACAACGACTGGCGGACGCGACGCAAAAATAAAATCACGGATGTGCTTACAGCTCAGCGCTTTAGCGGCACCGAGCGATCACGATATTGTCACAGGGCATGGGTATGGCATGCCCCGGGGAGTGTGCGGAAGCGCGTCACGTCCTTTTCTCTCGTCGTGGTGCTTACGCTCGCGCACGCCGCGACGGCCACCGCCGAGCAACTCGATCAGCAACAGCTCAACAGCAGCGGCGGCGGCAGTCTGTTCAACGGCGTCACGTGGGTGGGGCAGACGTTCGCGGCGGGCGCCAGCGGTGTGCTCACGCGGCTCGATCTCAGTCTCTTCTGTTTCCTGTGCGCCGGCACGAACCCCGACATCATTGTCGAGGTGAGATCGACCAGCGGTGGCCTCCCGACCCCGACCGTATTGGCCACCACGACGCTGCGGGGATTCGCCAGCGCGTCCTCGACGTTCTATTCGGCGGTGTTCGCGCAGCCCGCGACCGTGACCGCCGGCACGACCTACGCCTTCACTCTCCATGGCGCCACCGCGCGCGCGACGGGCACCTATGCCGCGAGCTTCAGCACGACGGCCGCGGCCTATCCGAACGGCGCTCGCGTCGGCTCGCCGAACAGCGGGCTGGCGTGGACCATCATCGGGAGCGGATTGCCGTCCACTCCCCGCGACCTGACATTCAAAACGTTCATGAAGCTGGCGCAGCAGATCGACGTCGCGCCGCTTGCGGACCGCGTCTACGGCGAACCGGACTTCACGATTGCCGCAACGGCGACGTCGGGCCTTCCGGTCAGCCTTTCCGTGGCGGGTGCGTGTTCGGTGTCCGGAACCACGGTCCACGTCACGAGCGTCGGTTCGTGCGTCATCACCGCCACACAGGCCGGCGACAACATCTACGCGGCGGCGGAGCCAGCGACGCGCACGCTTGCAATCACCTACGCGCCGGCCGGAGAGTGCCTTGGATCGCCGGGGCACCAGGTCCTGCCGCCGCTGGCCGCCGACGGCTCCAGCGTGGTGCGGCAGAACGCGACGGTCGCCGTCAAGTTCCGCGTCTGCGACGCGAGCGGCGTCTCCATGGGGACGCCCGGGGTCGTCACATCGTTCACGCTGATTCGGCGCATTCAGGGCACCGTCGCAACGGAGGTCAACGTAGAGCCAACGTCGACGACGCCCGATACCGCATTTCGATGGGATGCGGTCGGCCAGCAATGGATCTTCAACCTGGGCACGAAGGACCTCGCGGCCGGCGCGACCTACACCTATCGCATCCGCCTGGACGACGCTTCGTCGATCGAGTTCAGCTTCGGCTTGCGGTAAGCGGTGCGCTTACGCGTATCGGCCAGGAGTCACTCCGCCCGTAAGGCGATCGTCGGTTCGATGGTGAGCGCGCGGCGTGTCGGCACCACGCAGGCCAGCATGCAGACGCCCAGCATGACAATCCCGTAGCCGAGGATCAACGCCATGCCCTGCGGGGTGAGGTCGCTCTCCGATCCCGGGAACTCGGTGTATTTGATCAACGTGGCCGCGGTGAACACGATCGCGGTGCCGACGAAGATGCCCAGCGCGACCTGCAAGAGGGGACGGCGGAAGGTGGCGACGATGACGCGCCGGCGGCTGGCGCCGAGGGCCACGCGCACGCCAATCTCTCGCGTTCGGCGGGCGACAGTGAACGACAATACGGCGTAGATTCCGGCCAGCGACAAGACGAGGGCGACGCTGGACAACACGACCGTGAGGCGCCGCCACAGCCCCATCACCCACACGAGGTCGTTGTTGGCCTCGGTGACGCGCTGCACGTCGACCAGCCGCAAAGATGGATCGACGGCGGTGGCCGCGGCGCGCACCTGCGGCACGAGCGTGAGCGGATCGCCGCCCCGCACGTGCACCATCATGTGAATCTGATCGAACAGATCCGGCGTGCCTGGAATGTAAAGGCCCGCAGCGCGCCCGGGCTGCGTCGGCGCTCCGACGCCGAGCTCGCGCACGACGCCGATCACCTCGTACCAGTCGCCCGCCGCGGGATCGTTCGGGTTTCCCGGCGCCCAGCGTCGCGCGGGCGGCCCGGGGTAGCGGAAGCGGACCTGTTGGCCAATCGCATTGCGGCCCTGCAGGACCTGATCGACGAAGCCCTGATCGACGATCGCCACGCGCGTCCCGGGGACCGCGTCTGCGGCGGTGAAGCCGCGCCCCGCCAGAATCGGCGCTTCCACCACCTCGAAGTAGGACGGCTCGACGGCCGCGATGGTCGCAATGCGGAAGGGAGGCGCTCCCTTCGAGGCGCCCGGTGACGCCGATGCGCCCACCTCCGGCTTCGTTGAAGCTCCGTTGGGCAGGTCGCGGTCGTAGCCCGTCTCGATGATCTTCTGCGGGTGATCCGTTGTTGGTAAACGCTCCGCGAACGTCACGCCGCCAACGCCGGGCTGCGCCGCCACCCTGCGGCGAAGCTCGTCGAGCGTCGCGGCCAGCCGCGCGTGACGCCCGCGCGTGACGGCGTCGGCGTTGACGCCGCCATCGACCGGGGCATCCCGATCGATGCGCACGGCGAGGTATTGCTCGTTGGCGAATCCGGGAGCGAAATCCTGCACGCGACGCAATTGCGACTGTTCCCAGTAGACGAGCGCCGGGAAAATCACCGTGGCCGCGACCTGCGCCACGATCACCACCGTCCATACGCCGCCGAACTGCAGGCCGCCGCTGCCGGCCGTGGTCTGCTTCAGCCGATGCCCCATGCCGCGCGTGAGCTTCATCGCCGGCACGATCCCGGCGACGGCGGCAGACGCCACCGTCAACGCGATCGCGACCGCGAACGCGCGCGGGGACAGCGCGAGATCGAACCAGAAGGGCAGGCGGCCCAGGTTGGTCTCGAGAAACACCATGCCCCAGCTGCGAAGCGCCATGTCGGCAGCGGTCACGCCGACGACGGCCGCGACACCGCCAAGGACCAGCGCTTCGGCGAACATCTGCGCCACGATGCGGCCGCGGCTCGCGCCGAGCGCCGTCCGGACCACGAGATCGTTTTCACGCGATGCCGCGCGCGCGAACAGCAGAAGGCCGACGTTGCCGCAGATCAGGGCCAGCAGCACGGCGATGAAAAAGTAGATCGAGTACAGGATGGCCGTCTCGGTGGGGCCCTCGGGCGCAAGCATCATCGCGTAGGGCCTCAAGCGGGGCTCGAGATGCTGATGCGTGGCGGGTGACGCCGTCGCGGCGCGCCGGCCGGCGGTGGTCAACTCCGCCTGGGCGTTCTGCATGGTTTCGCCGGGGGCGAGCAGGGCAAAGACGGAGATCGCGGGGCCGGAGCGCGGCGCCTGATCGAGGACGGCCGTCTTGAGCGGCAGCCACACGTCGTGCGAGACCGGAAACTCGAAGCCCTCGCGCATGACCCCGACCACCGTGGCGGACTCGTTTCCCAGCTGCACGGTGCGTCCGAGCACGTTGGGATCGCTGCCGAACCGCGTGCGCCACACGTCGTAGCCGATGACCGCCACCGGCGGCGCCGCGGGTCGTTCGTCGGCGGCGACCAGCACCCGGCCCATGAGCGGCTGGCCGTCGGCCACCCGGAATCCCGACACGCTCATCTCGGCGACGTTGACCGGACGCGCATCGCCGGCAGCGACCACGAGATTGCGGCTCGCGTCGCGCCAGGCGCCGACGTCGGTCAGCGCTCGCAGCGACTGCTGCCACTCGAGGAAGTCGTGGAGGACCTTCTTTTCCTGAACGTTCGCCGCCACGTCGGTGCTGCGGATTTCGACCAGGCGGGCGCCCTGGGACAAGGGCAGCGTGGGATTGGTGAAGAGGCTCACCACCTGAAAGATGACGAGGCCAACCGCGATCGCGAACGCCATCGCCACGCCGCCGACGATGGTGAGCCCGGGATACTTCACGAGCATCCGGCCGCCCAGTTTCAGATCCATCGGCCAGCCGGCGAGCCACCGGAACATCCGGGCCTCGCGCTGATGCTCCTTCACCTGCTCGACGCCGCCGAATGCCCGCATGGCGGCGTAGCGCGCCTCCTTCGGATCCATGCCGCTCGCGACGTACTGATCCTCGAGCAGCTGCAGGTGCGAGCGGATCTCGCGCGCCAGCTCCCGTTCGGCGCGGCTCGAGCGAAACGACGACAGCAGCCGGAGGAGTATGCGGCGCATGCGCTCAGTTCTCGAGCAGGAGCTTGTCGACCAGCCCGGCGAGCCGGCGCCAGCGCTCCGCCTGCTCCGCCAGGGCGCGTTCACCCGCGCGGGTCAGGGAGTAGAACTTGGCTTCGCGGTGGGACTCCGTCCGGCCCCACGCGCCCCTGATCCAGCCCTTCTGCTCCATGCGGATCAGCGCCGGATACAGCGTGCCCTGGTTGAGCGACAGCGGATGGTCCGACACCTGCGCGAGACGGGTCGCCAGCGCGTAGGAATGCAGCGGCCCCATCGTCGACAGGGCGCGCAGGATGATGAGATCGAGCGTCCCCTGCAGCAGCTCGACGTGTTTGCTTCCACTGGACATGCCAGTGGAGAATGCCAGCCGCTCACTAGAAAGTCAAGTGGAGGAACACCAGCGGCCGCCCGTCCGTCTATCGCTATCTGACCAATTCCATGCGCAACTGCCTCTCCGACCTCTTCCATGCCGCGCGGTCGCTCGCCCGCGCCCGCGCCTTCACCGCGGTGTGCGTCGTCTCACTCGGGCTCGGGATGGGGGTCGTCATCGCGATCCTGCTGCTGTCGCGAATGGCGACCGCGACGCCGCCGAGAGTCGACGACCGGCGCCTGGTCGAATTCGTGGTCCGGCCCACCGGCCAGCTGCGGGCGCAGGCGGGGAGAGCGATCCTGGACACGTGGTCGTTCCCCGACTACCTCGATGTGCGCGACGCGGCCGGCAGCATGAGCGTCACCGGCTGGAGCCGCGGCGACGGGCTCTATCAGCCCGCGGACGGCACCGCCTCGATGTCGGTCTCGACGATGTACGTGTCGAGCAACTACTTCTCCACGATCGGTGTGACGCTGCCCCTCGGACCCGGCTTCACGAAGATCGACGATGCGTCGCGCGCCGAGCCGGAAGCGGTGATCGGGCACCGGGTCTGGCAGGTGCGCTTCAACGGCGATCCCGGCATCGTCGGACGCCGGATCAGAATCAACCAGGCCGATTACGTCGTCGTGGGCGTGACGCCGGAGGACTTCCGCGGCCACGTCGGCGGACTCAGTGACAACTCCTACCAGCTGTGGCTGCCGCTGTCGCGTCATCCGCGCCTGATGGCGACGCCGAGCGCCGGCCTCGCGCGCGACGTCTCCTGGGTACGCATCCTCGCGCGCCTGCCCGCCGATACCACCGTGCTGCAGGGAGACGCGATTCTCCGGTCGGCGGTGGCAGCGCTCGCCGAGCGCCATCCGTCGACCACGCGGGACAAGACCGGTGGCGTCGAGCGGTATTTCCCGCCCGGCGCGCGGCTGCGCAGCCAGATCTCGTTCGCGCGGCTGATGATGTTCGGACTGTCGGCGATCGTGCTGCTCGTCGTCGGCCTGAACATCTCGGGCATGATGCTGGTGCGCAGCGCGATGCGACGCCGAGAGCTCGCCGTGAGACTGGCGATGGGCGCAAGCCGGGCCCGCCTGGTGCAGTATCACCTCAGCGAGGCGCTCGTCCTGGCGATCCTCGGCGGAAGCCTGGCCGCGGCACTGCTGTTCGGCGGCCCGCCGATCGCCGCGCGGGCGCTCGGCATCTTTGACCCGGCGCTCGACGTGTTCACGCCCGATCCGCGGCTCCTTCTGCAATGCATCGCGTTGTGCTTCGTCACGAGCCTCGTCCTCGGGCTGCTGCCGGCGATGCGATTCAGCCGTCCCACGATCATCACCGCGCTCAAGAACGACTCGGCCGGCGCCGGGCAGCGCGTCGGGCGGCTGCAGCGATTCACCGCGGCGGCACAGGCCGGGCTCGCGGTCCCGTTCCTGGTGATCTGCGGCGTGTACCTCGACCAGACGCGCACGACGGCGTTTGCCGACGTGGGCTTCAAGCCGCAGGGCCTCTACGCCGCGCGGCTGAATCTCGGTGCGCTGCCGACAACCGAGGACGAACAGCGGATCTTCCTGCGCACCGTGCGGGACAGCCTGGCGCAGGCACCCGGTGTCTCGTCCGTGAGCGTCGGTGATGGCGTGCCGCTCGATTTCGTCAACCGCGACGACGTCCGCGTCGCGCGGGACGGTGATGGGACGTTCTTCACGGTGCACAGCACGCGCGTCGCGCCCGGGTATCTCGAGACCATCGGCACGCGGCTGATTGCGGGCCGCACGATCGACGCCGACGACCGCGAGGGCAGCGAGCGGGTAGTCCTCCTTTCGGAGCCGCTCGCCCGGCAACTGTTTCCCGGCAGCGATCCTCTGGGCGCCCGCGTCGCGCTTGCGCTCTCCGGCTCCGAGCCGCACTCCTACACCGTCGTCGGCATCACGGCGGACCTGGTGTCTACGCAGATGGGCAATCCTCGGGCGCAGCTGTTCATGTCATTGGCGCAGCATCCGGCGCCGCGGGTGCTGCTGATTGCGCGCGCCACGCCAGCGGACGCCGGGATGCGCGGTGCGTTCGCGAATGCCATCGCCGGCGGTCTTCGGACATTGCCGCAGCCGGTGGAGCCCGACGCGGTGTTCCGGGAACTGATCACCGGCGAGTCGCTGATCGAGATCAGCCGATCCGATATCCTGACGATGTCGGCGGCCGGCGGCGTGGCGGCTGCCGTCGCGCTCGTCCTGGCGATGTTGGGGGTTTACGGCGTGATCGCCTTCATGGTGGCGATGCGCACGCGCGAGATTGGCATCCGCGTCGCGCTCGGCGCCTCGCGCGCACGCGTCCTTCGCGACGTCCTCGTCGACGCGCTCCGGCTGGTCGTGCCGGGGATCGCCGTCGGCCTGGCGCT
>Ga0070673_100001957_pt1 | contig 12423 bp, 12 predicted proteins | sample KBSM23metaG_FD_65342 | JGI IMG/M metagenome (GOLD analysis project Ga0070673, IMG submission 65342) | Miscanthus rhizosphere microbial communities from Kellogg Biological Station, Michigan, USA - KBS M2-3 metaG | ecosystem: Host-associated > Plants > Roots > Rhizosphere > Soil ... | reverse complement strand
CGCCACCGCCTCCGACGCCGCCCCCACCACCGGCATGCAAGTATTCGCTGTCGCGCACGTCCGACTTCGTGGGGGCCAGCGACGGCACCGGCGGAGTCAACGTCTCGACAACGAGCACGTGCACGTGGACCGCGGTGCGCAATGCCGCATGGATCACAGTGGAGCCAGTCGGCGTCAGAACCGGCAGTGGCAGCGTCGCTTATCACTACACGGCCAATCCGGGTGGACTGCGGACGGGAACCATCACGATTGCTGGGCTCACGTTTACGGTGACCCAGCCTCAAGCGCCGTAAGGCGACGGCGTGGTACGATTGAGGATTGTGAGTCTTTCGATAAGGATCCTCATGATGAGAACGCTCACGCTCCTCGCCGTCGTTGCGCTCTGCGCGTGCTCCAAGACACCCGCGGCCGCGACCGAGGCGAGCGCGGCCGCACCGTCGCCCCAGTCGAGCGCGGCTCCCCCCGCCGCGGCGCTCCTCGGTCAGGAGCCGGCCAAGCCGGTGCCCGCGCAGCTGCCGGATGTGCTCGCGCGTGTCAACGGTGAAGCGGTGAACAAGACTGAATTCGATCGTGCCGTGTCAGCTCTCGAGGCCCGCAACGGCGGTCCCGTGCCGGCGCAGCAGCGCGACCGCGTGCTGCGCCAGGTGCTCGATCAGATCGTCGATTACAAGCTCCTCATCCAGGAAGGCCGCGCCCGCAAGATCGAAGCGACCGATGCCGAAGTGGATGCGCGCATGAAGGAGATCCAGGCGCAGTTCCCCACTGAGGACGCCTTCAAGCAGATGCTCACCGCGCGCAAGACGACGCTCGAACAAGTGCGGTCGGACATCCGGCAGGACATCACCGTCCAGAAGCTGATCGAGAATGCGATCGCTGACAAGGTGGCGGTGAAGCCGGAGCAGGTGACGGACTTCTACACGAAGAATCCCGATCAGTTCAAACAGCCCGAACGCGTTCGCGCGAGCCACATTCTGATCATGGTTCCCAAGGATTCCGACGCCGCGGTCAAGACCGCCGCTCGTACCAAGGCCGCCGATATTCTCAAGGACGTGAAAGCTGGCAAGGACTTCGCGGCGCTCGCCAAACAGCACTCACAAGATCCGGGCAGCGCGCCGAAGGGCGGTGATCTTGGCTTCTTCCAGCAGGGGCAGATGGTCGGTCCGTTCAACGATGTGGCGTTCAAGCTCACGCCCGGCCAGGTGAGCGATCTCGTCGAAACCGAGTTCGGCTTCCACATCATCAAGGTCGCCGAGAAGCAGCCGGCGCGCACGGTGCCGCTCGACGAGGTTCGCCCACAGCTCGAGCAATACCTCGAGAAAACGAATCGCGAGCAGCAGACCGACGCCTTCGTGAACGGCCTCAAAACCAAGGGCAAGATCGAAATTCTGATCTGACGTGAGCGAGTCGGTTCGTCTGGATGTCTGGCTGGACGTCGCGTGTCTTTTTAAGACGCGATCGGAGGCCAAGCGCGCGTGCGAGGGCGGCAAGGTCGATGTCAACGGCGAGAAGGCCAAGCCGCATCGCATGCTCCGCGAGGGCGATCGCATCCGGATCAGCCGCGGCTTCGGCCGGAACCAGGACGTCGTCGTGCGGATCGCGATCGATCAGCACGTCAAGAAGTCCGAAGCTCGCGCACTCTACGACGATCACACGCCCAAACCGACGCCCGAGGAGATCGAAGCCAGACGGATCGACCGAGCGTATCGAGCGGCGGCTCGCGCCGCCGGCACACCTGACCGCCGTCGCCGGCGTGAAGTCCGCCGCCTCAAGGAAGGTGGATAACCGGGATACGATGAGTCGTGCCGCGAAACCAGGAGGTCATCCGCCAATGGCGCGTGCTCCACGCCCTCGAGTCATCGCGTCACGGCGCGACGATTGACGGTCTCGCCGGCGAGCTCGACGTCACCACCCGCACCATTCGCCGCGACCTCGCCGCACTTCAGGAAGCGGGATTTGCGCTGTACGACGAGCGTGATGAAGACGGCCGGGTCCACTGGCGGATTGACGGACACGTGCTCGGCGGGCTCGAAAGCGGCTTTACGCTCGCCGAGCTATGCGCGCTCTACCTCAGTCGTCATTTGCTCGAGTCGGTCGCCGGCTCCCCGTTTCAGCGCGACCTGACCAACGCATTCGAGCGGCTCGGAAAGATCCTGTCACCAAGAATGCGGCAGTTCCTCGATCGGCTGCCGTCGGTCCTCGCCGCCAAGCCCGGGCCGCGTGCCCGCGGCGGGACCTCGTCGGCCGACATCGTGGCTCGACTCCTTGAAGCCACGCTTCACTTTCGCGTCACGACGATGAGGTACCACTCGGTGTCGAGTGCGCGCGTGAAGGATTACGTGATTCATCCATATCGCCTCGCCTTCGCCCAGGGCGGGCTCTACCTGCTCGCTTACGTGCCCGACTACAAGGACGTGCGCACGTTCGCGGTCGACCGCATCGCTTCGGCCTCGCTCGAGAAACAGACGTTCACGCCGCCCAAGCAGCCAGTCGGCGAAGATGTCTTCGCGAATTCACTAGGTGTAAACACTGGACCAGCCGCGCCAGTAGAGATTGAATTCGATGCCCGCGTGGCGCCATACGTCCGCGCCCGCGTCTGGCACGCCTCGCAGCAGATCAGCGAAGTCGAAGAAGGTGGTCTCCGCTTGACGATGAACGTCTGTCACGATTGGGCGCTGCGCAGCTGGGTGCTGGGCTGGGGCGCATTCGCTCGCGTCATCTCGCCGCCGGCGCTGGCCGGCGAGATCAAGACTGATCTGCAGGCGGCCGCGGCCCGCTACGGCCGTTCGTCGCACAACGGTGGTGCACGCCCATGACTCGTCCAGGTCGCGTCGCCGCCGCACTCATCCTCGTCCTCCTCTTTCTCGTGGGACCGTCACTGCTCCGCTTTTACACGGACTGGCTGTGGTTCGGCGAGGTCGGCTTTCAGCACGTCTTCGGGACGATTCTGCGGACGCAGGGGACGATCTTCACCGCGACGTTCGTGCTCGCGATCGGCTGGTTCCTCCTCAATCTCCGTACGGCGTTGTCGTCGATTGGCGATCTGCGCCCGGTGTTCACGACGCGCGAAGGGCTCGAAGTGGCGCTGCCGAGCGGACGTCAGCTGCGCGGTCTCGCCACCAGTGCGGCAGCGCTGCTCGCCGTCATCGTCGGTCTGTACGCGTCTGGTCGCTGGGAGACGTGGCTGACGTGGCGCTACGGTGTTCCTTTTGGGATCGCGGATCCGATTCTCAATCGAGACGTCGGGTTCTACGTCTATTCGCTGCCGTTCCAGCAGTTCCTGCGCGGCATGGGTCAAGCCTTCGTCCTGCTCGCTGCGCTCGCGTCGGGTGCGTTGTATCTGCTATCCGGCAGTCTCAGTTCAGGCTTTCCCGGCCGCATGTCGATGACGCCAGGGGCACGGCGCCATCTGTCGCTGCTTGTTGCCGTCTTTCTACTCTTGATGGCATGGGGCGCCTGGCTGCACCGCTCCGAACATCTGCTCGAAACCTCAGGGCTGATCCACGGCGCCAGCTACGCCGACGTCTACGGCCGGATGCCGGCGGCGCTGCTACAGGTCGTCGCGGGGATTGTCGGTGCCGCGCTCGCCCTGCTGCACGCATTCGGCAATCGGAACTGGCCGATCCCTGCCGCCATCGCCCTGTACGCGGTCGCGTCGCTCGGCGGCGAGGGCTACAGCAGCATGGTGCAGCGCTTCTCAGTCACACCCAACGAGCAGGTGCGCGAGACGCCGTTCATCCAGCACAACATCGCCGCGACGCGACGCGCGTTCGCGCTCGACACCGTCGACGAGCGCGCCGTCTCTGGCGACGCGCGGCTGACGCCTGCTGATATCGAGCGCAACGCCGCGACGCTCAAGAACGTCAGGCTCTGGGATCACGCGCCGCTGCTCGAGACGTTTGGCCAGATCCAGGAGATCCGCACCTACTACGACTTCGCCTCGGTGGACAACGACCGCTATCACATTGACGGCGCGCTGCGTCAGGTGATGCTCTCGGCGCGCGAGCTCAACTCGGCAAGCCTGCCCGCACGCACCTGGGTCAACGAGCGGCTGACATTCACGCACGGCTATGGCCTGACACTGGGCCCGGTCAATGAGGTGACGAGTGAAGGACTGCCGGTGCTGTTCGTCCGCAATCTCCCACCGGAGACGATTCCCGATCTGAAGATCGACGAGCCAAGCATCTATTTCGGCGAGCTCACCAACGAGTACGTCATCGTCGGCACGCGCACGCCGGAGTTCCATTACCCGCGCGGCGACGAGAACGAGACGACGCGCTATTCCGGTAAGGGAGGCGTGCCACTCAGCTCGTTGTGGCGAAAGTTGCTCTTCGCGCTGCGGTTCGGCTCGTATCAGATCATCCTCAACGACGGCATCACCACTGAAAGTCGCATCATCTTCAATCGTCAGATTCGCGAGCGCGTCGAGCGCATCGCGCCGTTCCTCTCCTTCGATCGCGATCCGTACCTCGTGCTGGCCGAGGGCCGCCTCTACTGGCTCGTCGATGCCTACACGACGAGCGATCACTACCCCTACTCGACGCCGGCCGGACGCATCAACTACATCCGCAACTCCGTGAAGTTCGTCGTCGACGCCTACGACGGAACGACCACGGCGTACCTCGCCGACGCCAACGATCCGCTCGTGGCCACCTACGCACGCATCTTCCCCAACACGTTCAAGCCGCTCTCGGAGATGCCGGCGTCGATTCGCGAGCACGTGCGCTATCCCGAAGACATCTTCGCGATTCAGGCGCAGGTCTACGCGACGTATCACATGACCCAGCCGGCCGTGTACTACAACCGCGAGGATCAGTGGGAGATCCCGACGGTGGACGATGGCAACGACCGGAATGCGATGCAGCCGTATTACACGATCATGCGGCTGCCCGGTGAGAAGGAGGCGGAGTTCATTCAGATGCTGCCGTTCACGCCGCGCCGACGGGACAACCTGGCCGCGTGGCTCGTCGCGCGCAGCGACGGCAAGCACTACGGGCGGCTCGGCGTCTTCGAGTTCCCGAAACAGAAGCTGGTGTTCGGCCCTCGGCAGGTCGTCGCGCGCATCGCGCAGGATCAGGTCATCTCGCCGCAGATCACCCTGTGGAATCAGCAAGGCTCGCAAGTGATCTGGGGCACGCTGATGGTGATTCCCATCGAGGAGTCGCTGATCTACGTGAGACCGCTCTACCTGCGCGCGCAGGGTGGACGCATTCCGGAGCTGACTCGAGTGATCGTCGCCTACGAGAACCGAATCGTGATGGAGGAGACGCTCGAACAGGGTCTCGCTCGACTCTTCTCTACCGCTCCGGGTCAGGCGAAACCGGCGCAGCCGCAAGATACTCGCGCGCCCGCGGCACCGACAACGCAGCCGCCAGCACCGACCTCGTCCGGCGCTGAGTCGGGACTCCCGACGCTCGCTGCAGAAGCGCAGCGACACTACGAGCGCGCCGTCCAGGCGCAGCGCGCCGGCGACTGGGCGACCTACGGCGAGGAGCTTCGCCAGCTCGGTCAGGTTCTGGAACGCATGCGCGCGCGGTAAATGCGCTTCAAGCTGACTGTCGAATACGCGGGCACGCGATACAGCGGCTGGCAGATCCAGAAGAACGCGAAGACGGTGCAAGGTGAGATCGAGCGCGCCATCATCGCCGCCACCGGCGAGCGCGACTTCGAACTTTACGGATCAGGCCGCACAGACGCCGGCGTGCATGCGCTCGCGCAGGTCGCGCATCTGGACATCCACACGACGATGCCGCCCGAGACGCTGCGCCGTCGAATCAACGACGAACTCCCCACAGACATCAACATCCTGCTCGCCGAGAAGGTCCGCCACAAGTTTCACGCGCGCCATGACGCGATCGGGCGGACCTACATCTACCAGGTCTCGCGACGACGGACCGCGTTTGCCAAGCCGTTTGTGTGGTGGGTGAAAGAGGATCTCGACCTCGCACGGATGCAGGCAGCCGCGGCGCGCTTCGTCGGATTCCACGACTTCAAGACCTTCTCGGATGCAGATCCCCGTGAAGGCTCGACCGAAGTCATGCTGGAAGCGCTCGAGATCCGCGAAGACGGCGACCTCATCGTTTTCCGCGTGGATGGATCGCACTTCATCTGGAAACTGGTGCGCCGGCTGGTCGGTGTGATCGTCGAGGTTGGCCGCGGCGGCCTGACGCCCGACGAAGCCTCCGGTCTGCTGGCGGCCGATTCAGGAGCGCCGGCGCGGTTGACCGCGCCGGCGTCTGGACTCTTTCTCGCGTCGGTTCGCTATAAAGGCGACCGCCCCGATCAGGGACGATTGCTTCTCGGCGGCGTCACACCCTTCAGCCGCAGATAGACGGCGAGTTGGCCGTAGATATCCTGGGCGTGGCTGATCGCGAAGTAGGCGACGCGCGTGCGGCTGGTCGTCGGCCCCATGAACGGCATCGAGGTGACGCGCTCACTGAGCTGCTGATCGTTGAACTCCTTCAGCACCGCAGCGCCGTAGGCGTCCCACTGTTTCATTGCCGCCATCACGTCAGCCTTCGAGGAGGCCTTTGGGTTGATCATCGGGACCGGCGTCTTGCCGCCGAGCGTGCTCAACAGTTTCAGATCAATGTTGACCACGTGCATCAGACGCTCAGCGAAGCTCTCCTGCGCCGGCGTCGGCTTGAAGCCGTATTCAGCCTCGGGCATCGCATTCGCGATCCCGATGAGCCCGTTTGTGTTTCCCGCCCAGTCGGCCTGCAGATCGCACGCAACCGTCATGCACGCCGGACCTCGCTGCGCCATCGCGCTGCTTGCGGTCAGCAACACGCCAACTACTCCCAGACTCACCACGAACCGTTTCATGAATGCCTCCTTGGCGTCCGTCGGTATCTATGGCGACTGCAGCGTGTCCTGCAACAGCCGCAGCAACCGTTCCCAGTGCCGTTCCGATGCCTCTTTGTCGTACACGAGATGGCCGTCGACCGCAAACCCGTGCCTGGCGTTCTCGTAGGTGTCGATGACGTAGCTTACGCCGGCCGCGTCCAGAGCGGTTTGCAGGCGCTGACGCTGCTCATCCGGGAAGGTCGGATCGATGCCCGCGGCGCCGACGTAGACGCGGGCGCGCATCTTCGGTGCGAGCAGGTGCGGGCTGTCGGGCTTCTCGGTGGCCAGCGCGCCGCCGTGAAACGAGGCCGCTACGGCCATGCGATCCGGAAACGTGCCCGCGGCGGCGAGCGCGTAGCCGCCGCCCATGCAGTAACCAAGGGCGCCCATCGATGATCGTTTGACGGTGGGCAACGTGTCGAGATGTGCCAACAGTGCCGCCGTGTCGCGCATCACCATTGGCCCGTTGATTGAGGCCACCATCCCCTTGAATCGCGCGCGTTCAGGCCCCTCAACAGCGACCTCTTTCGGATCGAACGGCGAAAACGGAGTGCGGTGGTAGAGGTTAGGCAGCGCAACCACATACCCGTGCGAGGCTAGTCGCTCCGCCATGTCGCCGAGGGCGGGACGTATCCCAAAGGCGTCCATGTACATCACGATCGCGGGCCAAGGACCGGTGTGGTTGGGCGCCAAAGCGTTAGGCGCGAAGGCGGCGGGGTGAAAGACGTACGCGTCGAGCGTGCCGTCTTCGGTCTGCAGGTCAACCCGGTGCTGGTTCACCAGGGAATTCTAATGAAGGAATCCGGGATCAGGAAGCCAGTGTGTAGTACGACTCGCAACGCAGTCGAGCCAGCAGACTGTGCAGATGGTCTGGGCCGAGCGGCGCGTCCATCACCACGGCGCGGACCGACGGCTTGAACGTGCGAACGGAGCTCAGGGCGTTGGCAGCTGAGCGCTGGTCACCGCGCGCGTCGATCAGTACGAGATCGATGTAGGCCGATCGGCACTGCCGCATCGCACCATCGACGTCGGCCGCCGTCCGCACGTCGAAACCCTCCTCCGCCGCGACACTCGCCACCGAGGTCAACATTGCGGCATCGGCGTCGATAACTAATACCCTTGGCTGGATATCCACGTTCCCGCCCCCCTTGCTCCGGCCCTCTTGCCTCATACCAATTCACAGCATTGCATTGGGCCGGATCTTGCTCGCGCACTCGCGCACCGCGCAGCGGGAGTCCCCCCGAGCGCAGACCATGTGCGAAACATCTACATGGGGAGCATGTATGTCTCAGGCTCGCTTACTCGCTCAAATCCGCCGCGAGTTCCAGGAGCACCCCGGAATCGCGTTGACCTTGTCTCAGGCCCGTTGCCTCTGGTCTCTCGACGAACGTGCTGGCACGGAAGCACTTAACGCGTTGCTCGCCGAAGGATTCCTTCAGCGCATCGATGACGTCTACCTCTGGGCCGCCGCGCCCGTCCCGAGCTTCCGGCCACGAACCACGAATCGTGGCCTGACCGTCGTCCGATCCAGAGCGTGAGCTGAGTCTGCTTCTGGTCAGACGTTTCGCGAACACGGACCGTCCAAGAGATTGGCCGGTCCCGTCAGTACTTCGCCGCGCGCCGCGTCTGCCCTAGTTGCCGACGGTGTAATCGATCTCGTTCGACGAGCTGCCGAACTGGCCGTTGCACTTCGCCTGTACGCGCGCGAACTGCCGGCCTTCTTTGGCCGTCCAGGTGTAGCTGGTATTCGTCGTGTTCGTCGAGAGTTGATCCGAGCTGCCCGGGGACGATCCCACCAGCACCACGTACTCGGCTGCGCCGCTCACGGCGTTCCACTCGAGCGTGACCACTGTCCCCTGCTTGTTGGCCACGTGCAGGTTCGTGGGCACGCATGCCGCCGGCTGCGGAGTGGGCTGCGGCTGCGAGGAGGTGGTCGTGGTCGTCGTCGAGGGACCGGTCGGGGACGAGCTCGCACTGTCAGCACCACCACATGCGCCGGTGACCGCTGCGGCAAGCACGATCGACAACATTCCAACCCGGGTCATAGCCACCACTCCTTCACCTACGTGCACCTCGGGGGAGCACGTCAAACGTTCAATCAGTGTCAGCGTGCCCCATGCACCTGACCAGGATCAGGTTGGGGCAATGCCTGTGCCGCGGGCCCACCTCGGCTACATCCGCTGCATCGACAGGACTTCTGTCGCCGAACATCCTTCGAAGTTGGGCCGGCCGCCACACCGAAATTACGAATCCGCAGGGTCACCTTCGGAATCGTCAAGACGGTTCCGATAAGCCGCCGGTCGTGATATGACTTCCATGCGGAGGGACCGCCCAATGAAAACATCACATACGCGTCGCGACCTGCTGAAGGGCGGCCTGGCCGTCGCCGGTCTTGGGGTTTTCGGACTGCCGGAGTTCGTACTGCCGGCCCTGGCACAGGAAGAAGTCCTGGTGCCGTTCACGGATTTGCCCGAGACGTTTCCTGCTCCCGGTGTCGATCGCCGGCAGTTGGACGTGCGCAAGATCGACGGGCCGTTCACGCCGAAAGATCAATTCTTCACCACGCAGCACTACGGACATCCCGAGATCGATCCGGCCGCATATCGGCTCAAGGTCACCGGGCTGGTGGACAAGCCGCTGTCACTCTCGCTCGACAACCTTCGTGGCATGCGGCGCGTCGAGCTCGTCGCCGGCTTCGAATGCTCGGGCAACCGTCGTCCGTTGCAGGGATTGTCGAGCAACGCCAAATGGACGGGCGTTTCGCTGCGCGCCGTGCTCGACCAGGCGGGCGTGAAGGCGAATGCGAAAGAGTTCGTGTTCTTCGGCGCCGATCACGGTAAAGAGGAAGTCGAGTTCCGCACGCAGAAGTACGAAGTCGAACAGCAGTTCGGGCGCAGCCTTTCGCGCGAGAAGGCGCTGGCTCCCGAGCCGATGCTCGCCTACGCGCTCAATGGCGAGCCGCTAACCAAACACCAGGGTTCGCCGGTGCGTCTGCTCGTGCCTGGCTGGTATGGCGTCGCGAACGTGAAGTGGCTCTCGCACATCCATCTGCAGGAAGACCAGTATCTCGGCAAGTTTCAGGCGCGTTGGTATCGCACGCTGCGCGGCGAGATGATCGACGGCGAAGTGCGCTGGAAGGAATCCGCCGTCACGCACATGCAGTTGAAGTCGTTCATCGCGCGTGTCAGCAAAGACGGCACCCGGCACAAAGTGCTCGGGGTGATCCTCAACGACGGTACGCCGATCAAGTCCGTCGAAGTCAAAGTCGATGACGGTCCCTGGCAGCCCGCGACGATCGATCCGGCGACCAACAGCAAATACTCCTGGAAGCTGTTCACCTACACGTGGACCGGCGCCACGCCAGGAGAGCACACGCTCGTCTCCCGCGTCACCGACGTCACCGGCGCTGTGCAGCCCACGGCAGAAGCGTTGGAGAGCAAGAAAACCTTCCTCGAGGACAACTCACAGCATCCGCGCAAAGTGATGATCGCGTAGATCCGGTCCTGTGCTTGCACCGGAAAAGCGTCCAACGTGCTGAGGAGTGCTCCCCTTCGCGGCGTTGTCGGCGCTTCTGTGCACTCCTGGTAACTGGAGGTCGTCATGATGAATGCTCGACGCTGGATTTGTGTGTGTGCCCTGACGGTATTGGCAGGGCCGGCGTTCGCGCAGCAGCCGGCGGCGGCGGGTCGAATCAAGCTGGCGTCTGGTCAGGTCTTCGTGGTCCGGGGCGGCAACAGCGCACAGGCCATGGTCGGTCAGGAGGTCTTCGAGTCCGACAGTCTCCGCACCGGGAGCGACGGCCGGCTGGGCGTCACGCTGAAAGACGACACGCGTGTCTCGCTCGGGCCGGGCAGCGAAGTGCGTCTGAATAGCTTCCTCTTCACACCGGCCGAGGGCCGGCTCGGTCTCGTCCTCAACTTCGTTCGTGGCATGGCGGTGTACGTGTCGGGCAAGATCGCCAAGCTCGCTCCCGACTCGATTCGCCTCGAGACGCCAGGGGCGATCGTCGGCGTGCGCGGTACGACCGTCGCCATTCAAGTCGTGCAATGAACGTCTCATCGCGGGTGCCGGTCCTGTTGACGATGCTGCTCGTCTCGGGACTGGTGTCCGCATGTGCCATGCGTTCGGCAAACGGACAGCGGCCCGGCCGCGCGGTCGTGGTGCTCCTGCCCGACCCGGAAGACGGCCACGTCGGCCGCATCGTCGTGTCTAACCCTCAAGGATCGAAAGATCTGGCGAGTGCCCGGGCGTCAACGCGTGTCACCATGACCCAGGCGCCACGCATTCGTACTCTCAGTGAATCGGACGTCAATCGTCTGTTCGGCGAGATCATTCGTACGCTGCCACCTCCGCCGAGACACTTCACTCTGCCCTTCCGGTTCGATTCCGAAGAGCTCACCGAAGAAGGAAGAAAGCTGCTGCCTGACGTGCTTCAGGCGGTCAAAAACTATCCCGTACCGGAAGTGGTGGTGATCGGCCACACCGACACAACGGGCACACCGCAATCGAATGCCGAGCTCGGTCTGCGCCGCGCCAACGCCGTTCGCGCCCTGCTCGTGCAGGCGGGCCTGGACATGGCGGCGATCGACGTCCGATCGCACGGCGAGGCCGAACTGCTCGTGCCCACCGCCGACGGTGTCTTCGAACCGAGGAACCGCCGCGTCGAAGTCACGGTGCGATGATCCCGCGCATCCTCCCGCGGACCCGGCCACGCCGGTTGATATTGCTCTGCGGCCTGGTGCCCACCATCGTCGTCGCAGCGCTCTCGCTGTACCGTCCGTCGGTGTTTGGCAGCTTCGAGTACGGCGTCTACGATCGGCTGCTGCGCACGATTCCCTCCAATCCAACAAGCGAGCGCATCGTCATCATCGACGTCGACGAACGGAGCCTCGCCAGCGTCGGCCAATGGCCCTGGCGCCGCGATGTGATTGGCAAATTAGTGGAGCGTCTGCGCGAGTTCGGTGCGGCCGTCGTGGCGCTCGACATCGTCTTCGCTGAGCCCGACCGATTCGAGGGCAAGGGCGTCGCGCCGGACACCGCGTTCGCACAGTCGCTACAGGGCGGGCAAGTGGTTCTCGGCTACGCGATGACGTTCGATGGCGCGCACCATGCATCGCGCACGTGCGTGCGACATCCCGTCGGGCTCGCCGTCGTCCGACCGTCGGACGAGCAGGTCGGTGAACCGTTCTTTCACGCCACCGGCGCCGTCTGTAACCTCGAGACCCTGTCGGATGCGGCAGGTATGTCGGGATTCCTCAACGCGGCCCCGGATGCCGACGGTATTCTTCGGCGCGTGCCGATGCTCGTCGAGTACGACGGCAGTGTGTACCCCTCGCTCTCGCTTGCCGCGGTGTCGATGGCCACCGGCGCACGGCCGTCCGCGGTCCGCGTCGCCAACGTCAACAACGCGGCACTGCTCATCGACGCGCGGCCCGGCGGCCGCGACCGCAGCGTCGCTCTCGATGGCAAGAGCAACCTGCTGCTGCGGTATCGCGGCGCAAAACGATCGTTTCCGTACTACTCTGCCGGCGACGTACTCGCCGGCCGGGCGAATCCGAAGACCTTCGCGAACAAGATCGT
>Ga0070673_100001954_pt1 | contig 12424 bp, 6 predicted proteins | sample KBSM23metaG_FD_65342 | JGI IMG/M metagenome (GOLD analysis project Ga0070673, IMG submission 65342) | Miscanthus rhizosphere microbial communities from Kellogg Biological Station, Michigan, USA - KBS M2-3 metaG | ecosystem: Host-associated > Plants > Roots > Rhizosphere > Soil ... | reverse complement strand
CTGTACGAGTCGCTGCACGGACGGCGGCCGTTCCCGGGACAGACGGCGGGCGAGATCGCCGCGGCCGTCCGCAGCGGTCAGCCGCCAGCGGGTGGAGACGGCATCCCGCGCGAGATCGACCGCGTGATCGCGCGCGGGCTGGCCGTCGCGCCCGCGCTTCGATTTCCGTCGATGGACGCGCTGCTCACGGCGCTGGACCGCGCGCGCGCGCGGCGGCCCCTGAAGCCGGTGCTGGTCGCGGGCGCGATCGGCGTCGTTCTGGCGACGACCGCGACCGCCGCGATCGTCGGTACGAACCGGCACGCGCAGCCGGCTGCCTTGGTCAGCACCCCGCCCGTACGTGAATCCGTCGCGATCACGACGGCGCCCCCGCCTTCGCCTGCGGGCGCGACGCAGGGCGCGGAGCCGGACCCTGGCACGTCCCGCGCGTCGCGATCGCGCATACGGCGCGAGGCGCTCGCGAGGAAGGCGGCCGAGGCGCGTGCGCACGCGCTCGCGTTCGCGCAAAAGCACCCCGAGATCGACGCGCGGCTGCTGCTCGATATCGCGGACGGCTCGCACGCGGATCGCGACGGCGCCGCCTGCCTGAACGCGCTGAACCAGATTCCGGCCGACGCCTGGCCCGCCCCGCTGGCCGAACGCGCCCTGCGCCGCCGCGCCACCTGCGAGATGCTGCGCGGCAACTGCGAGAAGGGACGCCGTCTGCTCGAACCGCTGGACGGCGTCAGCGGCAGCCGCGCCGCGGTGCTCGCCAACTGCCTCGTGACGTTGCTGCCGACGGTCGAGGATCGCATCCTGGCGGTCAGCGCGCAGGCCGACGAGGCGCGCTACGCTGGCAACAAGCCGACGCGGCGCAAGGATCTGAAGCAGGCGTTGCTGCGGCAGACGGCGTCGCCGGAGATCCAGGCGTGCTTCCGCAACCGGAACTCGTCGCGCGCGTGCGGTCGGCGGCTGACCGCGCTGGCGCGCGCGTACCAGGTGCTCGCCGAATCGTTCCTGCTCGGCCACGATTGCGCGGAGGGCGCCGCGATGGACGTCATGCACAGCCAGGTGACGTTCCAGTCGGTCGGTCCTGACGGCGGCGATTCCGCGCTGCGCTGTCGATCGGGGCGGGTCTTTGCCGCCTACCGATCGTGCGCCGACGCCGGCGAGGCGGCCGAGCGCCGCTGCCTGGCGCGCGTACAGTCGGCGCGGCGCGAAGGGGCCGCCGTCCTGCCCGACCTTCGCTGAGGGTCATTCCACCGTCGACAGCGAGGCGGGCGCCATGCTGACCGGCACGTAGCCGGCCTCGGGCTTCACCTCTGACGCCACCGGGAACTCGACGGGACGCAGCTGATTGAGCTCGCGTTCGCAGGCGCGCGACCAGTTGTTGTACCAGGACTGCTGCGTGGCCGCCGTCAGGCAGGCGCGGTACGCCTCGACCGCCTTCGCTTCGATGGGCGCCGCCTTGTCCTCCAGCGCGTTGCAGTAGAGGTCGCGCGGGTGATTGCCCCACGCATCGGTGTCGGGCAGGTCCCTGGGGATCTCCGCGGTGTAAAGCTGCCCGGCGAAGTCCTGATACAGCTGACCGACCCGCCCCGCCGCCGCGATCGTCCACTGCGCCTGGCGCAGCTTGAACACATCCAGGTAGCGCGTGCGCGTCTTCTCGAGCAAGCGCGTCTTCTCTTCGATGTACGACGTGAAGCGTTTCTGCGAATCCGCGAGCTTGCGGGCGACGGCCGCCCGCCGCTGCGCGCTGTGGCCGGGGCGCGGCTGCGAGAAGTCCAGGCTCTGCGGAAACTTCACGCGCAGCAACTCCTCGTAGTCGCGTTCCGCCAGATAGAACGCCGCCCCCGCGGCCGCGTACGCGCCCGCCGCCCGGCGCGCGTCCGCGTCGTGGCCCGCGATCGGATTGGCCGCCTCGCCAGCCTTCCAGAGATCGATCGCGGCGCGGAAGTGCTCCTCGGCGGTCGCCGCCTGCTGCCGGTTGCGATCGAACACGACGATCTTCGATTTCGTCGCGGGCCCGCACTGCGTGCGCTTGCTGGTCCCCAGCTTGCGGTTGGCGGCTTCGATCACGTCGCGGCTGCGCGTCTGGGTCAAGCGCTCGACGTGCAGGCAAGCGCCGTCGGCGGATGCGCGCGCGCACGACGCCTTCCAGGACAGCTCGCCCAGGCGGAAATGCGCCTGGACCTGCCGGTCCACGCCGCCGTGCTTGCCCCACTTCTCCAGGTAGCTGCGCAGGTGCGCGCGCAGATCGTCGGGGCGGTTCTGCGCCTCGTACACCTCGCCCTTCTGGAAGAAGACGCCCGCGGCGTCCTGCGGGTTGCGCGCGCCGTAGAGATCGACGTACGCGTCCATGTCCGCGAGCGCCTCGCGCGCCTGCTGCAGCCCCTCGCGGAAGACAGTCGCGCTCCCCAGCGCCCCGCGCGCCGGCGGTTCGCCCGGGTACTTCTTCGCGAACGTCTCGTATTTTTCCGAGGCGCGTTCGTAGAACGCGAGCTGCTGGTAGCCGGCGCCGATGCGATACAGCGCGCGCTTGGCCAGCTCGTGCTGCGGGTGCGCGTTGATCAGCGCGTCCCAGGTCTTGACCGCCTGCCCCACCAGGTGCGCGTTCTGGAAGCACTGGCCGGCGTTCCACAGGCGCTCGCCGTGCTTCACGTGCGTGGCCAGCGCGTCGGCGGCGGCCAAGAATGATCGGCCGCATTCCTTGAAGTCGCCGTCCTTCTCGTGGCGCCGCGCTTCCAGCTCGTAGCTGTCGGCGAGCAGCGCGAACAGCTGCGGCCGGATCTCGTCGTTTGCCATCATCTCCGGCATCTCGATGAACTTGCGCGTCCAGACCAGCACCTCGGCGGTCTTGCATTCCATGTTCAACGCGTCGAGGAACAGGTTGGCCGAGAAGACCATCAGCTCGTGCTTCGGATACTTCTGCACGACCTGCAGAAACAGCGGCTCGGCGCGATCGAACTGATCGTGGTCGTAATAGATGTACGCCTCGCGGTAGAGCATCACCGCCAACTCGGGCGCGTCGGGCACCTGCTGCGCGTACGTGTGAAAGGCCGCGATCATCTTCTGCTGGTTGTCGGGGATCATCCGCGGCGTGTGCTTGCTGCACGCCGCGCCGTCGGCCAGGCCGTCGCGGGCGCGCGCAGCCGGCTCCTGCCGCCGGGCCGCGTCGTCGCCGCTCAGCAGCGCGTTCTGCCAGGCCAGCACCGCCGCGTACGCCGCCTCGCGCGTGTACTTTCCGCGCGGCTGCGCCGCCACGACGTCGGTGTACTGCTCGGCGGCGTCCTTCCAGCGCCGCAGCACCCACAGGAGCTCGCCTCGGTAGAAGCGCATCTCGTAGGCCTGCTTGTCGTCGCCGAAGTACGACAGGAACAGGCGGTAGGCGCGTTCGGACAGCTCGAACGTCGGCACGTCCTGGGTCCGTTGCGCCTCGCGGTGCCAGATCAACGCCAGCTCGCGGGCGGCGTCGTGGAAGGAAGCCCGACACTCCGCCGCCTGCTCCTTCTTCGCGGGCGGCGCCTTGACGATCGACAGTGGGACCCTCGAAGGGTCCCCCACCTCCCGCGACGGGCTCGCGCGGGGAGACCCCGCGCTCCCCCACGCGTAAACCAGCCCCAACCGCTCCAGCTCCTGCGTCACCAGCGGCTTGTCGTAGTTGGGCAGCGACAGGGTGTTGCGCAGCACCTTGCTCTGCCATTCGCACACGCGCGCGCTCGCCATGTTGTCGGCGATGATCTGCTTGTAGACGCGCGTCGACTCTTGCGCCTTGCCGTCGTCCCAGTAGCGCTCCGCCAGCAGCTCCATCATCTTGGGCGCGTAATCGCCCCCCACCTTCGCGAAGAACACGCGGGCCCTGTCCGCCCCGCCGACCTGCGCATACGCCTTCACGACGTCCTTCTTCGCCTCCTTCGCCAGCACCTCCAGCTGCTTCCGGTCGACGGCGAGCTTTCCTGATTGCGTCAGCCGCACGACGCCCACGAACGTTTCCAGCGCCGCCTTGTAGTCGCCCAGGTTGATGTGGCACCAGCCCTTCTTGTAGGCGGCGTACGGGTAGACGCTGGACTTCGGGAACTGCTCGACCTTCTCGTAGAACTTGAGCGCGGCTTCCATCTCGCCGCCCTCGAACGCGTGCTCCGCGAACGCCAGGTACGCGTCGGGGATGTACTTCGAGCTCGGGTAATCCTTGATCAGGCGGTGGAAGTACTCGCGCGCTTGGTCGTCCTTCTTCACGCTGGTCAGCAGCGCCGCGAGACGGAACAGCACCTCGTCCATCCGCTCGTATTTCGGGTAACGAGTCGCGCCGATGTACGCCTTCACCGCTTCGAGCAGCCACGCCTGTTCCTGGCGCAGGTGGGCCTGCTGTTCGGCCTGCAGCGGGCCGCGCTGGGCAGGCGGCCGCTCGAAGATCTTCTGATCCAGCGCGTGGGCCTGGTTGAAATAGAAGCGCTGGTTGTCGCTGTAAAGCTCGCCGGCGCGGAAATAGAAATCGGGCTTCTGCGGATCGTCGCCGTCCGCCATCTTGATCAGCGCCCGCATGCGCGCGATCTGGGCGTCGGTGATCTGCTTTCCCCGCCTCCGCCGATCCTGGAGGAATTCCTCCAGCGCGACCTGCGGCGCGCGTTCCGTAGCGGCGGGCGCCGGCTTCTCCGGCCTGGTGAAGCGGCGTTCGACCTCCTTCACCTCGACGGTCGGCCGCCTGGGCGCGTTGCGGCCCTCGATCGGCGGCATCGCCGGCGAGGCCGCGCGCGCGATCCGCGGCGCCAGCAGCGGCGCACACACGATCACGAGATAGATCCATCGCGTACGGGCGGACAACATGACGAGGCCCTTTCCGCGCCGCTCTCGTCCGCGCGGGACGTGTGTGCCGGCGCTCTTGATCGGACGAATTTTTCGGGCCCAGGTCGCGATCGTCAGTCGATCAACGCGGCCCTCGCGCGGCACCTGGCTGAGCCAGCCGCCAGTCTGAACGCATCGTTTCCATGTGGGCGCGTGTCACCGAGAACAACGGCGCGCCCGCGCGGTCGCGCGATTTGTTGCCTACGCGAAACGTTTGTTTGCGACCGATCAGTGAAAGCAGCGCTCCGCTCGCGCCCCCGCACGAGCGCAGCGCGCCCACAACCAAAGAGGAAATGACATGACCACCAAAACAAGCAGAACGATGATTGTTCTCGCTGCGGGGGCAATGATGGGAGCGGCGGGTTGCGCGGACATTCCGGAAGAAGACATCTTCGTGGAGCAGTCGGCGATCCTCGGCGATCGCTTGCCCGGCACCAGCACCAACGACAAGAACTTCGCCGAGTTCAAGGCGAACTTCCAGGCAGAGGAAGAGATCGACGAGGGGCTGGGGCCGATCTTCAACGCCGAGGGCTGCGCCGTCTGCCACGACGCGGGCGCCATCGGCGGCGCGTCCGCCACCCGCATCGAGCGGCGCTTCGGCCGCTTCGTCAACGGCCTGTTCGATCCGCTGGCGAACCGGGGCGGATCGCTGCGCCAGCTGTTCACGGTCGGCCCGTTCACCGGCGCGAACGGCCAGAGCTGCAACCCGCCGCTCGAGGTCGAGCCCGCCGAGGCGACCGTCCGCAACGTCGGCCGCCTGACCACGCCGCTTTTTGGTCTGGGCCTGGTCGACGCCATGCCCGACTCGTTCTTCACCGGCATGGCCGCCAGCGAACCGGTCGCCACGCGCGGCATCGCCAACATCGTCAGCACGGTGCTGCCCAACGATCGCGACGTCGGCCAGCGCATCGGCGGACAGCGCGTCGGGCGCTTCGGCTGGAAGGCCGGCGTGCCGAACCTGCTGCAATTTGCCGCCGACGCCTACCTGAACGAAATGGGCATCACCACGCAGAGCTGCTTCCAGGGTACGTCGGTGACCGCGTTCGCGACGGAGTCGGCGCCCAACGGCATCCCCGTGCCGGCCGGCTGCGACGATCTCGCGGAGCCAGCGCCCGCGGGCGTGCCCGCCGGCACCGACGACGCGGTCGGCAGCTGCGCGGGCGGCATCACGCTGATCCAGAAGGACATCGACAACTTCAAGCGGTTCATGACCAACCTCGCGCCGCCGCCGCGCGATCTGTCGAACACGGGTGCGATCGCGCGCGGCACGCCGCTCTACGATCAGATCGGCTGCGCGAATTGCCACACGCGGCGCGTGTTCACGACGCCCGGCCCGGCGCCCAACGGCGTCCCCAGCAACACCAACTTCCAGCCGTTCTCCGACTTCCTCGTGCACGACATGGGGACGCTGGGCGACATGATCGGCAACGCGGGCGACACGCTCGCCGTGACGCGCCGGATGCGCACCGCGCCGCTGTGGGGCATCCGCTTCCGGCCGCTCCTGCTCCACGACGGCCGCTGCGGCGACATCCCCTGCGCCGTTGCCGCGCACGACGGTCAGGGCCTGGCGGCGCGCAACGCATTCAACGCGCTGACCGCGGCGCAGAGAGCAGACGTGGTGAACTTCGTGCGCTCGATGTAGCAGCCTCCCGCGTGCCGGTTCGCGCAAGGCCGGCACGCGCGGGGGTGTGGGGAGGCGGTTCCGGCACGGGGAGAGGATCTCCTCTCTCTCCCCGTGCCGGCCGCGTTAGCGCTTGCCCGTCCCCGTCGGACGAGGACGCGACTAGCGCTTCTTCGCGGCCGTCTTCGCCGGCCCGCTGCTCTCGCGCACGATCAGCTCGGCGGGCAGATCGACGCGCTCCGGAGCGGGCGTCTCGGGGTTCTCGACGATCTGCATGAGCGCGCGGCACGCCGCGTTTCCCAGGGCCTGCGAGGGCTGCTTCGCCGTCGTCAGCCCGGGCCAGTACAGCGCGCCCTCCGGCACGCCGTCGAAACCGACCACCGACAGCTCGTCGGGCACGCGCACGCCGTGCTGAAGGATCGCGCGCAGGAATTCGATCGCCAGCGTGTCGTTGCCGCACATCACGGCGGTCGGCGCCGACGCCCGGGGCAACGCCTGCCACTGCGCGGCGACGGCCGCCGCGCCCTGCGGCGGGAAGCTCTCCCCGAACTGGACGTTCGCGGGATCCAGCTCCAGGTCGCGCTCGGCCAGCGCGTCGCGCATCCCGTTCAATCGCTCGATGGCGTCGACCGACTTGTCGGGTCCACCCAGAAACGCGAACCGCCGGTGGCCCAGCGCGACGAGGTGCTCGGTCAACGAGCGCGCCGCCTCGCGGTTGCGCGCCACGAACACGGGCCCGGCGTCGAAATTCTCGTCGGGCGCGATGAACACCATCGGGATCTGCGCCTGGCGCGCCTGCGCGACCAGGCTCTCCTCGCGACGCGTGCAGCGCGCGAAGATCAGCCCGTCGACGCGGCGGTCCGCGATCCAGCGTTCGATGGTCGACGCGTCGTAGCTGCCGCGCAACTTCAGACTGCCCAGCAGCGCGCTGATGGTCTTGTCCGCCAGCGCCTCCTCGATCCCGCCCAGCACCTGCGTGAACCAGGAACACTGGCTCGATTCCACCACCACGCCGATGCAGCCCTGGCGGCCGGTCTTCAGGTTGCGGGCGATCGACGACGGCGTGTAATTGAGCTCGCGCGCCGCCAGCTCGACGCGGGCGCGCACCTCGGGGCTCGCGTAGCCGCCGTTCAGAACGCGCGACACGGTGCTGAACGCGACGTTCGCCCGAGCAGCAACCTCGATGATCGTAGACCTACGCCTCGCCGCTTGCACGACGACGGGAAGTGTCCCACGCCCAGCGAAAGCGGCTCAAAGAACTGTGCTATGGAAACGATTGCCGCTTTGTGCGAAATCGCCGAGGTAAGGAACCTAACGAATCCTGCCCATCTGCGCGTCTGGGATAGTATTTTTGCCGCATGGCATCCACCGCCGAGCGCACCCCGGAACGGCGCCCAGGAGCTGAGCCGGAGACGCACGTCTTCGCGGACGACGGCACCTTCCCGAACAGCCGGCTGCCCGTTCTCATCTATCGGGGCGTGCTCGCGAGCCCGAACGCGGCGGAGTTCGAACGGATGTTCGAGGCGAACGGCTGGTCGTCGGCGTGGCGGAACGGCCTCTACTCGGTGCACCACTACCACAGCACCGCGCACGAGGTGCTGGGCATCTACGAGGGACGGGTGACCGCGCGCCTCGGCGGCGGGCGCGGCGCGTCCGTCACGCTGGTCGCTGGCGACGTGGCCGTCATCCCGGCCGGCGTCGCGCACAAGAACGACGGCGCCAGCCCCGATTTCCGCGTGGTCGGCGCCTATCCCGTCGGCACGTCGCCCGACATGCAGTACGGAAAACCGGGCGAGCGTCCCGGCGCCGACCGCAACATCGCGCGCGTCGGGCTTCCCACCGCTGATCCCGTCCGCGGCCGCGCCGCCATGGCGCTGCTGTGGAAGGCGAAGTGATCGAAGTGATCGAAGTGATCGCTCAGCCGAAGTCGCTGGGCAGCCCGAGCGCGTAACGGATCGCCGGCTCGATCGTCTCGGGCGCGAGGCCGCGCCAGAACACGTGCCACTCGGGCATGCGCACGAACCCGTCGCACTGCTTCGCGTACCAGGCGTTGATCTGGTTCGCCGGGCGCGACCGCCAGAAGAAGCGCGGGAACTCGCGCGCCAGCAGCGACCACAGCTCGCCGCCGATGCCCTCGCCTTGCGCCTGCCGCTCGACCGCGAACTTCGTCAGGTAGGGGGCGACCGGGCTGTCCTGCACGACGGCCACGCCAGAGTAGTTCTCCTCGACGAGAATGCGCGCCAGCGGCTGCGCGAAGAAGTCCTGTCGCACCGGGCGTTCGAACGCGGACGCGAACAGCGTCTCGATGCGCGCGCGATCGATTCCTTCCCAGGTCGTGTGAACGTCGATGCGCGAGCCACGCCGGATCAGCGTGCCGGCCCCGTTCACCGTGAACAGCTCGCGCAGCAGCTGCAACGGGTTCACGACGGTGACGCTGAAGCGCTGGGGCACCGACTCCACCAGCTGCTTCACGTGCTTGAGCAGCATCGCCTGCCCGCGAGGTAGCACACCGGGCGCGAGCAGCCGCTGCGTGTCCACGGCCAGGCTGACCACGGGCAGGATCGGGCCCCCGTTCGGCACCAGCCCGGGCCGGCGGCTGAGGAACAGCAGCTTTCGTGTCTCCAGCGCGGTCGCCAGCGACGCGAGCATGCCGAAGCGCGCCTCGGTGGTGAGCCCGCCGGCCGCTTGCAGCGACACCAGCGGGATCGCGCCGCGCGCCGCGACGGCGCGGATCGCCGCCACGGTGTCGGGGCCGGCGTTCGCGTCCGCCGTCGCGGCGACGATCTCGCACGGCACCGCGTCCTCCAGCAGCCATTCGGACACGCGCGCCGCCTGCGCGTCCGCGTCCTTCGGCTCGAGCACGCCCAGCACCACGCTGGGCAACAGGCCCAGTCCGGCCAGGATGCGCAGATCGAAGTGCAGCGGATCCAGCGCGCTCTTCACGATCTGCGCGTTGGGCGCCAGCATCGCGAAGCTCTCCTTGCGCTGGGCGCGGTGCAGACGCAGGTACAGATCGATGTCGGCCTTGGCGCCGACGCTTTCCAGGAAGCGCTGGACGATGTCGGCTTCCATCAGCGCAACACGTGCGAGAACGCGTCGCGCGCCGCCTCGAGCTCGGCGAACTCGACGTACTCGTCGGCCGCGTGCGCCTGCGCGATCGAGCCCGGACCGAACACCACCGCGTCGATCCCGCGTTCGGACAGGCGCGACGCTTCGGTCCAGAAGTCGAGGTCGATCGGCTCGGCGACGCGCGCGCCCAGCAGCGGTTCGAAACCGGCGAGGTCGCGCTGCTGCAGCGACGGGCTGGCGATCGTCACCGACCAGGCAACGGCGTGCGGCGAGGTCGCGGCGCGCATGCGGCGCTCGGCCTCGGCGAGCAGGTCTTCGACGCGGTCGCCCGGCGCCTGGCGCAGCGAGAACGTCAGCGCCGCGCGCGTCGGAACGACGTTGAAGGCGATGCCGCCGTCCAGCGCGGCGACGTTCAGGTTGATGCCCCGGAAGCCGGGCGGCCCTTTTGCCTTGAACTCGACGCCCATGTCGTCCAGCGCGACCGCCGCGCGCGCCAGCACCGCAATGGGATTGACCATGTCGTCGACGCGCGACGAGTGCCCGCCCGCCGCCTCCAGCGTGACTGTCGCGGCGCCGATGCCGCGGTGGCGCACGCCCACCCGCAGGTTGGTCGGCTCGCACACGATCGCCCGTTCCAGCCCGCGCGCGGCGTCGCTGTCGAGAAACGCGCGGATGCAGCTGCCCCCGTGTTCCTCGTCGCCCGAGAACAAGATCCCGACCGGGCGCGTGATCGGGCCCGCCGCCAGCGCCTCCAGGATCGCCGCGATGGCGCCCTTGATGTCGGCCGTGCCCAGGCCGTAGAGGCGATCGCCCCGGCGCACCAGCAGGTGGGGCGGCGACGTGTAGCCGTCGTTGGCGGGGACGGTGTCGACGTGCGCGTTCAGCAGGACGCGCGGGGTGTCACCGCCGAAACGCGCGTACACGTAGGCGTGCTCGCCGACGTCCGCCTCCTCGACCGACGACGCCCCCAGCGCGCGCAGCTCGGCCCCCAGGCGCTCCACCAGCGGGCGCTCGTCGCCCTCGGGGTTGCGGCTGTCGAACGACACCAGCTCGGCGAGGCGTTCGACCAGGCGATCCGCTGTTCCCATCACCGTCGGTTATACAATGACTGCGGTCCGTGTCGCCCGCCGCCGCCGCCCTCGCGCTCGTGCTCGCCCAGGCGCGGCCCTTCGACGCGCGCCCGCTGCCCGCACGCCCGCACATCACCGCCACGCGCACGCCGCAGGCGCCGGTCATCGACGGGCGCCTCGACGATCCGGTGTGGGCGACCGCCGCGCCTTCGGACATGTTCGTCCAGCATTTTCCCGACGAGGGCGCGCCGCCCAGCGAGCGCACGGTCGTGCGCGTGCTGTACGACGACAAGAACATCTACATCGGCGTCGACGCCGAGCAGCTGAACGCGCCGATCGTCCGGCGGCTGGCGCGCCGCGATTCGCCCATCCCGTCCGACGGTGTCTGGATGGACATCGACAGCCGGCGCACCGGCGTGGGCGCCTTCCATTTCGGCGTCAACGCCGCCGGGATGCTGTCCGACGGCATCCACTTCGACGACACGAACTACACCGGGGACTGGGACGCCGTGTGGGAAGCGAAGGTCGCCGACACCGACCGCGGCTACTCGGTCGAGTTCCGCATCCCGCTGTCGGTGCTGCGCTTCGAGGCGCTTCCCGTGCAGGACTGGGGCTTCCAGGTGCGCCGCTTCATCGACGCCCGCCAGGAGACCGACGACTGGGCGTTCTACCCGCGCAGCGCCGCGTCCTTCATCCCGCTGTTTGGCAGGATCGACGGCCTGCGCGATCTCGCGCCCCGGCGCTCCATCGAGCTGCAGCCGTTCGTGCTGGGACGGGTGGGCTACACCGCCGAGGACGCGAACAGCACCCTCACGCACGGCTGGTCGGCGGGCGGGAAAGCGGGCCTGGACGCGAAGGCGCACGTCACCAGCGAGCTGACGCTGGACCTGGCGCTGAACCCCGACTTCGGTCAGGTCGAGGCGGACACGGTCGTCCTCAACCTGTCGACCTACGAGACCTTCTTCCCCGAGAAGCGCCCGTTCTTCCTGGAGGGGATCGACACGTTCGCGACGCCGCGGCCGCTGATCTACACGCGGCGCATCGGGCAGCAGCCGGCGACGCCGACGCTGATGCAGCTGGAACGCCTGGTCGCGCGGCCCGAGCCGACGCCGCTTTACGGCGCGGCGAAGCTGGTCGGCACGATCGGCTCGCGCACCACCGTCGGCCTGATCTCGGCGCTCACCGGAGCGAGCGACGTCGAGGTCGAGCCCGCCGGCGGCATGCGCGTGGCGCGGCGGCTCGCGCCGTGGACGACGTTCAACGTGGCGCGCATCAAGCGCAAGCTGACCGGGAACGCCGAGGTGGGCGTGCTGGCCTCGGCGGCGAACCGCTTCGAGACGCCGCTGCCGGTCAGCGCGACCTGCCCGGCCAGCGGCGCGGTGACGACCGACGGCCGCTGCTTCAACGACGCCTACGTGTTCAGCACCGACGGGCGCTGGCGATCGGGCCTGGGCACCTACGCGGTCGCGTGGCAGGCGCTGGCGTCCACCATCCAGAATGGACCCGACCGCGGGCAGCCGGACGGCATCGCGATCCGGCCGGGGCCGTTCTCGCCCGGCGGGTCGCTGTACGTCGGCAAGGACAGCGGCCCGCACTGGCTGTGGAGCGCGTGGCAGCACGTCGCCGGACGGATGCTGGAGTTCAACGACCTCGGCTACCTGGAACGCAAGAACGACTATCAGGCGTACCTGACGCTGGCGTACCGGACGCTGGACCCGTGGTCCATCACCCGCGAGACGTGGACCGGCCTGCAGGCCAACCTGCGCGAGACGCTGGACGGTCTCAACCTGTGGCGCGAATTCCGGCTGGTGACGTCGGCGGGCCTCACGAACTTCTGGTCGCT
>Ga0070673_100001953_pt1 | contig 12424 bp, 12 predicted proteins | sample KBSM23metaG_FD_65342 | JGI IMG/M metagenome (GOLD analysis project Ga0070673, IMG submission 65342) | Miscanthus rhizosphere microbial communities from Kellogg Biological Station, Michigan, USA - KBS M2-3 metaG | ecosystem: Host-associated > Plants > Roots > Rhizosphere > Soil ... | reverse complement strand
CCGCGTCAGCTGATCAAACACAATCGTCAGGGCTTCATCGCCTGGTTCATCCGTCAAGTCGTCGAGGACCGCGAGATTCAGCTCTACGGTGACGGCGGTCAGTTGCGCGATTTCGTCTTCGTGGACGATGCCGCTGACGCGTTTCTCCGTGCGGGTGCGTCCGACGCCTGCAACGGCCAGGCGTACAACGTCGGCGGTTCCGAGCCGATGTCGCTGCGCGATCTCGTCGAGCTGTTGATCGACATCGCGGGTACCGGACGATTCCGGCTCGTCGAGTGGCCGCCCGAGAAAAAGGCCATCGACATCGGCGACTTCCACGCCGACTCCTCGCTGATCCGCCGTACGCTCGGCTGGCAGCCGGCTACACCGCTCCGCGAGGGTCTCACACGGACGATCGAGTTCTATCGCGCCCACCTCGACAAGTACGTGACGGACCCGTCGCACGTCGGCGTGCCGTGAGCGCGTCCGCGCCGATCCCCTTCATCGATCTGAGACCCGGCGAAGACGAGGCCGCGGTCCGCGCCGCAATCGGACGCGTCCTCGCACGCGGCTGGTTCGTACTCGGCCCGGAAGTCGAAGCCTTCGAACACGAATTCGCCGCGGCATCGGGCGCGGCGTTTGCGATCGGCGTCGGCAGCGGCACCGATGCGATCGCTCTTGCGCTACGCGCACTCGACATCGGCTCCGGCGACGAAGTGATCGTGCCGGCGATGACGGCGGCGTTCACCGCTCTTGCGGTGATCGCCGCTGGCGCAACGCCGATCATCGTTGACGTCGAGCCCGACACCTTGACCATGGACCCAAACGCGTGCACCGCCGCGGTGACGACGCGGACTCGCGCGATCGTGCCGGTGCACCTTTACGGACAGCCGGCCGACATGGACGCGATTCGCGACGTCGCCGTCCGTCACTCGCTGGCGATCGTGGAAGACTGTTGTCAAGCACACCTGGCCACGGAGGGCGGGATCGCAGTCGGCACCCGCTCGGAGGCCGCCGCGTTCAGCTTCTACCCGACGAAGAATCTCGGTGCGTTTGGCGACGGTGGTGCCGTGATTACGGGCAACGAAGCCCTCGCGTCGCGTATCCGCCAGCTTCGCAACGGCGGACAGCCTGAGCGCGGCCGACACGTCGAGGCCGGTGTCAACAGCCGTCTCGACGATCTTCAGGCCGCGGTGCTCCGAGCGCGGCTGCCGCTGGTGCCGGAGTGGACGACTAGGCGCCGGGCCCTGGCCGGCCGCTACCGTGAGCTGCTACCGGCGTCTTTGCGCATCATTCGTGAACGTGACCCCGGCCACGTGTACCATCTGTTTCCGGTGTTGGCGCCTGAAAGAGGGGCGCTGCAGGCGCACTTGTCGGCGGCCGGTATCGAAACGATGGTGCATTACCCGGCCGCGCTGACGAACCAGCCGGCATTCGCGGCATTCGTCTCGCACGAGTGTCCCGTTGCCGTCTCCGCCGCCGGCCAACTGTTATCGCTGCCGCTGTCTCCCCGACTCTCGGACGAGGACATCGTCCGTGTCGCTGACACCGTGGCGGCCTTTGCGAAAGGACATCGTCCCGCGTGAAAGCTCTGATTACCGGAGGCGCCGGGTTCATCGGATCCCACCTCGCCGAACGACTGCTGCGCGACGGACACGAGGTGGCGGTACTCGACAACCTGTCCACTGGTTCCATCGACAACATCAGCCATCTCAAACAGACACCTGGCTTCTCGTACGCCATCGACTCGGTGACCAACGAATCGCTGCTCGCCGAGATGATCGACCGCAGCGACGTCGTCTTTCATCTCGCCGCTGCTGTCGGCGTGAAGTTGATCGTCGAGCAACCGGTGCACACGATTGAAACCAACGTCCACGGCACCGAGGTCGTGCTGAAACACGCGAACAAGAAGAAGAAGCTGGTCTTCATCGCGTCCTCGTCCGAGGTCTACGGCAAGAGCACCGACGTTCCGTTCCGTGAAGGTGCCGAGCACGTGCTGGGCGCGACGGTCAAGCATCGCTGGGCGTACGCGTGCAGCAAGCTCATCGACGAGTTCCTGGCGCTGGCGTACTGGAAGGAGCGCAAGCTGCCGGTGATCATCGTACGGCTGTTCAACACCGTCGGCCCGCGACAGACGGGCCAGTACGGCATGGTGCTGCCGACCTTCGTCAGACAGGCACTGGCCGGCCAGCCGATCACGGTCTTCGGCGACGGCAAGCAGACGCGCAGCTTCACCTACGTGGGCGACGTCGTTGATGCACTCATGAGCCTGGCGAACGAGCCGCGCGCCATCGGCGGCGTATTCAACATCGGCAATACCGACGAGGTGTCGATTCGCGAATTGGCCGATCGGGTCAAGACGCTCAGCGGGAGCCAGTCGACCATTCAGTACGTCCCCTATGACGAGGCCTATGAGGCTGGCTTCGAGGATATGCCCCGGCGGGTGCCCGATATCTCCAAAATCCGCGACCTGGTCGGGTATCAACCGAAGCTCGAGTTGAACGACATCATCAAAACGGTGATCGAGCACATCCGTCAGAAGTAGGGTGGACGTGCCCATAGGGGCCGCTATACTAGTCACTCACTCGCTGCGAGGGGCTCACATGAAGACCTTCCACGTGCTCGCCGTTGTCGCGCTGCTCGCCGCCGGGGTTACATCAGCCGCGGCTCAAGGAGTGACCCTCGAATTTCAGGGTGGCAAGGTCCGCCTGCTCGCGCAGAACGTCTCCGTGAGTCAGATCCTCGCTGAATGGTCCCGTAGCGGCCGCACCACTATCGTGAATGGCGAGCGAGTGCCCGGCCCGCCAGTCACGCTGGAGCTGCAGAACGTGTCGGAACAGGAAGCGCTCGACATCGTGCTGCGAAACGTGAGCGGATATCTCGTCGCGGCGCGCGAGACGGCGATCAACGGAGCCTCGGCGTTCGATCGCATCTACATTCTCCCAACCAGTTCACGGCCCTCCACCGCCGCCGCCACATCGGCTTCGCTGCCACAGGCGGTACAGGTGCAGGACGCTGGGGATGACGATCCGCCGCCACCCAACGCTCCGCGCGGACCGAACACGCCTCCTGGTGCGCGGCTGCCGCGCGACGTGAATCAACCGACCAGCACCGTGAGACCAGCGGTGACGGTGGATGACGACCGGAACGAGCCTGACAATCGACCGGCGCCGTCGCCAAACAATCCATTCGGCGTCGCCCCGGGCACCGCGCGTCCGGGCGTGGTCACGCCCGGCACACCCTCGCCGACTCCTCCTGGCGCGATCACGCCGGCGATACCCGCGCCGAATACTCCTGGCGTGATCTCGCCGGCGCCGACCCGGCCGAATCAATAGCGGTCGCTCGCCCTGCGGGCGTCGAAGGGCCGATCGCTCGGCAGCGTTCCCGTACAATAGGCGCAGCGGTCCTGCGTCTTCATGTCTGACATCGATCGATTCCGCCCCGAAGACCGGCGCGGTGTGGACACGCTGCACCGGCGCGTGCACGGCGCCGATGCGGCTGAAGCCACGCGCTTTCGCTGGGACTGGCAGCATCGGCGGAATCCCCACAACGCCACCGGTCAGCCGGGCATCTGGGTCGCCCGCGAAGGCCCGACCGTCGTCGGGCACTATCAGACGCTGCCCGTTCGTCTGTCGCTGAAGGGACTCGAGGTGGACGGTGCGTGGGGCACCGACGCGATGATCGCACCCGAGCGCGATCGCCAGGGACTTGACGAAGCGCTCCTCCGCACATGGGATCGCAACAGCGGAGCGATGCTCGCCATCCGGCTCTCGAAGGAGTCGCGTCAGCTACTCGATCGCCTGCACTGGCCGGAATCGCACGTCGTGCCCGCGCTCGTGAAACCGCTGACGCGGCGCGCCATGCGCACGCCGCATCTGCCCGTCGCGTTCAATCGGCTGATTTCCGCCGTCACGCACCCACTCGTGCAGATCGTCGCGCGCTCGCGTCCGTTGCGCGCCGAGTGCGAGCCGATTCGGCGCTTCGATCATGCGTTCACCACGCTCTGGGAGCGGCTGGCGCCGAAGTTCGACCTCGCCGTGCGGCGCGATTCGCCGTACTTGAACTGGCGCTACATCGAGCCGCCGCACGTGCGCTACTCGGTCGTCGCGCTCAAACGTCAGGGCGAGGTGCATGGCTACGCGGTGTATCGTCACCGGCACGAGCCGCTCGGCCGCGTCACGATGCTGGTGGACTTCCTCGTCGATCCAGACGATGTATCGGGGCTGAAGACGTTGCTGCGCTGGGTGGATCGCGTGGCCGCGGCTGAAGACTCGGATAAAGTGCGCTGCTCGGTGATGCACGGGGCGTTTCGGCGCGTGCTGCGCCGGGCGGGGTATTTCAATGTCAAGTCCACGCTCGATGTGTGCGTGAAGGTGAACGCGGTGCAAGTACCGAAGGGGTTCTACGATGACACCGATGGCTGGCACATCACCGGCGGCGATTCGGATCAGGATCATTAGGCGGACTACGACATGAGTCTCAACGACAAAGTCGCCGCGGCGACCCAGATGAGGGGGCACGAATGAGCCTCAATGACAAAGTCGCCGCCGACATCACCGCCGCCATGAAGGCCAAGGATGCGGCCAGGCTCTCCGCGCTGCGGATGCTGAAGGCGGCGATCATGAACAAAGGCGTCGAGAAGGGCCGCGACCTCGAAGACGCCGAGATCCAGCAGGTCGTGTCGTCGCTCGTGAAGCAGCGGCGCGATTCGATCGAGCAATTCAGCAAAGCCGGCCGCACCGATCTCGTCGACAAGGAAACTGGCGAGGTCGCCGTGCTCGAGGCCTACCTGCCGCCAGCGGCAAGCGCAGCGGAGATCGACGAGGCCGTGACCGCGGCCATCGCCGAGGCTGGCGCCAGCTCGCCGAAGGACATGGGCAAAGTCATGAAGGCCGTCATGCCGAAGCTCGCCGGCAAGAACGCCGACGGGAAAGTGGTGAACGAGGCTGTCCGCCGGAAGCTTGGCGCCTGAGCGATCGTCACCCTCGCTCGCGCGGTCGGCCGCGTCGGCCGGCGCCGCGACCATTACCAGCCGAATTCTCGGTGTCGTCCGTGAGCAGGTGATCGCCGCGTACTTCGGCGCCGGCTTCGCGACCGACGCCTATCAGGTCGCGTTCCGAATTCCCAACCTGCTGCGCGATCTGTTTGCCGAAGGCGCGATGAGCGCCGCGTTCGTTCCGACGTTCACGCGCTATCTGACCTCGTCTGGCAGAGAGCCGGCGTGGAGGCTCGGCAATCACGTCGTCAACGCGTTGATGGTGGTCACCGGCGCGCTGGTTCTGCTCGGCATCATCTTCGCCGAGCCGCTCATTCTGGCGTTTGCCGCCGAACAGTACACGTCATCGCCCGAGAAGCTCGCGCTGACCGTTCAACTCACCCGCATCATGCTGCCGGCGCTGACGCTGATCGCCGTCGCGGCGGCGTTCATGGGCATGTTGAACTCGCTGCATCACTACTTCATCCCGGCGCTCTCGCCGGCGATGTTCAACGTGCTGACGATCGTCTGCGCATTCGCGCTGGTGCCGCTGATGCCGGTCTTCGGTCTCCACCCGATCGCCGCGATCGCCATCGGCACGCTGCTGGGTGGCGTGGCGCAGCTGGCGGTGCAATGGCCGACGCTTCACAAAGAAGGCTTCAGATATCGCCTCGACCTCGACTGGCGCGACGAGGGCCTGCGCCGGATGCTCACCTTGATGGGACCGGGTGCCGTGGGCATGGCGGCCACACAAGTGAACGTGTTCGTGAATACCGTGCTCGCCACCAGCACGGTCGAAGGCGCGGTGTCGTGGCTGAACTACGCGTTTCGTCTGATGTATCTGCCGATCGGTCTGTTCGGAGTGTCGATTGCGACCGCCGCGTTACCGACGGTATCGCGCCAGAGCACGGAGCGGGATTCCGTCGCCGTGCGCGAGACCGTCACCAGCAGCCTGTCGCTGATGCTCATGCTGAACATCCCAGCCACCGTCGGACTCGTGGTGCTGGCCGAACCAATCGTTCGCGTGCTGCTCGAACGCGGCCGCTTCACGCCAGCCGATACGCTCGCCACGGCTGCGGCGCTGCAGTTCTATTCAATTGGCCTGATCGGCTACTCGGTTGTCCGTATCGTCTCGCCCATCTTCTATGCGCTCGGGCACAATCGCACCCCGGTCATCGTCAGCGTGGTTGTGGTGCTGGTGAATGCACTCCTCAACTATCTGCTCGTGCACACCAGCTTCAGTTACCGCGGACTCGCGTTGGGAACCTCGATTGCCGCGCTGATTAACGCCGGGACACTGCTCGTTCTGCTGCGCGGGCACCTGCAAGGGCTGAACGAAGGACGGCTGCTCCGCTCCATCGCAAGGATCGCGGTGGCATCGATGGCGATGGGTGCCGCGGCGATGTGGTCCCACGAGTGGCTTGGCAGGTGGATGCCGGGAGCGAGTTTCCTCGTCCAGGCGGTGCGCCTGGCGGTGGCGATCGGGGTCGCGTTGCTGGTCCTCGCCGGCAGCGCGTGGCTGCTCCGTATTCGCGAATTCAACCAGGGCGTCGCCCTCGTCACCCGGCGGCTTCGACGACCGGCGCGATGAAGCGCGGACCGTTCGGACTCCACCGAACCGTCCTGCTCCTCGCGGCGACGCATTTCATCGTCGACGGCTACGGCAACATCCTGGCGCCGCTGCTGCCGCTGCTCATCACCAACCTCGGTCTATCGCTGTTTGCCGCGGGCACGCTGCAGATGTGTTTTCAGCTCGCGAACTCGGTCAGCCAGCTCGGCTTCGGCCACCTCGCCGACCGGTGGCGGCCGCGCGTGTTGCTGCTGGCCGGTCCGATCCTCTGCGTCACGATCCTGCCGCTGATCGGCCTCGCCCCCACATCCGTGATGGTCGCGGTGGTGCTCGTTCTCGGCGGGCTCGGAGGCGCGGCGTTTCACCCGCCCGCCGCGGTGCTCGTGCATCAACACTCCGGGGAACAGCGCGGCCTCGCGATGTCATTCCACATCACCAGCGGCACACTCGGCCAGGCAATCGCGCCGCTTGCGTTTGCGCCGTTCGTACAGCAGTACGGGCTGTCGGCGACACCGCTTCTCATGGTGCCGGCGCTGATCATCCTGGGCGCAATCTTGCTCCGGCGCATGCCGGCGATCGAACGGCTGCAGGAGTCGCATGACACCGGCGGCTTTCGTGCGCTTCGTCCGTACGCGCGGCCACTGACGCTGCTGTACTTCATCGTCGTTCTGCGAACGTTGACGACCGCCAGCTTCTCGACGTTCGTGCCGGTGATGCTGACGCGTCGCGGTCTGACGCTGGCGCAGGCGGGAACCGCCGTTTCGGTGTATCTCTTTGCCACCGGGCTCGGCGGTTTCTTCGGCGGTCCAGCCGCCGATCGCTTCGGCCCCAGGCGCGTGATCATGTTGTCCCTCGTGTCTGCGGTGCCGTTTCTCGCCGTCGCGCCGCTGCTGTCCGGCTGGCAGTTCGTCGCCACGCTTGCGATGGGCGGATTCCTCCTGCAGTCCACGCTGCCTGTAAACGTCACCTTCGGTCAGACCATCGCGCCGATCAGCGCGGCGACGGTCTCGTCCCTGATGATGGGATTCGCGTGGGGCGTGGGCGGGCTGACCGTGCCGTTCGTCGGCATGCTCGCCGATCACATCGGCATCCCGCACACTTTGATGGTGATGTCCGCCGTGCCGCTCGTCGCGGCTGCGTTGGCCTTGCCGCTTCCGTCCGCCCACCCTGTCCCATCCGTGCCCGTGACGCCCTGAGCCGTTTTCCCCCTCCTCTGCACCTTCCGTGGTGGGGGGAAATCGATGACGCGAGATCGTGCCCTTCGACTATCGCTCAGGGCACCCCGAGCAAAGTCGAGGGGTGTCGCGGTCGCTCTAGCTCTCTGGCTGGCCGCAGCGTACGCAGGTGCTCAAGAACTCACACCGAACGTGACGCTCGTTCCGGCGACGTCAACGCGGTGGGACGTGGCTGCTCATGCCACCTGGCTGGGGGAACGTCGACCGGCCGAATCGTTTCAATGGGATCGCTGGTTCGGCGTCGCCTCGGGCGGCGCCAGCATCGGCTACTACTGGACGACACATCTCAAGACGGAATTCGATCTGTCATCGTCCAGTGAAGGCGAGGACTACTCGGTCGAGATCATCCCGGTTCCCGGCCTGACGACTCCGCTGTTCGTCGAGCGCGATCACGAGATCCGCTTCACGACCGCCTCAGCTGGTCTCACCAGCCAGTTCTTCGAGAACGCCTGGTTTCATCCGTTCGTGAGCGCGGGGCTCGAAATCGTGCGTGAACGCGAGCACATCGAGACCGTTCCGCCGCCCGTTCCGCCGCGAGGGTTGACCGTGAGTCTGCCGCCCGGGTCCGAGACTCGGGTGGGGTACAGCGGGCGCCCGTACGTCGCCACCGGATTCAAGCTGTACCTCTCGGATCACGCATTCATCCGTACCGACCTCCGTACGTCGTGGTCCACTCACGGCCTCGCGGCACTCGGGTGGCGCAGTGGCGTCGGTGTGGACTTCTGAAAGGATGGCGACGATGCATCGCACGAGTCACTTCATCATCACAGCGCTGCTGATTGTCCTCATGGCCGTGAAAAGCGTGGCGGCGCAGACGACAGCCGATGTCTGGAAAAGCTTTGCTGAGCGCGTCGACGTTGGCACCGAGCTCAACGTTCGTCTAGACGACGGACGTCGCATGCGAGCGACGCTGGTCGGCGTTCGTGCCGATGCGGTTCTGCTGCAACCAAAGACTCGCATTCCGGTTTCCATACAGGCCGTGCCCTACGACGCGATCGTACGCATGGAGCCGCGAAAGGCCGGCCATAGTGCCGCCAAGGCGGTCGCCATCGGTGTCGCCACAGGTGTTGGCGCCTTCTTCGGAATAATGCTGCTGATCGTTGCCGTCGTCGCCGATTGAGGGGCTGAGATATTGCCGACCGGGCACGAGTTGGCACAGACTGGAAGGATGCGAGGGCGCTACCCCGGACCCTCGGGGATTTCCTATTCGTTCGGTCCAGGTCCACTGACTCCGGCGATCAAGGCCATCATGATCGCCAACGGTCTGGTCTTCGTCGTCACGTTCTTCCAGCCCATCCTCATTGCGCAGTTCGGTGTGAGCCCGAAGCGTGTGTTCGAGGAATACGCCGTCTGGGAGCTGGTGACGTACATGTTCGTGCACGGCGGCCCCGGCCATCTGCTTTTCAACATGCTCACGCTCTACCTCATGGGCGTGGAGTTGGAGCGGATGTGGGGCCCGAGGTACTTTGCCAAGTTCTATTTCGCATGCGGCATCGGCGCTGGCGTGACGCAGCTGCTGCTTGGACTGCTGCCTGGATCCATCGGCGACCAGTTCTATTACACCTCGACGATCGGCGCCTCGGGCGCGATCTTCGGCGTCCTGTTGGCCTACGCCTTGTACTTCCCGACGCGCCCGATCCTGATGTTTTTCCTCTTCCCGGTGCCCGCGAAGTACTTCGTGATGATTCTCGGGGCGCTGGCGCTGCTCTTTGCGGCAGGCGGCGGCGGCGGAGTGGCGCACACCGCGCACCTCGGCGGACTCGTGACCGGCTACCTGTATCTCAAGCGCCCTCGTATCAACCTCTTCTCCGAGATTCAGTACCGCTATCTCAAGTGGCGGATCAATCGCACGCGGCGCAAGTTCGATGTGTACTCAGGCGGCCGTCGCGACGACATCAATCGGCGGGTCCATTAGCGAATGTGGACCACCCGATGACGGTCCATGTCCATCGCTGGGATGAAATCGCGCTCGAGAAGGTCACCGAGATGATCTCGCGCAAGATTGTCACCGGCGAACGCGAGATGCTCGCACAGACCTACCTCAAGCGTGGCGCCCAGGTGCCGATGCACACGCACGAAAGCGAGCAAATGACCTACGTGCTCCAGGGCGCACTGCGATTCGTCGTGGACGGCGAGGAAATCATCGTCAAGGAGGGCGAAGTCCTGCATATTCCCTCGGGCACACCCCACCAGGCCGAAGCGCTCGAAGACACCTTCGAGCTCGATGTTTTCAGTCCGATTCGTACTGATTGGCTCGAAGCCGAGCCGGTGCGATAATTTGAATCGATGAAGGGTTCGGGCCTGGCCAACGGCGCGGAGACCCGCGCCCACGGAGCCAAGGCGCGCGGCCGTGAGCACGAAGGGCTGACGCGCGACGAGCTACTCGCAGCCTACCGCCTGATGCTCCTGTCCCGGAGGGTGGACGACAAGGAGATCCTGCTCAAGAACCAGCAGAAAGTGTTCTTTCAAATCAGCGGCGCGGGCCACGAGGCCGTGTTGGTGGCCGCCGGGCTGCAGCTGCATCCGGGTGAGGACTGGATCTTCCCGTATTACCGCGACCGTGCGCTCTGCCTGACGCTCGGCGTCACCCCGCTCGAGATGTTCCTGGCCTCGGTCGGCTCGTCCGAGGATCCCGCCAATGCCGGCCGCCAGATGCCGTCACATTGGGGTCACCGCCGGTTCAACATGCCATCGAAGAGCAGTTGCGTCGGCACGCAGTGTCTGCACGCGGTCGGCTCCGCCGAGGCGGGGCAGATCTACGCAAAAGTCACGGCGATCGAGGACCGCGATACACGCTATCGCCCGGACGAGGTGACCTACGTCTCGATCGGCGAGGGCGGCACGAGCGAAGGGGAATTCTGGGAATCACTCAACACGGCGTGTCAGCGCAAGCTTCCGGTCGTCTATCTGGTTGAAGACAACGGTTACGCGATATCAGTTCCCGTGGACGTGCAGACGGCCGGCGGGGACATCTCGCGAATCGTCGAAGGCTTCCCCGCCCTGCGCGTCTTCCGTTGCGACGGCACCGACTTTCTCGCCAGCTACCGCACAATGCGCGAGGCGGTGACCTCTGCGCGGGAGGGCAAGGGTCCGGTGCTGGTGCACGCCACCGTCACCCGGCCGTACTCGCACTCCTTCTCAGACGATGAGCGGTTGTATAAGACGCCGGGTGAGCGTGACGCAGAAGCGCGCCGCGATCCGCTGCGGCGCATGCAGCAGTTCCTGAAGACGGAAGCGCTGGCGACGGATCAGGATCTGGCGGACATCGCCGCATCCGTCGATCGCGAGGTCAACCAGGCCGCGGAAGACGCGCTACGGGCCCCCAAGCCCGATCCAGCCACTGCCGCCGACTTCGTCTTCTCACCCGACATCGACCCCACGTCAAACGCGTTCTCGACCGAACACCAGCCACAGGGCAGGCCTGACACGATGGTCGCGGCCATCAACGCGACCTTGAAGGACGAGATGGCGCGCAATCCGCGCATCGTCATCTTCGGTCAGGACGTTGCCGATGCCAGCAACAGCGAGGCGCTCTCGCTCGTCACCGGCAAGGGCGGTGTGTTCAAGGTGACGCACGGGCTGCAACGCCTGTACGGCGAGACACGCGTCTTCAACTCACCGCTCGCCGAGGCGAACATCGTCGGCCGTGCGGTGGGGATGGCGCTGCGCGGGTTGAAGCCGGTCGTCGAGATCCAGTTCTTCGATTACATCTGGCCGGCGTTCATGCAGATTCGCGACGAGCTGTCGATGATGCGCTACCGGTCGGGCAACCACTGGTCGTGCCCGGTGGTCATCCGCGTGCCGATCGGCGGCTACCTGCGCGGTGGCGCTCCGTATCACAGCCAGTCGGCTGTCGCGATCTTCGCGCACACGCCGGGACTTCGCCTTGTCCTGCCGTCGAATGCGCAGGACGCGGCCGGACTGCTGCGCACCGCGATTCGCAGCGACGACCCGGTGCTCTTCTTCGAGCACAAACACCTGTATCGGCAGACCTACAACAAGGGCGCGTATCCCGGGCCTGAGTACATGATCCCGTTCGGCAAGGCGGCTGTTCCGCGCGAGGGCACCGACATGGTGGTCATCACGTGGGGCGCGCTCGTCCAGCGTTCGCTGCTCGCGGCGCAACAAGCGGAACGTCAGGGCATCAGCGTCGCCGTCATCGACCTGCGCACGATCATTCCGTACGACTGGAACACGATCGCCGACTACACGAAGAAGACCAGCCGGGTCATCATCGCGCACGAGGATCAGTTGACGGCCGGCTTCGGTGCGGAGATTGCGGCGCGCATCTCGCAGGATCTCTTCGAATACCTCGACGCTCCGGTCACGCGCGTCGCGGCCCTCGACTGCCCGGTCGCCTACGCTCCAGACCTCGAGGACGCCATCCTGCCTGGATCCGCCGACGTGCTGAAAGCGATCAAGTCGCTTGCGGCGTTCTAGCGGCCTCGTCCTTTCGCTGATCATCCTGGCCTCACGCCCCGACGCCGCGCTGCGCGTCGAGATGCTTCGTTCCACCGGCAGCCTTCCTCCGCACATCGTCGGCAGTTATGAGGAGGCACTGAACTTCCAGCAAGACGCGAGCGGCACCTACTTCGTCTTCGACCGCCGTGGCCACACCGTGCACACGGTGGACGCGAACAAAACCGCGTCGCGCAAGATTCTGGA
>Ga0070673_100001952_pt1 | contig 12428 bp, 9 predicted proteins | sample KBSM23metaG_FD_65342 | JGI IMG/M metagenome (GOLD analysis project Ga0070673, IMG submission 65342) | Miscanthus rhizosphere microbial communities from Kellogg Biological Station, Michigan, USA - KBS M2-3 metaG | ecosystem: Host-associated > Plants > Roots > Rhizosphere > Soil ... | reverse complement strand
ATCCCCAAGGAGCAGTTCGCCGACGTCGCCCGCGAGGCCGAATCGAAGTGCCCCGTCTCGAACGCGTATCGCGGCTCGATGAAGATCGAGCTGGACGCCAAGGCGGTCTGACGCTCTTGGGCCCAGGACAGAGGGCCTGGGGATAGGGCTGGGTGACGCTCTCGGGCCGGGGAAATAGGGCCTAGGGAAAGGGCCTGGGACAGGGCAAGGGCCGAGGCCTGGGCATTGGGCATGTTGCGGCGCGCTGCGTCGGCCCTTTTTCCAAAGCCCTTTCCCCGGCCCAATCCCCAGGCCCTCTTTCCTTGGCCCGACACCGTCAGCGACCTATGGCGTAGAGATAGCGAGTCCCCCGCAGATAGATTTCGCCGTCGACGAGCGCGGGCGACGCGTCGAAGCCGTCGTCCAGCGTGTTCTTCGCCAGGACCTCGAACACGGGGCCGTGCTTGACGACGATCGTCGTCCCTTCGCGGCCGGGGATGTAGACGCGTCCTTTTGCGCCGACCGGCGAGGCGAACACGTTCGGGACGCCTTCCAGCCGCTGCAGTTGATAGTGCGGCTTGCCGGTCTTCGCGTCGTAGGCCGACAGGATCCCCGAGTTGGTCTTCAGCAGATAGATGATGCCGTCGTAGAGCAGCGGCGACGGCACGTACGGCGTGTCGTGATCGAGCGACCAGACCTGGGCGGAGGTGGACGAGATGTCTCCCTTCGCCTCGGCGACGCGGATCGCGCGCAGGCTGTTGCCCCGGAAGCCGCTGGTGGCGAAAACGATCCCGTCCTCGTACACGGGCGACGGGATCGGATTCATCGTGAGTCCCGGGCCTTCCCACACCAGCTTGCCGGTCTCCAGGTCGTAGCTGCGCAGCTTGTTCATGCCGCTCGTCACCACCTGCGCGCGGCCGTCGTGCTCGCCGCTCTCAATGACGAGCGGCGTGGCCCACGTGTCGATCTCCTGCCGCTCGGTCCGCCACAGCTCCCTGCCGGTGGCCTTGTCGAGCGCGGTGATGAAGGACGGCCCCTGGTGATCCCACACGACGACGAGGCGGTCGCCGTGCAGTACCGGCGTGCAGCCCTCGCCGAACTCGTTGCGCATCTGCTTGTCGCCGAGGTCCTTCTCCCAGATCAGCGTTCCGTCCATGTCGTAGGCGTAGAGGCCCGCAGAGTCGAAGAACGCGTAGACGTACTTGCCGTCGGTGATCGCCGACGAGGAGGCATACGTCCCATTCTCGGGATGCGAGCCTTCGTTGGGCACCCACTCGCGCGCGGTGCGCTCCCAAACAACCTTGCCGGTCTTGCGATCGAGCGCCACGACGAGGAACTTGTGCGTCTGCCGCGGTTTCCTGCCGCCCTGCGGCGCATGCACGTCGGCGCCGGTCGCCGCCGCGGGCACCGCGGTCAGCACGAACACGCGGTCGCCCCAGACGATCGGCGACGCCGATCCGCGGCCGGGGATCTCGGTCTTCCATCGGACGTTCTTCGTCTCGCTCCACTCGACGGGCGGATCGGCCGTCTTCGACACACCCGTCGCATGGGGTCCGCGCCACTGGGGCCAGTACTTCTCAGCTGCCGTATCTGGAGCCGCCTGCGTCACTGTGAGCAAGCAGACGGCGAACGTTGCCAGGGTTGCCTGTGTCATCCGTCCTCCGCTGGCGGCAGTGTAGCGCGAGGTGCGAGGGGCGAGGTGCGAGGTGCGAGGTGCGAGGGGCGAGGGGCGAGGGGCGGGGTGCGGGTGTCGGTTGGCAGTTGCCAGTTGGCGGTTAGCGGTCGGCGGTCCATCGTCGCGCCAAGGTGGTAAAAGTAGAGACGGCGATGAAGAGTTTTGATCTCGCGCTGCGAACGCGCGTTGTCTATGGCAGCAACTCACTCGATCGGCTGGGAGAGCTCAGCCGCGAACTCGGCTTCAGCCGCACGCTGATCGTGGCGGACAAGGGGATAGTGGCAACCGGCGCCGTCGATCGCGCAGCCGGACTGCTCGCGGCTGTCGGCATCGAGCCATCATCGTTTCACGACTTCGACGCCAATCCGGACACCGCGATGGTCGAGCGCGGCCGCGTCGAGGCGGCGGCTCACGGGGTGGACTCGATCGTGGCGCTCGGCGGCGGCAGCTCGCTCGACTGCGCCAAGGGGATCAACTTCGTCCTGACCAACGGCGGGTCGATGCGCGACTACCGCGGGCACGGCAAGGCGACGAAGCCGATGCTGCCGTCCATCGGCATTCCGACGACGGCCGGGACGGGGAGCGAAGCGCAGTCGTACGCGCTGATCTCGGATGCGGAGACGCACGCGAAGATGGCGTGCGGCGACGAGAAGGCAGCCTTCCGCGTCGCGATCCTCGATCCCGGGCTCACCGTTTCGCAGCCCGCCGTCGTGACGGCGATTGCCGGCTACGACGCGCTGTCGCACGCGGTCGAATCGTATGTGACGGCGAAGCGGACGCCGGCCTCCGATCTGTTCGCGCGCGAGGCGTGGCGGCTCCTCGAGGCCAACTACGAGCGCGTGCTCGCCGAGCCGCGCAACCTTGACGCGCGCGGCGCGATGCTGCTCGGCTCGCATTACGCGGGCGCGGCGATCGAGCTGTCGATGCTGGGCGCGACGCATGCGTGCGCGAATCCGCTGACCGCGCGCTACGGCACGACGCACGGCGTGGCGATCGCGCTGATGCTGCCGCACGTCGTCCGCTGGAATGCGCCGATGGTTGGGGATCGCTACGCGGAACTGCTGCGCCTGGCTGATGGTGCGGCGTCCAGGCCCGGTGATGCACGCGGATCCGGCGACACGCTCGCCGACCGCCTCGACGGCCTCGCTCGGGCCGGCGGCCTGCCGCGCACTCTTCGCGAAGCGGGGGTCGATCGTGCCGATCTTCCTGCCCTCGCCGCCGATGCAGCGACGCAATGGACCGGCACGTTCAATCCACGCCCGTTCGACGCGGCAGCCGCGCTGGAGTTGTATGAACGAGCGCTGTAGCCGGTTGCCGGTTGCCGGTTGCCGGTTGCCGGTTGCCGGTTGCCGGTTGCCGGTTACCAGTTACCAGTGCCCCTTGTCGTGAGCAGTCACAACGGGCAACGGGCAACGGGCAACGGGCAACGGGTTACAGGCCATCTACTCCGGCAGCTCCTCCTGCTTGGGCTCGGGCAGCCAGAAACTCGCGGCGACGCCGATCACGTAGGCGGCCGTGCCGACGAGCGCGGATGCGTACGCGAGCTTGATCGACGGCGTAGCGCCGGGCATCGACGCGACGAGCGTCGTCGTCACCAGCGCCGCCGACGTGCCGATCATCCGTCCGCCGACGTTGGCCGCGAAGCTCTCGCCTGTCCCGCGCAGATACGTCGGATACACGCGCGGCAGGTAGTTCCCCCAGAAACTGAACTGCGCGATCGTGAAGAAGCCGACCACCGCGATCCCCCATTTCAACAGCGTGAGGTTGGTCGTGGCGGCGGAGAAGAACACCAGCGGCAGCAGGATGAGGCCCGGTAGCTGGAACACGTGCAGCAGCCTGCGCCGGCTGACGATCTTGACGGCGAGGAACGCGAGCACGATCCGGCCCGCCAGGCCGCCGTATTCCTGGTATCCCTGCACCACGCTGACGGTCTTCTCGATGACCGGGCGCGGCAGCGAGCGCACCTCGGCCAGCCCCGGCACGATCCGCGGCACCTGCTGAATCGCGCCGAAGGCGGCGGCATACGCGCACGCCATCATGATCGTGGTCACGATGGTCGTCCGGCTGAACTCCGGGCGGAACAGTTCGCCGAAGCTCGGGCGCTTGAGCGTCCCGGCCTTCTTCTTGGCGGCCCACACCGGCGATTCCGGCAGGAACGGCCGGATCACGATCAGCGGGATCGCCGGGATCAGCCCCGACATCAGCGTGTAGCGCCACCACGCCTCGTGCGAGCCGTGAATGGCCGGCAGCGCGTGCGCGTAGGTCACCGACAGGTAGTAGCCGGCGGTGACCATCAGCCCGCCGAGCGAACCGAATGCCTGCGTGTAGCCGATGATCGACTCGCGTTCCTTCGGGTCCTGGTAGAGCTCGGCCAGCCACGCGACCGCGGCCACGAACTCGACGCACACGCCGACGAACGCGCAACAGCGCCAGAAGAGGAACTGGCCGACCGAGGTCGAATACGCGCAGAAGAAGGTCGACAACGCGTAGAGCAGGATGCTGTAGGTCAGCACGCGGCGGCGGCCGAAGATGTCGGTCAGGTAGCCGCCGAGCAGCCCGAAGATGCCGCCGGCGACGGCGGGAATGTAGAACAGGTAGCCGACCCACTGGTTGATCGACGGGTCCGTCTGGCCGACGTGCAGCAGATCGACCAGCGCGGGGCGCACGATCAACGGCAGCATCAGCAGCGTGTACGAGTCGAACGCGAACCCGATCGCGGCGATCGCCGCAATCAGCCACTTGGTCCTCGGACTCATGTCTATACCTCGTATTTCGCGAGCGTGGCGGCGGCCGGCAGCGAGAATGCCGTTGCGCGCGACACGACGTACATCAGCAGGACGGAGACGAGCGTCATCGGGACGACCGGCAGCAGCCCGAACACCGTCGTCCCCGCGGCGATCCGGGCGATGACGTCAGCGCCGCCGATCGACCAGACGGGGATGGCCGTGCCGGGCGGCGGTGCGGGCACTACCGCCTGCAGCACCGCGACGCCGAGGACGGCGGCGGCCGTCCACACCGTCACCGCGAGCGCGCCCCAGCGCGTGCTCTTCTTCCAGAACAGCGCCGCGACCAGCAGCGGCGACAGCGCCGAGTAGCCGGCGAACGCGTACTGGCTGGCGATGTCGAAGATCGACTGCGGCGCCGTCAGCGCGATCCCGTAGGCGACGATGGTCAGCAGGATGACGAAGATGCGCCCCGTCTGCACCTGGACCGCGGGCCCGAAGCGGGCCTGTCCGCCGTAAAAGGCGAACACGTCCTCGGTGAACATCGTCGACAGCGCCAGGATCTGCGAGTCGCTCGCCATCACGGCGGCCATCACCGCGGCGCCGAGGAGCGACGCCAGCCAGAGGGGAGCGTAGCCCTCGACCAGCCGCAGGATCACGTCGTCACCGCCGGCCTTCGCGCGCAGCGCCGCGCGCTGTTCGGGTGCGAGCGACGGCCCCTGCGCGGCGAGCGTCGCCCGCGCTTCCAGCTTCGACTGGATCGCCGGCAGGTCCACCGCGCGATTGGCGGCCACGCCGAGGAACACCGACGGCAGCCAGATCGCCAGCATGCACAACGGATACAGGATCACCGTCCGCCGGAAATGCCCGAGCCGGCGCGCCGTCAGGCAGAAGATCCCGATGTGCGGAAACGCCAGCGACGAGAGCGGAATGAAGGTGTAGCTGAAGAAGTAGAGCGGCGACACCCGCTCGCGCGTCAGGAGCGGCGCGGTCGCCGGAGACGCGAGCATCGACTCCATGGCGTTGTGAAACCCGCCCATGCCCCTCGCGATCACCGCCACCGCGATCGCGCCGAACGACAGGAACAGGACCGTCTGGAAGGTGTTCACCCAGGCGGTGCCGCGCATGCCGCCGAAGAACACGTAGCTCATGACCACGAGCGAGACGACGGCGCCGCCGAGCCAGTACGGCACCGCGCCGTTGCTCACCGCGGCCAGCGTGGTGCCTCCGCCCATGACCGCGATGACGATGTAGGGGACGAGCAGGACCGCCTGCACCGCGAAGATCGCCGTGCCGATGTGCCCGCACTCCCAGCGATCGCGGAACATCTGCACCGGCGTCATGAAGCCGTGCCGCTTGCCGAGCGCCCAGAGGCGCGTGCCGATCACGAAGAGGCCGACCGGGATGATCAGCGCCGATGACGAGGCCATCAGGCCGTAGGTGACGATGCCGTTGGCGAAGGCGTGGCCCGATGCGCCGAGGATCGAGAACGCCGTCATGTTCGTGCCGAACAGCGACAGCAGGAAGACCGCGGGCCCGATCGATCGTCCGGCGAGGAAGTAGCCCTCAGCGTCGCGGTTCGCCGTGCGTCCGCCGAAGACGCCGATGCACAGCACGACTGCGAGGTAGGCGAAGACGACGATAGCGGGGATCATCGTTCGTCGTGCGCGTCTTCGAGATGCGACGGCCAGTGCGTGCGCACGAGGATCCACATGAACAGCGAGATCCCGACGGTATACGCGGCGTGGTAGAAGAGCCCGATCGGCAGGAAGCCGAAGACGAGCGGCCGCGCGCTGCGCCAGAACCAGAAATCCTGGTGCAGCAGGTACACGAGCGCGGTGATGAGTGCCATTAGGGGGAGCGGCAAGCGAAAGCTATACTACGATGCCATGCCCCCGTCGCCAACCAGCCGGCCGCAGGAGTCTCTCGACGCATGGACGCGAGAGGTCGTGGACTGGCACTTCGACCCGAAGACCGGCACGCCGTTCTGGCTCGACTTCGTGCACAAGGCCGGGTGGGATCCGCGCCGGGAGATCAAGGGGTTTGCCGATCTGAAACGCTTCGGCGAGTTCCAGGACGAGTGGCTGCGCGGCGGTCCCGTGCAGCGCTGGATCCCGAAAGGGCTCGACGGCAAGCCGATCTTCGTCTTCGAGACCGGCGGCACGACGGGGATCCCCAAGACCCGCATCGCGTCGGACGATTTCCGCATCGACTACGAGCTGTTCAGCGACACGCTGCCCGACGAGTACTTCCCGCGCAACTCCAACTGGCTGATGCTCGGCCCTTCGGGCCCGCGGCGGCTGCGTCTCGCCGTCGAGCACCTGGCGCAGTACCGCGGCGGCATCAGCTTCTGCGTCGATCTCGATCCGCGCTGGGTCATCAAGTTGATCAGGAAGGGCTGGACCGAGCACCTGCAGGCCTACAAGGATCACGTGATCGACCAGGCGGTCACGATCCTCGACGCGGGGCACGACATCCGCTGCATGTTCACGACGCCGAAGCTGCTCGAGGCGCTGGCGCTGCGGCTCGAGTCGATGGGCACCAGCATCAGGAAGGCGGGGATCACCGGGATCTTCTCCGGCGGCACGGAGTTCACGCCGCAGTGGAACCGCTTCGCGCACGAGGAGCTGCTCGACGGCGCCTACATGACGCCGACCTACGGCAACACGCTGATGGGGCTCGCCGCGAGCGCGCCGAGCGGGCCGCACAACGGCTACAAGATCGCCTACTACCCGCCGCAGCCGCGCGCCGTCGTCGAAGTCGTCGACTTCGACGACCAGGACCGCACCGTCGGCTACGGGCAGACCGGCCGCGTCAAGCTGACGACGCTGACGAAGGAGTTCTTCATGCCCGGGTTCCTCGAGCGCGACGAAGGGGAGCGCGAGCCGCCGCACGAGAAGTTTCCCTGGGACGGGGTGAGTGGAGTGAGGCCCTATCGAGGTTTCGCGGCGACTACGACCGTCGGGGTGTATTGAGGCCTCCCGTCGGTGCTAAGGGTGCTAGGGTGCGGGAGGGTGCTAAAGGTGCTGGTGCTAGGGCGCGCTGCGCGCGCGGTGCTAGGGTGCTAAGGGTGCGGTTAGGTGCTAGGGGTGCGGTGCTAGGGTGATAAAGGTGCTCGCACCCGGCGCACCGTAGCACCCTGGCACCGGAGAGCGAAGACACCGTGGCACCAGCACCTCTAGCACCCACCCGCACCTTTAGCACCGCGAGCGAAGCGAGCCTTAGCACCGACGGCGAGGCGACCCTTAACACCGACGGCGAAGTGATCTAGCGAACCGAGCCATGTTGCATTTACCCGTTCTCCGCTGGGGACAACCTTACGAGAGCCTCGAGAAAGACGAGGTCGTCCACTTCTCGACCGGCGAGCCGATTGCCACCGTCAGCCGCGCCAACGGCGGGCTGATCCAGCGCGACATGCGCAAGGCGCAGCGCGCGCGGGACGTGCTGCGCGAGATCCCGATCGACGAGCTGATCGCGCGCGTCGGCAAGGCCGGCGAGCTCTACGCCACCGGCACCGTGCCGATGGGCAGCGCCAGCCAGACGGCCGACGAGTTCGTCCGCGCGCAGTCGGCCAGCACCGGCCTGCCCGAGGCGATGTGCCGCGGGAACATGAAGAAGAACATGTTCGTGCTCTCGGAGATGCGGCGCATCCTCGAGAACCTCACGCGCGGCCTCGCGCTCGACGTGCTGTCGTGCGGCTATGGCGAAGAGCGCGGCGTGCCGATCAGCTTCCAGGTGCAGAGCCCCGTCGTCGGCCTCGTGCTGCCGTCGAACTCACCCGGCGTGCACACGCTGTGGCTGCCGATCATTCCGCTGCAGATGGGGCTGGTGCTCAAGCCCGGCCCGCAGGAGCCCTGGACGCCGTACCGCATGACCGAGGCGTTCTTCGCGGCCGGGATCCCCCGCGAAGCGATCTCGCTCTACCCGGGCGGCGGCGACGTCGGCGCGGCGGTGCTCGACGCCGTCGATCGCACGATGATCTTCGGCGGCCAGCCCACCGTCGATCGCTATCGCGGCAACCCGAAAGTCCAGGCACACGGGCCCGGCTTCTCGAAGATCGTCTTCGGCGACGATCTCGTCGATCAGTGGGAGCAGTACCTCGACGTCCTCGTCGACAGCGTGTTCCTGAACAGCGGGCGCGGCTGCATCAACGCGTCGGGGATCTGGGCGAGCCGCCACTCGAAGGAGATTGCCGACGCGCTGGCGCAGCGGCTCGCGAAGGTCCAGGCGCTGCCGCCCGATCACCCCGAGGCGAGCCTCGCCGCCTTCACCGTCCCCGGCGTCGCCGATGCGATCTCACAGTCGATCGACGCCGACCTGAAGGCGCCGGGCGTCACCGACGTGACGGCGGCCTACCGTAACGGCACGCCGCGGCTCGTCAAGCAGGGACGCGCCGATTACCTGCTGCCGACCGTCGTGCACTGCGAATCGCCGGAGGCGGCCATCGCCGGCAAGGAATACATGTTCCCGTTCGTCTCCGTGGTCCAGTGTCCCGAGGCGAAGATGATCGAGGCGATCGGGCCGACCCTGGTCTGCACGGCGATCACCGGCAACGACGCGTTCCGCCGCCGGCTGATCGACGCCGTCCACATCGATCGCCTCAACCTGGGGCCGGTACGGACGACGCAGCTGAACTGGCTGCAGCCGCACGAGGGCAACCTGATCGACTTCCTGTTCCGCGCGAGGGCGTTCCAGACCGCCTCCGTGTAGGACCGCTGACCGTGAACTGCCGATCGTGAACATTCTCTCGATCACCGCCGGCGCGGCGGGGATGTATTGCGGCAGCTGCCTGCGCGACAACTCGCAGGCGAGGGAGCTGCTGCGCCGCGATCACCGGGTCACGCTGCTGCCGCTCTACACGCCGACCAGCCCCGACGAGACGAACGTCAGCGAGAAGCGGGTCCTGTTTGGCGGCATCAGCGTCTACCTCCAGCAGTACGTGCCGCTCTTCCGCAAGACGCCCAGGTTCTTCGACCGGCTGCTCGACAACCCGCGGATCATCAACCTGTTCGCCAGCCGATCGATCTCCACCGATCCCCGGCTGCTCGGCGAGATGACGGTGTCGATGCTCGAAGGCGAGCGCGGCGTGCTGCGCAAGGAGTTCGACAAGCTGCTCGACTGGCTGCGCGACGAGCCGGTCCCCGACATCGTCAACCTGCCGAACTCGCTGCTGATCTCGCTGGCGGCGCCGTTGAAGCGCGCCCTGCAGCGGCCGATCGTGTGCACGCTGCAGGGGGAAGACCTGTTCCTCAACGGGCTGGTCGAGCCGTATCGCGGCAAGGCGCTCGACATGATCGCGCGGCAGGTGCGCGACGTAGACATGTTCCTCGCCGTCAGCGAGTATTACGTGCCGACGATGGCGAAGATGCTGGCGATTCCGCGCGAGCGGATCGCGGTCGTGCCGCTCGGCATCGACCTCACCGGGTACGAGTCCCGCCGAAGCGGCGAAGCGGCGAAGGCGGACGAGTCCCGCCGAAGCGGCGAAGCGGCGAAGGCGGACGTCTTCCGGATCGGCTACTTCGCGCGCGTCTCGCCGGAGAAGGGACTGCACCTGTTGGCGGAGGCCTACAAGCGGCTGCGCGCGCGCACGCCGGGCGTAGCCATGCGGCTGGACGCGGCCGGCTGGATGTCGCCGGCGCAGGCGCCGTACCTCGAGGAGATCAGACAGAGTCTCGCCGCCGATGGGTTCGGTAGCGAGTTCACGTATCACGGCGCCGTCGATCGCGACGCGAAGCTCGCGTTCCTGCGGTCGCTCGACGTGATGTCGGCGCCGGCGACCTACGACGAGCCGAAGGGCGTGTCGATCATCGAGGCGATGGCCGTCGGCGTGCCGGTGGTGCAGCCGCGGCGGGGATCGTTCACCGAAATGGTCGAGCAGACCGGCGGCGGCCTGCTCGTGCCCCCCGATTCCGCCGAGGCCCTCGCCGACGGGCTGTTCACGCTGTGGCGCGATCGAGATCTGGCCGCGCGTCTGGGCCGGCAGGGGTTCGATGGCGTGCGCCGCTACTACAGCATCGACCGATCGATCGATCGGCTGCTCGAAGTGTATTCGGACGTCATCGCGCGTTCGACCGGCTCCGACTTCCGCCTGCCCTCGACGCCGCTCGGGCCAGGGAAGGCGGAAGCCACGGGGAGGTCCTCATAGCTGGGGCCTCTAGGGCATCCTGTGACTTCCGCCTTCAGGGCATCCTGTGGCTTCCGCCTTTAGGCGGAAGGAAAGGGTCTGTTGCTGCACGTCAGTGAGCTCTCCAAGGAATACCCGACGCCGCGCGGGCCGCTGCGCGTGCTGTCGGACGTCTCGTTCGACCTGAAGCCGGGCGACGCGGCGGCGATCATGGGCCCGTCAGGCAGCGGCAAGAGCTCGCTGCTGTACATCCTCGGGGGCCTCGAGCCGCCCTCGTCCGGCACGGTCACGCTCGACGGCAAGAACCCGTTCCAGCTCGACGCCACCGGCCTGGCGACGTTCCGCAACAAGGAAATCGGGTTCGTCTTCCAGGATCATTGCCTCCTGCCGCAGTGCACCGTGCTCGAGAACGTGCTGGTGCCGACGCTGCTGAAGCCGGATCGCGAGGACGCCAGCCGGGCGCGGGCGCTGGTGGAACGCGTCGGGCTGGCCGACCGCATCGATCATCGTCCGGCCGCGCTCTCCGGCGGCGAGCGCCAGCGCGTGGCGATCGCGCGCGCGCTGATCCGCAGCCCGCGGCTGCTGCTCTGCGACGAGCCGACCGGCAACCTGGATCGCGCCGCGGCCGAGAACGTCGCCGCCGTCCTGCTCGACCTGCACCGGCTGAAGAACACCATCCTGCTCGTGGTCACGCACAGCACCGTGCTCGCGGAACGGTTTCCCGCGCGCTTCACGCTGGTCGACACGCGGCTGCAGCGGTCATGACTCGAGTTGGCCCGGGGCTGACGCCGCGACGGCTGGTGACGGCGGCGCTGCGCCACTACTGGCGGACGAACCTTGCCGTCATCGCCGGCGTCGCCACCGCGGTCGCGGTGCTCGCCGGCGCGCTCCTGGTCGGCGACTCGGTCCGCGGCAGCCTGCGCGATCTCGTCCTGCAGCGCCTCGGCCGCACCGATCGCGTCGTGCTCTCGACGGGGTTCTTCCGTGAAGCGCTCGCGGAGGATCTCAGGCGCGACGGCGAGTTCGCGAAGGCCTACGGCGGCGTCGCGCCGATGGTCGTGATGCAGGGGCTGGTCACCGATCAGGCCACGGGACAGCGCGCGTCGCGCGTGCAGGTGTACGGCATCGACGATCGCTTCTGGCGCTTCCACGAAGTGCGGGGGCGCAGCGGCCCTGCCAATCGCGACGCGTTCGTCAGCCGCGCCCTCGCCTCCGACATCGGCGCCACCGAGGGGGGCACCGTTCGCGTGCGCGTCGAGCGGCCGTCGGCCATTCCCCTCGAGTCGCTGCACGGCAAGAAGGACGATGCCGGGCGCACGATGACGCTGCGCGTCGCCGGCGTCCTCGATCGCACTCAGCTCGGCGAGTTCTCCATCGTCCCGCAGCAGGGAGAGGTCCGCGCGGTCTTCGTGCCGCTGCGCCGCGTGCAGCAGGATCTCGAGCAGCCCGGACGCGTCAACGCGCTCTTGATCGCGGCCGGCAGCGCACCCGACAACGATCCGCTCTACGCGGCGCTGAAGCGGCAGCTCAGGTACGGGGATGTCGGCCTGACGGTGCGCGACCTGTGGGAGCAGCAGTCGATCGCCATCGGCGCCGACGCCGGGTTGATCGACCGATCCCGCAGCGGGGTGATCGATCGCGCCGCCGCGAAGATTGGAGTGCAGCCGCGGCCGGTGCTGACCTACCTCGCCAACGCGATCCGCAGCGGCGATCGCGAGGTGCCCTACTCCCTGGTCACCGCGATGGACCTGCGTACGGTCGCGCCGTCGATCGCGCTGTCGCAAGGTGGGGATCCGCCAATCGTGATCAACGACTGGACCGCGCGCGAGCTCGGCGTCGCCGCGGGCGCGCCGATCACGCTCGACTACTACGTCTGGCAGGAGCCCGGGACGCTGGTCACGCGGCAGGCGCGCTTCCAGGTGGCCGG
>Ga0070673_100001948_pt1 | contig 12432 bp, 9 predicted proteins | sample KBSM23metaG_FD_65342 | JGI IMG/M metagenome (GOLD analysis project Ga0070673, IMG submission 65342) | Miscanthus rhizosphere microbial communities from Kellogg Biological Station, Michigan, USA - KBS M2-3 metaG | ecosystem: Host-associated > Plants > Roots > Rhizosphere > Soil ... | reverse complement strand
CGCAGCTCGTAGTCACAGAGGTGGAACACGTCGCCTTCGTCGATGCGCTTGTTGTCGATGCGCATGCCCTTGTAGTCGATGCCGTTGGTCGAACCGAGGTCCTTGATGAAGTAGGTCCCGTTTCGCCGGATCACCGCCGCGTGCTTGCGCGAGATGTTGCCGTCCTTGATGGGCAGATCGGACGACTTCGCGCCGCGGCCGATGATGAACTGGTCCTTGTCGATGCGGTATTTCTGGTTGTCGAACACCAGGTACAGCGGCGGCGCCGGCACACCGGGCGCGCCGTCCGAAAACGAGCTGGCGTACGACGCCGACGGCGGCGGCGGGGTGGCCGTGCCGGCCTGGAACATGCCGCCCAGGCCGCCCTTGGGCGCCGGGATGGGCCGGCCGAACCGCGTCGCCGCCGGCAGCGGCGGGGGCGGCGGCGCCGCGTGCCCCGCGTGCGACGGCTGCTGGTTGTGGTGGCGGCCGTGGGCTGTCCCCCCCGGCGGCGGGGTGGACGGGCCTTCGAAATCCTCCGCCTGCTCGGGTTCGGATTCCGCGTCGATCCCGGTCTGGTAACCGGCGAGCTGCGCGTACGACTCGAGCGCGTCGTTGATCAGCTCGTCGACGCTCTTCTCCTGATCACCCGCCATGCGCTCGAACGTCGCCCACAGGGCGTCGTTGCAAGCGAACTGACGCATGCTCTTGCGGCCGAACAACGCCATCAGGGCCTCTTCTTCACGATCTCGGCCGCCTTCGCCGCCTGTTTGCCCACGGTCTCGCCCGCGGGGAAGCCTTTCACGGGCGTCGTGTCGCCGGCAATCTTCTCCAGCGCCGGGGCGTCGGGCGCGCGCCCCATCTGCTCCAGCGCCATCGCCGCGGTCATGCGCGCCAGCGGCGCGCGCGATCCCAGCGTCTTGATCAGGGCCGGACGGGCCGGCTGCCCCTGCTTCTCGATCAGCTTCACCAGCAGGTCGTCCACGTCGACCTTCTTGTAGCTCGCGCTGGCCGGAAATGCCTCCAGCCCCGGCTGGATGCCCTCCGCCTTGCGCGCCGCCAGCATCGACTCGAACGCACGGTAGCGGACGATCTCGTCCTTGTCCGACGAGATGATCGCGATCAGCCCCTTCTCCGAATCCAGCCCGCCGATGCCCTCGACGACGCCGAACATCTCATCACGCAGCGTCTTGTCGGCCTTCGGATCCGCCGCGATCTTCAACGCGAACGCCAGCGCCGCGGGATCGCGCCGCTCGCCCAGCGCGCGCGTCGCCAGCAGCGCGTCGTCCTTGTCGGCGGATGTGACCTTGTCTTCCAGGTATTTCACGGCGGTGGCCCCCCCCAGGCCTCCCAACGCCTTGTAGACCAAGTCCGGCCGCTTGTCCGTCGTTTTGAGCTTGGGGATGCGCGCAATCAGCGCGGTCGCGCCCTTGTCGCGGGCGGCTTCATCGCCGATCTTGCCGAGCACCTGCGCCGCCTGGGCGTAAGCGACGTCCATCGCCAGCACGCGCACCAGCATCGCGCTCGCGTCCGGGCCCATCGCCGTCAGCATCTTGTCCAGCGAATGCCGTCCCTGCCGCAGCTTGCCCGCCTTGAAGTCCTCCTCCAGCGATGCCAGCAGCGCCGTGTCGATGCGCTTCTGATCGTCCGCCGGCACCGACTGGCGCAGCGAGAACAGCGCGTCGCGGTAGGCCAGGCCCCGCTCGGAACGGTCGGTCCCCATCGCCGCCTCGTACCCGGGCACCAGCGTCTTCGCCATCTCGGCGCGGTCGTCGGCCGACACGCCGGCCATCACCGTGTCGACCTCGTCCGCGTGCCCGATGTCGATTAGCGCGATCGCCGCCTCGGCGCGCAGCTTCGCCGGCACCGAATGGTCCGCGAGCGCGTCGTGCAGCTTTTCCGGCCCTTTCTGGGTCGTTTTCCACTGCTGGATGCTGTCTGACGTCGGCTTGCTGCAGCCGCCCAGCATCGGGCAGACCACAGCGAGGACCGCCGCGAGCAGAGTGCCGCCACTCGCCGGAACGCGCATGTGCGTCGATGTTACATGCAAGGATCGGAGCGTCAAGACTTCGGCCATTGTTTGCCGGGCCGGGACGGTTCGGATAACGTCGCGTCCCCTCATGTATTTCAGCGAGCGCCGCACGCGCCTCCGGCGCCACCGGGGAGCCCGTCTCGCTGCCGGCGTCGCGGCGATCGGTGCTCTGCTGACCGCGGGCCGCGCCGCCGCCTCGCCGCTGGACGACCCGTTCGTGGGCGGTTTGTCGTTCACCGGACCGACCTCGGCCAACCTGGGCGCCGTCTACTGGAATCCGGCGGCGCTGGGCCTGGTGCGAGGCTTCCAGTTGATGGCGGCGGTGTCCGGTCGGCTCTCGACCGTCGACGTCAGCCGCGCGCCCATCGACCAGGGGACCGGGATACCGGGCGGGCCGATGGCGACGACGCCGACCGGCTCGGCCCAGGCGCGCGACCTCAACGGTCCGTCCCTGCTGGGACCGCACACTTACTTCGCGCTCAGCACCGATTTCGGCGGCGACCGGTTCACCATCGGGTTCGCGACGTACATGCCGTATCTCCAGCGCATCACCTATCCGCTGGCGCCGAATCACGACGAGCCGACCCGCTACCACGCGCTGGAGATCGATCTGCGTAACCTGGTGCTGGTGCCGGCGCTGTCCATCCGCTTCGGCGAATTCCGGATCGGGTTCGCGCCCGGGTTCCTGTTCTCCACGGGCCACCTGCGCTTCGCCGAAGATCTGGCGATCGACGGGCGGACGACGGACCCGAACAACCTCTGCGGCGGCGCGCCATGCGGCGCCGAGAACCCGCAGGCCGCGGCGATCTACGACGTGTCGTCGGGCAACGGCCTGGGCGACTCGAAGTTCTCCGTGACGCTGGGCGCCGGCCTCTACTACCGGCGACGCAACGTCGAGATCGGCGTCTCTTACCAGAGCCACCCGCTGGGCAGCGACGTCTCGGGCGTGGAGGTCGCGGGCCAGCACACGACGGTGACGCTGCCGCCGCGCGATCCCATGGGCGGCGGCAGCGTGCTCACCTGCCCCGGCGGCCAGTCGGACCGCTGCGTGTTCGGCGATCTCTCGTACCGCCTGCCCGACGTGTGGATCGCGGGCGCGACCTGGCGGCTCGGCCCGGGGCTGGAGCTGACCGCGATGGTGCGCTGGCTGTGGCTGCACGTGCACGACCGCATCGACGTCCGCCTGTCGGGACCGACGCTGGACGCCAACAACCACGACCTGCCCCAGCACGTCGTCCTGTACCGCGGGTTCAAGGACGTCTGGGACACGCGGCTGCGCATTTCTTACTGGTGGCGCGAGCGGATCCGCGTGGGCGCGATGCTGCGCCTCGAGACCAGCGCGGTCGACAGCAGCGCCGTCAGTCCGGGCGCCGTCGACGGCTTCAAGGTGCAGCCGGTCGGGCTGATCGAATTTCGCCTGCTGCGCTGGCTCTGGATCGGCGGCGGTTACGGCATCACCTTCATGCGCGATGTGGATGTCACCGACTCCGCGTTCAAGCCTGGCTTCGCCACCACCTGCGCCAACATGAACGGCAACCTCGCGGACGAATCGTGCAAGGCGCGCATGGACGGACGCGCCCGGCCGACCGCGGCCGGGACGTACGGGGCGCGTACCCAGGATTTCGGCGTCACCATGACCTTGAAGTTCTGATGACGGCGACCTCCCTCAGCGGCCTGCTGGTCGCGTTCGCCTTCGCGCTGCCGGGCCTGGCGTGCGCCGCCGGGCGTGGGCGATCCGGCGGCGGCGCCTCGACGCCGCGCGCGCCGGCGTCGCGAACCGGTGATCCGGTCGGCCCGTCCGCTTCGGCGCTGGTCGAGATCGCGAGCGCGTCGCTGGGCGCGCTGACCGCACGGAAGTGGCGCCTGCCCAACGGGCTGGAGGTCGTGCTGATGCCGGATCCGCACGCCACCAACGTCAGCTACACGACCTGGTTCCGCGTCGGCTCGCGCCACGAGGACGAGCGCGCCGGCGAGACCGGCCTGGCGCACCTGTTCGAACACCTCATGTTCACGCAGACCAAGACCATGGCCGCCGACGAGTTCGATCGCGCCATCGAGGCGGCGGGCGGCAACGCCAACGCGATGACCTACTACGACTTCACCGCGTACGTCGACGACCTGCCCCCCCAGGAGGTCGCGCTGGCGGCGCGGCTGGAGGCCGATCGCATGACGAACCTCGATCTGCGCAAGCGCCAGGTCGAGACCGAGCGCGACGTCGTCGTCGAGGAGCGGCTGTCGACGGTCGAGGACAGCGTCGACGGCACGATGGACGAAGTGCTGTTCAAGCAGGCGTTCAAGGCGCACCCGTACCGTTGGCCGGTGATCGGCTGGATGAAGGACATCAAGGCGATCACGCAGGAGAAGGCGGTGGCGTTTTACCGGCGGTATTACGCGCCCAACAACGCCGTCCTGGTCATCACCGGGAACATCGAACCCGGCGCCACGCTGGATCTGATCGCGCGTCACTACGGCGGGATCCCGGCCGCGGAGGCGCCGCCGCCCGATCGCACGCAGCCCGAACGCGCTCCGGCCGCCGAGGTTCGCGCGGCGCTGACGCGGCCCGTGCCCGCCGATCGCCTGGTCGTCGGGTTCCGTGCGCCGGCGCTGGGCGATCGCGATCGCGCCGCCTACGAGGTCGCCGGCGAGCTGCTCGCGGGCGGACCGTCGTCGCGTCTGTTCCGGACCCTGGTGGTCGACAAGCAGTGGGCGTCATCGGTCCGCGGCGACATGCAGCCGACGCGCGATCCCGGGCTGTTCGCCCTCTGGGTGCAGATGACGAAGGGGCACACCGCCGACCAGGCGGAGCGCGTGATCGTCGAGGCCGCCTCGGCGCTCGCCAACCAGCCGCCGCCGGCGGCGGAGCTGGGACGGGCGATCGCGCGCCTGGAGACGGAGTTCTGGCAGCAGCTCTCGTCCAGTCACGGCCGCGCGGAGGCGCTGGGCGAATTCGAGACCGCCGGGGGCGGCTTCCAGAACCTGTTCGCGCGCGCGGCCGCGTACCAGGCGGTCACCGCCGAGGACGTCCGGCGAATCGCGGCGCAGTACCTGGCCACCGAGGCGCGCTCCGTCGTTGTGGTGCGGCCCAAGGGAGACGCGGGCCCGTCATGATCGCGTGGGCGAGAGCGGGCTTTGCCTGCGCGAGCCCTTCGCGGGGGTACGGGACCCTTTGAGGGTCCCGTCATGATCGGCGCGCTGCTGTCGGCGACGCTGGCGGTGACCGCGCCCAAGGCCCCGGCCACGCCGGCGGCGGGCCAGGCCGTGCGCCGGCCCGGACCGTCGGGCTCGCTGCTGATCGTCGAGAGCAACCACACCGTCCCGCTCGTGCACGTGGTGGTCGCGTCGCGCTCGGGCTCGGCCGCCGATCCGCGACATCGCGAGGGGCTGACGAATCTCGCCGCCGAATGGGCCCGCCGCGGCGCGGGCGGCAAGTCGCGCGAGGAGATCGACGCCGCGCTCGACGCGCTGGGCGCCAGCCTGGAGATCGAGACGTTCCCCGATTCGACCCGCTTCGAGGGCGAGGTGCTGGCGCGCAACCTGGACGCGTACCTGGCGCTGCTCTCGGACGTGCTGGTGCGCCCCACCTTCGTCCCCGCGGAGCTGGACCGCACGCGGCGCGAGATCATCGGGCAGATCGACGAGCAGCGCACCGACGACCGCGCGCTCGCGGGCCGCTACTTCACGCGCAACCTGTACAACGATCATCCTTACGGACACCCGCCCGACGGGATCGCGCCCGCCCTCGAGGCGGCGCGCCCCGACGAGATCAGCGCGCACTTCCGGCGGCACTTCGTGGGCAAGAACCTGGTGTTCGCGTTCGCGGGCGACGTCGAGGCGGAGGCGCTGGCGGCCTCGCTGAAGCGGGCCTTCCGCGGGCTGTCGACCGCCGCGGCGCCGGAGCCGAACCCGCTGGAGCTGCGCGAGCCGGTGCCGCCCAAGGGCTGGCGCATCCAGCTGGTCGACAAACCCGATCGCCAGCAGACCCAGCTGCTGTTCGGCCATCCCGCGGTGCGCGCCGGCGATCCCGATTTCCTGCCGCTGACGCTGGGAATGACGGCGTTCGGCGGCCACGCCATGAACGCCACGATGATGAGCGAGATCCGGCGCAAGCGCGGTCTCGCGTACGGCGCCTACCTGACGCTCGCTCCGCGCCGCGGCGTCGGCCCCGTCACCGGCTGGGTGTTCTCCGGCAGCGACAAGACGGTCACCACGCTGAAGCTGGTGCTGAAGCTGTACGTCGCGTTCATGGACAAGGGCGTGAGCGCCGAGGACGTCGCGTTCTTCAAGCGCTTCCTCATCGGGTCACACGCGTCGGACATGGACGTTCCCGAGCACCGGCTGGCGATGCGCGTGACCGCGGAGGTCGCCGGCCTGCCCGCGGACTTCGCGGAGTCCTTTCCGGAGCGGGTGAACGCGCTGACACCGGCCGTCGTGAACGCCGCCATCAAGCGCCACGTGCACGCCCGCGACCTGGCGATCACGATGGTGGCGACGGCGGCGGTGATGAAGAAGCTGCTGGTCGACGCCAAGGTGCAGGAAAGCGCGATCGACGTCGTCCCGTACGACAGCTACTGACTGCGGCGGCTCACGGCTGGATCCAGGTCCCGCCGTTGTTCGCGCAGTCGATCATCTCCTGGCTGGTGGTGGCGGCGACGCCCGAGTAGTACCAGATGGTCTGGGTCAGCGACGTGCCGTCGGACGAGAACGCGTGCACGCAGCCGCCGTCGGATCCCTCGTGCGAGCACGAATCGACCTGCACCCCCGTGCCGCAATCCGCAGGGCCCGACACGTTGGTCTTGGTGTCGATGCACAGCTGACTGGTCCCTGTGCCGATGAGGCAGGAGAAGGTGTCTCCGCCGCTGTCGCCGCATCCGCACGCTGCGAGCGCCAGCAACGCGACCGCGCCGACCACGACCTTCATCCCTCCGATTGTGCCAGAAAGGCGCTAAGGTGGGCGGCCGGACCGTGGGCAAGAACGACAAGCAAACAGGCGACGCGCCGCCGATCCGGGTGCTCGCGCAGGGTCGATACCTCACGCTCGTCGACGAGGGCGGGTGGGAATACGTCGTGCGGCCGACCATCACGGGAGTCGTCGTGGTCGTCGCCGTCACCGCGGACGGAAAGCTGGTGCTGGTCGAGCAGTACCGCCGGGCGGTCCACAAGCGCGTGATCGAGCTGCCCGCGGGCCTGGTGGGCGATCTCGACGGGCAGCAGGCCGAGAGCCTGGCCGACGCCGCCACGCGCGAGCTGGAAGAGGAGACCGGCTACCGCCCGGCGAAGATGGTGCTGCTGTTCGAAGGACCGATCGCTGTCGGCATCAGCGATGAGGTCGTCTCCATCTTCCAGGCCCACGGCCTGACGCGCGTCGGTGCCGGCGGCGGCGACGCGACCGAGGACATCACCGTCCACGAAGTCTCGCTCGCCGAGCTGAACACCTTCCTCGCCGCGCAATCACAGAAGGGCCTGGGCGTCGACCCGAAGATCTTCGCCGGCCTCCACCTCGCCGGCCTGCGATCGTAATCGTTACCGGCGTAATCGTCACCGCGCGACCATCGCGCGGGTGCGTGCCGGGTCGTTGGTGATCACCGAGTCGACACCCATGCGGCGGCAGGCGGCCACCGCATCCGGATCATCGACGGTCCACACGTTGACCATGTAGCCGCGCCGATGCCAGGCCGTCACAGAATCGGCGGTGCACAGCACGAGCTCGGGATGCAGCGCGAACGGACGCAGCATCGCCGCCGCCCAGGCGCGCCGCAGCGGCATCGGCGATTGGTGCTCGAACAGCAGGCCGGCGGGGACGGCCGGCGACCGCCGCATCCACAACCGGACCGCAAACGGGTTGAACGACGACACCAGCACGCGGCCACCCGCGCCGGCTCGCTCGACGATCGCCGCGACGCCGTCGACCAGCGGCGCCAGCACCGCGGGACCGCGGTTCGGGACCTTGAGCTCGACGTTCACCAGCATGTCGGGCCCGCAGGCCTCGAAGACCTCCTCCAGCGTCGGAATCTTGGCGCCCGACGTCAGCGTCACGCCCCGCAACACCGCGAACGACGTGCCCGCGATCTTCTCGGGACGCGCCCCGAGCCGTACCAGATCGTCGTCGTGGAAGACCACGATTTCGCCCGTCCCGCAGGTCATCACGTCCAGCTCGACGCCGTCGGCGCCGTCGGCCCGGGCACGTGTGAAGGCCGCGAGGCTGTTCTCGCTTTCGACCGCGCTCGCCCCCCGATGTCCGATGATCAGAGGAAGCTCCGCGTCCCTGCGGCGGCGCCACACGGCGAAAAGCGTACCATCTCGGCAACGAACAACTAAAATGTGCAGTGATGCGCGCCCGGCGGCTTCCTTCCTCGATGCTGGTCTGTGTCCTGGCGCTGCTGGCGCCCGTTTTTTCGGGCTGTGCCCACCACGGACCGCCCGCGCCCGAAGGACCGTCGCGCGCGGTGGCGACCGAGGCCGGCCGCATCGGGAAGATCGCCTACGAGGACGACTTCACGGAAGCTCGACTCGTCTTCCAGGCGCTGCCCGCGACCGCCGCCGAGCGCGTGGTGCTGCGCGGGAAGCTGCTTCACTACCTGCTCGACCCCGTGCTGGCCCTGAATCCGACCACGCTGAAGCGCGAGGTCCGCGATCTCGAGAACGACGACGTCTACGACACGATCTTCGACTCGTTCCGCGACGCGCTGTCGCTGTACGATCCAGCCGAGCTGTGGAGCGCGCCGCCGCGCATCCCGGAAGCCGAGCAGCGCCTGCTGCGCCCCGCCGCCGAGCTGGTCGTCGCGGTGTTCTCGCCCCGCGGCGGCGCCGAGCAGGTCGCGCTGGCGCTGGCGGCGCTGACCACGATGGCGCCGGAGGTCCGTGACTATCGCGACCGCCTGGATCAGGTCGTCCGCTGGACAGAGGAAGCGAACGCTTACGGCGACCGCGGACCGCGCCGGAGCAGCAGCGCCGTCGACGTGCTGGAAGGCGCGCTGGGTGACTGGCCCGCGCCCGCGGTGGTGCAGCGGCTGGACGCGCTTTATCTGGAACGGCAGCAGCGTGTGGTGTCGGGCATGCGGCGGCCGGGGACCGGCGAGTCGGCGCGGCGCGCGCTGGGCGAGCTGTTGCTCGCGCACGGCGACGAGGTCCAGCGCGCCGTGGTCAGCATGGGCGGCGTCTACCTGCGCGCCGGTCTGATCGGCGAGGCGGCGCGCCGCACCAACGTGCTGGCGGGCCAGACAGGCGATGATCCCGAGCTGCGCGGGCTGCTGGTCGCCGCCGCCAAGCCCGACGCGGCCGCCGCGGATTTCCTGGCGCTGGCGCGGCGGTTTCTGCCGCGCATCGACTTCCTGGGCGGAACCGCCAGCGACGCGCCCGATCCGATCATCGCGCTGCGCGTGCTGGAGGCCGGCATCGCGCGCCGCCCGGACAACGCCGAGATGCTGGTCCTCTCCAGCCACGTGGCGCGCCTCCTTTCGTCGTACTTCCTCGCCATTCGCCGCCTGGAAGAAGCGCAGGCGATCCTCGAGCGCACGCCGGCCGCCGCCGAGCTGAACGCGCGCGTCTCCGCCGAGCTGATCGAGCTCTACTTCCTGCGCCTGCGCCTGCGCCTGGATCCGGAGCGCGACGCGCCCGCTTACGCCGAAGCCGACGCGCTCAAACAGCGCTTCGCCGAGACGCGCCAGCGTTTCCAGAGCGCGGACATGAAGGTGAAGGCGGCGGACATCGACTTCGAGCTGGCGCGCAGCTACGTCAACGCCGGTCAGATCGATCGCGCCGAGCCGCTGTTCCTGCGCGCGCGCGAGGAAGGCGAGCCGACCGCCGAGGTGACCATCGAGCTGGCGAACCTGGCGCTGAAGCGCGGCGATCCGCGGCGCGCCGCCCAGATCGTCCGCGAAGGGCTGGACGCGATCCGCGGCGCGCAGAGCTCGGCGCGCGACACGATCGGTTCCGTCGAGGGCCGCTCGCGTCTCGAGCGCCTGCTCGGCGACTGCACCGACGCCGCCGGCGATCACAGCGGCGCCGAGGCGGCGTGGCGCGGCTCGCTGATCGGATGGGAGCGGCTGATGATCGAGCACCTCCGCCGCAAGAACCTGGGCGAATCGGCCGAGGCCGCCGTCGAGGTCGGACGCCTGCTCTACCTGCTGGGCCGCCACGCCGAGGGACTGCAGAAGTTCGACGAGGCGATCGAGGCGGACGGCGACCGCGACCAGTCGTACATCGACACGATCGCGTTCCTGGTGCAGCACGGCGAGATCGACGCCGCGCTGAGCGTCTACCACCGCGCGCTGGCGCGCCCCGGGCGCGCCGTCTCGGAGTACGTCAAGGTCTACACCTCGCTGTGGGTGCTCGACCTGTCACGGCGCACCAGCAAGGTGTCCGATGCGAAAGCGGAGGCCTTCCTGCGCACGCTCGATCAACGCCACGGTGATCTCCGGCCGCGTCGCGGCGCCGCCTGGTATCACCTGCTCGCGCGCTACGCCGTCGGACAGCTCACCTACGAGAAGATGCTGGCCGCCGCCGATACGACCGGAAAGCGCGCCGAGATCTACTTCTACGAGGGCATGCGCCGCCTGGGCGACGGCAAATCCGACGACGCGCACGAGCTGTGGCAGAAGGTGATCGAGACGCGGATGTTCTCGTTCTTCGAGTTCGACATGGCGTCGCGCTACCTCCGCTTCGGCGCCCCCACCTCCCCCGCCGCACCGTCGCCCCGCTCCTCGACCACCGAAACGATCTAGGGCTGGAGTTCCCAGCGCGGGATCAGCTTCGAGGGGTCGCCGCGCGCGGTGTCGAAGTCGGCCAGCATGTCGTCGGCGGGCGTGCGGCCCGCGGCGGCGTAACCCCACAGCGGCGCGAGCAACGGTCGATCGGCCTCGCCGCCCGGGAGCCGCGCCAGGCCGGCATCCGCGTTCCTGATCAGCTCCAGCGCCAGCTCCTGCAGCCGCCGTCCGCCCAGCGTGGCGCGCAGCGCGGCCCGCGGCACCTCGCGCCGCAGCGCCTCGCGCTCGGCGAGCGAATGCCGCGCGACCAGGTCCCAGGCCGCCGCGCGCGCGTCCGCGTCGTCGAGCAGGCCGCGCCACAGCGCGCCCAGCGCCGCCGCCATCGGCATCGGCCCCGCGTCGGCGCCGCGCAGCTCGATGTATCGCTTCAGCCGGACCTCGGGAAACAGCGTCGACAGGTGGACTTCCCAGTCGCGCAGCGTCGCCGCCTCGCCCTCGAAGCCCTCGGCCATGAAGCGCCGGAACGACATCCGCTCGACGGGCTTGTAGTTCCCGTCGCGAACCACGAAGAACATCGGGACGTCCAGCGCCCACTCGGCGTAGTCGCGGAAGCCGAAGTCCGGTTTGAACACGAAGCCCGGCAGGCCGCAGCGATCCTCGTCGGTCTCCAGCCAGATCGCGGCCCGGAAGCTCTTGTCACCGGTCGGTTGCCCATCGGCGAACGGCGAGGCCGCGAACATCGCGGTCACGATCGACGTCACGCCGTAGGCGGTCCGCATCTTGTCGACCGCGTCGGCCTCGCTCTCGTAGTCGAAGTTCGCCTGGACGGTCGCCGTCATCTTCATCATGTGGTGGGCCAACCGCGACGACCGGCCCTGGCGCGGAAAGAATTCGCGCATCACGTCGTAGCGGGGCTTGGGTAGCCAGTCGACGTCGTCGAGCTTCCCGAACGGGCGGGTGCCGATGCCCAGAAAGTGCACGCCCAGCGGGCGGGCCATCGCCACCACCTCGCGGACGTGAGCGACGAGCGCATCGCGGCAAGCCGCCGCCGTGTCGCGCGCCAGTCCCGAAAACTCCAGCTGCCCGCCGGGCTCGATGGTGATCCGCTCGCCGCCCCGCTCCAGCCCGACGACGTGCTCGTGTTCGCGCGTCGCTCCGAACCCCCTCGCCTCCAGGCGCCCCAGGATCTCCTCGATTCCGCCCGGCCCCCGGTAGCCGACCGGCGCGCCGTTCCGCCGGGCGCCAATCTTCTCCTGCTCGATGCCGATGCGGAACTGGCTGCGCGGTTTGGCGCCGGCCCGGAAATAGCCGATGAGATCGTCGACGGACAGCGACACGGGCCGCGAAGGCTAATGATCACCTAACCAATCGTCAATGTGGGAACCCCAAAGGGTTCCCAATGGGCGAGCCACTTGGAGTTCCTGATGGCACTTATCCCTAGCGAATTGAGCGTTTCCCGATACACGCCGTATACTGGCCCACGCTTCCCCCGCCCGCACATCCGTACCTCATGACCCAGCCGTCTAGCCTCATCCTGGTCGATGCCGACCTGCACGGACTCGAGACGCTGACGTACGGCTTCGAGCGGGAGGGGTGCAAGGTCACGCGGACCTCCGACCTCAGCCGCGCCGTCCAGCTGTCACGGACGGGGTCCCCGGGGCTGGCGGTCGTGATGCTGCGCGAGCCGACCCAGCCGGCCCTCGACGTGATCGCCGGCCT
>Ga0070673_100001947_pt1 | contig 12432 bp, 11 predicted proteins | sample KBSM23metaG_FD_65342 | JGI IMG/M metagenome (GOLD analysis project Ga0070673, IMG submission 65342) | Miscanthus rhizosphere microbial communities from Kellogg Biological Station, Michigan, USA - KBS M2-3 metaG | ecosystem: Host-associated > Plants > Roots > Rhizosphere > Soil ... | reverse complement strand
ACCGCCGGTTGCGAGCCAGACGGTCTAAACCACAACGCCTGAAAGACTTAGAGTTCAAATGTCGACTGCCGGCCCGCTCACGGGAAGGTGGGCTGACGGCCATATGATTGTGGCGAGACGGCCGGGTGACGGTCGCCACCGTCTTACAGGCAGACGGACTGTTCGTTCCTTGCTGATGACGCGCACTGATGAGGAGCTTGTCGCCCGGTCCCGGTCTGGCGACGTGGACAGCTTCAATCAGCTCATCGTGAGATGGGAGCGGCCGATCTATGCCCTGGCGTATCGCGTTCTCGGTCGGGAGGAGGACGCGCGCGACGTCTGTCAGGACACGTTCCTCCGTGCGTACCGGGCGTTGCCCGGCTTCAAGGGACAGGCGAAATTTTCGTCGTGGCTGTATCGAATCGCGCTGAATCTGTGCCGCGACTGGATTCGCCGTCAGCAGCGTGCGCCGGTGTCGCAGATGCCGGAAGACATCGACCCGGCGGAACTGCTCGCTGAGACCCAGCCGACGGAATCGATAGAGGATCTGGTCGCACGTCGCGAGCTGACCGCGATCGTGGCGGATGCCATGAAATCGTTGAGCGACGAGCAGCGCACGGCAATCATCCTGAAGGAGTACCACGGGATGACGTTCCAGGAGATTGCGGACATGCAGGGATGTCCGCTGAGCACAGTGAAGACGCGGTTGTATCAAGGTCTGTCGCAGTTGCGGAGGCAACTCGAGCGGCGCGGGCAGGGAATGGCTCAACTGGTGAAACGGACATGAGCGTGACATTCGAGTGTGGAGATAAGAACGCGCTGGTCGCTTATCTGTACGAAGAGTGCGAGCCGGAGCTGCGCGACGTCATTTCGGGTCACCTGACTCGATGCGACGCGTGTTCGAGCGAGATCGATGGTCTCGGGTGGACTCGCGGCCACCTGGAGATGTGGGCACCTCCGATGCCGGAACTCGGATTCCGGATGCAGGTGCCCACTCAGGAAGCGCGGCTCCCCTGGTGGCGCGCACCGCTACCCGCCTGGGCGCAGGCAGTGGCCGCCCTCGTCATTTTCGGTGTTGGTCTGTCGGTCGGGCTGGCGCGCGGTCCGGTTGCCGCACCGCAAGTGGCTTCGAACCAGCCGCCGCCTGCAACGATGACGACGACACCGACGACGGTGACCGCCTCGCGTAACGACCTTTCGCAGCTCGAAGAGCGGTTGAAATCCCAGATTGCGCAGATTCGTACCGCTGTTCCCGTCCGGCAGGTGGTCTCCTCGTCCTCCTCGTCGGACGAAGAAATCATGAAGAAGGTTGAAGCGCTCCTGGCTCAGAGCGAGGAGCGGCAGCGGCGTGAGTTCACGCTCCGGTCCGTCGAAATGGCACGAGACTTCGAAGCGCAGCGACGTATCGATATGGCGTCCGTTCGAGAGGCAGTCGGGCAGTTCCAGGGTGTGACCGGCAACGAAATCCGGCAGCAGCGCGAGGCGATCGATCGAATCAACAGCCTCATCAGGGTTTCGCAGCAGGGTCGATAGGCACGATCAATTTGGGTGTGATGGAAGCAGCTATGGTGAGAATCATGACTCTCGGGATTGCGGTGGTGGTGGCGGGGAGCGCCGTTGCCGCCCAACAGGCAGATGACTCGCAGGTGAGGGCGAGACAACGAATCGCGATGATGGAGGGAACGCTCGAGAGCGCCGTCAAGATTGGCGCCGAAAATCTGCTCCGTCAGGTGCGGTCCGCTGTGCCCGATCCACCGATGCTTGCTGGGTACCCCGAGGTACACGGTTTCCGTCTCGATGGGTACGGGATCTTCTTCGACGTCGGCGTGCCGATGCTCCGGCTCCCGGTCACCTGGCCGCTCCGCGCGTTGATCACCAGCGACAACCGGGATCTCGAGAGCGTGGCTGCGGAGTTGAAGCAGTTGATCGCGCAGATGGACGCGAGATATCAACCGCAGTTTGCGCAAGCCGTTCGCCGGCTCGAGATGCGGGCACAGGCGCAGAGCCCGATCGCCCTGCGCGCGCCCGGCGCTGGCACGGTCACGGCCAGTCAGGTTGCCGTCGCACCTCCGGCGAACGTCGATGCCCGAGTGCTCGACAACCCGGCCGAGGGGTACACGCGCGAGGTCAAGTCGGCGCTCATCGACGCGATGATCGAGAACAGCGGGCCGCTGGCGCTCAGTACCGACGAGTGGCTCACCGTCGCCGCGCGCGACAACGTTCCTCGCGATCCGTTGAGTCCCGGGGACATGGCCGACTTCAGCACGATCATCTTCCGCGTGAAGGGCAGTGACCTGGCTGGCTTCCGTGCCGGACGGATGACGCTCGAAGAGGCGCGTCAGAAGGTTGAGGTTCGCGAATACTGAGGCGGACGGAACCTGGCGGACGCCACGGTGTCTCATCTGAGTGGCCATGTACAATTCCGCCATGCTCACTCGTTTGACCATCTGCCTCGGGATCGTTCTCCTGGTCGCCGGGTGTCGAGCGCGCGAGGTGGAGAAGGACCTCGCCGTCACCGACATTCATAGCGGCTGGTATGACGTCGGCGTCGTAGACGGTCAGAACAAGCTGGTCCCCAGCATCACGTTGCGTCTGCAGAACGTCTCATCCGAACCAATCGCCCGCGTGCAGATCAACGCCGTCTTCAGGCGCGTCGGCGAAGCCGAGGAGTGGGACGCGCACTTCGTGCGTGGCATCGGGCCGGACGGGCTGGCGCCTGGCGCGAAGGGCGACGAGCTGGTCCTGCGCTCCGACCGCGGATATACCGGTCAGCAGTCGCGCCTGCAGATGCTGCAGAACAAGGAGTTCGTCGACGCGCGTGTCCAGATCTTCGGCAAGCACGGCTCGCGCAACTGGGTGAAGATCGGAGAGTACACGATCGACCGGCAGCTGCTGACTGAATAGAGTCAACTTCCAATATCCAACTCCCAACTCCCAACCGGCGCGTTCACACACAGAGTTCCGTTGCGGATTGGTAGCTGATGGTTTGGGAGTTCTTATCGGTTTCGCCGCTGAAAGAAGTAGTAGACGGGGATGCCTGCCAGGATGATCAACGTCCCCACTCCCGTGACTCGCGGATCTGAATAGTAGGCGTTCAGGACGATCGCCAGGCTGACGAGGACGAAGATCGCCGGCGTCCACGGATAGCCGAACGCCTTGAACGGACGCGGCGCCTCAGGGTCCCGCGCCCGCAGAACGAAGACGGCGGCCACGGCCGCTCCCGCAAACAACGTGATTGCGAACCCGACGTAGTTGGCAATCGCATCGAGACTGCCAATCAGGATCAGCAGGATTGTGAACGCCGCCTGCGCAATGATGGACGCCGCCGGCGTCTTGTACTTCGGATGCACGCGCGCCGCGCTCTTGAAGAATGCGTTGTCGCGCGCCATCGCGAAGTAGACACGCGGTCCCGCGAACGTCCAGGCGTTGATGCCGGCCGCGAGGCTGACGATCGCCACGACGGCCATGATGTCTCCCGCGCGCCCACCGAGCAGCCGATCCGCGACGACGTCGAGGACGCTTCCCCGGATGCCCGCGAGCTCGCCTATCGGGATCACGTAGAGATACAGCACGTTGATCAGCAGGTAGATGACAGTGACGACGGCCGTTCCGAGGAGGAGCGAGCGCGGCACGTTGCGCCCGGGATCGCGAATCTCCTCAGCCATATACGCAGCCGCGTTCCAGCCCGAGTAGGTGAACATCACCGGGATGAGCGCAAAGACCCACCCCGTGGCCGTCACTGTCCCGGCCGACTGGGTCAGGTTGGAGCTCTCTCCGGCGCTCGCCGTCAGCCCGAATGCGATGAACACGACGAAGGCCGTGAGCTTCAGCGTGGTGAGGAAGTTGCTCGCCAGCCGTCCAGGCCCGACGCCCCGGATGTGAATGAACGCGGCGGCGATGATGACCGCGCTCGCGGCCAGCGTGTGGGTCGAGAAGGAGAAGACGATCGGCGTGAGCGGAATCGGGATCGCGAGCAGCGGAGTCGAATTGGCGATGCCCGGGAAGAATCGATCGAGTGTCGTGATAAGGAAGACAGCACTCGCCGCCATCGCTCCGCTGAACCCGGCGACGAACGACGTCCACCCGGTCAGGAAACCAGCAAGCGGCCCGTACGCTTCGCGCAGATAGACATACTCGCCACCAGCCTTGGGGCGGAGCGCTGCCAGTTCTGCGTACGCCATCGCTCCCATGAATGCGAGGGCGCCGCCGGCAACCCAAGCCAGCAGAAACCACGGCGCGTCAGGCACTGCAGCAGCAACCGCTGGAGATCGAAAAAGAATGCCGCCGCCGATGACGTTGGCAATGATGATGGCCGCTGCGTCGAGGGGACCGAGCCGCCGCTCGAGGACCGGAGATGAAGTGGTGGTCGTAGTCACCCGCGGATTATATGGATGGCGGCTTCAACTCCCAACTACCAACTCCCAACTTCCAAAAAGAAGTTTGGGAATTGGGAGTTGGAAATTGGGAGTTGAGTTTAGGGTTGCTGCTCCGGAATGAGATCGGCCCGATACGTGACCTTCTCACCAGGCGTGATACGAACGTCGAAGTCGAGCGGCTCGTAGCCGGGGAGCACGAGCTCGACCTGATACTCGCCACCTTCGAGCCGCAGAGACTGGAATGTGCCGTCGAACTCGTCGACCGTTCCCGCGTATGCGCCGTCGACGAAGACCTGCGCGTCGCGCGGACGGACCTGCAGTCTCAACTCACCGGTCGGGTATCCGTAGTCGCCGTAATATGTGCCGTAGTTGTCGTAGCGCACCACGGTGGGCGGGTAGAACACGTACGAGTCGTAATGCAGGTCGAAGTAGACGTACCCGCGACCGTGCGGACCGTAGCCGAACGAGTACGGATAGTAATAATAGGGCCGCACGTACCCGTAGTACGGGTAACCGTTGTAGCGGTTGTAGGTCTGGTAGTTCGGCGAATACACGCGATAGCCGTTGTGGCCATTCCAGTTGCCGTTGTTGCGCCTCACACTCGAAGGCGCCACCGGGCGCGGTACCGCAACGCGAGGCTGCTCGCCCACGCGACCTTGATCGAATCGCTCGCTCGTGCCTCGTCGAAGGTCGGTCGTGGCATCAGGTGGTCTGCGCGACAGTGCCTGAGGTCGGATATCGGGCTGTTGGCTTATCGTGGGTTGCTGCCGTTCTGCCGGGGCTGGAACGCCTTGCGGCCTCGAATTCGCCTGATCGCCTCCCGACTCTCGACGGGCTCCGCGATTCCCGTTGCCGTTGCCATTTCCGTTGCGTGGCGCGGCGCTTCGCTGTCCGGCACCGCCACCATCCTGACGTTGAGCAGCACCGCCGTCACCACCGTTGCTGCCCTGGTTTTCGCCGCCGCTACCTGAGCGCGCTTCGCCACCAGGCCGCCGTTGCCGCTGAGCGCCCTCTGTCGAGCCGACGAACGCAGTCGACGAGATGACGACCACTGCCGCGGCGAGGAGAGTCTTGACGCGCATACCCTCTGGTTGAGCAACACTATTGCCAGCCCGGGCCGCCGGATTTGACCAGAAACGACGCGACAGTTCCATCAGTCCGGCCCGGGTGTCCTCTCCGCCGGCACGAGATCAGGACAGTCCGAAGGCCAACAGCGGGCACCCTGAGGCTGCCTCCCAACGTCACGGATCCGGGGAGCGCAGGGCCGAGTCTATATACTGCAATGATGCATGCCACGACGATTCTGGCGCTGCGCCACAAAGACCACACGGTCCTTGCGGGTGACGGCCAGGTCACGCTCGGCGCGACTGTCGTCAAGCAGAGCGCCCGCAAGATCCGGCGGCTTTATAACGAGACAATCCTCGCGGGATTTGCCGGCTCGGCCGCCGATTCATTCGCACTTTTCTCCCGCTTCGAATCCAAACTGGAGCAGTATCGCGGCAACCTCGAGCGCGCGGCCGTCGAATTGGCACGCGACTGGCGAACCGATCGGTACCTTCGTCGGCTGGAAGCGATGCTGATCGTCGCCGATCGCAAGGCCACGTTTCTGCTGTCGGGAACCGGCGATCTCATCGAGCCGGACGATGGCGTTGTCGCGGTTGGATCGGGGGGTGCGTACGCGATGGCGGCGGCGCGCGCGCTCGTCAAGCACAGCCCGCTGACCGCGCGGCAGATCGCGGAGGAGTCGATGCGAATCGCCGCTGACATTTGCATTTATACGAACCCGAATCTCACGATCGAAGAGCTTTAACCGAGGACTCGCTTGTGTTGATGTTGTTGGCTACGTCGTTTCCCATCGGAATCTGTCGGATTCTGACCCCCTGCCTGCGGCGAACGCCTGCACACAAGCGAGCTGTGGAGTAATGGCCATCTCACTTCCCGAGCGAACCACGACCGCCGTCGGCTCACTGACGCCGCGCGAGATCGTCGTCGAGCTCGATAAGTACGTCATCGGGCAGGCCAAGGCGAAACGTGCCGTGGCCATCGCCCTCCGCAATCGCCTCCGTCGGCAACGGCTGTCGGCGGATATCGCTGACGAAGTCACGCCCAAGAACATCTTGATGATCGGGCCGACCGGTGTCGGCAAGACGGAGATCGCGCGCCGGCTCGCGCGGCTGGCGCATTCACCGTTCATCAAGGTCGAAGCGTCGAAGTTCACCGAGGTTGGCTATGTCGGCCGCGACGTCGAGTCGATGGTGCGCGATCTGGTGGAGCTCGCCGTCGACATGGTGCGCGAGGAAAAGAACGAAGAAGTTCGCGAGAAGGCGCGCGCCGCGGCCGAGGATCGTCTCCTCGATCTGCTGCTGCCACCACCGCGCCCTCCTGCGCCGGGAGAGGATCCGGCCATCGTTCGAGAGCAGTCGGGGCGCTCGCGCGAACGCCTGCGCGAACAACTGCGCGAAGGACATCTCGATGAGCGGGTCGTGGAGCTCGATGTCCAGGCGACCGCGATGCCGTCGTTCGAGATCATCGCCGGATCATCGGTCGAGGAGATTGGCGTCAACCTCAAGGACATGATGGGCAACATGTTCGGCGGCGGCCGTTCGAAGACGCGCCGGCTGAAGGTGCCCGCAGCCTTCGACCATCTCATGGCAGAAGAGCAGTCGAAGCTGGTTGATATGGACTCGGTCAGTCGAACCGCCGTACAGCGCGTCGAGCAGACCGGCATCATCTTCGTGGACGAGATCGACAAGATTGCCAGCCGCGACGGAGCCAGTGGCGGCGGACGCGGGCCGGACGTGAGTCGCGAAGGCGTGCAGAGGGACATCCTTCCGATCGTCGAGGGCACAACGGTCAACACGAAGTACGGGATGGTGAAGACGGATCACATCCTCTTCATCGCTGCCGGTGCATTCCATGTCTCCAAGCCGTCCGATCTGATCCCGGAGCTGCAGGGACGCTTTCCGATCAGGGTGGAGCTCGAGCCGCTCACGCGCGACGACTTCGTGCGCATCCTGACCGAGCCGCGCAACGCCCTCGTCAAGCAATACACGGCTCTGCTCGGCACGGAAGAACTGTCGCTCACCTTTACCCCCGACGCTGTCGAGCGGATCGCCGACTTTGCGGCCCGAGTCAACGACGCGACGGAAAACATCGGAGCCAGGCGCCTGCACACGGTCATGGAACGCCTGCTCGACGAGTTGTCGTTCAGTGCGCCTGAACTATCCGAGAAGTCGATCACGATCGACGCGGTCTACGTCGAGCGCATGCTCGCCGACATCGTCAAGAACGAGGATCTGTCGCGGTACATTCTCTAAGACACTCAACTCCCAATTTCCAACTGCCAACTTCCCAACTGAGAGCACGTACCACCGACCCACTAACCACCAACTAGTACGCGGCCGTTGGGAGTTGGTGGTTGGCCGTTGGGAATTGACCTCCGACCCGGCCTGTCAGATCGCGCAGCACCCGGTAGCCCGCTTCCACTGCGGCAGCGCTGTCGTAGGACGTTCCCGCGATCTGGCGAGCGTTCAGGAATCCGATTCGCTCGTACTCACGCGCGAGGGAGTCTCGATCGATCACGCCGGGTGCGTCGGCGATTTCGACGGCGTGCCGCAATTCGTGGCCGATGAGGGCGATCTGCACATCCGCCGACGCCAGACGCGCGACGCGAATGTGTACGTAGCGGACACCGCCGGCCGCGGACACGAACGTCAGGCGACCGTCCGTCGATCGGTCATCGCTGCCGCCGCATTCGAGATACACGACCACGTCTGACTGTCGAAGACGATGGACCATGCGCCGAAACGTGTTCGACGCCCGCATGCCGTCGTGCAGCAGGCGAATCAGCCGCCTGTCCGTGGTGCGAATGTGATTCCGCGGGTCGTCGTCGAAGGTCTGCGCCGTCAGCGCCGAGGATATGGCGAGCAGGAACAACAGAGAGAGGAGAATGTGCGCCGGTGTGAGAGTCATCTTGCGCCATGAAGATGGCAAAGCACGCGCCACGCGCCGATTCACGCGGATTCCGGCCAATTGCTGGCTTTCTGGTCAAGATCCGGTAGAATGCAGGGACTGAAGGAGAGTGCGAAAAGGCACACAATCGTGGTGCGACCTTTTCGTTACTACAAAAAAGTCAATAACGGTGGGATGCTCATTCCACCGGCCGCAGGCCCCAAGACGCGCTGGCGGGTAAACGCGTTGCTCCTTGCACCGAGCGACGACAGCTTTGGTTCGAACGTCGAATCACCGCGCAGAAATGTAGGAGACGCTTATGCCTGCCGCCAGACTCGGATCCGATAATGCCGGAGCGCGCGATGCGCGACGGCTCTCGACTTTGCTCGAGGTCAGCCAGGCCCTTTCGGGCACGCTCAATTTCAAATCAGCGTTACAGCGGGTGCTGGTGACGCTCATGCGTCACCACAGTGTCGTGCGCGGCATGGTGACGCTGCTCCGTGACGGCGAATTGCAGGTCGAAGCCGTTGAGGGCTTCGAGGATCGTGCCCGCAACATTCGCATTCGCATCGGCGAAGGCATCACCGGCAAGGTCGTCGAGAGTGGCAAGCCGATCGTCGTGCCACGCATCAGTAAGGAGCCGGCGTTTCTCAACCTGGCGCCGCGACGCCCGGAGAGCACCAAGCAGGAGTTGAGCTACATCTGCGTGCCGATCACGCTCAACCGCGCAGCCGTCGGAGCACTGGCCGTCGATCTGCGCTTCCAGCCCGATCGTGACTACGACAGCAGCGTGAAGTTCCTTGGCATCGTCAGCTCGATGATCGCCCAGGCGCTGAACATCCAGCGCATCGTCGAGGACGAGCGGCGCAAGCTCGTTGATGAGAACACCCACCTGCGTCAGGAGTTGAAGGAGCGCTACGACTTCTCGAACATCATCGGCACGAGCGGCCCGACACGGCAGATGTACGAGCAAGTCGCCCAGGTCGCACAGACGAACACCACCGTTCTTATTCGAGGTGAGTCAGGCACCGGTAAGGAACTGATCGCCAACGCCATTCACTACAACTCGCTGCGTGCGAAGAAGCCGTTCGTGAAGGTGAGCTGCGCGGCGTTGCCCGACACGCTGATTGAGTCGGAGCTCTTCGGCTATGAGAAGGGCGCGTTCACCGGCGCGAGCGCCCGTAAGAAGGGGCGTTTCGAGATGGCCGAGAGCGGAACGCTCTTCCTCGACGAAATCGGTGACGTCAATCTCGGAACGCAGGTGAAGCTACTGCGCGTCCTGCAGGAGCGCGAGTTCGAGCGGCTGGGCGGCACAGAGACCGTCAAGGTCAACGTGCGCGTCATCGTTGCCACGAACAAGGACATGGAGAAGGCGATCGTGGACGGAACGTTCCGCGAGGACCTGTATTACCGGCTCAATGTGTTCACGATTTTCGTGCCGCCGCTTCGCGAGCGGAAGGCCGATCTGCTGCTGCTCGCCGATCACTTCCTCGAGAAGTTTTCACGCGAGCACGGCAAGGTGATCAAGCGCATATCCACGCCGGCGATCGACATGCTCACGGCCTATCACTGGCCGGGCAACGTTCGCGAACTCGAGAACGCGCTCGAGCGCGCGGTTCTCGTCTGCGACGGTGCCGTCGTGCACGGCCATCACCTGCCGCCGTCACTTCAAACCGCGGACTCCTCGGGCACGGTCACGCGCGTCTCTCTGAAGGACGCCGTCGCCGGGTATGAACGCGACCTGATCATCGATGCGTTGAAGACGACGCGCGGGAATCGAGCGAAGGCTGCGCGTCTGCTCGACACCACCGAACGGATTCTCAACTACAAAGTCCGTGGCTACGGCATCGACGTCCGTCGCTTCAAGACGCCTGAGGTCGCGCGTCGCACCTCCAGCGATCTTGGGGCACGCGACATCGTGCGGGAAGCGCCGCTGGCCGCCTCTTCGTAAGATGACCCGGCTACAACTCCCACCTTCCAACTCCCAACGCCCAACGCCTTTTTGGAAGTTGGGAATTGGGAGTTGGGTGTTGATCGTGTTCGTGTGTGGTTGTGGCAAGAAAGGTCCTCCGCTCGCGCCGTTCGTCCGCGTCCCCGCCGCTGTGGGTCAACTCGCTGCGCACCGAGTGGGCGACGACGTGATCATCAATCTGGCGCTCCCGACGCAGAACATCGATCAGTCAATACCGATCAGTCTCGGTCGCGTCGATGTGTATGCCTATACCGGCCGAAGCGCGCCACCAGCCGCGCGCTTCCCGGAAGTGGCGGATCGCGTGGCAACGATCGAGGCGACTGCGGAAACGCCACCAGCGGCGGCGCTGCGCGAGACGCTGACGGCGGACAAGCTGGTCGAAGGCCGTCCACTGACGAGCACTGTTCCCTCGCGGCCGACCGACAAACCGGCTCGCGACGATTCGAGCGCCGCTCTCAAGCGGTTCTACATGGCGGTGCCGTACAGCGATCGCGGCCGATCGGGCCCGCCAAGTTCGATTGTCGAGCTTCCGCTGACGCCGCTCCCCGATGCGCCCGCCGATGTGCGTGTCACCTACACCGCCGACGCGGTGACGCTGCGTTGGGATCCGTCCGGAGGGATTCTGGGCTTTCTGCTGGACGGAGCGCCGCTGCCATCGGCATCAGCCCTGGACGACGGACCACCGATCGCTGCGCCAGGCACGCTTCCGGCGGGACCGACTCTATACAACGTGTATCGCAAGATCGAGACACCTGCACCGACGCCACCAACGGCGGAAGCGCCGAAGACGCTGGCACCGATACCGGCGCCGACGCCGGTGAATCCGGCGCCAGTCGATGGTTTCACGTTCGATGATTCCCAGGAGATCGATGGCCGCCGCCACTGCTACGTGGTGTCGGCCGTGCGTGGAACAGGCGCGAAAGCAGTGGAGGGTCACAGATCGAACGAGGCGTGTGTGACGACCGTCGATATCTTTCCTCCTGCCGCGCCGACTGGTGTCTCGCCGATCGCCGTCGAAGGCGCGATCAGTCTGGTGTGGGAGGCGAATGCCGAGCGCGACCTGCAGGGTTACTACGTCCTTCGCGGTGAAGACGGCAGTGAAACGCTGACGCGGATCACGAACGATGTCGTGAAGGAAACCCGTTACACCGATCCAAACGTGAAGTCCGGTGTCCGCTATGTCTACGCCGTGACCGCGGTCGATAACAGAAGTCCCCAAGCCAACGTCAGCGTCGAATCCGAACGAGTCGAGGTGACGGCACGATAAGTCTCGCTGCTCAGAAACCTTTCTGTCGGCTCTTGGGCTTGTCCTTTTCCTTGTCCTCGTCGGCCTTCCTCAGGATCTTGAAGGCGCCGACACTGAATTCGCCGAGCGCACCGCCGCGCACCTGGTAGTCGGCTGGGACGGTGAACAGATCCTGCGGCGGCTCCGCCTTGACGATGTTCCGAAGCCGGTAGACCGAGTCGCCACTGCGTGGATCGCGCCGTGAGATCGACACGGCCATCTGCAACTCACGTGAATACCAGCGTTCGCTGACGACTTCGATCGGCATCAGGTTGCCGATCGCGCCCGCCGGAATTGTCGATGTCGTGCGGGTGCCATCGGCCATCACGCCCTCGATCGGCCTCGTTCCGAGCGACTCGGTCGTCACCTTTGTCGCGGCTCCATCACCAACGAAGACTCGCTGCCCCGGAGTAGCCGTGACTGTGATCGGGGGCTTCGCAACAGCGGTTCCACTGGTCCAGGCGAACTGCCCGTCCGTCCCTGCGGCCGCCCATCCCATCGCGTGAGCCGTGCGCAGCTTCGTCATGGCGATCGGATTGCGATACGCCACGCGCTGCTTGTCGTCGAGCGTGTACGACTGACCCGCGACAGGATCGACGATGGTGACGAGGCGGGGAGAGGGGCCGTCGACGGTAAGCGGACCAACCAGGGCGATTTCTTCCTCACGCCTGGTTCGACCCTGATTGTCTCTCGCCACCATCGACGAGTACCGTCGCTCGATGCGATTGCCGTCGCCGAGGACCTGTGTGAATTCTGTCTCGGCGTCGGCCGAGAACGCGGCGTTGGGCACGCTCGTCACCGGTTCGAGCGGCACCGCCTCGATGACGCCCACGGGAGAAAATGCCACGGTCCCGGTCTGGGGTGTGATC
>Ga0070673_100001946_pt1 | contig 12435 bp, 12 predicted proteins | sample KBSM23metaG_FD_65342 | JGI IMG/M metagenome (GOLD analysis project Ga0070673, IMG submission 65342) | Miscanthus rhizosphere microbial communities from Kellogg Biological Station, Michigan, USA - KBS M2-3 metaG | ecosystem: Host-associated > Plants > Roots > Rhizosphere > Soil ... | reverse complement strand
GCGACCGGCCGCGTGCTCGGCATGCCCGAGCGGAGCGCGCGAGTCGTGGCGGCGGGAACGCCGCTGCTGACGCTCGGCGATCCGCGCACGCTGGAGATCGCCGCCGACGTCCTGAGCAGCGACGCGGCCGCGATGCGCCGGGGACAGAGGGTGATTCTGCGCGGCTGGGGCGGCGCTCCGCTGATGGGCGTGGTCAGGTCGATCGAGCCGTCGGCTCGTACGCGCGTGTCCGCGCTCGGTGTGGAAGAACAGCGGCTGACCGTCGTCATCGACGTGCCGGATGCGCCGCCGGTGCTCGGCGACGGATTTCGTCTCGACGCGAGCATCGTGGTGTGGGAGGCGCCAAAGGTGCTGACGGTCCCCGCCGGTGCGCTGCTGCGCTCCGATGACGGATGGGCCGTGTTCGCGATCCGTGACGCGCGCGCCGCGCGTGTGCCGGTACGCGTCGGCCACGTCGGCGGCGGAGTGGCCGAAGTGCTCGACGGCGTCAGTCGCGGCGAGCAGGTCGTGGTGTTTGCACCGGACGCGCTGCGGCCCGGCATGCGGGTGCGCACGGCGGAGTGAGGGGGGGTGCGAAGGGCGCTGCGATCGTCAGCCGGCCCCCGACAGACCGGAGCACCGACCGACACCACCGCATGCGGTGGTGTCGGTCGATCAGAGCACGGTTCCGGTCGTCGTCGATGCTCTACGTGCGAGCGTCGCCAGTGCTGCGATGTGTTCCCGAGGCGATGCGCTGGCGAGCAGCGCTCAGGATCAGACGCTGCTCCGCGGCCGCGACGTACCGCCGCGTACGCTCGATCGCGTCGGCATTCACCGAGATCGAGTCGATCCCCCACTCCACCAGGCGCGCCGCGAACTCGGGGTGCACCGACGGCGCCTGGCCGCAGATCGACGCCGTGACGCCGAGCGCGTGGGCGCGCTCGATGATGGCGCGGATGGCGTCGAGGACGGCCCGATCGCGCTCGTCGTAGAACGGAGCGAGCACCTCGCTGTCGCGATCCACGCCGAGCACGAGCTGGGTGAGATCGTTGGAGCCGATCGACACCCCGGTCACGCCGAGACGGACGTACTCGTCGAGCCAGCTCGTCACCGACGGGACTTCCGCCATCACCCAGAGCTCGAGGTCGCGCGAGCCGGCCAATGCGCTGTCGTCGATGAGCGCGCGGCAGCGCTGCATCTCCCATCCGGTTCTGACGAACGGCAGCATGAGATGCAGGTTGGGGTACTGCTTCCGCACCTCGGCCAGCGCGTGCAGCTCGAGCGCGAAGAGGTCGGGCTCGCGGGTGTACCGGAACGCACCCCGATAGCCGATCATCGGGTTCGCCTCCACGGGCTCGTGGTGCTCGGCGCCCTGGAGTCCGCGGAACTCGTTCGTGCGGAAGTCCATCGCGCGGTAGACGACCGGTCGCGGCGCGAACGCCGAGGCGATCGTCGTGAGCCCTTGGGTCATCCGATGGACGAAGTCGTCGGTCTGACCGCGCTCGATCAGCTCGCGCGGGTGTACTCCCTGCAGGGCCGACATCATCATGAATTCCGCACGCAGCAGACCCACTCCGTCGACGTCGCGGGCGGCGATCTCCGCCGCACGCTCCGGTTCGGCGAGGTTCACGTAGACGCGCGTCGCCGTGACCGGCGAGACCGCCGCCACCGTCGCCGGCCGTGCGTTTCGCTGGGGCGCATCGGCAACGTGCACCGCGCCCGCGAGCACGGATCCCTCCTTTCCGTTCACGGTGACGAGCATGCCGTCGCGCAGCGTGCGCGTCGCGACCCTCGTCCCGACCACACAGGGGATGCCGAGCTCGCGCGACACGATCGCGGCGTGGGACGTCATCCCACCCGCGTCGGTGACGATCGCCGAGGCGCGGCGCATGATCGGTACCCAGTCGGGAGAGGTCATCGGTGCGACGAGCACCTCGCCGGGCTGGAGCTGACCGGCCTGCGCCGTCGCGGTGAGCACGCGAACGCGGCCCGTGGCGGCGCCGGGACTGGCGCCGAGTCCGCGGAGGAGCGGCGCCTGCGCAGCCGCGGGAGTGGCCGCCGGCGGCGCACTCGGCTCCTGTGCCGCCGGTGTCGCCGCCGTGGCCTGGGCGGCCGATGCGGACGCCGTCGCCGGTGGAAGAGTCGTGATCGGGCGCGTCTGCGTGATGAACATGCCGCTGCCGTCGATCGCGAACTCCATGTCCTGCGGCGCGCCGTAGTGCTGCTCGCTCGCGAGCGCGAACCGCGCGAGCGCCGCCAGCTCGGATTCGGTCAGCACCATACTCTGCTCGCGCGGATCGTGATCGAGCATCACTCGCCGCGTGCCTCCCTCCGGCAGCGCCTCGAGCAGAAACTCCTTCGCGGCGATGCGGTGCTCGACGACCTCGAACGAGCGCTTGTCGACGACGTAGTGGTCGGGGGTGACCTGACCACCGACGACGACCTCGCCGAGGCCCCACGCCGCTTCGATCACGACGTGCGCGGACTCGCCCGTCGACGGGTCGGCCGTGAAGATGACTCCCGACTTCAGCGAACTGACCATGCGCTGGACGACGACGGCCACCGGCATCTCGGCGGGCATGTTGCGCGAGAGACGGTAGTAGAGGACGCGCGCACCGAACGTCGACGCCCAGCAACGCCGGATCGCGTCGGCGAGGACGTCGTGGCCGCGGACGCCGAGCACGCTCTCGAACATTCCCGCGAAGGAGAATTCCGCCGTGTCCTCGCACGTGGCGGACGAGCGTACGGCGACGAGCGGGTCGCCCGTACCGGGCGTGCTCTGCGCGAGTCGGGAGTAGGCGGTGTCGACCGCCGTGATCAGATCGCTCGGCAACGACACGGCGAGGATCGTCTCGCGCAGCTGCGCCGAAACGCGCTGGAGATCGGTGGTATCGTCGATCCTGAGCGTACGGAGGAGCGCGTCGATCCGCGGCCCCACGCCGGACGCCTCCCGCATCCGCTCGTAGGCGGCGACGGTGAGGACGAAACCGTGCGGCACCGGCAGCTCGGCCCGCAGCATCTCGCCGAGATTCGCGCCCTTGCCTCCGACGGTAGGAACATCGGCGCGGGTCACGTCGGCGAGATCGACGACGAGGCGCTCCGACGTCGGGACGAGAGGTCTCGTGGCGGGTCTCGCGTCGATCGACGTGTCGGAGGGTGCGATGAGTGTGGCCATGTCACGTCACGGTGAAAGGAGTCGAGTATCGACGTGCGCCGGCGTGAGCCGCGCCTTGCCGCCCCGGATCGCGACGACCGCCGCGTAATCGCGAGCGAGGCCCAGCGCGTGTGCGACGCGGCTGTCGCGATAGATGCGCGCGTGGGCGAGCATCGCGTCGCCGATGGTGCCCGAGACGCCGCCGTCAGGATGGATGTCCAGGCGGAGGTCCAGGGTTCGGCGGATCGTCCACGGGACGGTGAGCTCCGCTCGGCCCTGCCAGCGGCCGAGCGTGGCGGTATCGAACGGCGGTTGGGCGGGCAGCGTGGCGCTCACGAAGGCGATGAGCGCGAGGGAGACGAGAGAAGACGAGGCTTGGGTTCGCATGACGACTTCGAGCGCCCGAGGGGCGCGGCGCACGGCGCGCTGCGCTGGTCGTGTACGAAGAGTCCGTCATTGGCCGGAGCGTGGCCATCGGCGTTCGCCTGACATCGCCGGGAAGCTCGCCATCTGTCACCTCCGACCGCGCATGCGCCCTGCGTGTGAGAATTCGGCGACAGGGCGACACGCGGGACGCTTACCTTGTCACCCATGCGAGCGATGATCTTTCGCGGCACGGCGACCGGGTCGGCCGGCACTCTCGAACCGGTCGACCTGCCCGCACCGAAGCCCCGAGAAGACGAGCTCCTGGTGCGCGTCGCGGTGTGCGGCGTGTGCCGCACCGATCTCGATGTCGTGGATGGCCGGCTCGCCCCCGCGGCGCTGCCGGTCGTCCCGGGCCACCAGGTCGTCGGCAGGGTCGAGGCGCTCGGTGCCGGCGTGACGGGCGTAGCACTCGGTGAGCGCGTCGGCGTCGCGTGGATCCACTCGGCGTGCGGCGAATGCCGGTGGTGCCGCGAGGGCAGGGAGAATCTGTGCCCGCGGTTCGTCTCCACGGGCTGCGGCCACGACGGCGGCTACGCCGAGCTGTTGACCGTGCCCGCGGATTTTGCGCACCGGATTCCGGACGACCTGGACGATCTGTCGGCGGCGCCGCTCCTGTGCGCGGGGGCCATAGGCTGGCGTGCGTTGCGCGCGGCGGACGTGACCGACGGCGAGCCGCTCGGCCTCAGCGGATTCGGCGCATCGGCGCACCTCGTGCTTCAGCTCGCACGGCATCGCCTTCCGCGCTCACCGATCTACGTGTTCGCGCGCCAGCCGGAGGAGCGACGGTTCGCGCTCGAGCTGGGTGCGGCGTGGGCGGGGACGAGCGACGAGCGCGCGCCGCACCCCTGCGCGGCGATCATCGACACCACGCCGGCGTGGACGCCTGTCGTCGACGCGCTGGCCCGGCTCGCGCCGGGCGGACGCCTGGTCATCAACGCGATCGCGAAGCAGCGGGGCGATCAGGACGCCCTGCTGCGTCTCGACTACACGACGCACCTCTGGATGGAGCGCGAGATCCGCTCGGTGGCCAACGTCACGCGCGCCGATGTGCGCGAGATGCTCGCCGCCGCGCCGGCGATGGGGCTGCGGCCTACGGTAGAGGAGCTGCCACTGGAGCAGGCGAACGACGCGCTCGACGCGCTCCGCCGCGGCGACCGCGTGCGCGGCGCGCGAGTGCTGCGGGTATCGCCACGGGTGTGGCCCGCGTCGGCGAACGCCGGACGCTGACGGCGCTCACCGCGAATCACCGACCCGCTTCATCTCCCACGAGCCTTCGGCCCGAACGCGTCCACCGGCTCGCGTCTCGAAGCCGCCGGTGATCCGATCGCCCGTGACGCGGCCGGTGAACGTCGTCGTCACGATGCACTCGCAGTCGGGGGCGACGTACGGCTCGAGCACGCCGCGGATGCTGTCCGCGTCGGCGCGCACCACGTCGATGCGCAACTGCTGTGGGGAGCGTACGTGCCGCGCGTGAACGTCCATCGCGTCGGCAGCGTGGAGCTGCTGCCCGTGCGGATCCACCATCGTCACGTCGCCGTAGAGGCTGTCGGTGCCGCTGCGGAGCGTGAACGACAACGACCCACCGCGCCCTCCAGCGCCTCCCCAGTATTCTCCGGTCCAGGAGCCGGCGAGCCAGGCGATCGAGAGCGGATCGCCCTGGAGCTGAACGGGCATCTGTGGCACGGTGCGGCAGGCGACCGTGAAGGCAACGGCGAGCCCGCCGAGAAGAGTGAAGCGCATGGGACACCTCACACGGGTGCGTGATTGCGACAGTAGCGCGTTCCCGGAACCAGTCGGAGCCGCGATATCGGGATCGGGCGCGCGCACGTCGCGCACAGACCGAAGTGATCGGGATCCTCCTGCAGCTGGATGAGCGCGCGGTCCACGTCGTCGAGCTCTCGCGACGCATGCGCCGCGAGCGCGTCGTCGACCTCGGCGCTCGTTCCCGCGGTGCTGGTGACCTCGTCGTCGGCGAACCGTCCACGGTCGCCTGCATCGTCGGCTGCCAGCGCCGTCAGCCGCTCGATCTCGCGCTCCAGTCGTGCGCGCTCGACCAGCAGGTTCACCTCGAGCTGCTTCGCATGGGCGCGTGTCATCGTCGGATCCTCGTTGACGGCTGGCCGCCGCTCCGCCGTCCGGTCCGAGGTGCTGACGCGGCGTGGCGGCGGCTTCATGCGTACGATGGCGTGCCGGACCGCCGCGGGCATTCAGGCGATGCCTGACGGGCGAGCGGGACCTCTCGTGCCGGGGAAACTCCTGACGTGCGGTGCGGGAGCGTCACGGTGCCTTCGTGGCAGCACAGCGACTAGCTTCTGAGCCGGGAGGCACCTTCATGCACTCCAGGATCGTCCCAGCGTTCCACCGTCGCGCGCTCCGGCTGCAGGACCCGGCTGCGGCGGACCGCGGTGCTCCTCGGCCGTGGCGCCGAGTGGCGGCGCCGCTGCTGCTGCTCGCGGGGGCGCTCGAGCTCCTCGCGCTGTTCGCGCTCGTCCCCGACGCGTTCGGCGGCTCGCCGCCGCCTCAACCTCATGCAGAATGGGATGGCCCGAACGGGCGCGCGCCGTCACTCGTGCGCCACGATGCATCCGGTCGCCCGACTCCCGATCATCCCACGCCATGGAGGCACTGATGAGCCCACATCGTCCCGACGCGAAGACGACACGCGCGCCGCGGATCACCGAGATGAAGGCCGAGGCGTGCGATGCGATGCTGAAGCGCCACCACGTGGGACGGATGGCGTACTGCCTCCACGACCGCGTGGACATCGCGCCGATCCACTACGTCTACTCCGATGGGTGGCTGTTCGCGCGCACCTCGCACGGCCACAAGATGGACGCGCTCGCACATGCGCCGTGGGCCGCGTTCGAAGTGGACGAGATCGACGACACATTCGACTGGCGCAGCGTCGTGGTGCACGGCACCGTCCACGTGATGGAGCGGCAGGGCAGCCCCCTCGACGCTGAGCACTGGACGCGCGGTATCGAACTGCTCCGCGAGATCGTGCCCGAGACGGGCACCGAGAACGATCCCGTACCATTCCGCGAGCTCGTGTTCGGGATCTACGTGCAGACGGTGACTGGACGAGCCTCGACGACACGAAGGTGAGGGGCGATGACGCGACGCGCTGCAGCCATGGCCGACATGCCGGCGCCGGCATTCACCCCGCTGCCTTCCAACCAGGCAGAGCACCTGCTGCGCGGCATCACCGCGCTCGCCGCCGACGCGGTGGTCTCCACCGACGACCAGTTCCGCATCATGCTCTTCAATCCGGCGGCCGAGCGCATGTTCGGCCGCAGCGTTGAGGACGTGCTGGGCGAGCCGCTCGGCCTGCTGCTTCCGGAGTCGGCACGTGAGGCACATCGTGGACATCTCGAGCGCTTCCGGCACTCGACGATGGACAGCCGGCACATGTCCGATCGCGGCCGCGTCTGGGGCCGACGCAAGTCCGGAGAGCTCTTTCCCGCCGAGGCGTCGATCTCGAAGCTCACCGTGGACCGTGCGACGTTCTTCACCGCCGTCCTGCGCGACGTGACCGAGGAGCGACACGCCGAGAAGGAGCGAGAGGTGCTGCTCGCGCGGGAACACGCGTCGCGCACTGCAGCCGAGGTGGCGCAGCGTCGGATGACGTTTCTCGCCAGTGCGAGCGAGATCCTCCACTCCTCGCTCGCCGTCGAGGAGACGTTCGACGCGCTGTTGCGCGTGATCGTTCCGCAGGTGGCGGTCTGCTGCGTCGTGGACATCGTCGACGCGACGGGGCGGATACGCCGCGCACACGTCGTCCACGGTGACCCGGCGATGCAGGCTTTCGCTGACCGTCTCGGCGGCTACCCGTCGCAGCAGACGCGCTACCTCACGCGCCGCGCCATCGCCGAGGGCAGGGCCGAGCTGATCGCGAACTTCACCGACGACCACATCCGCGCCGTCGCGGAGGACGCGGATCATCTCGCCATCCTGCGCGGGCTCGCGTTCTCCTCCGTCATCACCGTGCCGCTTCGCGCACATGCGCGCGTGCTCGGTGCGCTGATGCTGGCTCGCGGCGCCGGCGAGCCCCCGTTCACCGATGCCGACCTGGTGCTCGCGCAGGAGCTGGCGCTCCGCGCGGCCTCGGCGCTCGACAACGCGCGGCTGTACGACCAGGCGCGGCGCGCGATCAAGGCCCGGGACGACGTGCTGAGCGTGGTATCGCACGATCTGCGCACGCCGCTCAGCGTGATCGCCATGTGTGCCAGTTCGCTGCGCGGCGGCGGGCAGGTCGCCGACGAACGCGACCGCGAGGCGTTGACGACGTTGCAGCGCGCCAGCCAGTGGGCGCAGCGGCTGATCCAGGACCTGCTGGACGTGAGCGCCATCGAAGCCGGTGGGCTGTCGCTCTCGCGGCGCCGCGAGGACCCCATGGTGCTCGTCATGCTCGCGGTGCAGTTGAACAGCGAGCTGGCCGCCGAGCGCGAGATCTCCCTCGTCACCGACTTGCCCGAGCACCTTCCGGTCGTCGACGTCGACGCCGATCGCATCGTCCAGGCGCTGACCAACCTGATCGGGAACGCCCTCAAGTTCACGCCGTGCCACGGCGTCGTGCGCATCGGCGGCGTCGATGGCGGCGATCACGTGCGCCTGTTCGTCACCGACTCGGGACCTGGCGTGCCCCCCGAGGACGCGCCGCATGTCTTCGACCGGTTCTGGACGGCGCGCCGCACCGCGCGCGCGCGCGGCACAGGGGTGGGGCTCGCGATCGTGCGCGGGATCGTGGATGCGCACGGCGGACGCGTGTGGCTCGAGCCCCCGTCGCCCGGCAGCGGTGCGACGTTCAGCATCGCGCTTCCGGTGGCCGGACCGGAGACCGGCTGACCGTCGGCCGTGCCGTCGCGGCACGATCAGGCCCGAGCGCCGGCCGTCCCGCACGATGTCGTGCTCACGCTTACCACCAGCCAGCCGTCCACGCGGCTCGCTGGACGTACCGGCTACGCGCGATTCCGTACAGCGTCAGGCAATGGCCGACGGTGTGCCTCCCGTCCTTTCGGCAACGTGGTGTCGGCCGCGACGGGAACTGGGAACGGGTCGGCGCGGGCGGCCGCACGCGCGGCTCACGACGCGGGGGCAGACATGTCGGAAACCCTTTCGGACCTCACGCAGCGCGCGACGTCGCGCCGCGCGGCGCGCCGGCCGGTGCTCGTTGCCATCGGTGCCTCCGGGGGCGCGGGGGCGCTTCAGGTCGCGCGCACGATCGCCGAGCGATACTCGGCGGACATGGTCGTCACCTCCGTCGTCGAGCCGCCGCCGCTCTACACCTTCGAGTCCAATCGCCTGCTGCTCCTGCCGTGGCTGCTCGAGCAACTGATCGGAGAGCGGCATGCGAGCGTGCACGACCGCCTCCACCAGCTCGGCATCGTGCCGCCGGGGCTCGCCGAACCACGGGTCGACGTACGGTATGGAAATGCAGCCGAAACGATCGCCGACGTCGCGCGCGAGCTCGACGCACGGCTCATCGTACTGGGCATCGGGCCGCACTCGCTGCGACACCGGCTCTTCTCCGCCGGCAGGGCATGGACGACCGGACGCCGCGCGCCCTGTCCCCTGCTGGCCGTCGGAGAGGGGATGCAGGAGCTACCTCGCGTCGCGGTGATCGCCACCGACTTCAGCCCGGAGAGCATTCACGCCGCGAAGGTCGCGCTCACGCTCCTGGCCGACGGTGCGATCGTGCATCTCGTGCACGCGTGGTCGCGCGTGGAAGCGGTGTTCCCCAGCGCGGCGCTCGCGACGTTCAACGAGCAGTATGCCGCCTCACTGCCGGGGAGGTTCGCGCGCATGATCGACGCGATCGGCCCGGCCGACCACGTCCGCTTCCAGACACTCGCACTCGAGGGTCGACCGGCGGACCTGGTGCTCGCCGTCGCGCATTCGGTGCGGGCGGATCTCGCGGTCGCCGGCACGCATGGACGCGGCGCCCTGGAACGCTGGCTCCTCGGCAGCACGTCGTCGGCGCTGCTGCGCGGCGCGGAATGCTCGGTGCTCCTCGCGCCGCGGCCTCCCATCGCCAAGCGAATGGAGTTGATGCGGCACATGAGCGGCACCTTCCAGGTCGAGGAGCCGGCCGCGTGGGACGCGGAGCTCCGCGCGGTGGTGGAGCGCAATCACGACCGTCCGACCGCGCTCGAGGTCGATGATCGCACGCTCGGCGCGCAGGTGCAGGAGCGGGGACTGTCCCTGGTCGGCGCGTCCTACGATCCGCACGATCGTCGGGTCGCGCTGATGTTCAGCGATGCGCAGCGCCGTGTGCACCTCACGCGCAGTCTCGCGCGCATCCGCAGCGTGGCGGTGACGGGTGACCCGCGTGACGACCACGCACTGTGGATCGAGAGCGACGACGGGGCCACCCTCGTCACGTTCCTCGATCGCTCGGGCGATGCCTCGTCCGCGAACGCCTGACGGCGGGGCTCGCTCCACTTCGGCATCGTTCGCGGTGGGCATTGCATCGCCGCGGTGGACGACCGGCTCGCCGCCGTGCTCTGACACGATGGGACACGAAACCGGCCGGTGGAACTCTCGTTCCACCGGCCGGCTTCCGTTCGCTCACTCATTCACCCTGCGTGAAGGGCCAGCAAATCCGCTTCCAGCGCGAACCGCACGTACTCCGAGCGGTGCGACAGCCCGAGCTTCTCCTCGATGCGCTGCTTGTACGTGTCGACGGTCTTCGCCGTGATTCCGAGCTGATGGCCGATCTCCGGGCCGTTGAACCCTTGCGCCGTGAGAATCACGACAGTCTGCTCGCGGTGACTCAGCTTCTCGAGCCGGCCGCGCGCGTCGGTCCGCGCGGGCGAAGGCTCCGGCGTGGACTGGGCGAGCACGCGTGCGACGCTCGGACGCACGTATACGTCGCCCGATGCCACCACGCGGATGGCGTCGGCCAGTTCGCGCTCGGCGGCACCCTTCGAGAGATAGCCGCGCGCACCGGCGTCGAGCACCGCGAGCAGCTTCTCCTGCTCCTCGTACATCGTGACGATGAGGACGTGGACGTCGGGCGCCGTCTCGGCCAGTCGTCGTGTCGCCGTCAGGCCGTCCGCGCCGGGCATGTCGAGGTCCATCACGACGACCTCGGGATGCACGCGAAGCACCGTCGCGACGGCGCTCTCGCCGTCGCCCGCTTCGGCGACCACGAGGATGTCGGGGATCGCGTGCAGCACGGAGCGGAAGCCGGCACGCACGAGTACATGGTCATCCACGAGCATGACACGAATCGGCTCGGTGCGAGCCGGCACGCCGCGTCGCGCGTACGGCCGCGACGCCAGATCGCGTGCGACTTCGGCGAGGGTTCCGTGAGGGACCTCCGCGTCCTTGTATCGTTCGGTGGTGGTCGTCATGGTCTCACCGCTGATCTCGTCAGGAGCACGCTGATCTCATGACCGAACGTTAGACCAGCAGCGACCCGTCCGATGTCGGGAGTTCGACCAGTGTGTAGGCGGATGTCCTCCGTCGCAGTGTCCGCGATTGCCTGATGACCGCCCAGCCCTGGCCGCCGAGTCCGCTGCCGCAAAGCTCCAACACGGCGACGGTAGCGCTTCCCGCCGTGGCCAGCGCGCCGAGCCGGACGCACGAGCCGGTCGCGCGTGCTACTTCGCCGGTGCGTGATCCGCGTTCGAGGGCAGCCTCGTGTCGGCGAGCGCCGCGAGGATCACGGCCATGGCGAGGAAGGGCGCGCCCCGCAGGAAGAGCCGCGGAAGCATCTCGACCACCATGGCGAAGAAGGCGTTCAGGACTGATGCGGTCATCGGATCCTCCGGGCAAGACCGACGAGCGAGAGTACGTGGTTGCTAGGGATGTGCATGCAGCAGGTCGAGCTGCAGGCAGAACCGCACATAGTCGGGGCGGCGACGCAGGCCGAGCTTTTCCGCTACCCGCTGCTTGTACGTTTCCACCGTCTTCGGACTGATGAGGAGACGCTCGCCGATCGCCGAAGCGGAGTGTCCGCTGGCGACCAGTACGAGCACGTCGCGCTCGCGATTGCTCAGCGCGTGATACTGCGCGCGTTCCGCATCGTGGCTGGCTCGTCTCGCGAGGCGGCTCGCCAGCGTGCGCGCTGCCGCCGGCTGGACATATGTCTCACCGGCTGCCACCGCGCGGATCGCGTCGACCAGCTCTCGATCCGCTGCCGTCTTCACCAGGTAGCCGGCGGCGCCGGCATCGAGGAGTGCCGAGAGATGCTCCACGTCGTCGTGCATCGTCAGGATGAGCACGCGCGTGGCGGAGTGGCTCGCCACGAGGGACTCGAGCGCCGTGAGCCCATCCATCACCGGCATGTCGAGGTCGAGCACGGCGACGTCGGGTGCCATGTGGTCGATCAGCTCGAGTGCTTGCTTGCCGTTCGCGGCCTCTCCAACGATGCAGATGTCCGGGGCGCCACCCAGCAGCGCCCTGAGCCCGGCGCGTACGACGAGATGATCGTCGACGAGGATGACGCGGATCGCGTCGAAGGCTGAATTGGTCGACATGGTATCCTCATGCGCGAGGAGCGAGCTGCTGCGTACAATCTCGGTCTCGCGCGGCGTCTCGGCTGTCGGGTATATGACGGCGTGTGAGCGCCCCAGTCCGGACCTGCATGTCCGGAGGACCCCGACAAGTCCGCGGCGCCGTCACGCACGCGTCGGTTGCCCTCGACCTCTCAAGTCCATCAGAGCCAACGCCCCCGTCGATGTGACGGGGGCGTTGGTGTCTCGAGGTGACGGTGTGATGCATACTCTCGAGGGGAAGCCTCGAGCGAGCCGTCGTCAGAAGGCGACGGCGCCCTCGATCATGAAGCCCTCGAACTTGCCCCCGCTGCGGATGTCGCTCGTGGGGAAGTTCTCGTAGCGCTGCCGGACGAACTCGATCTTCGACAGGACGTT
>Ga0070673_100001939_pt1 | contig 12457 bp, 13 predicted proteins | sample KBSM23metaG_FD_65342 | JGI IMG/M metagenome (GOLD analysis project Ga0070673, IMG submission 65342) | Miscanthus rhizosphere microbial communities from Kellogg Biological Station, Michigan, USA - KBS M2-3 metaG | ecosystem: Host-associated > Plants > Roots > Rhizosphere > Soil ... | reverse complement strand
CTCGTGGGTCCGATAAATCCTGTCGCATGGGGCGGCGGACCAAACCTTTCGGAGTACCTGCAATGACTTCCCAACATGACCAATCCGGCCGTCACGACCAGCAAAATCAGACTGGCGCGCAAGGCCAGCAAGGCGCGACGACCAGCGGCGGCCGCGGCTTCGCAGGCATGGATCGCGAGCGCCAGCGCGAGATCGCCAGCCAGGGTGGCCGTGCGGCGCACGCCAGCGGCAATGCCCACCAGTTCACGTCGGAAGAAGCCCGCGCGGCCGGCTCCAAGCGCCACGCCAACCGCAACGCCGCCAATGCCGGCAACGCTCCCAAGAGCGACACGTCCCTCAGCTGAGCCCGGCGTGCGGCCCGCCTCCGCGCGGGCCGATCGACCTGGTTTGCTGCAAACGCTACCGCAAAGCGTGGGTCTTTCCCACGCTTTGCCGTTTTCGGCGGGACCCGAAAGCCTGCGCCATCGTGGTGCCTCCGATTGACGCGACGCGGTAACCCGCGGTGCTTATGATCGCCGGATGCACATCGCCCTGATCGCGCACGACGCCAAGAAGGACCTGATGGTCACGCTCGCGCGGGACTTCGCGCCGTTTCTCTCGCGCTGCCACGTGATGGCCACCGGCACCACCGGCTCGCGCCTGATCGCGGAGGCCGGCCTCGACGTGGAGCGCCTCCTGAGCGGCCCGCTGGGCGGCGATCTGCAGATCGGCGCTCGCCTGGCCGAGGGCCTGGTCGACGCCGTGATCTTCCTGCGCGACCCGATGACCCCGCAGCCGCACGAGCCGGACATCAATGCCCTGGTGCGCGCGTGCGACGTCCACGACGTGGTGTGCGCCACCAACGAGTCCAGCGCCCGCCACGTGATGCAGGCGCTGGCCGCCGAACTCGATGCCGCCTCCGGCGGGGGGCCGCCTCAGAAGCGATAGCCCAGGCCAATCGTCAGCTGGGGGATCGCCTTGAACTTGCGCACCTCGTCCTGGAAGTCGTGGTTCTCCTGCTGCAGGTCGGACGCCCCCTGCTGGTTCAGCGCCAGTTCGCTCGCCAGCGCCGGCGACGCGCGCAGCGGCGTGGCCTTGGCGGTGCCGATGGAGGCGCCCAGGTCGAAGTTGAACGACAGGCCCGGCGTGGCCTGCTGGTGGCCCCAGCCCAGGCCGACGTAGGGCGTCGTCTTCGGGAAGGACAGGTCCGACTGCACGTAGTACAGCGACGACGGCGCGTCGTACTGCACCCCGCCCAGCGTGATCTTGCCGTCGTGGGACGAGGCCGTCACCGTCGCCTTGGCCTGGTTGAAGGTGGCGCCCGCGGTCAGGCGAAAGCCCCCGTCGACCACGAACCAGTCGGCCAGCAGCGCCTCGCGGGTGTACTTGATGCTGCCCTTGAAGTCGTTGTCCGACGTGGTGCCGCTGTAGCTGTGGTGGGCGATCGAGCCGAAGTCGGCGCGCACCGCGAACGATGCGTTGATCGGTTGGGCGAACCCCACCAGCAGGTACGGAAAGCCAGTGGCCGCATAAGGCTCGGCGGCCGCGGCGGAACCCGCCACGGACAGGCCGGCAACGGCAAGGAGGACGGCGCGGGCGAAGGCGTGGGTCATCGGGCGGCTCCGGCGATAGGGGGTGGGGTAGTCCGCCCAGGATAGACGCGCGGCCCGGCGACGCACAGCGAAGTCGCCGGGAAGACAGCAGGCAGGCGGGTCTTTGGTGCCGATGCGCCACAATCGTTCGACCAAGCGGCGACGGCGGCGGTGCCGACTCGACGGGACCGCGAAACGTTGCGAAGGGAATCGATGTCCACGATCCAGACCGTCCTGCGTGATGCCCGCCGCGGCGCGGCAGCCGCCACGCTGGCCGCGCTCGCGGCCTGCGGCGGGGGCGGCGGCGGGGACGGCAGCAGCCCCACCCCCACGGGCCAGTACCTCGATCCGAACCACTATTCGGGCACGGCGAGCGCTTCGTTGTCGGCGCCCAACGAGACCACCGCCGCCACGCACGGCTCGCTCACGCTCGGCGGCACCGCGATCGCGTACACCGCCACCGCGGGCCACCTGTCGGCGCTCGACGCCAGCCAGTCGCCCGAGGCCTCGATCTTCTACGTCGCCTACACCGCCGACGGCGCGGCGGCAGCCACGCGTCCGGTCACCTTCTTCTTCAACGGCGGCCCGGGCTCGGCCACGGCCTGGCTGCACCTGGGCTCGTTCGCGCCCAAGCGCCTGGTCACCGGCGTGCCGGCCACCACGCAGACGGTGCCCTTCCCCTACGTCGACAACGCGGACAGCCTGCTGGACACGTCCGACCTCGTCTTCGTCGACGCAGTCGGCACCGGGCTGTCGGAAGCCATCGCGCCACACACCAACGGCACCTACTGGGGCGTCGACGCGGACGCCGCGGTGCTGCGCGACTTCGTCCAGCGCTGGCTCGCGGTCAACGGACGCACCGCCTCGCCGCTGTTCCTCTACGGCGAGTCCTACGGCACGACGCGCGTGCCGGTGCTCACGCGCCTGCTCGAGACCGCCGGGCGGCGCGTCAACGGGGTCGTCGAGCTGTCGTCCGTCCTCGACTACAACAGCAACTGCTCGGTGGCGGGCGGCCAGCCCACCGTCAACTGCGCGGGCTTTCTTCCCAGCTACGCGGCGGTCGGCGAGTACTACGGGCTGGCGACGGCCGCCACGTCGGACCTGGACGCCGACCTGGCCAGCGCCCGCAGCTACGCCGACGCCACGTACGCGCCCGACGCCGCCACGTGGCTCGCCAGCGGCACGCTGCCGCCCGCCAGCCACGTCGCGGCGCTGGTCGCGTTCACCGGCCTGCCCGCGGCGATCTGGGACCAGCAGTTCGACATGGACTACGACACCTTCCGCCACCACCTGGTCGCCGGCACCACGCTGGGCGTCTACGACGGCCGCATCTCGGCGCCGGTGGGCTCCGCGCTCGACGCCAACGACGAGCCGTCGGACACCTTCGTCGCCCCCGGCTTCGTCGCCGAGATCAAGGCCCTGCTGCCCGAGCTCGGCTACACGAACCCGTCGACCTACCTGCTGACCAACAACGACACCATCAACCACTGGACGTTCTCGCACGGCGGCCGCGCGCTGCCCGACGTCGTGCCCGACCTGAGCGCGGCGATCGCGCTCGATCCGGCACTGAAGATCCTGTTCCTGGGCGGCGATCACGACCTGATCACGCCGTTCCACCAGACCGAGCTCGATGTCGCCCGGCTGGGCGCGGGCGCGCCGGTGGCGCTGCACTTCCATCCAGGCGGCCACATGACCTACCTCGACGACGGCTCGCGCCCGTTGATGAAGGCCGAGCTGGCCGCGTTCTACGCCTCGGCGACGGGAGCTCCATGATGCGCAAGGCCCTTCTCCTCCCGGCGCTGCTGGCGGTCGCGGCGGCCCAGGCCGGTCCGTTCCTCGATCCCGGCAGGCCGCCGGCGGCCGCGCAGCAGGCGGCGCAGGCCGAGGCCCGCACGCGGCCCGCGTCGGTCGGCCCGGTGCTGGACGCCGAAGCCATGGCGCGCCTTCGCGCCAGCTTCGACGCCGCCGACGTCGCCCACCGCGGCACGCTGTCGCGCGACGAGGCGCAGGCCGGCGGCTTCGGCTGGATCGCCAACCACTTCGACGCGATCGACACGCGGCACGCGGGCCGCGTGAGCTTCGACGACGTCCGGCGCTACCTGGGCTCGCGCGGCGCGAGCGGCGCGACGAAGTAAGGCACGGACTGTCATTCAGCGCGCAGTCGCGGAAGCCACCCTGGAGGCAGCGCCTCATCGCCGGCGTGGATCCTGCGACTGCGCGCAGGATGACACCTCAGGGCGTGGACCTCACGAGCGCACGTACGCGTAGCCCGCGTGCTGGCGCCGGATCAGCTCGACCACGCCCGACGGCACGGGGGTGACGCCCGGGACGAGGTCGGCCGCCTCGAGGTGGTAGCCGCGCATCGAGTTCTGGCACGCGGCGATGCGCACGCCGGCCTTGAGCGCCTCGGCGAGCCGGGCGGCGACCACCGAGTCCTTCTTCAGCATGGCGATGCCGGGGCCGTAGACGACCAGTTCGATGTCGGCCGAATCGGCGCCGAGACCCTCGATCGCGTTGGACATGTTGCCCAGGGTCAGGTTCCACTTCTGCGGATCGGCGTCGCTGACGGCGAAGATGGCGCGCTCCTTGTGCGTCTCGGCGGGCGCGGCGGACAGCGCGGCCGGCGCCGTGGTGGCGGCCGGCGCGGGAACGGGGTTCTCGGCGAGGGTGGTGCCGGCGCTGCAGGCGATGGCCGCGGCGGCAAGGAGGCGGAAGGCGCGATGGGTCAGTGGCATGGGAGCTCCGGTTCGGGGGTGGCGGGCGGACCCTGGAGTTTGCCGGATCGCGGCACCTGTTGCGAAGGCCCCGATCGAACGCGTCACGCGGGCAGCTTGTCGATCGTGGCCATCACCGCGTCCAGATCCGCGGGCGCGACGTCCAGGCCGAAGCCGTCGGCGAGCACGTCGGCGAATTCCGCGCGCGTCTGCAGGTCGCGTTCGACCGGGGCGGCGCACTGCGGCTGGAACGCCGACAGGCGCCGGTTGAACAGCCGCAGCCGGCCGCCTGCGATCGCGCGGCCCACCAGCAGGTTGTGACCCAGCATCGACTTCGGATGCGTCGCGACGAACCAGTTGCCCATCTCGCAGTCGATCGCCTGCGGCGTGCCCGGCATCAGCTGGTAGCAGTCCGTCCACGTGTCCGCGGCCAGCGTCTGCAGCAGGAGCTCGTCGCCGACGTCGACGAAGCGATAGAAGCCGCTGCCGGCCGCCTGGCGCTCGCGGCTGGCGAGCGCCAGCGGGGCGAGCGGCGCGATGGTGCCGCAGCCCACGTCCACCAGGTGGGCGACGCCATCGAGGACGACGCGCAGCGCCAGGTGCGTGCGCGCCGTCACGACATCGGCCGGCACGCCCGAGCGGATGCGCGCCTCCATCGGCCGCACTTCAAAGCCGATGGCCTGCAGCACCGCGCGCATGAGCGTGTTCTGCTCGAAGCAGTAGCCGCCGCGGCGCTGGCGCACCAGCTTGTCCTGCAGGCTGGCGATGTCGAGCCTGGGCACGCGGCGCGCGAGCACCTCGATGTTCTCGAACGGGATGGCGGCGGCGTGGGCCAGGATCAGGCGCTCCAGGCATTCACGCGTGGGCGCCAGCGAACCATCGAACCCGATGCGCCGGCGATAGGTGTCGAGATCGAGCTCGTGCTGACAGGGCAGGGACATCGGGCCTCCTGGGCACGATATTAGTGTGAACAGGCCCTGGTCCTGGCCGCCTGCTTCAACGCCGCCGCGCCGGGCGCCTGGCGGCGGGCGTGCCGAACATCGGCATGTCCCGCAGGATCCACCGCAACAGTTCGTCCGGCGCCGCCGCCAGCGGCCGTCCCGCGCGCACCAGCACGCGGGCGTGGACGTTGCGAAACAGCGCGTGATCGATCGGCAGCACCGCCAGCTCGCCGGCGGCGGCTTCGCGATGCGCTGCGAATTCGCCCACCAGCGCGATGAAGTTGCCGCTCGCCGCGACGCGCTTGAGGGCGGCCAGCGAGTTGGTGGTGAGCGCGGCGCGGAAGCCGACGCCCTCGGCGCGCGACAGCATGTCGACGGCCTGCCCGATGCCGAACGACCCGGGCATCAGCGCGAGCGGATGGGCGAGCAGGTCGGCGACCTTGGCCGGCGTGCCGCGCACGATGAGCGGGTGATCGGGGCGCGCCATCATCACGACGGGCTGGCGGCAGCTGGCGCGATGCACGATCGCGGCGTGCGGCGGCGGGTTGTACGCCAGGCCGACGTGCGCGCGTCCCTCGGCCACTTCCTGCACGAGGGCGTCGGCCGACAGCGTGTCGACGGCGAGGTCCAGCCCTGGATAGCGTGCGCAGAACGCGGCCAGCACCTGGTCGACCAGCACGTCCACGAAGCCCTCGCTGATGGCCAGCCGCACCTGGCCGGCCTGCAGGCCGCGCAGCGCCTGCAGGCGATCCTCGAGCTGCTCCTGGTGGGCGCGATAGTCGCGCCAGAATTCGAGCAGGTGCGCCGCCGCTTCGGTCGGGCGCACGCCGCGCGGCAGGCGCTCGAACAGGCGCGTGTCCAGCTCCTCTTCCAGCAGGCGGATCTGGCGCGTGATGACGGACGGCGCGGTGTTGAGGGCATCCGCGGCGCCGCGGATGCTGCCCTGTTCGAACACCTCGCGGAAGTAGCGCAGGCGTTGCTGGTTGATCTCTCGCATCGGTCGGCTTCCTGTGTTGCCTCGAAGGCAACGAATCGTGATCATAGTTGCTCTTGTTCTGAGGTTGTCGCCGCCGGAAGATGAACCCATCGATCCAAGGAGTCCGCCATGTCGCAACCACCCCTGCCCTCCCGCCGCCTGTTCCTCGGGGGCGCCGCCGTGGGGCTCGCCGCCGCCGCCGAATTCGCGCTCGCCTCGTCGGCCCGCGCGGAGCCGGCGCCGGCCGGCGGGCCGCTCGCCACCTTCGGCGCGTTGCGCCAGGTCCAGGCCGGGCTGCTCGATGTGGGCTACGCCGAACTGGGGCCGGCGGACGGCCGCGTCGCGATCCTGCTGCACGGCTGGCCCTACGACATCCACAGCTTCGCCGACGTGGCGCCGCGTCTGGCCGCGGCCGGCTGGCGGGTCATCGTGCCGCACCTGCGCGGCCACGGGACGACGCGCTTCCTGTCGGCGTCGACGCTGCGCAACGGGCAGCAGGCCGCGGTGGCGCTGGACATCATCGCGTTGATGGACGCGCTGCAGATCCGCAGCGCCGTCTTCGGCGCGTTCGACTGGGGCGCGCGCACCGCCGACATCATCGCGGCGACGTTTCCCGAGCGCTGCGCGGGCCTGGTGTCGGTCAGCGGCTACCTGATCAACAACCGCGAGGCCATCAAGGCGCCGCTGCCGCCCGCCGCCGAATACGCCTGGTGGTACCAGTTCTACTTCGCGACCGAGCACGGCCGGGCCGGCTACGAGAAGTACCGCCGCGAGTTCGCCCGCCTGATCTGGCAGACGGCCTCGCCCAAATGGAACTTCAGCGACGCCGAGTTCGACCGCAGCGCCGCGTCCTTCGACAACCCCGACCACGTCGACGTCGTGATCCACAACTACCGCTGGCGCCAGAGCCTGGCCGAGGGCGAGGCGCGCTACGACGAGCTCGAGCGCCGCCTCGCCGCCGGCCCGGCCATCGCGGTGCCGGCGATCGTGATGGAAGGCGACGCCAACGGCGCGCCGCACTTCACCGGCGATGCGGCCTTCCGCAAGAAGTTCACCGGCGCGTACGACTACCGCGTGGTCAAGGGCGGCATCGGGCACAACCTGCCGCAGGAGGCGCCGCGCGATTTCGCGCAGGCGGTGCTGGACGTGGCGTCGCTGCGAGCCTGAGGGGCGGCTGGCCCTTTGCTCAATCGAGCGTCTTGCGCGAGCGGGCGAGCGTCAGCACCGACACGGCGATGAGGAACGCGCCGAGCGCGAGCAGCTCGGGCCCCATGTCGGCCAGCACCTGTCCCTTGAGCAGCGAGCCGCGGATCACGCGCAGGAAGTGGGTGATCGGGATGATCTCGCCGAGCACGCGCGCCCATGGCGGCAGGCCCTGGAACGGGAACATGAAGCCCGAGAGGAACAGCGACGGCATCATGTAGAACATCGAGATCTGCATCGCCTGCAGCTGGCTCCTGACGACGGTGGAGATCAGGTAGCCGAGCGCCAGGTTGCTGGTGATGAACAGCACGATGCCCACGGCCAGCGCGAACCAGCTGGCCAAGGTCTGCGCCAGCGGCACCGAGAACAGCAGCCGCGCCAGGCCCAGCACGATGACGGTCTGGATGATGCCGACGACGACGTAGGGCGCCAGCTTGCCGATCATGACCTCGAAGGCCGTCGCGGGCGTCGCCAGCAGGCTTTCCATCGTGCCGCGCTCGACCTCGCGCGTGACGGCCATCGCGGTCATCATCACCAGCGTCATCGACAGGATGATCGCGAGCAGCCCCGGCACGATGTTGTACGAGGTGATGCCCTCGGGGTTGTAGAGACGGTGGACGACCACCTCGAACGGCGGCGGTGCGCCCGGCTGCGCCGTCGCGCCCTTCAGGTCGTGGCGCAGCGCCTCGGCGGGCAGCGCGGCGACGGCCGCGGCGACGCCGGCGGCGGCCTGCGGGTCGGAGGCGTCGACCTCGGCGAGGATCTGCGCCTTGTCGTGCTTGAGGACGCGCTCGGAGAAGTCGGGCGGGATGGTCAGGGCCAGCGTGATGTCGCCGCGCCGCATCAGCGCGTCCATCTCGGCCTCGGAGGACGGCAGGTGCTTGACGTCGACGTAGGTCGTGCGCTCCAGCGACGCGACGACCGCGTTGGCGAGCCGGCCATGATCGTGCGAGACCACCGCGGCCGCCAGGTGGCGCGGGTCGGTGTTGATCGCGTAGCCGAACAGCAGCAGCTGCATCAGCGGCATCACCAGGATCATCGCGTAGGTGACGCGGTCGCGCCGCAGTTGCGTGAACTCCTTGATCATGACGGCGACGATGCGGGGCAGGGACAGCAGCGTCATGCGGCGTACCGGTCGTCGGGCTTGTCGCCCATGAGCTGGATGAACACGTCCTCCAGCGAGGGACTGACCTCCTGCCAGCGGAAGGCGGCGTCGCGGTGGGCCGCGATCGCCTGTTCCAGCGCGGCGCGATCCGTGCCGCTCACGTGCACCGCGGCGCCGAACGCGCTCGCGCTCAGCACGCCGGGCCGGTGCTCCAGGTCGCCGACGATGCGGCCGATGTCGCGGCCTTCGCCGTTGAAGGTGATCAGGCCCGATTTCTCGATGATCTCCTGCGCCGTGCCGCGCGCGATCAGCCGGCCGTCGAGGATGTAGCCGATGTCGTGGCAGCGCTCCGCCTCGTCCATGTAGTGCGTCGACACCAGCACCGTCAGGCCCTTGTCGGCGAGCGCGTGGATCGCGTCCCAGAACTCGCGCCGGGCCTTGGGATCGACGCCGGCGGTGGGCTCGTCGAGCAGCAGCAGCTTCGGATCGTGCAGCGTCGCGGCCGCCAGCGCGAGGCGCTGCTTCCAGCCGCCCGAGAGCGCGCCGGCGAGTTGCTCGCGCCGGTCGGTGAGCCCCAGGTGCGCGATCGCGTCCTCGACGCGGCCCTTGCGGTCGTCGAGCTCGTGCACGCGCGCGACGAAGTCGAGGTTCTCCTGGATGGTCATGTCCTCGTAGAGCGAGAAGCGCTGCGTCATGTAGCCCGTCTGCCGCTTGATGGCCGCGGTCTGCGTGCGGAAGTCCAGCCCCAGCACCTGCCCCTCGCCGTGGTCAGGCGTGAGCAGGCCGCACAACAGGCGCAGCGTGGTCGTCTTGCCGGCGCCGTTGGGGCCCAGGAAGCCGGTGATGCGGCCTTCGCCGACCTGGATGGAGACGTCGCGCACCACGTGCTTGTCGCCGAAGCACTTGTCGAGGCCGCGGACGTCGATGGCGGAATTCATGGGGCGACCTCCGCCTGACGGCTGCGGGGCGAGCGCCTTCGGAGCGGCCGGGGCGGCGCTCATCGGCGCTTCAGGTCCGCTGCCGTCGGGGCGACATCGATCGGCTGGCCCGGCACCAGCGAGTCGGGGCTGGACGGCCGTCCCTCGACCAGGAAGACCAGCTTCTGGCGCGCGTCCAGGCTGTAGATGACGGGCGGCGTGTACTCGGGCCGCGAGGCGACGAAGTCCACCGTGGCGGTCATGCCCGCGGGGCAGCCGTCGCAGGCGATCGCGACCTGGCGGCCCGCCCGGTAGCCGCTCACCAGGGCCTGCGGGACGTAGAAGCGCACCTTGACGTCGCCATCGGGGACCAGGGTCACGACCGGCGCATTGGCGGAGACGCTCTCGCCCGTCTTGAACATCACGTCCTCGACGCGCCCGGCACTCGGCGCCGTCGGCGCCAGGTCGCTCACCTCGCGCCGGGCCGAGCGCAGGCCGGCCTCGGACTGCGCGAGCTGCGCCTGCGCGGCGCGCACGGCGGCCGTCGCCGTCTGCACTGCGGCGCGGGCGCCGTCGCGCTTGTCGAGGGCCGCCTTGGCGGCGGCCTCGGCCTGCTCGATCTGCAGCGCGGCGACGGCGCCCGGCTTCTCGCGCTGGGCGGCCGCGAGGCGGCGCAGCTCCGCGCCGGCGCGATCGGCGTCGGCCTGGGCGGCGCTCGCGTCGGCGCGTGCACGCTGCAGCGCCGCCTGCTGCTGCTGCACCGCGGCCTGGCTGGCGCCGATCTGCGCGCTGGCCTGGTCTGCCTGGGCGGCCCGGATCGTCGGGTCGACGTCGAACAAGGCCTGGCCCGCCTTGACCCGATCGCCGCGGCGCACGGCGATCCGCGTCAAGGTGCCGCCGATCGGCGAGGCCATGGTCACGTCCTCGCTGACCACATAGCCCGTGAACGCCTCGCGGCGCGGCTGCTCGCGCGCGCGCAGCAGCAGCCAGCCGCCGCCGATCACGAGGACGGCCGCGGCGACTGCCGCGATGGGGCGCCACTTGCGCGGGCGTCGAGTCTCATCGGTCTTCTTGTCATCGGCCACCGGTGTCATCCTTGTCATCGAGGGTCCGGCGCGCGTCCCAGCCGCCGCCCAATGCCTTGTAGAGTGCCACGGCGTCGTGCGCGGTGGCGGCCTCTGCCTGCAGCGCGGCGTCCTCGGCCGCCAGCTGCGCCTCGCGGGCCGACAGCATGTCGGCGGCCGCGGACAGGCCGTGCCGGTACGCCACGCCGGCGGAATCGGCCGCGTCCTGCGCCGCCTGCGCCGCGTCGCGCAGGTCGTGCGTACGGCGCCTGTCGGCGTCCAGGCGCGTCAACGCGTCCTCCACCTCGCGCAGCGCCTGCAGGACGGTCTTTCGCCAGGCAATCGCCGCCTCGTCGGCCTGGGCCTGGCGCAGGTCGACCGTGGCATGCAGGCGATCGCGACCGAGCAGCGGGAAGACGACCTTGCCGCCCAGGTTGTCCTGGCGGCTGTCCGCGTCCACCAGCGTCGACAACGAGCGCGATGCCATTTGCAGCGCGCCGGTGAGCGAGATCCGCGGATAGAGATCGGCCTGGGCGGCGCCGATGTCCGCCATTGCCGCGGCGAGCGTGCGCTCGGCCGCGCGGATGTCGGGCCGCCGTTCGAGCAGCTCCGAGGGCAGGCCGGGTGGCACGTCCAGCGGGGCCGCGGCGCGTTGGTCGGGCTGCGGCAGGTCGGCGGCGGGCGCGGTCGGGGCGAGTCCCAGCAACAGGGCCAGCGCGTGCCGGTCGGCGTCGGCCTGCGCGGCGAGATCCTCGCGCTGGGCCGAGGCCTGGCGGATCGCCTGGCGCTGGCGCAGGGCCTCGGTGTCGGCGGCCAGCCCATGCCGCGCGCGCACCTCGGCGAAGGCCAGCAGGTCGCGCCGCGTGGCCAGCGTCGCGTCGGCCAGGGCGATGCGGCGCTGCAGGCTGCGCTCGTGCAGCCAGGTGTCGGCGACCTCGGCGGCGAGGATCACCTCGGCGTCACGGCGCGACCAGAGCGCCGCGTCCGCGCGCGCCTGCGCGGCCTCGTTGGTGCGGGCATCGCCGCCGAACAGGTCGAGCTCCCACGAGGCGTCGAAGCCCGCCTGGAAGGTCTTGAACGTCTCGCCCGGCAGGCCCAACCCGCCGCCGGAGCCGCCGGAGCCCGAGCCGCCGGAGGCCAGGCCGGCCAGCGCCGACGGCAGCGCGTTCTTGCTCAGGCGGGCTGCCGTGGCGCCGGCCGAGGCGTCCAGCCGCGGCCCCTGGCCGCCGCGCACGATCCGCTGCTGCAGGCGCGCCTCGCGCACGCGTGCGGCCGCCTGTCGCACGTCGAGGTTGGCGGCGAGTGCGCGCGAGACGAGCGACGTGAGGGTGGGATCGTCGAAGGCGGCCCACCACGCCGCGAGTTCGCCCGCCTCGCCGGGCGCGTGATCGCTGGCGAAGGCCGCCGGCAAGTCCAGGCGCGCCGCGCCCGGCGGGGCCGGCAGCGGGGCGGCACACCCGCACAGGCCGGCCAGCGCGGCCAGGGACAGGACGACGACTTCTCTCATGAGCCCGGATGGTGTATCTTATTGACCCGCGGGTCAATAGTAACGAGGCGAACGTGGCAAAGTGGCCGCCACTCGCTGCGACACCGCGGCACCAACCAACGGCGATGACCACGAGCAGATCCAAGGCCCCGCCGCGGCGGGAGCGGCGCAAGGAAGACCGTCCCGCGGAGATCGTCGCGGCGGCGCTCGAGGTGTTCGCGGACAAGGGCTTCGGCGCCGCCAAGATCAGCGACGTGGCGCAGCTGGCCGGCGTGTCCAAGGCGACCGTGTTCGTCTACTTCCCGACCAAGGAAGACCTGTTCCGGGCCGTGGCGCAGACGGTGGCCGGCGCCAACTTCGAGCGCCTGCGCGCGGCCGGCGCGGAGCTCGCGATCCCGTTGGCGCAATTCGTGCCGCTGCTGCTCGCGCAGGCCGCGGCCGTCGGCGAAAGCCGGGTCGGCTCGATCGTGCGGCTGCTGA
>Ga0070673_100001938_pt1 | contig 12459 bp, 19 predicted proteins | sample KBSM23metaG_FD_65342 | JGI IMG/M metagenome (GOLD analysis project Ga0070673, IMG submission 65342) | Miscanthus rhizosphere microbial communities from Kellogg Biological Station, Michigan, USA - KBS M2-3 metaG | ecosystem: Host-associated > Plants > Roots > Rhizosphere > Soil ... | reverse complement strand
TGGAACTATATCGAGCATAAAGTACCGCAAGGCTACACAGAAACGCAGTATATTAGTGAGGCGCTTACACTAATCAGGGAGTTTGCAGTTAGATGCGATGTGCATGTTTTTATCGTTGCCCACCCGAGGAAACTGGCCAAAGAAAGGGATGGTAAATACCCACCAGCTACTATGTATGATATCTCTGGTTCTGCACATTTTTTCAACAAAACTGATAACGGTATGTCTATTCACCGTGATTTTGAGACCGGAGTTGTTACCGCCTATGTGCAAAAAGTGCGGTTTTCATGGCTTGGAAAGATCGGATTTGCCTGCTATACTTACGATACATTAACCCGTCAATATAAACAAATATGAAAAAAGATGCTTACTATTTTAGTCATGATGCTAATGCCAGAAACGACCTAAAATCGATCAAATTACGCCAGTCTTTAGGTATGGAAGGGTATGGTGTTTTTTGGGCAATAATTGAGATTTTGCGCGAGACTGATGGTCATAAGCTAAAAAAAAGTGATATACGAACAATTTCGTTCGATCTAAAAGTTTCAGAGGAAATTATCGCCTCTGTTATAAACGACTTCGATTTGTTCAAGATTTCAGGCGATGTTTTTTGGTCTAAAAGGCTTACCCAGTCTATGTTACAGTACAAAGCAACTAGGCAATCGCTCAGCGATGCCGGACGGAAGGGTAACGCGATCAGGTGGGGATCGGGTGGCGATGCCAATGTGATCGCATTAAAGGAAAGGAAAGGAAATAAAAGAAAAGAAGGGTTTTCGCCTTCCGGCGGGGGTAAATACAAAAAGCCAATCGCGGCGCAGCTAGACAAAGACGGACTGGATCATAACGGCAATCCAGGTAGATCGTTTGACGGCATGGTGATGTAATCTTTTTTTGCCACGTCCCCCCGGTGTTATAACTTTAGGCTATGGCAGGCAGACCAACAGATTACAGACCAGAGTACGCAGCACAGGCTGAAAAACTGTGCAAACTAGGGGCGACAGATAAGGAACTGGCCGATTTTTTCGAGGTGCATGAGGACACCGTAAATGCCTGGAAAACGGCACATGAAGAATTTTCCGTGTCCGTAAAGGCGGGGAAGCAGCTGGCTGACGCAAACGTAGCTGAAAGGCTTTATGAGCGGGCTATGGGCTTTGAACACGACAGCGAGGAGATTAAGGTTGTTGAGGGCGCAATTGAACGCGTACCGATCCGAAAGATTTATCCACCTGATACCACAGCTGCTATATTCTGGCTAAAGAACCGGCAGAAAGATAAGTGGCGCGAAAGTTCCCGCACCGAACTGACCGGCGCGGATGGGAAAGACTTGATCCCAATAAACATCATAATGCCGCCAGGTGAATGAACCCATCAACGTCAAATTCACGATCACCGCTAAGCGCACACTAAAAGCTATTGAGGCGGGTTATCCGGTTATTGTCAATGAAGGCGGCGCACGTAGTGGTAAATCATACGGCGTAATACAGATTTTAATTTATCTCGCAACACGCCGAAAGATCCGCATAAGTATCGTTTCCCATTCACTCCCGCATATTAAGCGCGGGGCATATAGGGACTTCCGCGATATCATGGAGCGTTGGGGGTTATGGAATGATAATAATTTTTCCTACACTGAATTTATTTACTCGTTTCCTAACGGCAGTTACATTGAACTATTTGGATTGGAAGATGAAGGTAAGGCGCGCGGACCGGGCAGGGACATACTTTTTGTCAACGAAGCAAACCTTATCAAGAAAGTTTTATTTGATCAGCTTGCCATGCGTACAACCGGGCAAATACTGATCGATCTAAACCCTGCAGATTTTGATTGCTGGTGTTATGCTGTTGCAGATAATCCAAATAACAAAACAATCCACTCAACTTACAACGACAACCGCGAGAACTTGACCGATACACAGGTGAGTTACATTGAAGCGTATAAGGATGCAGGCGATCCGTATATGTGGGAAGTATATGGGCTTGGTATGCGCGGTAAGTCAACTGCCAGCGTATACACTAACTGGAAAATATGCAAGGAACTTCCTGGGCGCGGCGAAACATGGTTTGGGCAGGATTTTGGTTACAAGGTTGCCAGCGCACTGGTGCAGGTAGAGATATTCGAAAACGCTATCTATGCCGATGAGTTGATGTATACAACCGGGCTTACGACAAATGACCTGGTAGAAACATATAAGAACATCGGGCTAAGTAAGTACGGTGAAATATTTTGCGATGCAGCAGAACCAAAGACGATTGAAGAATTATACCGCGCTGGTTACAACGCAAAGCCTGCCGATAAAGATGTTTGGGCAGGAATACAGAAAGTAAAATCAATGCCGCTCTATATCACAGAAAATAGTACGAACCTTTTGCATGAGCTGAAAAACTACAAATGGAAAACAGATAAAGATGGGAATATACTGCCAGCAGAAGAACCAGTAAAGATGCACGATCACGCGCTTGATGCGCTGCGTTATGCTGTGTTTACTAAACTTTCGGGGCCTCAATACACCTGGACTGCGATGTAATACAAAACTTTCCCTATATTTGGCTACCCGTTTTTAATCCGTACCCATACATGGCAAGCTTCTTTCAATGGTTAGGCTTTGGACGTGTCCCGAAAGACGGCACGCAGACCTCTATCTGGTCTACTGGCACCAAAGCTGTTTACCCCGAGATTAATAACGGCAACGTCGTTAATCAAACCTTCAATAACAACGCGGCAGTTTATGCTATCGTAAAAAGGGATTCAAAGAAATTTGGATCTATTCCGCGTTATGTGGAGAAGGCAGGGCAGGAGGGTAAAGCCGAAGATGATCGATTGACCGGCGCGCTGACCGACCTGCTTAACCGTCCAAATAAGTTTGAGGGGCAGGATGCTTTCTTTACCAAAGTGCGTGCATTCTACAAAGTTTGTGGTGAGGCGTATATCTGGTTGAACCGGGGTGATACTGATGCGTTGGTTGATGATGAACTTGTACCACTCGATGATCTTGCCCATAGCAAAAAGCCGATCCTCGAAATGTATGTGTTGCCATCGCAGGACGTGGTGGTGATTCCGGAGAATGATAACCCGTACGGCATAGCTGGATACTCGCTGCAATCGCGGCCGGATATTAAATTCAGGCAGGTTGATGTTATCCAGTGGAAGGATATTAACCTTAATTGGGATAGTTACACCCGCGTTCAACTGCGTGGTATGTCTGCACTGCAGCCAGGGCGAAGGGTTCTTACTGCCAACGATAGCGCAACCGATATGACCGTAGCGATGAACCAGAACGGCGGGGCGAAGGTGTTGATAGCGAATGAAACGATGGCGCCAACGGATCCGAAGCAAGCCAGCCAGTTAAAGGACGTGGTGGACAATAAAATCAACAATATCTACGCCAAAGGAACGGTTGCGGCCGTACAGGGTAAATGGTCGGCGCACCAGCTTGGCCTTACGTCGGTGGATATGGATATACTCAACGGCAAGGAATACACGATGAAAGAACTTTGTTTCCTGCTCGGCACACCATACGCTTTTTTCGATTCACATACACCATACGCAGAGAAGCAGCTTACCTCACGCGATTGGGTGAATAACGAGATAATGCCGGACTGTAAACAACTGGACGGGGAATTAAACCGGTTCCTACCTAAAGCGTTCGGGATGGAGAATACGGCGGTTATCTGCAGCGACTTTGATGCGTTGCCGGAAATGCAGGAGGATAAGAAAACACAGATTGAATGGCTTACGAAAGCGCCGATATCAACAGATGAATTCAGGGAAGCTATTGGCTATGATCCGTCGGGGGAGGAAGGCGCCGATAAAATCCTTATTCCCTCTGGCATGGCAACCCTCGATTCAATAACACAGACTGACGGTGGCGAAGAAATATTAACATCATTATACAATGCTAACGGAGCAGCAAATAGAAGCCAAAGTAATGGCAAAGTACCCGCGAATTCCTGAGGAGCGTAATTGTAAGCAGCGAAGATTAGAACGCGAGGCTTTACGTGGTTTTTACAGGGAGCGGTTACGGACGAACCAGGAACATCCGACGTTGAATTAAAAGCCCCAACCGGGAACGATCAGGGCTGAATGAATCAAAACCACTCTCTGAGGATTGTAAGTTATGACAAATTCCCAATACTCCGCAAAACATATACGCCGGATGAAACTATTCGAGCGGCAGCACTTGAAAGCAGTGTTTAATGCATTGCATAAACAAATCCAGCCTGTAGTTCGAATGCTACGCAGCAAGGGTATTGAAGCTGCGCAGAATTCGCTTGATACGGTTGAGATCAATGCACAACTCGCACCTGTGCTACGTGATATTTATAAAAATGTTGGGCTGTACTTTGCCAATAAAACTATTTGGGATTTGGAGCAGAGTGCGAAGGGTAACGAGGTTAAAGCTTCCTTCGGTTTCAACGAAGAGTTCCTGCGTGAAATATTACTGTTCTTTAACAAATACCTGTTATCACAGGCAATATTGCCAATCAGTGAAACAACCAAACAGCAAATCCTGCAAGTAATCAGCGAAGGGGTTGAGAAAGGTTGGGGCGCGGATAAAATAGCCTACGCACTCGAATCGCCGGAGTTGTTACTATGGCGCGCACGGCTTATCGTCCGTACTGAATCGAACAAGGCAATGAACTACGGGCAGCGATTAGGACAGGAAAAAAGCAATTGGGAATCGACTAAGACATGGGTTGCGGCAAACGATCACCGTACGCGACATTCGCACAGGAATGTGGATGATATTACCCTTGACTTCAAAGAGAAATTTCTTGTACCGGTGTATAAAGGCAAATTGCAGATCGGTGTTGATTTAATGAGCGGTCCGGGCGATCCGCAGGCGAGTGCGGGCAATGTGTGCAACTGCCGGTGTGTGCTAACCTTTGCTGCCAAGCGCGATGCAAACGGTCGGCTGGTAAGAAAAAATAGTGCCGTATTGGTTTAAGTATTATTTTTATAGAAGTTTTTAATCCGTACCACATGGAACAAATTGAGTTCAAGGCCGCAGAGCCTTTTGAATTACTCGAAATGAGTAAGGATAGCCGCACAGCGGTTATTGCACACTGTGCGTACGATAACATAGACCGGGCGGGCGATATAGCCAGGCGCGGAATGTTTAATAAGTCATGGAAAGAAAATAAAGCAATCGACTTTCTTATCGACCACGATCCCGGACAAAAACCCGGACTTGTTACCGCTACATACGAAGATGAAAAAAAAGCTTACACTAAAGTAAGGTTTGGCTCTCACACATTGGGTACAGATACTATGCTGATGATGGATGAGGGGATTATTACCGGCGCATCATTCGGGTTCTATACCGTCAAAGCAAATAAACTCGATGTAAAGGGTCGAAAGGTTCGTGAATTAAAAGAGGTTATTCACGCCGAAACAACCGTAGCAAAGAAATTAAATCCCATCAACCCCGCTGCTGGTGTGGTGATGGTGACAAAGGCAGAACTCGGCGCACTCGCAGAGTTTAAAGCCCATCTCGATAGGATGGAATCCTTCTGCCGCAATACCTCCGCTTCTGATGATACCATTATAAGCCTCGAAGCTGAATTAAAAGCATCGAGAGAAATCTTATCGCAGTATGATACCGCAAACACTGGTTTGATCGACCAGCAGTCTGCCAGCAGAAATGATAATGATAAGTTTCGCAAAAACCTATTATTAACACAAATTCTGTTACAACATGGAACAAGAAATTAAAATGCTCGAAGAAATCAAGGCTGGCCTTGATGAGCGTTCGAAAGAATACAAATCGGTTGTCGATGCGCAAGGTAAACTTGTAAAACAAGCCGAAGATTTATCCACCGCCGTTACCGAACTGCAAAAGAAAGGTGCCACCATCGAAGAGATGCAGGGTGAGATTAAAGAATTGAAAGCAAAATCTGGCCGCATGAAGGGTGAGAAAGCCCCTCAAACCAGCGTTCACCAGTTGATCATTGATACTATCGGCGAACACAAAGCTGCAATCAGCGAGTTCAAAGGTGGTGTGAACGAAATGAAGATCGAAACGAAAGCTGTTGGCCCGATCCTGACGGCAAACCTTTCTGGTACCGGCAACAACTACTTGTCTTACCTCGATTGGCGGCCTGGTATGGAGCCTACGGGACAATTTCACTTTCGTGACCTCGTTCGTACGATCCAATCCGAAACCGACTTTGTACGTTTCCCCCGTGCTAATACGCCTATTGGCGAAGGTTCTTTTGGCCGTACAGCCGAAGGGCAGACCAAACCACAGGTTGACCGTGATTACACAATGATCGATTTGACCCTGCAAACATTTGCTGGCTATGCAATCGTATCGCGCCAATCGCTGCGCAACATCATTTTCCTTCAATCGTGGCTGCCTACATCTATGATGGATCAATTGGCCGACCAGGAGGATGTTACGTTTGCTAATACGCTGGTGTCAGCTGCCACAGGGTCTTCAAGCCTTGCTGGTTATAACGCTGGTGGTTTTACGGGTACGCCTGAAAAACTGATCGGGTATATTACCAATTTGCTTCGTACGAAATACCGTCCTAACGGTATTGCGGTTGATCCTGCAGTATGGGCTTCATTGCTCGTTTACCAACCAGGCCGTACTACTACGCCTTCCACAACCGTTGCTTATAGCAACCCGTTCGTGGTAACCGTAGATACAACTGGTACCGTTCGTGTACTCGGTATTCCTATTTACCCGGTAAATTGGCTGTCTGGTGGTCGTATCATCGTTGGTGATTGGACTAAAGCGGCTATCGTGCAGAGTGAAGGATTGACCATGCGCCAATCGGATTCACACGCGAGCATCTTTACCGCCAATGAGATTGCGTTCCTGCTCGAAAGAACAGAGGAACTGGCTATCTTTAGGCCGGATGCCTTTATTACGGCAGTATTATAAGTATAGTTTTCATACAGTATATACAGCCCCTTGTTTTTACAGGGGGCTTTTTTTATATTCGCTCCCAAAAAAACCTATGGTAAGCTATATCGCGGTACTTACACAAACGGGTGCGACTGCACCAACGGCAAATATTTTCGGTAACGGCATTGGCACTATTGACTGGTACCGTGAATCGATGGGTGTTTATTACGGACAGTGGACAGAGGATTTTATTGAAGATGAAACGCACATACTTTGTCATGCAACGGCAAGCGGTTCTGTACTACTGGCGAGTGCCTTTGTTTCCAGTGGCTTTATTTACCTCTACTTCAACAACGAAGATGCGGTGAACACGATTAATTTGGAAATTCGGGTGAAATGATTAATTTAGTGGTTCACAAACAAACCCGTTAGGCAGCTTGGGAGCGTAACGAGTTATTCATTTAGCTTAAAGGCCGGTGTAGATTCCCCAAGAATTGAAGCCGGTTTTTTGTTTATGTATAGGTACTTTGTTTCTTATTCATTTCTAGACAGTGGTAATCTTGGATTTGCTAATTGTGAGGTTGAAAGGAACGCACCGATAATATCTATAAAAGACACAATGCAAATCGCCGCTGAACTATTTGAGAAAGTTGGCGAAACTGTTGTTATTTTAAACTTCATACTTTTAAACCCATAAATTTTAACCCATGCCTAAAATCTCCCGCTCCGCGCGTACCGGAAAGTTTGTAACCAAGGCGAAAGCCAAACGCTCGCCCAATACTACGGTGACCGAGAAAACGCTGGATAAGAAAATAGTCCGCAACACTATGAAAGACCTGTGGCGCATTATCGAAGATCTTAAACGTTTACTGTAATGCGCACCAACCACGATAAAGGCTACACTGGCGATGCTCGTAGCGGTTGCGGGGTGTACGTGCTGATAATACTAACTATCATCCTGTTATCATGTTTATGAAACTGTTCTATCTCTTAGTTAAAATCCACTGTGCGATTATGCACGGGAGCGAGTGTGTATGAAAACCCTTTGCATCAACCTCGATAGCCGTCCCGACAGGTGGGAGCAGGTATCTGCCGAGTTCGCCCGCGTTGGGCTTCACGTGGAACGCGTGGCAGCGGTAAGTGGCGATAACCGGCCGTTAGCGTTCAACCAGAGTGTGTATAAGGCGATGGGGATGGCTAAAACGTGGGCTTACGATGAGTACGATGTGCCGGAAAGTTTGCTACTATTCGAGGATGATGTGGTGTTTGACGGTAATCCGAAGTTACCTGCGTACACTCCTACCGACTTCCTCACCCTCCACCTAGGTTGCAACATTATCGGCACCGATCAAACAACCTGGCAGATGCCAACGGCGTACAGCGAAAACCTCGCTCTCCTGCACAACTGTTGGCAATCTCACGCGACTTTATACAGCGCGGAGTGTGTACAGTATATTCTCGATAACTTTAACCCGAATGTGCTGGATGCGGACAACATGATATTTGACGAGTGGCTGCGTACGCACGTGCTAAATCAAGGCCGATCGTATGTAATGAAACCGATGATTGCGTACCAAAGGCCGAGCGTGTCTAATATTTGGGGTGATAAATGGAGTGATTATACTGGCGCACATACAGCCGGAAATAAATACCTTGCTACGCTATGAAAAAGCCAATAGCAAAAAGATTGGATGAAATAGCCGGTAAATTACCATTGGTGTTTAACGAAGAGCAGGATTATGTATGGATGAGTGCAGAGGAATTAAGGCTAACACCTATTGGCGATGTAATGGAACTTGACGATAGTAAGGAGTATAAAATTGGAATACCTAAATATGTTGCTGTTTTTCATGAACAGCAGTTAAAAGATGCCTTTAAAAAAGGTGGTGCAAAAGCAGTAAAAGAATACGTTGATAAAGTAAACAGTAAAGCATGATCCGCCTAATCACCTACCACGACGACCGCATGAGCGAAAGCGGTGCAAAACTAAAAGCCTCCGCATATGTAAACGGAGTGCAGGAAGTTTGTACGCTTGGTCCTATCGACCTTCCCGAAATGTTCAAGCAACTCGCAGCTGATTGCCTGAAAGAAAGCAAGGGTGCTGGTTTGTACGTATGGAAACCGTACGCGGTTTGGTACGCTATGAATAAATGCATGGACGGGGACTATTTGATATATGCGGACGCAGGGCAGGAGTTTGTTTCGGGTGTGCAGTCAGTCATTAACCACATGGATCAGGACGTGATGATGTTTAGTAATGGCTGGAAGCATTTGGATTGGTGCAAGATGGATGTAGCGGATGGGATATTGGGTGCTGATACCGCGCTTGTTCGGGCTTACGACTACAAGCAAACCCAAGCCTCCCTTATCTTCTTCCGCGTATCAAAGGAAAGCAGGGAGTTTGTAAAAGAATGGATGCTATGGTGCTTAATGCCGGGATTCTGCGATAACAGCCCGAGCAAGTTGCCGAATGTTCCTACGTTTCAGGAAACGAGGTGGGATCAGTCAGTTTTGTGCTGCCTGCAAATCAAACACGGCTATCGCCTGCACTGGTTCCCCACATTAACCGCAATGCACCTGCGCGGAGATTTCCCCGGCGATAATTATCCCGGTATTGTTGATCACCACAGGAAACGCGATCACGGTAAAGGTGAGGGGGATTCGGAATGGTAATTGAACTACACTATTCCTAAAACATTTAATTATGACACAGAAGAAAAAACAACCGGAAAACGAGTATGAAGGGCAAGAGCAGGTATCTTCAATCCTTCAAGACCTGGGGAAATTAAGCTACGAAGACAGGCAGAACTTTAACCGCCGGTGGGCTGAAATCCTCAATAAGGAAAACGATAAGCGCAGCCAGTCGCTTGACTTTGATACTGCGCAGTATTATTAATGACAAACTAAAACTAACTTGCTTAATGAGCTTGAAAACACAGGACGACGCGCACAGGCAATCAAACTCAAAAGATAAATGGGTTAGGCAGGTGCGTGTTGAGATATTACCGGATAAGTTGGGTGTTACGCCGGGAATAGCGAAGGGAATTCAAAATGCTTGCCAGCACAAAAGAATGTTCGTAATTTACTCAGAAACGCAGGCTATATCATTTGATCCGGAAACGTTGACAAGTCACACGAAAGGTATGGATATGAAATACGATAACGCAATGGACTTCCTGAATGGCGTAAAACTTTCGCTCGTAGCTTGTAATAAATTATATATTGAACCTAAACAATTAACCAATGCTAACCTTCGCAAAAGAATACAGTAACAACCGCCACAGTCAGTTTGGCGAAGATGGGATCCTAAAAGAACTCCTTCGGCGGATCGATCCGGCCTTGCATGTTTCCGTCGAATTTGGTGGACACGATGGCACGTTCTGCAGTAATACTGCATCGCTGCGATATAAAGGCTGGAAGGTTTGGATGTACGACCTATCATGCGTGCCGCCACACGTTGAGCAAAAGATGATCACGCCGGAGAATGTGAACGAGTTGCCGGAATGTTCGGTGCTTAGTATTGATATTGATGGTAACGATTACAATGTTTGGAAAGCTTATACCGGAAAGCCTGATATTGTTATTATCGAAATCAATAGTAGTGTACTGCCAACGGAAGATAAGCCAGTGAGCGATGCGCAGCATGGTACAGCGTATAAGCCAATGGTTGAACTTGGTCACAGTAAAGGTTATTTTATTATTTGCCATACGGGTAATCTTGTTTGGGTTCGCAGTGATCACCGGCATTTGTTCCCTGAAATACCGGACGATCCTATTGGCGCATGGCAATTGTTTTTTAATACTTCGCACTTATGCTAACCTCCCTCTCCATAAATCGCGGCGGCCTCGGTCGTTTTGGAAACCAGCTTTGGACGATTGCGGGTGTTATCGGCACGGCTATTAAATCCGGGCAACCTTATGCCTTCCCAAAATGGCTGAACCAGGATAACGCATTATTCGGTGGTACAGTCGATGATATGAACGAGTTTTTTGTAACCCAATTACCTGCACTACCCGAAGGATTGTCTTTTCAGGATCTAGGGTATTTTTGGGGATGGCGTGATTTACATTTACCAACTGGCAATTGGAACATTGACGCGCACATGCAATCGCCTAAATTCTTTGAGCATTGTATTGATGTGATCCGAGAGCAATTCAGGATGAAGGACGAATTTACCCCCGTTGATGGAGTAGCACTGCATTTAAGGTTTGGTGATTACATTGACGATCCTAATGCGCATCATCCTGTTTGTAGTAAAGAATATTATTCGGAAGCGGTGAAACATTTCCCCGATTACAAGATAAGTGTGTTTAGTGATGATATGGCAAAGGCAATGGAATGGTTGCCGCAAGATAATTACAGATACTATTTCCCGAGAAGAGATAAAGGGTATATTCACGATTTTAAGTTTATGAAAGCGCATAAACACTTCATCACCGCTAACAGTTCTTTTAGTTCAATGGCTGCGATGCTCGGGGAAGCGCCGGATAAGATTGTGGTACAACCCTCGCGCTGGTTCGGCAATTCAATGCCCGAACCGTATAAGAGCGATACTAAGGATATTTATTTACCTAATGCGATAGTGATATGAAAGCCTCACATTTCTGCAAGGCTTTTATTATCTTTGAAGCAACCAAACTTTAAAGACAATGCAAGATAACGAAATCTGGAAAGACATTCCTAACTATGAGGGAATATTTCAGGCATCTACATTCGGTAGAATCAAAAGGCTGGCTTATATAAGCAGGGATAGAGTAGGAAAACCATTACCGAGACAAGAAAGAATACTCAAACTTACACGACACCCACGAGGTTACATTAAAACAAGGCTATTTATTAGTAATGATAATTTTAAGCCGTTTCAGGTACACAGATTAATTGCTTTTACTTTCTTAGGAAATCCTCCAGAAGGTTACGACCAAGTAAATCACATTAATGGTGTGAAGGATGATAACAGGATTGAAAATCTCGAATGGTGCAATAACTCATTAAATCAAATACATTCTAACGCTAATGGATTAAGGATTCATAAAAAACGCGGTGAACATAGGTGGGCTAAGATAGTTTTAGATACGATGACTGGTATATTTTATGATTCCGTTAAGAGTGCGTGGGAAGCAAGCGGAGTAAAATATAAGTACGATAGATTTGCACATGAAGTAAAGGATAATAAATTAAAATACATATTAGCATGAACATATTATGGTCAATTCACCTCTACCCTCCTCAACATAACTGCCAGTAGTGGGTAGTAAAATTAATTACTACCCACTACTGGTTTAACAAAGAGGATCCGAATGGATGGCGCACCGCATTAATAAGTTTCTTATTTCAAAGGGGCATCATGTTCGCGTTATATTGCATCACTACAAAGGCGACCCATACGTGTTTGAAGGAGTTGAAGTTTTCCCTGCAACCGTTCACGTTGACGCGTACAGGTGGAGCAATTTGATTTGCACACATCTCGATATGACGCAGTACACTATCATCATGGCTCTACAGGCAAAGCGTCCTATTGTGCATTTTGTCCACAACGATATTCCCTATAGTTCAATAAAGAACGCTTTCGGTAAAGTATACGCGGTTTATAATTCGCAGTGGATA
>Ga0070673_100001937_pt1 | contig 12460 bp, 10 predicted proteins | sample KBSM23metaG_FD_65342 | JGI IMG/M metagenome (GOLD analysis project Ga0070673, IMG submission 65342) | Miscanthus rhizosphere microbial communities from Kellogg Biological Station, Michigan, USA - KBS M2-3 metaG | ecosystem: Host-associated > Plants > Roots > Rhizosphere > Soil ... | reverse complement strand
ATAGAACAGAAATCCCAGTCCTGAAATGGTGGCCCGGACGAGCTGTTGAGGTGTATCAATCAGTCGTCCTTCGGGGAGGACAACTGCCCATTTCGGCCAAATGATTACCGATTCTAAGTCGTTGATGTATAAATAGATAGACCATTTGGCACGGTCTGGCACCGCACGTGCACCCTACCCAGCCATGATTCACCGTTTCCCATCCATTCTGACTTCTTCCTGGACGCACGCCGCCGCGGTCGCGGTTGCCGCTCTCGTCATTTCGACGAGCTCGGCCGAGGCCCAGCGCCCGGTTCCGGTAAAGCCGAAGCCGCAGACGCAGCAGACCCAGACGCAGCGTCGCGATCAGATCGTGCCGCCTGGATTCTTTCCACCAGCGGGCATGTGCCGGATCTGGCTCAACGACGTGCCGCCCGGCCAGCAGCCGGCGCCTACCGATTGTGCGTCGGCGGTTAGAAACCGCCCGTCAAACGGCAAGGTTCTTTTTGGCGACGAACCAAAGGGGAAGAAGAAGTCGGACAACGGCAAGTCGAGTCAGACCGACGAGCTCGTTGATTTAATCACACGGAGGATTTCGCGATGAAGAAGCTTGCAATCGCGCTTGCAGTCTCAGGAATTGCCTCAGCCGCATCGCTTGGCGCGCAGACCACTTTACCATCCCGCACGGGTGTGCTGGTGCCGACGACTACTGCCACTGATTGCAGCTACGCTCGCACCACTAACACCGTGGGCGACATCGTCTTTGGTCGCACCAGCCTCTCGACCAATTGCCGGGACGTGTACAGCCGCAACGACGGAGCATGGTACCAGGTCGGCCGCGGTGCCAACAACAACTCGATCTACGAGAGACGGATACGGAGATCCAACGGAACTCTGGTGATCCAGCGCGCTCGTCGTAATCCCAACGGCACCTTCACGATTCTCAGCAGCCGTGTCGCCACCGCCAACGATAAGGAATGGCGAAAGGCGGAGAAGGCTCAGCAAAAGGCCTATGAGAAGGAACAGAAGGCCTATCAGAAAGAACAGAAGGCTGAAGTAAAGGCTGAGCAGAAAGCCGAGAAGAATTACAACAAGAAACACGGATAACCGGAGGATATCAGCATGAAAGCAGTCATATTCGCTCTTGCCGTCGCCGGTGCCGCTGTCGCGGCACCCGTTAGTGCCCAGGTACCAAGCCGCGGGATACCGACGACCAGCAGCAGCCGCAATACGTCAGTCGATGGCTCGTGGCGAGTCGTCGCCCAGGATAGAAACGGAACCATCTATGAGCGCCGCACTCGCGACGCATACGGCAACATCGTGATCCAGCGTGCTCGTCGCGACGCGAACGGAAACTTCACGATTCTGAACAGCCGCACCGTGCAAACCAACGGCAATCGTAATGATTGCCAGACGGGAACCAATACGGTCGGCGACATCGTCTTCGGTCGTACCGGCACAAACAATTGCCAGTACAATGGCCAGTCGAATGGACGTCGCTCGGCTGACGGGGTTTGGCGCCAGGTTGGTCAGGGCCGCAACAACAACTCGATCTACGAGCGTCGCACCATCGATGCGAACGGGAACGTGGTCATCCAGCGGGCGCGTCGAAATCCCAACGGTAGCTTCACCATCCTCAGCACCCGCGTCGCGGGCAATAACAGCCGCGCCGGCCGGAGGGGAAACGTCAACAACGGAAGCTGGAACCGTAACGGGGATGACGACGACGATGACAACAACAGTCAGTGGGACAATCGTCGCGGTAACGATGATGATCGCTACGACAATTCGGAACGGAACGACCATGGCAAGGGTAAAGGAAAGAAAGGCAGAGACTAAGGGTCTCTTGAAGTCATAGCGACGGCCCCGGCGGACATAGTCCACGGGGCCGTTTCGCATCGGGTGCGATGTATGCACCTTTCCAGCGGATGCAGCGCACTGTAACCGACCGATATCTCCCTCCGGATCGCGCGGCGTTCGTTGCCGCCGAACCGCCGACGGGCAGGCTCATCGTCATCGCGCCGACCCGCGCCGCCTGTGAGACAATCGAGCTCGCGCTCGGCCTGCGCATACCGACCATCCTCGAGAAACAGCACGGGCGCGAGATCCGGGAGCTGGCAGCCGAAGGCAAGGGATTCGGGATCGTAGCGGGGACGGGGACCGGCAAAACTCTGTCGATACGCCCGATGGCCGAGACAATTCTGGCCACCGATGCTCTGAAGGTCGGTGTGGTGAACCGTGAGCGCGAAGCCACGCCTGACACGCCAAACTGGAACGTGATTGTGGTGACCACTGGCATTGCCAGGCGCTGGTTTCAGGATGGAGACATCCTTCCCAGTGATACGCTCGTGGTCGACGAGATCCACCAGACTTCCGCCGAGCTCGAGCTCTGTCTTGCACTCGGCAAGCGTGTCGGATGTCGCTTCATCTGGCTCTCTGCCACCGTCGATCCGACGTTTTACGCTCGCTATCTCAATGCGGCGGCGGTGCTCGAGACGTCGGCATTCGACCCGACCAAGGCCGCCGACGTGAAGATCGTGCGCAAGCAGCCCCTCGCGTTTCTCGACGATCGATTTCTGCAGCAGGTCGTGAAAGAGAAGCGGGGCGTCGGAATGTTCCTGCCCACCCGAGCCGGTGTCGAGGAAGCCGCGGAGCTGGTCAGGGATCGGTTTCCGCGCATCAACAGTGCGTTCTATCACGGTGGCGAGCCGATCAGAATCATTCGCCCGTTCCTGGAGGGTGAAGAGAAAAAGCCGTACTTCCTGTCGATGACGGCGGCCGGTCAAAGCGCGCTCAACGTGCAGGGCCTGGATACGGTGGTGATCGATGACACTCGCTTCAGCAACATCATCGAGCGCGGCAAGAACGTGCTGACCCGGCTTCATCTTGGCGCCAACGAGATTCTGCAAATGGCTGGACGAGTGCACGGCCGCGTCGCCGGAGGGCGGGTCTTCATCCTCTCGGACCGCGACATCCATTTCTCGGCGCTCCGGCCCACCGCGCCCGAATTCCAGCTGGCGGGCGACTCGGAGCGCGTCGCCATGACGTGTGCTGACCTCGGGGTTGCTGCCGACCACCTCGACCTGCCGGTGCCTCTTGATAGAGTCGCTTATCGGAAAGCGGTGACGCTACTGGAACGGCGGGGCATCATCGAGAATGGCCGTCTCTCACGGTACGGGAAAGCTGTCGAAGCAATGCCCGTCGATCGGCCGTGGGCGGAGCTGCTGGTCAACGCGGACGACGAGCTCGTACCGTACCTCGCTGTAATGAGCTCCATCGAGTCGCTTCATCGAATGACACGCGAAGATCGCGATCTGTCGGGTGTGGTCGTGCCGGGAAGCGATCATCTCACTTCCTACAATCTCTACGCGGAGGCTTTCTCGAGATGTGGCTATATCGGCGAAGTCTATGGCCTGCCGCGTCATCTCTTTGACGAAAGCATAGAGAAATGGGCCGAGCAGCGCGGAGTGCTCGTCAAGGCGATCGAAGACGCGGCGCTGGCGACCGCCAGTATCTACCGGAGTCTCGGGATGGAGCTGCCCACCCGAATGGTGAACGCGCGCGATCATATCTTCCGCAAGTTCACCCAGCTTCTCGCGCAGTACATGCCCTTCGACCTCGTCATCGACGAACAAACCGCCGATGGCGGTGAAGCTCGCGTCTCGAAGACCAGTGTCTGCGGCAGCTGGGGTGCTATTGCCGGCAGCCTTCGCTATTTCGCGGATCGATCGGGGATTCCGCGCGCCGCCATAGAAGGAACCCAGATCCCAATGGAGCTCATACGCAGCTACGCCACGCGAGGAAAGGCGGAGCTGATCTACGACCCGCGACGCAAGCACGGGCCGCTGGTGCTGAAACAGAGTCTCGACTATTTCGGCTTCGAGCTGGACAGCGAGATCGAGACGATCGAAGACTTTCCCAGCGAGCACGCAGCCGAGGCGAGGCAGCTGCTCGCGGCAGCCGTTGCCCGTGGCGAAGCGAGACACCTCGCTGTAAAAAAGAACCGGGAGGCGATCGAGGAAATCCGTGAAGCGTACAAGCGGTCCGGCGGTGAGACCCGCCGACTCGGGCTCGGCGATCTCACTGCGCTGTACGCGGAACAGCTGGGCGATGTCACCTCGATGGATCAGTTCCGCTCAGCGCGGCTCACTGTGGACCGGGACAAATTCGCTCCGCGCGAAACGAGGGAACGACTTTCGGCCCTCCCAAACACCGTACAGATACGCGACCGCGATGTAGATATCGACTACGATGTGGAAGAGCGCGATGGTCAGCGTCGCGGGATTGCCAGACTTCGGCTCCCCGAGAAGATTGCCCGCACTCTGACCGAAGCCGAGATTCCGCGACTCGACAGGCCGCTCCGTTTCGTCGTGCTGCGGGGCCAGCGCGGGGCCGTCCGCGCCGACACGCTCGAGGAGCTGCAGGACCTCCTCGACCAGCCCTGGTCACCGGATGAAGTCTCCGAGTCGGAGGACGATAGAGCGATGCTCTCGCACGCCGAGCGGGAAGTGAAACGAATAGCCGGCGAATTTCGAAGCCATCGCAGACACGGGGATCATCACCGATCGCGACACGAGCCCGGGCGCGGACGCGACAGACATCGCGGCGGCGGTCAGTTCCGCAAACGTCGTCGCGGCCGCTGACGACCGACCGGACTGGCGCTGCTACTGCTCGCTCGTATAATCCGGACATGCCGACACAACATTTCGCTACTCATTTCAGCGAGCATCAGAAGGTTATCGCTGAATGTCTTGCGTCTCTTCAGCCGTCAGTGGACGCCGCCGGAGATGCAATCATCTCCTGCCTCGGCCGTGGCGGAAAGCTTCTCGCTTTTGGAAATGGCGGCAGCGCCACCCAGGCAAGTCATCTCGTCGAGGAGCTGATCGGTCGCTTCAAGGATACGAGACGACCGCTCCCAGCCATCTCTCTTGTCGGCGACTCGGGAGTAGTAACCTGCATTGCCAACGACTTCGGGTACGACGCGTTGTTCGAGCGTCAGATCGAAGGCCTTGCAACGATGGGGGACGTGGTCGTCGGCATAACCACCAGCGGCAAGTCAGCCAACGTGCTGCGCGGGCTGAAGGCGGCGAAAGAAAAGCGCGCTCTCACCATCGCCTTGTGTGGGAGAAACGGACTGCAAAACGGCTCGGCCGACCACGTCATCTCCGTTCCGAGCGACAACGGCGCTTATATCCAGGAAGTGCATCTGATGGTTCTGCACGTCTGGTGCATAGCGGTGGACGCGACGATCAAGGCGGGCGGACTCTAACCGCCTCGGCGGCCGACTATCCGACCAGGCTTAGGCGCGGCCTTTCGTCGGCAGCCGCCAGCGCATCCTCGGCGTAGTCCAGCCACCCGGTCGATGCCTCGGAAACAAGCTCGACTTCGGTGCCGAGTGGGAGCGTAAGGTTCGGCGCCTCATGACCGGCCGGAAAATCCATGAGGATCGGCCCGTCAAAGTCCGGTAGCAGGTCGAGCAGAAAATCCTCGAACTCGTCTTCCTCACAGCGATCGATGGAGAGGTGGCCGAAAATGATGCCTCTGACATCTCGCAGGAGTCCCGCCGAGCGGAGATGAACGAGCCGCTCATCGACGAAAGACATTGGGTCGCGGGTTTCTTCGAGAAACAGAATTGAGCCGCGAGTGTCGATCTCGTATGGCGTGCCGATCGTCTGCTGAACCAGGGAAAGATTTCCGCCGGTGAGACGTCCGGTTGCTCGTCCGGGACGGACCGCTCTCACGCCGTGCCCGGTGAGTCGGCCTGCCGGGCGCGGCTCGCTGATTGCCGCGAGCAGGGAAGCGACTGTGGGGTCGCTGCCGCCCGAAAAAAGCTCGTCCAGAGTCGGTCCGTGAAAGACTCTGAGCTGGGCACGCCGCATCAGCCAGAGATGCAACGCGGTGATGTCGGAATAGCCGACAAAAGTCTTTGGATTTCTGCGGAAGACGTCCGGGTCGAGATAGGGAATCACCCTCACCGCGCCGTATCCGCCAGTCGCGGCTATCACCGCTTTGATCGTCGGATCGCTCCACATCTTCATCAGATTCTCGGCGCGTTGTTCATCCTCCCGGTGATGAAAACGGCGCTCCTTCTCGACTTCGGGCTCGAGGACGACGTTGTAGCCGGCTGCCTCCATCGCCTTTGCTCCGCGCAGGAGCCAGGCACCGTACGGCGCATAGGAGGGCGCAACCACTCCTATGGTATCGCCCTTTTTGAGCGGGGCGGGTTTCGCCAGGGGCGATTGTCGGCTGGCGGATGAAGAAAACTGAAGCGATGGCGCGCCTTCACTGGGCGCAATTGCGTGCTCTGCGGAGTACGCTCCGAGAGATTCAGTCATCGTGGGTTCTCGAAGCGCAATATCGGTTGGTCACTGCTAGATTCAGGAAATGTCGGATAAGTCAGTGAAGACGCCGGACCCGGGCGGGACCGCCGTCCCCATGCATCGGAATATGCAGGCCAGCCCCCCAAAGGGAACCGGGGACGCGACCTACTTTCGGAAAGGTTTCGGGTTGAAATCCGAGATACAGTCCGAACTGGATTCCGACTATACCGGGCATCTGGTCGACCTGTTGAAGGCCAGAGACTACACCCTGACGGCGGGTGATGTGACGATCCGCTTGGCCAAGGAATTTGGCTTTTGTTATGGGGTCGAGAGGGCGGTTGAGTACGCGTATCAGGCGAGAAAGAAGTTTCCTGATCGTACCATCTACCTCGCTGGTGAGATCATCCATAACCCGCACGTGAACTCGAATCTTCAGGCGATGGGAATTCAGTTCCTCATGCCGGGACACCCCCATCCCCGCATCGACTACAGCGGAGTCAAACCCGAAGACGTCGTAATCCTCCCCGCCTTCGGCGTGACCATCACGGACTTCGAAGTCCTGCGCGAGATCGGTTGCGTGATGGTGGATACCACGTGCGGGTCGGTGCTCAACGTCTGGAAACGCGTCGAGAGCTATGCCCGCGACGGGTTCACCTCCCTGATTCACGGCAAGTACTACCATGAAGAGACCCGCGCGACGGCGTCACAGGCAGAGAAATACGATGGGGGTCACTACTTCATCGTGCGGAATATCGAAGAGGCTGGGCTGGTCTGTGATTTCATCGAGGGCAGGATGAGCGCCGATGCGCTGATGGAGCGTTTCGCGCACGCGGCTTCTCCGAACTTCGATCCGGCGCGCGATCTCCAGCGTATCGGAGTAGCGAATCAGACCACCATGCTGGCGCGGGAGTCGCTGGCGATCGGGGAGCTGGTTGGCCGCTCGATGGCCAAGGCGCGGGGAGAGGAATACGCGCGCGCGAATTTCCGCACATTCGACACTATCTGCAGCGCCACCCAGGAGCGGCAGGACGCCGTGGTCGAGCTGTTGCGCGAACCCCTCGACGTGATGGTCGTAATCGGCGGTTACAACTCCAGCAACACCATGTCGCTGGCGGCTCTCTGTTCAGAAAGTGTCAGGACCTACCATGTCGAGGATGCCTACGACATCGACCCCGCTGCCGGCACCATCCGGCACCGTCCCCTCGGGGAAAAGGCGGAAACCGTCTCTTCCGGCTGGATAAAACCCACGGGCCCAGTCCGGATTGGGGTGACCGCTGGCGCCAGTACCCCCAATAACAAGATTGGCGAGGCGATTGGCCGAATTTTCGCTAATAGGGGTATAGACCCGAAGACCATTGGTTAGAAATCGTAGCCCGGTTGTGACGAAATCGAGGTCAGGCATCGTCAAACTATTGGACGGTTTCAGGTACCTCCTGTACCTTGTGCTAGGGACTCGAAACCAATGTTTTGGGGTATCGTAGGTATGGAAAGACACACTGAACCCGTGGAGGTCGAATGGACGTGTATGGTTCGGATACCGCCCCTGACGAGGAGGGGTTGGTTGGTGCGAGCGGTACAGGGACAACGCCAGACGTGGGGAGCTGGTTCCAGCGCGGCTCGACCAAGGAGTCAGCGCTGAGCGATCGGGGAATAGCAGTCCCGGTCAACGCCATGCTCGATCGCGTGCGTGAGGCGGATGCCCTCACCTTCGATAACGAGGACGCCGAGTAAGACAACCTACTTCGTCAGAAGAAAAAGGCCGCTAAAAAGCGGCCTTTTTTATTTGCAGGTTTCGGCGCGGCCCGCTTCTAACGATTTTCCCACCATGAACCGCGCAGACGGCTAGTGGACTCCCACTCATTCCTTCAGAACCTGGCCGTCGTCCTCTGCGTGGCGGCGGTGGCGACGGTCGTTTTCCAGAGACTGCGCCAGCCGGTGGTGTTCGGGTATCTGCTCGCCGGGATGATCGTCGGCCCGCACATATCGATTCCGCTGGTGGCCGATCCACAGACCGTCCGCGTTCTCTCCGAGCTCGGTGTGATTCTGCTCATGTTCTCCCTCGGCCTCGAGTTCAGCATCAGAAAACTCGTTCAGGTGAGCCGGAGTGCGGGGTTGGTGGCGCTGTTCGAGTGCAGCGTGATGATATCCGTTGGCTATCTGGTCGGGCAAATGCTCGGCTTCACCCGCATCGAAAGCATCTTCACCGGCGCGATCACGGGGATCTCCAGCACGACGATCATCGTGAAGGCGTTCGAGGAGCAGAAGGTCAAGGGACGGGTGACGGCGCTCGTGTTCGGGATTCTCATCATCGAGGACCTGATCGCCATCTTCCTGCTGACGGTACTCACCACGGTTGCGCGCTCGGGCTCGATCTCACCGTCAGACCTCGGGCTCACCGCCGTGAGATTGGCGATGTTCCTGGTACCGCTGATCGGATTCGGTTTGCTCACGGTCCCGCGAGCGATTCGGGCAGTGGTGCGTTTGGGGAGACCCGAGACCACGCTCGTCGCCAGCATCGGGATCTGCTTTGCAGCGGCGCTGCTGGCGCTGTCGTTCGGATACTCTGTCGCGCTCGGAGCTTTCATCGCCGGATCGCTGATCGCGGAATCGGGTCATGAGCTCGAGATCGAGCGCATGGTGCGGCCGGTACGCGACGTGTTCGCGGCGATTTTCTTCGTATCGGTTGGGATGATGATTGACCCGGCAGCGCTGATGGAGCATTGGCGGGCGGTGCTGGCACTGACTTTGGCTGTGATTGTCGGAAAGGTCCTTGCCGTCACTGTCGGCGCTTTTCTGGCCGGACACGGACGTCGCACCGCGATGAAGGCCGGAATGAGTCTGGCTCAGATCGGTGAATTCTCGTTCATCATCGCCAGCGTCGGAGTTGCCGCGGGAGTGATCGGTGGGTGGATGTATCCGGTGGCAATTGCCGTGTCGGCCATCACTACTCTGACGACTCCGCTGCTTATCAGACTTTCCAACAAGGCCGCCGCATCGATCGATCACTGGTTGCCGGAGCCGATTCAAACCGTCGCCGCACTTTACGGGTCGTGGATCGAGCGAGTTCGCAGCGCGCCGCGTGCGCCGACAGAACGCTCGGCCGTAAAGAGGATCGTACGATTCATCGTCGTCGACGCGGCGCTCATCATCGCGCTGATCATCGGAGTGGATCTGGAGATCGACCGTCTCAGCCAGATACTGGGCGGCATGGTGGGGATGGCTCCCGATCGCGTCCGGTTCATGATCGTTCTGACCAGCGGCTTCATCGCGGTACCACTCATCTACGGACTCGTTACCAGCGCCAAAGCGCTCGGCAATCGATTGGCGCGACGCGCTTTCGCTGACGCTCAAAAGGGAAAGGTGGATCCGGCCGATGCGCCACGTCGCGCGCTGGTGATTCTGGTGCAGATCGCCGTCGTCCTTGCCGTAGGAATTCCGGTTGTAGCAATCACCCAGCCCTTTCTGCCTCCGCACCAGGGTGCGTTCGTCCTGACGCTGGTCACTCTGGTGTTGCTCATCGCACTATGGCGAAACGCGGCGAATCTGCAGGGACACGCCCGCGCGGGCGCTCAGATCATCGCGTCGGTTCTTTCCCAACAGATGGCGTCCACTGACGGCACACCCGGAAACAGAACGCTCGAGGATGTGAACACGATTCTGCCCGGACTGGGTGAGCCGGTGGCGATCAGAGTTGTTCCCCAAAGCATCGCCATCGGCAAGAGCCTGGCGCAGCTCAATCTTCGCGGCGCCACAGGAGCAACGGTGCTGGCAATCAAGCGGGGCGACCAACAGATCCCGACTCCGCTTGGCCGAGAGGTGATCCACTCCGGTGATGTTCTGGCGGTCGCGGGCGCGCAGGACGCCGTATCAGTCGCGCGGGCGCTCTTCGCTCCCGATCAGGCCCGGATTCGAGATGACATGGAAGGAGCCGAAATCCGAGCTGAGCTCGAGGCCCTCAATGACGCGCTTCTTACTGAACCGACGCGTCGATCGGGGCTATTTCCCCGATTGTAGGCAGTACGCTCACCGCGGTGAACAAAGAGAGGCCGCCTCAGCCCACGAGGCGGCCTGTCTTTCGGGTGGGCCTACTCTCCCGCCGCGCGCCGTCGCTTGGTTCGACGCGGCGTCGCGGACTTCTTGCGACTGATTGGCACTACTCCAACTTCGGCAGCCCGCTCGACTTCGGCTGGTGCAGCGGGCGCGGTGTGTGGCTGCTTGTAGGTGAAACGCTTTCCTTCGTAGTTGCGGAAAACGACTTCATCCTCCGAAATGGACTCGACGTATTCGGGGAGGAGCGGCACCTTGCCTCCGCCACCGGGGGAGTCGATCACAAACTGCGGAACCGCTAGGCCGGATGTCCAGCCACGCAGAGCCTGAATGATCTCGAGGCCCTTCTGCACCGTGGTGCGGAAGTGCTCACCGCCAGCCACCTGATCGGCCATGAATATATAGTAGGGCCGGACCCGGGCTTTCAGCAGCTCGTGCATCAGCTTCATCATCACCTTCGGATCGTCATTTACGCCCTTGAGCAGCACCGTCTGGCAGCCGAGCGAGATGCCGGCCTTGGAAAGCCGGTCGAGCGCGGCGACCGAGGCGGGCGTCAGCTCGCTCGGGTGATTGAAGTGGGTGTTCATGAAGATCGGGTGATACTTCTGGACCATCTCGCAGAACTCGGGCGTGATGCGCTCCGGCAGATGCGAGGTAATCCGGCTCCCGATGCGGATGATCTCGATGTGGGGAATCGCGCGGAGCTGCTGGAAGAGGTATTCCAGGCGCCGGTCGCTCAGCATCATCGGATCGCCGCCGCTCATGATGACGTCGCGGATCTCGGTGTGCTCGCGCAGGTACTGGAACGCCGAATCGTACTGGTTGAGCGGAATCTTCTCCGGATCTCCGACTTTCCGGCGGCGGGTGCAGAACCGGCAATACGAGGCGCAGACCGGGCTCACCAGAAAGAGAGCACGGTCCGGGTAGCGATGGGTGATGTTCGGCACCGGCGAGTCGCCGTCTTCGTCGAGCGAATCGATCACGCCGTCGACGACGTGGAGCTCCTCGACGGTCGGGACGTACTGGTTCCACATCGGATCTCCAACTTCCTTGATCTGCTCCAGGGCTGCCGGAGTGATCCGCATCTGGAAGTTGTCGAATGCCGGCTTCAGCGCCTCGACGTCGATGGCGTCGTGGCCGAATTTTTCCGCCAGCTTTTCGAGCGTCGGAATGCTCTGATCCTTCAGGATTTGTTGCCAATCGCTCATGCGTGCACCACTCCGGCCCCGCGAAGGGCGTTGTTGATGATCGGTACTTCTACATCACCCCAGGCCGGACAGCCTGAGAGTCTTGACCCAGCGGTCAGCGTAGTTCTCGCCACGCTTGGTGAGCGCATGATCGCAGATCTTTCGAATCAGATCTGAATATCCCACCGTGGCGACTCCAGCCATCCGGGCGAGCCCCGCCGTCGGCGAGATATCCGGGTTCGCATTCACTTCCAGCAGCCATGGGCGGCCGGACTGGTCGATGCGGAAATCGCAGCGACCGTAACCTTCGCCGCCAACCACGCTCCACGCCGTGCGAGCGATGATGGCGATCTCGTTGGCGAGATCCTCGGACAGATCGGCGGGGCAGTTGGGCTTCGCGCCAAGATCCTCGTCGCTGCCCGTCTCCCACTTGGAGCGATACGAGACGATGTGCCACATTCCCTGCGGCATCTGGCCGAAGTCGATCTCGGCGATCGGCAGAATCTCCTCGCCAAGGATGCCGACGTTGACCTCGCGGCCGTCGATGAAGCGCTGAACGAGCACCTCGTCCCAGCCTTCGAACATCGCCTTAACTCTGGCGTTCAGCGCCCGCATGCTCCTCACCACCGAGCGCTGCTCGATTCCGACCGACGCGTCCTCGGCGACCGGCTTGCAGATGGCGGGGAAGCCGACGCTCGACACCTCGTCGCCACGACGGATGTGCGTCCAGCGCGGGACGGGAAGTCCCGCTCGATCGAGCACTCCGTTTACGACATTCTTGCGAAGGGTGAGAGCGGTCGTCCAGCTCGAGCTTCCGGTGAAGGGGATGCCGATCAGCTCGAGGACCGAGATAACCATCGCCTCGTAGACCGCTTCGCCATCGATCCCTTCGCAGAGATTGAAGACCAGATCGAATTTGCCTTTGCG
>Ga0070673_100001927_pt1 | contig 12474 bp, 7 predicted proteins | sample KBSM23metaG_FD_65342 | JGI IMG/M metagenome (GOLD analysis project Ga0070673, IMG submission 65342) | Miscanthus rhizosphere microbial communities from Kellogg Biological Station, Michigan, USA - KBS M2-3 metaG | ecosystem: Host-associated > Plants > Roots > Rhizosphere > Soil ... | reverse complement strand
CAAGGAAGGATCGATCGCGGCCCGCTTCAACACCGACCTCGTCCGCATCACGCCGACGCACGTCGTGGTCACGTGCAACGGCAAGACCGACGAGCTGCCGGCCGACCAGGTCTTCCTGCTCACCGGCTACATCTCCGACAACCGCCTGCTGCGCGCCGCCGGCGTGGAGATCGAAACCGAGACGTGCGGCCCGCGGCACGACGCGGCCACGTACGAGACCAACGTCAAGGGGCTCTACGTGATCGGCGCGATGGTGGCGGGGAAGGCGAGCGGCCGGATCTTCATCGAGAACGGCCGCTTCCACGGGCAGGTGGCGATCGACGAGATCGCCCGGAAGCTCGGCGTCGCCAGGCCAACGACCGCGTAAGGCCGGGTCGTCAGACCCGGCGTCTAGTGGGTGCCGTCGGTCTCCCAGGAGTGACGGGCGACCAGGACTTTCATCTCCAGCAGCTCGATCAGCGACTGGCAGCGATCGAGCAGTCCGTTCCGCTCGAGGAGCGCCTGCTTCTCGACCGGCTCGAACTCGAGGTATTGCGCCAGCGCGTTGACCAGATCCTCGTCGGCCATCGACGAGGGCACCTTGGGATCGGGCTGTCCCTCCGGCTGCGGCACGAGCAGCGCCTCGAGCCGCCGCCGCTCGCTGCGCATCTGCTCGCGGAACGTCTCGGCGGCCGGCTCCAGCACCGACTCCACGTGGGCCTGCCGATAGAGCTGTCCTTCCTGCTCGCCGAGGATCTGGAACTTCTCCATGCCGCGCAGCACGATGTTGAAGCGCCCGTCGGGGAGACGCTCGGCATGCGTGATCACGCCGGCACACCCGACGCCGTAGACCGGCGGCCGCCCTTCGTAATTCCCCTCCCACCCGGGACGGAGCAGCACCATCCCGACGATGCGATCCCCCTTCAGCGCGTCGTCCACCATCTGGCGGTAGCGCGGCTCGAAAATGTGCAGCGGCAGGAACACATTCGGGAACAGCACCACGTTGGGCAGCGGAAAGATCGGGATGGTGGGCGGCAGCACGTCACATCTCAGTGGATGGTGCGCGTCTTCTTGTCCATGTAGTCCATCAGGACGTAGCGGCCGAGCGTGCGCGGCGTGGTGAAGTAGGCCTTGCCGTGGCAGATCTCCGCCACCTTGCGGACGAAGCTGACCAGGTCGTAGTCGCGTGCCAGCATGAAGGTGTTGATCAGGATGCCGGCCTTGCGGCAGGCGGCGACCTCGGCGAACGTCTCGGAGACGATGAACGGGTCGAGGCCGAAGGCGTTGCGGTAGATGCGCCCGTCGGGGCGGGTGAGCGCCGACGGCTTGCCGTCGGTGATCATCACGATCTGCCGCATGTCCTTCTGCTGCCGCTCGAGGATGCGGCGGGCGAGGCGCAGCCCTTCGCGGGTGTTGGTGTAGTAGGGGCCGACCTTGGATCGCGCGAGCTGCGTCAGCGGGATCTCCTCGGCGGAGTCGTGGAACAGCACGACCTTGAGCGCGTCGCCGGGATACTGCATGCGAATCAGGTTGGCCAGCGCCAGCGCGACCCGCTTGGCCGGCGTGAAGCGATCCTCGCCGTAGAGGATCATGCTGTGGCTGCAGTCGAGCATCAGCACCGTCGCGCACGAACTCTGGTACTCTCCCTGCGCGACCATGAGGTCTTCGTAATCGACCGCGATGCCGGAAGCACGTTCCTTCGTTTCCTTCGCCTCCTTCGTTTCCTTCCTCGTCCTCAGCACGGCGTTCAGAATCGTCCCGCTCGCGTCGAGGTTCAGCGTGTCGCCGAACTCGTACTTCTTCGAGGCGCCGCTGGCCTCGATGCCGGTGGCCATCTCGCGCGTGTCGTGGCGGCCGAGGCTGCTCTTGCCCAGCGAGCCGAGCAGATCGCGCAGCGCCTTGTAGCCGAGGAAGTCGAGGCTCTTGTCGGTGATCTCGAAGCGGTACTGCTCGGGGTTGCCCATGCCGGCGCCCGTGCCCTGGCGGCGCTCGCGCTCCTGTTCGAGATCGGGCTGGCCGCTCAGGTAGCCCTGCGCCTGCAGCTTCTCGATGATCTTCTCGATCAACTGATCGAGGCGCTGTTCCGCGTCGTCGGCGTCGCGCCAGTCCTTGCCGAGGAGCCGCTCCAGCGTCTCGTCCGACAGCATCCCGCCGTTGAGGATCGCCTCCATGATCGCGTCGTGCAGCGACTGCATAGAATGCCCCGGCTGGTCCTCGTCATAGACGCCGTAGGGATTGTCGAAGCCGCTGCCGAGCAGCAGGTCGGACAGCTTCGACAGCAGGTCCTCGAGATCGATCTCGTCGAGGTCGTCGCCGGTGAACTTCGTGTACCGGTATTTCACGGTCAGTTGTAGTACTTCTTCTTGTTGCCGGTGAGCGGCAGATCGCGCTCGCCGAGCGAGTCGATCGGCCGCGCCGGGCGCTGGCGCGCCTGCTGTTCGGCCGCCTGGAACTGTCCTTCGTTCGAGCGGCTGATCTTGCGGTGCGCGTAGAGCCCTTCGAGCACGAAGTCCACCGCCGAGGCGAGCAGCGGATCCGCCGCCTTGCGCCCGGCGCCGGCGCGCGCGACCTCATGCAGGCCCTGCACCTGTCCCGTCCGCGCGAGCAGTTCGGCCGCCGACAGCGTGTCGTCCACCTGCAGCGATCCCCCCATGTCGAACCAGTCGGTGACCTGGCGCATGTCGGCGTCGGGGTGCCAGCCGTCGTAGACGGTGGCGACCGCGCCGCGGATCAGCTCCCGCGCGACGTTGTCCGCCCCCTTCAGCTCTCCTTCGTATTCGAGCTCGAACTTGCCGGTGATCGCCGGGATCGCCGCGTAGATGTCGGTGATGCGCGGCACCGCCACCTGCTCGCCGGTGGCCAGGGCGCGGCGCTCGGCGTTGGAGATGACGTTCTCGAGCAGCGAGATCGGCAGGCGCTGGCTGACGCCGGAGCGCTTGTCGACCTTCTGATCCTGCCGCGCCAGGAACGCGACTTCCTCGACCACCTCGCGCACGTAGTCGGGCACCTGCAGCTGCAGCTGCGCGCCGTCGCGATCGGTCCACGCTTCCTGCCGCGTGATCTGCATCGCCTGCTGCCGGCTGGCGGGGTAGTGCGTGCGGATCTCGGAGCCGATGCGATCCTTCAGCGGGGTGATGATCTTGCCGCGCGCGGTGTAGTCCTCGGGGTTGGCGCTGAACACCACCAGCAGATCGAGCGGCAGCCGCACCGGGTAACCCTTAATCTGGACGTCCCCTTCCTGCAGGATGTTGAACAGGCCGACCTGGATCTTGCCGGCGAGATCGGGCAGCTCGTTGATGGCGAAGATGCCGCGGTTGGCGCGCGGCACCAGCCCGTAGTGCATCGTCAGCTCGTCGGCCAGCTCGAGGCTGGCGCGCGCCGCCTTGATCGGGTCGAGGTCGCCGATCATGTCGGCGATGGTCACGTCGGGCGTGGCGAGCTTCTCGACGTAGCGGGCGTCGCGCCCGAGCCACGCCACCGGCAGGTCGTCGCCTTCGGCCTTCACCCGGGCCCGGCACGCGGCGCAGATCGGGGCGAGGGGATCGTCGTGGATTTCACAGCCGGGGACCACCGGCATCGCCTCGTCGAGCAGCGACGTCAGCGCGCGCAGGATGCGGGTCTTCGCCTGGCCGCGCAGGCCGAGCAGGATGAAGTTGTGGCGCGACAGGATGGCGTTGACCACCTGCGGCACCACGGTGTCGTCGTAGCCGATGATGCCGGGGAACAGCGTCTCGCCGGCACGGAGCTTCGTAATGAGGTTGTCGCGGATTTCCGATTTCACCGGCCGGCGCGGGACGCGTCCGGTTGTGACGTCTTTCCGCAACGCGCCCAGCGTCGTGGCCTTGGGGAACATGGCTCGATAGTAACAGAGGGCGAGTGCGGGTGGGGCGGTGTACCATCCGGCGGGTGACCAGACGCCGCGCGCGGCACCCGGCCCTTGCCCTGCCACGGCCGCAGGTGTTCGCGCACCGCGGCGGCGCGCTGCTGCGCCCCGAGAACACGATCCTGGCGTTCGATCATGGCATGTCGCTCGGCGCGGACGGCCTCGAGTTCGACGTCCATCTGTCGCGCGACGGCGAGGTCGTCGTCCATCACGACGCGACGCTCGAGCGGACGACGAACGGGCGCGGGCCGCTGTCGGCGCTGACCGCGGACGAGCTCGCGCGCCTCGACGCGGGCTATCACTTTCGTCCGCTCGATGGTCGGCCTTCGCCGGCTGAATCATCGCCGGCTACGGCGGGGCAGCCCGCGCCGTATCCGTACCGCGCGCGGGCCGGCGGTGTCCCGCGGCTCGAGGAGGTGCTGCGCCGCTATCCCACCGCGACCTGCATCATCGAGCTGAAGGTGAACGAGCCGGAGCTCGCGCACCGCACCGTCGACGTGGTGCGCGCGGCCGGCGCCCTCGATCGCGTCGCGCTCGGATCCTTCGGCCGGCGCGTGCTGCGCGCCGCGCGCGCCTACGAGCCGCGCCTCCTGACCGGCGCCGCGCGCGAAGAAACGCGGCTCGCCCTCTACCGGTCGTGGGTGCGCTGGCCGGTGAAGCATCCGCCCTACGACGCCTACCAGGTGCCCGAGACGGCGGGATCGACGCGCGTGGTCTCGCCGCGCTTCGTGCGCTACGCGCACGACACCGGGCTCGCCGTGCAAGTGTGGACCGTGAACGAGAAAGCGGACATGCTCCGCCTGCTCGACTGGGGCGTCAACGCGATCATCAGCGATCGCCCCGACATCGCCGTCGAGGTCGTGCGTCACCGGCATGAGCTTTGAACCAGATCCGTTGAAACATCAATGGAGGTGACTATGGCGGATCTTCGCGCGAAGTACGACCAGGCCATTCAGACCGCCAAAAGGCTTGGTTTCCAGGGGGCGGCGACTCAGCAGGGTGACAAGCTCAACTTCAAGGGGACCGTGCATTCCGAGGATGAAAAGAACCAGATCTGGAATGCGATCAAGACAGTCCCCGACTGGAAGACCGACATCAACGCGGATATCCAGGTCGTCGCGCAGCCCGCGGCGGTCGGGACCTCAGGCGCCAGCGGTCGTACTTACACGGTCAAGGCGGGCGACACCTTGAGCAAGATCGCGAAGGAGCATCTCGGCGACGCCAACTCCTACATGAAGATCTTCGACGCGAACAAGGATCAGTTGACCGATCCCGACAAGATCAAGCCGGGACAAATCCTCAAGATCCCCGTTTAAAGCACCGGCGCGGCCTCCTACTTTCCTCCGGGCCCGGACCCACTCTTGGTGCCCGGGGGAAGTCCGAGGCCATCCTTCGTGTGGTAGTTCGGATACGGCGGCCGCTTGTAGTCGGGCAGCGGCTGCTCCTTCAGCAGGCGCGTGACCACTTCGATCGCCTTTTCCAGTTGCGGATCGTGTCCCTGCCGCACCGACGCGGGATCGAGATCCACCTCGATGTCGGGCGGAATGCCGGTGTTCTCCACTTCCCACGCCCCGTCGAGGCCGTAGAGCGCCCAGCGCGGTGAGGTCACCGATCCGCCGTCGATCAGTTCCGGGTAGCCGCCGATGCCGACGAGGCCGCCCCAGGTGCGCTTGCCGACGAGCGGCCCGATCTTGTGCTTGCGGAAGTACCACGGCAGCGCGTCGCCGCCCGACCCCGCCATCTCGTTGACGATCATCACCTTCGGCCCGTAAATCGATCCGGACGGACTCGACCAGTCGGCCCCTTCGCGCGTCGCGACCCGGCTCATCTGCGGCTTGCGCAGCTGATCGACGATGTAGTCGGCGAGCTGTCCGCCTTCGTTGAAGCGCTCGTCGATGATCGCCGCCTGCTTGCCGACCTGCGCGAAGTAGTAGCGGTTGAAGTTGCTGTAGCCGGCGCCGGCCGTGTTCGGCAGGTGAACGTAGGCGACGCGGCCGCCGGTCATCTCGTCCACCTTGCGGCGATTGCCTTCGATCCACGCGAGCCGCCGGAGGTTCTCTTCGCTCTCCACCGGCACGACCGTGACTTCGCGTGCGTTCCGGCCGTCAGGGTTCGGGCCCACCTTGACGAGCACCTGACGTCCCGCGGTCTCTTCGAAGAAGGCGTAGATGTCGTCCGACGCGGCGAGCTCGCGCCCCGCGACCGCGAGAATGTATTCGCCCGGCTTGACGTTGACGCCGGGCTGCGTGAGCGGCGCCTGCAGGCCGGGGTTCCAGTTCTCGCCGTTGTAGACCTTCGTGACGCGGTAGCGGCCGTTCTCGAGCGCATAGTCGGCGCCGAGCAGGCCGCCCTTGAACTTCTTCGGCTCCGGCTGCTCGCCGCCGCTGATGAACATGTGGCCGACCGTCATCTCGCCGAGCGATTCCTCGAGCAGGTAGTTGAGATCCGCGCGCGAGGCGAGCCCCGAGAGGTAGGCGTCGTACTTCTCTTCGGCCTTGGCGAGATCGAGCCCGTGATGATGCGGGTCGTAGAAGAAATCGCGCTGGATGCGCCAGGCCTCGTGGAACATCTGCTTCCAGAGCGCCAGCGGCTCGACGCGCAGCTGCATCCCGTCCAGCTTGAGCGGTCCTTCGCCCGGCTTGGGCGGGCCGCCGGCTGAAGGAGGCTCGCTGCTGCCGGCAATCGCCCATTGCTCGCCCTTGCGATAGAGCAGCTTCTCGCCGTCGAACGACACGGCCAGTGTGTTGGCCTCGTCGAGGAACTTCTCCGCCTTGCGCTTGCCCAGATCGAAGCGCTGGACCGTCATCTTCAGATCGCTCTGCTCTGACTCACGAATGATCAGCGGCGCTTCGGCGAGGAAGAGCACCCCGCTCTTGCCGCCGAGCATGCTCACGTAGTTGCGCGCCGGCACCGGCAGGGCGAGGATGCGCTGACCGATGGCGTCGAGATCAATCTTGACGCTGACCGGCGGCTCCTTGGTGTCCTTCGTGTCCTTCGTATCCTTCGCCTCCTTCGTATCCTTACTCTCCTTCGTATCCTTCGCCTCCTTCGTATCCTTTTCTTCATCGCTTTCAGGCGCCAATGGAGAGGGAAGATCCTTGTCGAGCACGACCACGTACGCCGCGCGCGTCACGGGACGCTCGTCGCTCGACATGTCGAAGCCCACGGCGGACAGGCCGATGTCGGTGCTGGCGGTGAAGTAGAGATACTTGCCGTTGCGATCGAAGACGGGGAAGCGCGCGTCGCTCATTCCGTCGGTGACCTGTGCCGCCTTCTTCTGATCGAGCGAGTACAGCAGCACCGCGTGCAGGTGATTGGGCAGCTGCTTGGTATAGGTCAGCCACTTGCCGTCGGGCGACCACGTCACGTCGAACGACGCCCCTTCGTAATAGTCCGTATCCACCTTGACCGGCGTGCCTCTCGCGACGTCCACGTACCAGAGGTTCAGGCGCTTGTCGCTGAAGGCGATCCTGGTGGAGTCAGGGGACCACGTCGGCGTGTAGTAGAACGACGGCTCGAGCGCGATCCTCTTCGGCTCGGCGGTGCCGGCCTGGTCGCGGATCTGCAGCGCGTATTCGCCGGAGGCGTCGGAGAAATACGCGATCGACTTCCCGTCGGGGGACCACGCCGGGTCGCGATCGGCGGCGGCCGCGCTGTGCGTCAGGTTGCGGACGTCTCCCTTTTCGACGGGGACGGTGAAGATCTCTCCCCACGCCTCCATCACCGCGCGGACGCCGCCCGGAGAAATGCCGGCCGTGCGGACCCGCTTGGGATCGACCTTGACGAACTGCGGCCGCAGCTCGGGGAAGTCGGCGGCGACGTTCACCCTGACCGGCCGCAGCTGCCGCGAGGCGATGTCGTACAGCTTCAGCGCGCCGAACTGCTCGATCGCGATGGCGCCGGCGCCGGCGGTCGCCGTCTTGAAGTCGAGACCGTCGTTCTTCACGGCTTCGGTGACCTGCTTCGTGCCGGCGTCGTAGGCGAACAGGCTGACGGGGCCGTTGCGATCCGACAGGAAGTAGATGGTGTTGCCGACCCACATCGGATTGAAGTCGTTGGAGTTCTCGCGCGGCAGCTTCTCGACGCGCGAATCGGAGACATTGGCGATCCAGATCGGCGTCGTCTGGCCGCCGCGATAGCGCTTCCACGCCGGCTGCCACTGCGGGTGCGGCAGATACGCGATGCGCGTGGCGTCGGGAGAGTAGGAGGGCTGCTCCACGATCGGCAGCGGCACCTGCACGGCGAAGCCGCCGGCCGCCGGGACCGTGTACATCTGGTCGGCGAAGTGATAGTAGCTGGCGCGGGTGGAGGTGAAGGTGATGCTGCGCCCGTCGGGCGTCCACCCGGTGACGGTGTCGGCGCCGGGATGGTAGGTCAGCCGCCTGGGCACGCCGCCCGCGGCTGGGACCACATAGACGTCACGGTTGCCGTCGTACTCGCCGGTGAACGCGACCTGCGTGCCGTCGGGCGAGAAGAACGGATCGGATTCCTCGCCGATCCCGCTCGTCAGGCGGCGCGCGTCGCCGCCGTCGCGCGCGACGCTCCACAGATCGCCGGCGAAGCCGAAGACGATCTGCGTCTGGCTGACCGTCGGGTGCCGCAGCAGGAGCGGACGTTCGCTTTGCGCGACCGCCAGCAGTTCGACGGCGAGCAGGATCGCGACCAGCGACAGCACTCTTCGCATCACAGACCTCCGTTCGGTGGTCTGGGATGCTACACCCTCGTAACCGGTACCCGGTAACCGGCGATCAGCGGCCGGGGGCGAGCTGGGCGGCGGTCGTGAACTTCGGCTCGATGTCGACCGGGATCCCGACCAGCTTGTCGAGCACCTTCTGCACTTCCGGGCGCACCACGCCGAGGCGATCGAGCATGTCCTTCGCCTTGGCGTAGCTGCCCTCGGCCTGCAGCGTCAGGATCTCGCGGGTCAGCGCCGTGACTGCGTCGCCGATCTTCGCGCTGTCCACCGTGAAGGTGCCGTCCTGCCGCACCTTGAACGCCCCGGCGTCGAGCAGGTAGTTCACCTGGATCGCGATGCCGCGCCCGTGCGCCTCGTTGACGCCGAAGCGGATCGATCGGAACGCCGACGCGAGAAACGTCGTGTACATCGTCCTGGCGACGGTCGGATCGAGCTGTTTCTTGTCGGCGAGCTGCCGCAGGGCCCACAGGCCGGAGATGTCCGCCTTCGCTTCTTCAATCGTGCTGTAGGTCTCCTTCAGCTCCTGGCGGACGGTCGTCTGCCGCCCGCCCACGCCGATCGCGTGCGGCCCGAGCCCGTGCATCAGCTCGTGCATCAGGATGTGCGTGAAGAAGGCGTCGAACGAGATCTTCGCCTGGTCGGCCGCCGGCAGCGCCACCTTGGAGATCGGCAGCAGCACCATCCTGAACTTCGCGTCCTGCATGTTCTTCAGCATGACGCGCTTGGTGCCCTTCTCGCGGACGACGCGTTCGTCGTTGGGGAGGTTGTAGGCGGCGGTCTGCACGCCGCGGTTGCCGTCGCCGGCGGCGAAGACCACGTTGACGACCTTGATCGGCGCCAGCGCGCCGAGCTTCGGGTTGCGGTACTTCGGATCGACCGGCAGGTTGTTCTCCAGCTCCTGCAGGTGATCGCTGAAGGCCTGCAGCTTCTTCGACTCCGCTTCGTCGCGCACGGTGATGAACGCCTCGAAGGCGGCCTTCGCGTTGAACCACTCGTCCTCGTAGACTTCGTAGGGACCGATGGTGGGCTCGATCGCCGCGTCGAGCTCCATCCACGCCACGTCGCTCGCGTAGTAATCGTTCGACAGGAACGCGTCGGCGCGGGCGGTGAGGAACTTCTTCAGCGTCGCGTCGGAGGTGAGTTGCGCCGCCTCGCGCAGCAGCTCTGCCGCGCGCGCCAGCTCACCCTGGTACTCGATGCTGTAGGGGACCGCGACGAACCCCTTCTCGCCACGACGGATCGTGGTGAAGAAGCCGGTCGCCGCCTCTTTCGTGGCGCCCGACAGGCCGTCGAGCCACTTCTGGATCTCCGCCTTCCCGGCGGCGGCGGGATAGAAATTGGCCGCCTCGGGCTTGGCCGGCGCGCCCGGCACGAACGCGCGGTTGTGATCGAGCCGATCCCACGGCCCCTTGTTGATCAGGAAGTAATGCAGCCGCGCCGCGGCCGTGCGCGAGGCCCGCGGCCCCACCGGGCGCGCCGCCTGCTGCGCCAGCTCCTGCAGCATCGCGTCGTTGCCGGCCCACACCTGGCGCAGGAACAAGGCGTCCATGATCCGCGCGGCATCGACCATGCGCGCGAGCGCCTCGCGCTCGTTCTTCGGCAGCGCGGAGACGTCCGCGCCAATCTCAGCCGGCGCGAAGCGCGCCGTCATCTTCTGAAGCTCCGCAAGCGTGGGCATTTGTGTAACGTCCTGTGCCGCTGAGTGCAAAGAGAAAAGGCCACAGATGAACACGGACACGCACAGACAGGAAATCCGTGTGCTTCGGTGTTTATCCGTGGCAATCCATTCCGGGGCTGTAGCTCTCATCAATTTTTTTGGCCTACAATAGGTGGATTGTAGCCCGACCAGATTCCTCGAGATGGTACTCCTCGCGAGACGACAATGAGAAATCCCGCCCCGAAAGACAACGCCGAGCTCGAAGCTCTGGAGCAGCGCGAATGGCGTGAAGCGCTCGACTATGTGATTCAGCAGGGAGACCGCGGCCGCGTGCAGCGCCTCCTCGCCACGCTGCGCCATCATTCGCGCATGGCCGGCGTCGCGCTGCCGTTCAGCGCCGTCACCGCCTACGTCAACACCATCCAGCCCGACGACGAGACGCCGCTGCCCGGCAGCCAGGAGATCGAGCGGCGCATCAAGAGCCTCATCCGCTGGAACGCGATGGCCATGGTGGTGCGCGCCAACCGCGTCTCCGACGGCATCGGCGGCCACATCTCGACCTACGCGTCGGCCGCGACGCTCTACGAAGTGGGCTTCAACCACTTCTTCCGCGGCAAGGGGCGCGAAGGGGACGGCGACATCATTTATTTCCAGGGGCACGCGTCCCCCGGCATCTACGCGCGCGCGTTCCTCGAGGGTCGCCTGACGCAGGAGCGGCTCGAGAACTTCCGCCACGAGCTGCGCTCCGGCGGCGGGCTCTCGTCGTACCCGCACCCGTGGCTGATGCCCGACTTCTGGGAGTTCCCGACGGTGTCGATGGGCCTCGGGCCGATCATGTCGATCTACCAGGCGCGCTTCAATCGCTACCTCGAGGATCGCAATCTCAAGAAGCCGTCGACCAGCAAGGTGTGGGCGTTCCTCGGCGACGGCGAGACCGACGAGCCCGAGTCGCTCGGCGCGATCAGCCTCGCCGCGCGCGAGAAGCTCGACAACCTGATCTGGGTGATCAACTGCAACCTGCAGCGGCTCGACGGGCCGGTGCGCGGCAACGGCCAGATCATCCAGGAGCTCGAGGCGAGCTTCCGCGGCGCCGGATGGAACGTGATCAAGGTGCTCTGGGGCAGCGACTGGGATCCGCTGCTCGCCAAGGATCACGACGGCCTGCTCGCCAAGCGGATGGGGGAAGTCGTCGACGGCCAGTACCAGAAGTACGCGGTCGAGTCCGGCGCCTACCTGCGCGAGCACTTCTTCGGCACCGATCCGCGGCTGCTCGACATGGTCAAGCACATGTCGGACGACCAGTTGAAGCGCCTGCGCCTCGGCGGCCACGACCCGGTCAAGGTCTACAACGCCTTCAAGCTCGCGGTGGAAACGAAGGGGCAGCCTACCGTGGTCCTCGCGCGCACGATCAAGGGCTACGGGATGGGCGAGGCGGGTGAGGGAAAGAACGTCACCCACCAGCAGAAGAAGATGAACGAAGCGGACCTGCGATCGTTCCGCACCCGCTTCGGCATCCCGATCTCGGACGAGCAGATCGCGGAAACGCCTTTCTACCGCCCGGCGGAAGACAGCCCCGAGTTGCAGTACATCCGCGAGCGCCGCAAGGCGCTCGGCGGCCCGGTGCCGCAGCGCGTCGTCCGCGTCGAGCCGCTGAAGGTCGGCCTCGACGCCGTCTTCGACGAGTTCTTCAAGGGCACCGAGGGGCGCAAGGCGTCGACGACGATGGTGTTCGTGCGGATCCTGTCGAAGCTGCTGCGCGACAAGGAAATCGGCGATCTCATCGTCCCCATCGTCCCCGACGAGGCGCGCACGTTCGGCATGGAGGCGCTGTTCCGCGCCGTCGGCATCTACTCGCACATCGGCCAGCGCTACGAGCCGGTCGACATGGACACGCTGCTCTACTACAAGGAAGCCAAGGACGGCCAGATCCTCGAGGAAGGGATCACCGAGGCCGGCTCGCTGTCGTCGTTCATCGCCGCGGGCACCGCGTATGCGACGCACGGCGTGAACACGATCCCGTTTTTCATCTACTACTCGATGTTCGGCTTCCAGCGCGTCGGCGATCTGATCTGGGCCGGGGCCGACTCGCGCGTGCGCGGCTTCCTCCTCGGCGGGACGTCGGGGCGGACGACGCTCGCCGGCGAAGGGCTGCAGCACCAGGACGGCAACAGCCTCGTCTACTCGCTGTGCTATCCCAACTGCCTCTCCTACGATCCCGCCTACGCCTACGAGCTCGCGGTGATCATCCAGGACGGCATC
>Ga0070673_100001923_pt1 | contig 12478 bp, 11 predicted proteins | sample KBSM23metaG_FD_65342 | JGI IMG/M metagenome (GOLD analysis project Ga0070673, IMG submission 65342) | Miscanthus rhizosphere microbial communities from Kellogg Biological Station, Michigan, USA - KBS M2-3 metaG | ecosystem: Host-associated > Plants > Roots > Rhizosphere > Soil ... | reverse complement strand
CGGCAGCCAGACCGTGTTCGGGTCGTCGGGCGCCGGCAACTTCCTGACGCGCCTGACGTCGATCACCGCGATCATCTTCATGGTCACGTCGCTGGTCCTGGCACACAACTCGAGTCAGGCCGATACGAGGCGGCTGGAGCGCCTGCAAGGCAAGAAGGCCGCCGAACAGGATGTCGAGAAGGCGCGCCTGGCGAAGCTGAAGGAAGAGATCGAGAAGGCCGCCGCGTCCAAGTCGGGTCAGTCCGCTGCGCCGGCCGCGCCCGGAGCGGCTCCGGTGGCGCCTTCCAGCGGGGGCGAAGAGACGCCGACCAAGCCGGGGCAGGTTCCCCTGATCAAGCTATCGCCGCCCAAGCTGGGCGAGTCGGCCAAACCCGGAGCCGCGGCGAAACCGGGCGCCGACGCCGCGCCCGCGGCACCGGGCGACAAGCCCGCTGCGAAGCGGCGCAAGAAGGCCGCGCCCGCCGCGGGCGAAGGCGCCGCTCCGGCCGCACCGCCACCGGCGGCACCGCCCCCGGCGGAGTAAGCTCGGGCGGTACGCGATGGCGCTACCGTTCACAAAGGTCGAGGGGCTGGGAAACGACTTTCTGGTCGTCGACCTGCGTCCGGGCCGTCCCGCCGCCGCTGACGACGGACCGTCGCCCGAGGATCCCGCGGTCGTGCGCGCGCTGTGCGATCGCCGGTTCGGCGTGGGCGGCGACGGCGTGCTCGCGATCCTGCCCAGCGAGATCGCCGATGCGCGCATGCGGGTGCTCAACTCCGACGGCAGCGAGGCCGAGATGTGCGGGAACGGCATTCGCTGCGTGGCGAAGCTGCTGCACGACACGGATCCCACCCTGCACCGCCCCACCCTGCGCATCGAGACCGGTGCCGGCGTCCTGGCGCTGGAGTTGGACGTCGAGCACAAAGGCGGCCGCGCCCGCACGGTGGCGGTCGACATGGGCCGCCCGCGGCTGACGCGCGACGAGATTCCGATCCTCCCGCACGGAACGACGCGCGTGCTGCGCGAGCCGATCTCCGCGCGCGGCCGGACGTTCAACCTCACCGCAGTTTCGATGGGGAATCCGCACGCCGTCATCTTCGTCGACGATCCGACCGCGCTGCGTCCATTGGCCGAGGAGTTCGGCCCCCTGTTCGAGACGGCGGAGCGCTTCCCGAAGCGAACCAACGTCGAGTTCGCGTACGTCCGTCCAAGCGGCGAGATAGACCTCGTCGTCTGGGAGCGCGGCGCCGGGATCACGATGGCGTGCGGCACGGGCGCGTGCGCAACCGCGGTCGCGGCGTGCCTGGAGGAACGACTGCCCCCCGGTAAAGAGCGACTGGTTCATCTGCCTGGCGGGTCGCTCAGCATCTTCGTCGCGCCGGACTATTCGACCGTGCGCATGCGCGGTCCCGCCCGCACCCTGTTCGAAGCTTCGATCGACGTCGCGCACCTGATGAGCGGGCATTAGCGCCGCCGTCAGGTGCTCTGCTTTCACGGCGCGTCGACGAGATATCCCGAGAAACCGATCTCCGCGCGGATGCCGCCGCCCGCGGGGATGTCGGTGTTCAGCCAGACGCGCGCCTCGACGATCTGGCCGGCGTCCGCGAACATGGGCGCCGCGATGCTGCCCTCGAACGACTCGCCCTGCCCGTCCCACCAGCCCCGGTCCGTCTGCGGCACCATCGCGTAGAAGAGCCCGCCGCCGGTGGTGTTCCACGCAACGACCGAGACCTGCGGCTTGACGCCGCCGGCACAGTTGGTCAGCGCGGTCTCGGTCTGGATGATCAGCCGCTTGCCGGCCGGCACCGTGTAGATGGTCTGGCGCGCCTCGCGCCCGCTGAGCGCCGACAGGATGCCGATGCTCGACACGGGCGTCGGGTTGTCGGCCGGCGCGGTCAGCACGGTTCCGGACACGGAAACGGGCGCGCCCAGAGACACCGGCACGGCGTGGGCGGCGTCGTTGATGACGAGGGTCTGGCCCGGCGGGGGCGCCGCCTGCAGCGGATGCGCGACGATGAACGGCACCGCGCAGACAGCGAGCAGGGCAATTACGGAAACCGCGATTCTTTTCATGGCGTCCTCCTTCAACCGTTTCGTCACGCGCCGACGGAACGCGGAGCGGTCGGAGGTATTCCTGTGGATCTTGTTCACGCGGCCCTCACCCTGCCCTCTCCCGCTTCGCGCGAGACGGGACCGGATCAGAACAGGCTGCCCTGGGGTGGGCGCGAGGGTGACGACGTGGCGGGGGGTGGCAGGCCGAGGTGTTCGTACGCGCGCCGCGTGACCTGGCGGCCGCGCGGCGTTCGGATCAGGAAGCCTTCCTGGATCAGATACGGCTCGTAGACGAACTCCAGCGTGTCGCGATCCTCGGCCAGCGAGGCCGCCAGCGATTCGATGCCGACCGGCCCGCCGTCGAAGCGCTTGATGATCGTGTTCAGGATCTTGCGATCGCCCGCGTCCAGGCCGACGGCGTCGACCTCCAGCCGCTGCAATGCGAACTCGGCGCCCTCGCGCGTGATGCGGCCGTCGCCACGCACCTCGGCGAAGTCGCGGATGCGCCGCAACAGGCGGTTCGCGACGCGCGGCGTGCCGCGCGCGCGCCGCCCCATTTCCTCCGCGCCCGCGTCGTCGATGGAGATATCCAGCAGCCGCGCTGACCGCTTCACGATTGTGGTCAGCTCGTCGGGCGAATAGAACTCGAACGTCTCGCGGATACCGAAGCGGTCGAGCAGTGGCGACCCGAGCTGCCCGGTGCGCGTCGTCGCGCCCACCAGCGTGAACCTCTCGATGGGCAGGTTGATGGCGCGCGCACCCGCGCCCGTCCCCGTCAGCAGCTCGATGCGGAAGTCCTCCATCGCTGGGTAGAGGCTCTCCTCGATCACCGGTTGCAGGCGGTGGATCTCGTCGATGAACAGCACGTCGCCCCGCCCCATCGAAGTCAGCAGCCCCGCCAGGTCGCCCTTGCGCTCCAGCGCCGGCCCGGACGTCACGCGCACCTCGGTCCCCATCTCGCGCGCCAGCAGATACGCCAGCGTGGTCTTGCCCAGGCCGGGCGGCCCGGACAGCAGCACGTGGTCCAGCGCGTCGCCGCGCTTGCGCGCCGCCTGGACGTAGACCGCCATGTTCTCGGCGATCTTCCGCTGCCCGACGAACTCCGCGAAGCTGCGCGGCCGCAGCGCCGCGTCCTCGTCGCGCTCCGAACCGGCGGCCGGCGCCTCGGGCGACACCGCGCGCGCCGGCTCCTGCGCCTCCTCGTCGTCGTGTTTCTTGCGCGGCATCGCTATCCCCTTCGCAGCGCGGCCAGCGCGCCGCGCACATTCTCGTCGAAGGGTTTCTTCTCATCCATCTTCTCGAGCAGCGGATCGATCTCCGCCGGCTTGTACCCGAGCAGCACCAGCGCGCCGTAGACCTCGCCCAGCGGACCGACCGGCGCGCTGCTCGCCTGGGCCGCCGCCGCGGCGGGCGGCCTCCCCTTGCCGCCGTTCCTTGCGCCCATGCCCGCGCCGACGGTCAGGATCTTCTCGCGCAGCTCCAGCGCCAGGCGCTCGGCGATCTTCCCGCCGACGCCCTTCACCTGCCGCAGGCGCGCGACGTCACTCGTGGCGATCGCGCGCACGAGATCCCCGGTCTCGATGCCGGCGAGGATCGCCAGCGCGACCCGCGGGCCGACGCCCTGCACGCTGAGCAGCGTCTGGAACAGGCTCTTCTCCGCGGTGGTCGAAAAACCGTAAAGCCGCAGCGGTTCGTCGGAGACGAAGTGGGCGTGGATGTGCATCTGCACCTCGCCCGATCCCAGCGCCGCCCGGGTCGCCGCGCTCGGGAACACCTGATAACCGACGCCGCCGACGTCGACGATGATCGCGTCGTCGTCCTCGCCGCGCAGCTGACCGCGCAGGAACGCGATCATGCGCGCCGCCCCGCGGATCCAGCTTGGCGCCGAGGCGCCCGCCGCGCGTGACAGATGGCGATGGCCAGCGCGTCGGCCGCGTCCGGCTCGGGCGTCCGCCGCATCGCCAGCAGCGCGCGCACCAGGTATCCAATCTGCTGCTTGGTGGCGCGGCCGTGCCCGACGACGGTCTGCTTCACCGTCGCGGGCGGATACCCCGTCACCACGATCCCCTGCTCGGCGGCGACGAAAATCGCCACGCCCCGCGCCTCGCCCAGCGCCAGCGCCGACTGCACGTTCGCGCCGTGGAACGCCTCCTCCATCGCGACCGCGTCCGGGCGCAGCTCGGTCATCAATTCACGCAGGCCGCGTCCGATCTCGGCCAGGCGCGCCGGCCGCGCGTGCCGCGCCGGCGCCGAGATCACGCCACACTCGACGTACTGCACCTTCGCGGCGCCGTTCCCCGCACACTCGATGACGCCGTAACCGAGGCGGAGCGTGCCGGGATCGATGCCCAATATGCGCAATGGCTTTGCCGCTTCGTCAGCCGATGCTCTCGAGGACGCTCTCGTCGACGTCCATGTTCGAGTACACGTTCTGAACGTCGTCGTTGTCTTCCAGCGCGCTCACCAGCTTGGCCGCGCCCACCGCATCTTTGCCGGTCAGGTGCACGACGTTCTGCGGCACCATCGTCACCTCGGCGTGCGCCGGATCCGGCAACCCGGCCTTCTTGAGGCCGTCACGGATACGCTCGAACTCTTTCGGCTCCGTGACGACGACCAGCGACTCGCCCTCGGCCTTGATGTCCTCCGCGCCCAGCTCGATCGCCTGGTCGGTCAGCTTCTCCTCGTCGACCGCGGTCTTCTCGAAGACGACCAGCCCCTGCTTCTTGAACATCCAGCCGACCGATCCCGACGCGCCCAGGTTGCCCCCGTGGTGCGTGATGACGCTGCGGATCTCGCTGGCTGTGCGGTTCCGGTTGTCGGTCATGATCTCGACCAGCACGGCCGTGCCGCCCGGGCCGAACACCTCGTAGTTGAACTCCTCGTAGGTGATGCCGTCTAGGTCGCCCGTCCCCTTCTTGATCGCCCGGTCGATGGTGTCGTTCGGCATGTTCACGCCGCGCGCCTTGTCGACCGCCGCCCGCAACCGCGGGTTGCCGTTGATGTCGCCGCCGCCCAGCCGGGCCGAGATCGTCAGCTCCTTGATGACCTTGGTCCAAAGCTTCGACTTCTTGGAGTCGGAAGCCTCTTTCTTGTGCTTGATCTTGGACCAGCGGTTATGGCCGGACATGACGGGTAGTTTTTATCATAACCACAGCGCTACGGCGGGCCGGCGCCGGGCGTGGCGTCCAGCGGCGTGCGGTTCCAGGCGTCCGGGCGATCGCACGCGCTCTGGACCAGCCGGTGCACGCCCTTGCCCGACCAGCTACCCGCCGAGACGCTGACCCAGCCGCCGTAGCTCGACACGACCGTGTCACCGCGCATCAGCCGAACCAGCTCGCCGCCGTTGGCCAGCCCGTCCGCGCCGACGCGCGAGTCGACGCGCACCAGCAGCGTCCCCGCGCGCGGCGCCGGATCCTGGCCCTGGGCCGCGTCGTAGCCGGACGACACCACCAGCGCGTAGCCGTCGGGCGCCAGCATCTGGTCGGGCAGATCGTCGCCACCCTTGGAATCCTCCAGCCGCAGCCCCGCGAGCGACACCGCGTCGGGGCCCAGGTTGCGCAGCTCGACGTACTCCTGCGCGGGCTCCGGCCCGGCGGCGTTCGCGAGCACCTCCGTGATCGCGAGGGGCGGCAGCGGCGGCGGCGTCTCGAACGCCAGCGGCGACGACGCGACGACGTTGCCGGCACGGTCCGTGGCAGTCACGGCGATGGTCGCCGCGCTTTCGGGTGGAAGCGACGTCAGCGGCAGCGCGACGTCGAACCGGGTCTGACCGACGCCCGCCGGGCTGGTCGTCTCCAGGCCGCCCGCCTGGACGACAATCGTCGCCGCCGCCGGCTCGTCGGTCGAGAAGCTGACGGTCAGGCACGGCCCCGCCGCCGCGATCGACAGGTCGCCGATCACCGGCGGCGCCTCGTCCGCTTCGGCGGCCGCCTCGAAGATGCCGACGATGCCTCCCGCGATCGGCGCGCCGCCCGCGTCCATCGCCCCGGCGCCGATGACGATCTTGCACGGGACCGCGGGCGGCAACCGGCCCGCCAGCGCGACGCGGTAGCACGCGCCGCCGTCGCAAGGCGCCTCGGCGGGCGGCATCGCGGCGATCGGGCCGCCGTCACCGTCGCAGATCCGCAACCCCTCCGCGCCCCAGCTCACGGCGGCCGGAAACTTCACGGTCACGGCGGCGAGGTTCAGCGGCACGTCGATCGATCCCGCCACCGGATCGATCAGCGTCGCGCCCGCCGCGCTGGTGACCGCGCCGGGGCCGTCACCAGCGCCGGAGATGTTGGTCAGGTCGGTCTCGGGCACGCACGCGCACGGCAGCGCGCCCACCACCAGAAGTCGCATCGTCTTGAGCATCGGCGGCGTTGTCGGCCGCCGGCTGCCGCGGTTGCGTGGTAAAAGCACGCGCGCATGACGGACGGGGTGCTTCCCGATCTCGTTCTGGCATCCGCGTCGCCGCGGCGGCGCGAGCTGCTGGAGCAGCTTGGCCTGAACTTGCAGGTCACGCCCGCCAACGTCGACGAGACGCCGCACGCGGGCGAGCGCCCGGGCGACTACGTGCGGCGCGTGGCGGCGGCCAAGTGCGACGCCGTGGCCGGCACGCGCGCCATGGACCTTCCGGTCTTGGCCGCCGACACGATCGTGATCGTCGACGACCAGATCCTCGGCCAGCCGCGCGACGAGGCCGACGCGCGCCGGATGCTGCTCGCGCTGGCGGGACGGCGCCACGAGGTGACCACCGCCTACCGCATCAGCTTCGGCGGCCGCGCGCTGGACCGCGCGGTGACGACCGCGGTGGCGTTCCGGTCGCTGCAGCCCGCCGAGGTCGACGCCTATCTGGCATCGGGCGAATGGCAGGGCAAGGCGGGCGGCTACGCGGTCCAGGGACGCGCCGGTGTCTTCGTCACCGAGCTGCGCGGCTCGCACACCAACGTCATCGGCTTGCCGCTGGCCGAGGTGCTGGCCGACCTGCAGGCGCTGCAAGCGCTGCCCGGCTATCCGCCGGCCGGGTTCGGCGTGCGGACGCGGCCATGACGCGCGCCGATCAGATCGCGGCCAACCTGGCCGAGGTGCGCGCGCGGATCGCCGCCGCCGCGCGCGCCGCCCGCCGCGCCCCCGAGTCCGTGCGCTTGCTGGCGGTTAGCAAGAAGATGCCAGCCGACGACGTGCGCGCCGCGATCGCCGCCGGCCAGCGTGCGTTCGGCGAGAACTACGCCCAGGAGCTGCGCGACAAGAGCGCCCTGCTCGGCGCCGATTCCACGCCGCCGGAATGGCACTTCATCGGCCCGCTGCAGACCAACAAGGTGAAGTACGTCGCGGGCAAGGTTGCGCTGCTGCACACGGTCGGCTCGTCCGCGTTGCTCGACGCCATCGAAGCGCGCGGCGCGGCGCAGGCCTGCCTGGTGCAGGTGAACGTCGCCGGCGAAGCCAGCAAGAGCGGGCTCACCCCGGCCGACCTGCCCGCCCTGCTCGATCGCTTCGCGGCGATGAAGCACGCCCGCTGCGAAGGCCTGATGCTGATCCCACCGCGCGGCGATGCCCGCCCCCACTTCGCGGCCCTGCGCGCGCTGCGCGACCGTGAGGCGGCGATCGACCGCCCCAACGTCGACCTGCGCGAGCTGTCGATGGGGATGACGGAGGATCTCGAGATGGCGGTGGCCGAGGGCGCGACGATCGTGCGGGTGGGAACGGCGATCTTCGGGCCAAGGCCCGTCGGATAAGGCCCTAAGGAAACCGGCCGCTCGCGACCAGCAGGTCCAGCCGCGCCTGCCGCGAAAGATCCTCAGCCTGCGCGGCCGCCGTGTCGGCATCGCGCGCGCTCCGCGCCGCATCGATGACCTCCAGGTTCGTCGTCGCGCCGGCCTTGTAGGCGAGCGTCGCCAGCTCCATCGCCCGCCGCGCCAGCCGGGCGGCGTCACGCGCGGAGGCAAGGGCCAGATCGGCGCGGATCATCGCCTCGAAGTTGGCGCGGATCTCGGCCTGCGCCTCGCGCAGCCCCGCCTCCAGGTTGGCGCGCGCCTCCGCCAGGACGGCGTCGCGCTCGCGCCCGATGCCGGTGCGCAGGCCGCCGTCGTAGAGCGGCAACGTCAACACGAGCTGCGCCTGCCAGCCGCGCTCGGGCTGCGTGAGCGAGGCCGGGTACTGCAGGAACGGCGTCCCGACCGCGGCGAGGTACGGCATGTAGTACGCCCAGACGTCGCCCGCGGCGCGCTTCGCCGACGCGACCCGCATGTCCAGCAGCTTGACGTCGGTGCGGTGCTCACGCGCGCCCCCGACCGCGTCGGACATCGACGGCGGCGCCGGCAGCGGGACCTCGTCGACGGCGTCGACCGGCCCGTCCGTTCCGACCAGCACGCCCAACGCCTCGCGCGCGACCGCCAGGCGGGCCAGGTTCGCCTGGAGCTGCGTCTCGACGGTGGCCAGGTCCTGCTGCGCGCGCACGTCGTCGATGGCGTGCCCGATGCCACCCTGCAGGCGTGTGTGCGCGTAATCGAAGTGCGCCTTGGCGGTGTCGCGCGCCGTCTCGGACGACGCCACCAGCCGGTGCTGCGCGACGACCGTGATGAACGCGCGCGCCGTGGACTGTGCGACCTGCCGGCGCACGTCGGTCGCGCTGGCCTCGGCGGTTCGCTTGGCGCTCTTGGCCCGCCCCGTCGCCGTCCACGCGGGCGCCGCCAGCAGCGGCACGGTGAGCTGCAGATTGCCGGACAGCTGATTTTCAGCCGCGACACGCGTCGTGTGTGGCATGCCCATCGTTTCGGTCGTTAGGACGCGGTCGTGGTCCAGGCGCGTGTAAAGGCCGTTGCCGGTCAGGATCGGCAGCCAGCCCGCGCGCGCCTGCGTGATCAGCGCGTCGGCGCGCTCGACCTCCTGGATCGCCACGGTCACCGACGGGTTGCGCTGCAGCGCCCGCTGCACGGCGCCCGCGAGCGTGACCTTCTCCGACGCGACCGACGCGACCGACGCGTCCGACGCGCCCGTGGGAACCGCCGCCGGCGGTTGTGCGGGCGCGCCCCCGTCCGGCGCCGACGCGGCGAGCAGTAGCGCCGCGATCAGCTCACGCATGCGCCGTCCCCATCGGCCCTCCGTCGTCCTCGGGCGCGTGCGACTTCTTCGAGAATCGCTCGAAGAACGTGTACAGCGCCGGCACCAGGAACAGCGTGAACAGCGTCGACACCGCAAGCCCGCCGATGACCGCGCGCGCCAGCGGCAGGTTGGTCTCGCTCCCCTCGCCGATGCCCAGCGCCATCGGGATCAGACCGACGATCGTCGCCACCGTGGTCATCAGGATCGGGCGCAGCCGCGTCCGCCCCGCGTCGATGGTCGCCTCCATCAGCGGCTTCCCGCGCGAGCGCAGCACGTTGGCGAAGTCGACCAGCAACACGCCGTTCGACACCACGATCCCGACCATCATGATGATGCCCATGAAGCTGTTCACGCTCAGCGTCGTCCCCGTCAGGTACAGCGCCAGGAACACGCCCGTCACGCCCAGCGGCACGCTGAACATGATCACCAGCGGATCGATCAGCGACTTGAACTGCGACGCCAGCACCATGTAGACCAGCAGCACCGCCAGGATCGCCGCGAACGTCAGGTCCCCGAACGCCTGCGCCTGCGCCTCGGTCTGGCCGCCCAGCCGCACCGTGAACCCCTCGGGCGGCGGCAGCTCGTCCAGCACGTGCTGCACCGCCTGGCTGGCGCCGCCCAGGTCCTTCCCCGGCGCGACGTTGGCGGTGACGTCGATGATCCGCTGCAGATACTTGCGGTTGATGACGACCGGGCCGCTGCCGCGTTCGACGCGCGCGATGGTGTCCAGCGGCACCATGCCCCCCGACGGCGTGCGCATGAACAGCTCGGACATGTCGTCGACGTGCGAGCGATAGGCGTCGTCCAGGCGGACGTTGATGAAGTATTCGTTGCCGGTCTTCTCGTCGGTGAACGGGATGGGCGCGAACTGCGTGTTGCCCACCAGGCTGGTCAGCACCGTCTGCGCCACCTGCTGCTCGGACAGGCCCAGCGTTCCGGCCTTCTGCCGGTCGACGACGACGTTCAGCTCGGGGTAGTTCTCCTCACGCGAGATCTGCAGGTCGGTCAGCCACGGTTTGCCGTCCCTGTCGTCCAGCGGCCGCAGCCGCGTCATCACCTGCTTCGCGTAGGCCGCGCCGGCCTCGATGTCGTGGCCCACGATCTCGACGTCGATGGGCGCGGGCGCGCCGAAGTTCAGGATGCGTTTCACGATCCCGCCGATGAAGAAGTAGACCTGCGTCCCCGGCAGCGCGTCGCGCAGCGCCGAGCGGACCGATTCGGCGGCCTGCACATCAGAGCGCTTTCGCTCCGAGCGCGGCACCAGGTTGACCAGCACGTTGCCCGAATGCGGTCCGGTGTTCTGCGAGAACACCGCGGTCCGGCCCAGTGGCAGCCCGACGTCCGCGATCATCGTCGTCGCGATCGGCCCGCTCTTGTTGACCAGGTTCTTGTTGACCGCGCCCTCGATCTTCTGAGCGACCCCCTCGGTGCGCTCGACGCGCGTCCCGATCGGGGCCTTGAAGTTCACCGCGAACTGCGATTCGTCGCTGTCCGGGAAGAACTCCGTGCCGATGAAGCGCTTCAGGAACAGCGACACGAAGAAGATCGCCAGGATTCCGAACACGGTCACGAGGCGGTGGCGCAGCACCCACCCCAGGCTGCGCGCGTACGCGTGGTCGACGCGCGACAGCGCCCGGCTGATCGCGCCCGGCACGCCCCGCTCCGCCTCGCCCAGGTGTCCTTTCAGCGCGTACAGGCTCAGGAGCGGCGTCACCGTCCGCGACACGAAGAAGCTCATCGTCAGCGCGAACGCGATCGTCAGCGCCAGCGGCATGAACAGGTTGCGCGCCACGCCGGTCAGGAACAGCACCGGCAGGAACACGACGATCGTGGTGATGGTCGAGACCAGGATCGGCATCGCCACCTCCTGCGCCGCCGCCAGCACGGCGTCGCGCCGCGACTGGCCCATGCCCAGGTGGCGGTGGATGTTCTCCAGCTCGACGATCGAATCGTCGACCAGCCGCCCGACCCCCAACGCCAGACCGCCCAGGGTGAACACGTTCAGCGTCTGCCCCGTGAAGTAGAGCAGCACGAACGTCGCCATGATCGACAGCGGGATCGCGACACCGATGATCCCGGTCGCGCGCAGGCTGACCAGGAAGATCAGGATGACGAGCACGGCCAGCAAGCCGCCCCACGCCGCCTCGTGCTCCAGCGCGCTGACCGCCGATCGGATGTAGTGCGACTGGTCGAACGAGATCGCCAGGTTCACGTTGGGGGGCACGCCGCGCAGCTTCGGCATCGCCGCGCGGATGGCGTCCACGACCGCGATCGTGTTGGCGCCGGGCTGCTTGAGCACGCGCAGATAGACGCCGCGCTGCCCGTTGATGCGCACGATCTCCGACTGGTCCTGGGCGGCGTCCTCGACCTCGGCGATGTCGCGCACGCGCACCGTCGCCGCTGACTGCCCCGGCACCGTCGTGCCGCTCTTGACGATCACCTCGCTGAGGGGCCGCGCCTTCGCCACCTGCGTGTTCGAGAAGACATTGTAGTCGCGCGCCCCCGCCTTCAGGTGGCCGCTGGGCAGCAGCAGGTTCGACTCCCGGACGGCGTCGACGACGTCGAGGATGCCCATGTTGCGGGCGCGCAGCGCGTCTCGCTTCACCTTGACCTCGATCTCGCGGATCAACCCGCCGCCCACGTTGGCGCTGGCGACGCCGTTGATGCGCTCGATCTGCGGCTCGATGGTGTTGTACGCCAGGTCGTAGAGCTGCCGCTCGTCCAGCCCCTCGCCGCTGACCGCGATCTGCACGACCGGGATGTTGGTGATGTCGAACTTGATGATGAACGGCTGCTGGATCCCCGGCGGCAGCGTGTTCAGGATCTGCGCCACCCGCTGCGACACTTCGAACTGCGCGTTGTCCAGGTTGACGCCGTAGTTGAACCAGACGCTGACCGACGAGAACCCCTGGCGCGATTGGCTCTCGACGCGATCGACGCCGGGCGACGCGCCGACCGCGCGCTCGATCGGCTCGGTGATCGACTTCTCGATGTCGGCGGGGCCGGCCCCCGTGTAGAAGGTCGCGACGCGGATGACCGGGACGTTGATCTCGGGGAACAGATCGACGCTCAGCCGGCGCAGGGAGACGAAGCCCAGCACCACGGTCATCAGCGACATCATCAGGATGAAGACCGGGTTACGCAGCGCCAGGCGGGTCAGCCACATCGGCGGGCGTCCTCAGTGTGCCCCGGCGGCGCCGTCGCGCGCGGCGGCGGCCGCGAACGGGTCGGTGCCGCGCGCAGCGCGGATCTTCATGCCGTCCGCGAGCCCCTCGGTGCCCGCAACGACGACCTCGTCGCCCGCGCGCAGGCCGGCCTTGACCTCGAACCAGTCGCCGCCGTCGACGCCCAGCGTGAGCGCCC
>Ga0070673_100001917_pt1 | contig 12489 bp, 6 predicted proteins | sample KBSM23metaG_FD_65342 | JGI IMG/M metagenome (GOLD analysis project Ga0070673, IMG submission 65342) | Miscanthus rhizosphere microbial communities from Kellogg Biological Station, Michigan, USA - KBS M2-3 metaG | ecosystem: Host-associated > Plants > Roots > Rhizosphere > Soil ... | reverse complement strand
ACTTCCTGCGGGCTCTGATCGCCCATCCAGACGTCGACGCGATTGTCGGTGACGAGCACGGTGGCGTTGCCCGGTTCCATTCGCGCGCGAGGCAAATAGGGCGTCGTGTAGCTCGCTTCGACGATCTTCGCGCCGCGAGCGAAAGCATCATCCACGTTGCCCTCGTTGACACGTACTTTGCCAGGCTGATCCAGCGAGCCAAGCAGCGCGTCGCGCATGTTGGCCGTGTTGAATGCCGCATTCTTCGGAGGGATTTCCCACTCGATCGGCATGCGATCCAGCGCCGACCGCGCCTGATACCAGTGATCGGCAACAACAGCGACCCCGCCGCTGAAGATCCGGCCGCGGGTCAACGCCGGATCCGGAATCGGAAACTGCACGGCGGAACGGACGCCCGGCATTTGCCGAATCGCGTCGAAGTTGTAGCTCCTGACGTTGCCTCCGTAAACGGGACAGGCCTTCACGGCGGCCCATTTCATACCGGGCAGGCGAACGTCGATTCCATAAACAATCCTGCCGGCGACCTTGTCCGGCACGTCGAGATTCTTTCGCTCGGTCCCCATCAGCGTCCACTGGTCGGGAGACTTGATTGTGATTTTTTCCGGATTTGGATGCGGCGTCTGCGCGGCGCGCTCGGCGATCTTCCCATACGTCGTGGTGCGGCCGCTCCCGGCATGCGTGATGATGCCGTCTTTCGCACTCAGTTCGGCGACCGGCACGCTCCAGAGATTCGCCGCGGCAAGTAGCAATCGTTCCCTGGCTTCTGCTCCGGCAAGCTGCAGGTAATACCGTCCATCTTTGACCGACGACGCCGCGTTCGTGCGCATGCGCCGATAAAGACTGTCGGGAATACCGGAAACGCCGGTGCGGTCGCGACTTCCAAAGCCGGGTTCGCCGCCGCCCTTCGGATCGGTGGCGCCGTTGCCCATGACGTTCAGTGTCCATTCGGGCGCTTTCTCACGCGCGTCGCGGTTTACGGATGCGTATTGCGGCCGGACCTTGCTCCAGTCACACTGCAATTCTTCGCAAACCATCATGGCATTTGAAGTCCACACCCCTTGACCGAGTTCGGTTTGCGCGATCCGAATCGTTACCGTGTCGTCCGGCGAGATGACGATCCAGGCGTTGATCTCGGGCGTCGCATTCTGTGCGTTCGCTCGCTCCGGAATCCAGAATCCCAGGATCAACGCTCCCTGTGCTGCCGCAGCCATCGCAAGAAACTCGCGACGATTGAGATCGGAGGTATGGTTGTCGCTCATTATCCCCTCCCGTTCTTCATCAGGTCTGCTGCCAGATGGATCGCCTGACGGATGCGATGGTATGTGCCGCAGCGGCACGCATTCGTCACAGACGAGTTGATATCGGCATCTGAAGGATCAGGTCGACGCTGCAGCAGGGCGAGCGCGCTCATGATCATCCCCGACTGGCAGTATCCGCATTGGGGCGTATCGAATTCCTTCCATGCGAACTGGATTGGATGGTTGCCATCCGAGGAGATTCCTTCGATCGTGGTAATTCTCTTCCCCGCTGCCGTCTCCGCGGGAACACTGCACGATCGAACCGGCTGTCCATCCACGTGTATCGTGCACGCGCCGCACTGCCCGATGCCGCAGCTGAACTTTGTACCCGTCAGGCCGAGGTGATCGCGGATGACCCACAGCAGCGGCGCCTGCGGATCGGCATCGACGGTTTGTCGCGTTCCGTTTACATTGAGATCGAGTGCCACCTTGCCTCCTTTGATTTGACGAATTGTAGTTCAAGCTTCAGGCTTCCACCAGTCCTGACACTTCGAGAGCCCCCGACACTTCGACACCATTCTTGTATGATGAACAACGCGTTTCAGTAGTTGATAGTATTCACGGAAGTTGAAACCCGGTACAAGGAGCGGCGATGCATATTCATTTCAGAAGAACGATCATGATTGGCGCGATAGGTGTTCTGCTTGCCGAAGTGTTCGCGTTTAGTGCCGGACAGCAAACTGCTCCTCAAGCGGGCCCTCCCAGCAGGTTTGCCACTGCAAAGAGTTTGCGCTGTACGTTTCCCTTAAATGCCACCGGTACATGGAAACGGGATGGACAACCCGATGCCGGGCTGAAGACGTCGTCTCTCGTTCTCGTTTTCGAATCCATCAACACGGACGATGGAACTGCGAAGCTGAGGAATGGAACAATGGAGAGCGAGGTTGTCGTCCGTTCGGTGACCGGGTACCTGCATCTGATGCAATCGTTCCGCAGCGGACCACTATATACGACCACGGTTTTTGACAAGGAAAGCAGCGGTGGAAAGTTTAAGGCCGTGCATTCGCGTCACGAGTACTTCACGACTCCTCTGGAGGGTGCGACATCCAGTCCGGAGCAGTATTACGGGGAATGCGAAATAAAAAATTAGAGCGATACGATGTGGAATGTCATCTGCGATCCCTCGCCCGAACGGATAGCGATTCGCCTATTGCGGCCCTTCGTAATCGCGAACGAGCTGGGCGGCGCGCTGCCGGTTTCGCTGGGCTGCGGGTGTGTTGTCGGGAGCCAGGCGCAGGTATTCCCGGAATTGCCTGGCCGCATCGTCATATTTGCCCTCGAGTCGTAACAACTCCCCGAGATTGTAGTGGGCGTTGTAATGGTCGGGATTGATTCGAACAACTTCGCGCAGTTCCGCGGCCGACTCCGCATCCATTTCCATGTCGGCAAGGGCGACTGCAGCGTTGTAGTGACCGACGACGAGTTCCGGATCAATTCGGATGATCTGCTTGAATTCCTCCACCGCTGCGGGAATTCTTCGCTGGCTGGCGAGAACAATAGCGAGGCCGTTATGTCCATCGATGGAATCCGGATCAAGACGAATGGCTTCTCGATACTCGGCAATGGCTTCCGTGGCTTGCCGCTGCGAGTTCAGAGTTAAACCCAGATCGGCGTGAACCTGAGCAATGGTCGGGTCGATACGAAGGGCTTCATGAAATTCCGCAATCGCTTCCGGAAGCTTCCCTTCCAGTCGCAGTGCGTTTGCAAGTTTCGCGTGTCCCCGCCAGGAATCCTTCGTTACCAATAATGCCTTTCTGAACTCGGCGTCTGCCAAATCGTATCTTTCGAGTTCCATCAGAACGTCGCCCATCGCATCGTGCGCGTCTGGAGAATTAGAATCCAGGGCGATCGCCTGCTCCGCAAAAGCCTTTCCCCGTTCGCGGCCTTCCTTTGTCGAGATGCGTCTCGAATTTGGACCTTCGTCGGTCCTGGCAAGTGCGGCGGTGACATGAGTCGTCAGAATCCGAATACGGAGCAAGGTCAGCGTTTTCTGACGTTCAGCGGACAGTGTTTCCAGCTGGTGATGCAGCGACTCAATTTCTTTGCTGATCCGGATCAACTCCGCCGTGGCGTCCCGATCCTTTCGCAGAACGGTAAAGCGGCGGACTGCTGCATCGTTTATTGTGATTACGGCATCGGCGAGATAGACGTTCGGACGGGATGGTGCGGAGCTCCGAACTGCCTCGAACGGCTCGAGGCTGCCAATTGCATACGCGTGGACCTGCGCGGCGTTCAACTGAAGGGACTTCACTTCCGGCAAGTTCCCGATCTTCCCCGCTGCCTCTTCTGTAGCCTTGCGATCGGCCACAACCATCGCCATCTGCTTCGCAACTTCCGGCGTATCTGCACTTGTCGCAACGTACTCACCCGTGACTCGAACGTCGGGCACCAAAGACTGGGCTGAAGCAGCCAAAGCGATTGTCAGCAGAACCGTGCAGTATAGAATCTTCATCCTCAATCCACCCGCGAACTCGTCAGGATTCGACGTCGGAGTTTATCGCATTCGCCACGTGTCCTGAATATCTGAATTCCTGAAGTTCTCGTCAGAAAACCCGCGCAAGGATTTGGAACGCCGCGCGAAGACCTGCCATTCTCCAATCGATTTGCGCGTCCCTGAGTTAGTATGGCCATCCTGTTGACCATGAGCACTACGACTCTCAGCCGCGAAGAACGCCTCACCCTGGTTCGAAGACGTCAGCTCAAGAAATTGCGCATGATGACCGGCAAAGAACGGCGATGGATGAATCCCAATCGCGGGTTGATCAAACGCTGCGAGCGTTTCATGGATATCGTCGTGACGCGCTTCGTCTATCCCGTGCTCGGTCATGTTTGGAATCCGTATAGCTGCCTGCTTGAGCGTCGCTTTGCTCTTGCCGAAACCAAACTCGCCCCTTCAGGCTGGCCTACCGGCCTGCAGCCGTTACGTGTGCTTTTGATCACCGATATTCACGCCGGAATTTTCCTGACGTCGGAGACTTTGTTGCGAATCGTCCTTGGATTAATGCGAACGAAGCCTGATTTAGTCGTTATTTGCGGCGACCTGGTTTCCGGACACACCGATGAAGCGATTGACATTCTTGATGAACTGAAGCCCCTGGCTCGGGCGCCGCTCGGTGCGTGGTTTTGTTTCGGCAATCACGATTACTACGGGGGCAACCCCGACGAACTTCGAGCCAATCTCGCGGCCGTGGGTATTCAAACGCTCAAGAACGAAAGCATCGCCTTGAATCACCATGGCAAAACATTCGTGCTCGGGGGCATCGATGATCGCATCATGGGCAAACCCAACTGGAACGGAGTCCTATCCCGCCACGGACGGCCAGACCTGCTGATGGCGCACAATCCGGATCATTTTTACGAAGCCGAAGCTCGCGGCATTCCAGTAACGCTTTCGGGGCATACCCATGGGGGTCAAATTCGTCTGCCGAATGGCCCGGCAATCATACGTCACAGCCGCTTTTGCCTGGACGAAGGATTGTACGGTTACCGCTCGTCATTGCTTGTGGTGTCGCGCGGCCTGGGCAGCGTCGTTTTGCCGTTACGATGGGGGGCGGATCCTGAAGCCGTGTTGATTGAAATAGAATCTCCAATCTTGCCGATCCATTGAGCGGAGTTTTGAACACACTGGTGCTGAATCCATAGCCGAGTTTTAGAATTCCATCCTTCATTTCTTTTTCGGAGCTGCCGGTGAGCCATTCCAGCGGCAAGCCTTGAGGCCTGCGAGTAGCTTTTCCTCTTGACCGCGGAAAATTGCAGTGGTTACATGCCGCGTAACTTTTCCAACGGATCAACAGATTTACCGGGGTGCGGGAAGCAGTCTCGACGTTTAGTCCAGGATGGACGTCGACGCAGACTTTTGCCGTAGCGGAGTTTCGCTGCGCGATAAATGGCGACTTCGTGCCTGAAGGTTCCCAGGTGGTCACAGCTTTGAGATCTGGAGGAAAATATGAACGGTAAACGGTATTTGATGGTAGTCGCGGTGTCGATGCTGCTGCTCGAATTGGCGGGAAATGCATTTGCGCAAGGTGGCAGTGCACAACTGGGCGGGATTGCACAGGACACCAGCAAGGCATTGATTCCCGGCGTGACGATAACTGCGAAGAACGCCGCTACCGGAGTCACGACGGTCCAGCTCACCAATGAATCGGGAGCATACAGTTTTCCCGTTCTCCAGCCAGGAACCTACGAAATTTCCGCAGAACTGTCAGGCTTCAAGAAGTTCATACAGAGAAACGTGGAAGTGACGTATGCCGCTCAGATTCGTCTGAACGTCACGCTTGAAGTGGGCACTGCCGGGCAGTCGGTGGACGTCACGGCGAAAAGCGAATCGGTTTTGCGGGAGTCATCGGCATCGGTCGGCGATGTGTTGACGCAGGACAAGATTCAGAATCTGCCGATCGTCGGCAACAATGTGCTCGACCTGCTGTTCACCCTGCCCGGCATGCGGCTGAGTCCGGCGGGCGATCAGTTCGATACCGTCAATGGCCTGGGCATGAATTCGGTCAATATGACGCGCGATGGTATGTCCACGGTCGACACACGAAACTACGCCGAGTTTTTTGGTACGAAGATGTTGTCGTTGACAACCATTAATCCGGACCTGGTTGGCGAAATCCGCATGATTGTTTCGCCGGTGGACGCCGAAATCGGACGCGGAAACGCACAGATTCAGATCAGCACGCGGTCCGGCACCAACAAGTACACGGGCTCGGCGACATGGAACATACGCAACAGCGCGCTCGATGCCAATTCGTGGACCAACAATCACACCTCGTTTACCGATCCGATCAGTGGTGTCGTGCACAACAGCACTCCAATGAACTGGAGCAACCTCCATGAGTACACGATCGCCTATGGCGGTCCGATCCGTATTCCGAGCGTGTACGACGGTCGCAACAAGACCTTCTTCTATGTCTTGTGGGACCAGAACATCCGCAACACGCGGGACACGGTCACCACGACCGTCCTGACCGATACGGCACGTCAGGGCATTTTCCGGTATTGGCAGGGATACAATCCACTGGGGTGGAATCCCGGAGCGACGCTTTCGGCGCCGATCTTCCCGTTGACGGCAACCACCGCGAGCATCATCGCCGTGGATCAGAGCGGCAATCCGGTTCGCCCCCCCGCGGACCCGACGTCTTTGACAACGGATCCGACAAAACCGGGGTTCGTCCCATACTCCGGAAGCCTGATCTGCTTCAGCGTGTTCGGCACGCAACGTCTCGACGCAAACGGCAACATGGTTCCGTTCACACCAGACGATTGTCCGGGCGGCACCATCAGTTCGCCGACGGGGCGTCCCTCGTGGGATGCCTTTCGACCGTCGGTCGATTCCAGCGGGTTGCTTCAGAAGTTTCTGAAGGCAACGCCCAGGGCCAATTATTTTGGCGCTCTCGATGGTTTAAATAGTGCGCAACTGCGCTGGGTGCGGGGAAGATCCGGCAGCTTCAATAATTCCATCATTGCAGGTCCCGCGAATACCGGCAGCGACGCGTTTGTGAATCGCAAACAAATCAATATCAAGATTGATCACAACTTCACCTCGAACCATAAGGTTGCTGTCAATTACACCTATCAGCGGGATGACAGCGCAGACAATTGCGGAAATTATCCGGGCAGCCTCTGCGGCGGAACGATTCGGCGGCCGCATGTATTGACGGTCAATCAGACGTCGACTCTATCTCCACAGATGGTGAACGAAGCGCGGTTCGGCTTGAACACCACCAAGAACTACACGTACGCGCCGTGGGACAGCCCCAACGCAGAAATTGCCAGTGCGGCGCGGGAATTTATGTTGCCAGCCGCGAATAGCATTCAGAATCCCAGTTACAGATACCTCGCCCTGGTGAATAGCGGGATTGGGAACATCAGCTCCGGGTCCGGCTATATCAATACAACGTCCACCATCGTCAACGGCATCAACCCCCTCTTCGACCTGGCAGACACGCTGAGCTGGAGCAAAGGAAAACATGCATTCAAATTCGGCGTCGATTGGCGGTTGCCCCGCACGACCGGAAATGGCTCCAGCAATCCGTATCCGATAGTGACGTTCGGCAATGCTTCGGCGACCCTCACGCCCAGCCCCTTCGGCGTCACGGCGAATTTCAACACGCCGACAGACCCCATCGGCTATCTGCCGGGATTGCTCAATGCGGCGCCGGCCGGTGGCACCGCAGCTCGCACGAACGTGTCGAACTTGATGTACTACCTGAATGGGTCTGTCGCCAGCGTCACTCAGAATTACTGGATTACCAGCGTCAAAAACCAGACCGACAACTACTGGGATGACATTTCGACCGTGGGGTTACGTCAGCGCAAGCAGATTAATCAGGAGTGGGCCGTCTTCGTGAAGGACGATTTTAAGGTCTCGCGGCGACTCACGTTAAACCTCGGCGTGCGTTGGGAGTATTATTCTTCGCCCTATATCGATGGAGGCTTTACCACCTCGATGCCGGGCTACGGCTGGGGCGCGTTTGGGGCCACTCGCTCGGCCCAAACCACGCTCGATAAATTCAACGACGATCCGTTCAGCATCCTCTATCATCCGGGCAACCTGTACCTGTCGGGCTATGGATCCACGACGATCAATCCGTTGAGCTGTGACACCGGCGTCAAGCAGAATGCGTTGCTCCCTGCGTCGACCTGCGACCCGAACTCGCTGTCCGTCATTAACTTTGTAGGACCCGGTACCCCGAATCCCAATACCCCGGCGATGCCGGAGAACTTCAACAACATTGGGCCGGCTGTTGGATTCGCCTACCAGCTTCCCTGGTTCGGCGAAGGGAAAACGACCATACGGGGAGGCTATCAACAGACATTTGGCGCGGCGGGACAGAACCGTACCGCTGGCATTGGCGGCGTCGAGGGCATCATTGCGAATGCGCCAGGAGCGACGACAACCGGGACGCTGGGAAATAACATCAACAATAGCATCTACCAAAACATACTTTCGACGCGTGCGATTGGGTTGGCCGATATCCAGTCGCTGGTTCCCATGCAGCCGAACCAGGCAACACCCGGCAGTCCGGTGCAGGTCTATGGCCGTTCTTTCGCTCCTCAGGTCTATGATCCGAATCTGAAGACGCCATACACGCAGAACATCACACTGTCGGTAACACGGGTGATCAACAGTAAATTCACCGTCGATTTGCGGTACACCGGCACCCTCGGCAGAAAACAACTGGGCAACATCGACATCAATCAAAACAACGTCTATTCCAATCCCGAGCTCTACCAGGCATTGTCGGACGCCCGGGCCGCCACCTGTACAGCCAATGCACCGGCCTACAAAGCGTACACCGATAACGGAATCAGTCCCTGCGATGTCAATGGCGATCCTGTCCTTCTGGATCAATTACTCGCGGGCTTGAACATCAACAACACGGTAACGGGATTTGGTCCTGTGGGAACGACCACCGCCGGTATTTATCAGACCGGTGCGCAACAGCTGAGGCGCGCCACCGCGTTCCAGAACAACCTGTCGTGGGGCAATTTTGATGGCGTTGCCGATAGCCTGCTCGCGCTGGCTCCCTCCGCCGCACAAGGCCGCCAGCCGGCGCCGATCGATCCCAGGACGGGTACTGCCTTAACCGGTATTGCTCTGATCGCGCAACGGAACGGCTGCGATCGTATCGGAAATGGCGCTTCATACATCCAGCAGACGATAACGATGGTAAATGGAGTACCGGTGGTCTCTTTTAATCCGGGTTTCAACGCCTCCAACTCCACTCCGTTACGCTGTTTCCCGGAGGATTGGCTGGCGCTTAACCCCCAGTTCACGAGTGTCACTTACAACGCCAACCTCGGCCGTACCAACTACCACTCGCTTCAGGCGCAGGTGACCGCGAGGCCCATACAAGGTGTGAGCGCAACTGCCACCTGGATCTGGGCAAAGTCGATGTACCTTCCAACCAGCGGTTATATCGATCCCGCAAACCGCAACCTGAACTACACGGTGCAGAACATCAACGCGCACTCGATTCGCATGAATGGAACATTGGAACTGCCCATCGGCCCCAACAAGATATTATTCGGGAACTCGTCGGGCTGGGTGGCGCGCGCAATCGAACGGTGGCAGACCAGCTTCATCTTCAATGGCGCCAGTGGAACTCCGACTTCATTCAATCCGGGCATCAGCCACTACTACGCCCCAAGCGGGTACGATATTGTTAGTCCCAACTGGAGTATTCCCAAGGCCCATGTGGAGTGGATCGACGGGACGTCTACCGGCACCATGTATCCGGGCAACCAGTACGTCGGCGTGACGGATCCGCAGTGCAGCGATCCCTCGATCGTCGGTGCAGCGGATCGAATGGGCACCAATCTGCAATCCGTGTGCACCATTTCCGCTTTGGCCGCTCGCAATGCGGACGGAACACCGGGCGAAATCCTGCTGAAGTATCCCTTGCCCGGCAAAACCGGGAATCTGGGTCGCGGCAACATCATTTACTTTGGACAGTGGAGTCTGGATATGAACGTCAGCAAGAACTTCAAAATTAACGAATCCACGAGTTTCCAGATTCGCATGGATGCCACAAACGTTTTGAATCATCCGGTACCAAATCAGCCAACCCTGTCCGCGAATTCGCTCGGAACGATTACGGGCAAGGGAGGTCAGGCGCGGCAGCTTCAGGGCCAGGTGCGCATCAGTTTTTAGCCGAGAGCGAGGAAGCAGGACATTTAAATCATTTTAAGCGGGAGCGCGCCTGAGGCGCCGGCGATACTGTCAAAACGACCCAAACAGCGTGGTGCCAGCGTCATTCGCAGCCCGATCGACGCCCTTTCCGAACGGTCGTTGGTTCTCAGTTCTCTCCATGCGCCGGATAAGTTCGGCGTCTCGTCGAATGCTGCGCCGTCAAGTCCTGCTGATTTCTCTCTGTGGATCGTGTGGCGAGAGATCGGTCGTCGAAGATGTTGCTCCATACGACGCTTGCCATAGGACGCATGAGTTCAAAGTTCAATGGCGCGTCTGCGAATGATTTCGAGGCGCGAGAAAGGTCAACGTGTCCCACACCAATCGATGGAAAGTCGGGTTTGTGGTGCTCGGGCTCATCCTTGCTGCTAAGACCAGTCGACCGCAGGTGAGAACGGAACCCAATTCCGAACCCAATCCATACCGCACCATCGCGAACTGGGCTCATCTTCCCGTTGGACGGGTGATGGGTCAAGTCAGCGCCGTCGACGTCGATCGCCGCGATCACGTGTGGGTGGCCGACCGGTGCGGCGGCACAAGCTGCGACGACAGTCCCATCGACCCCATTATGGAGTTCGACCCTTCGGGCAAACTGCTCAACAGTTTTGGCCGCGGCCTGTTTGTCTACCCTCACGGGATTGGCGTGGACAAAGACGGCAACGTGTGGGTCACCGACGGTCAGGGATCCGCTACAAAAGGGCACCAGGTTTTCAAATTCAGCCCAGCCGGGAAGGTACTGCTCGTGCTCGGCAAGCGGGGCGTCCCCGGCAACGGTCCCGACACATTCAATCAGCCGTCAGATGTGCTGGTGGGTCCGAACGGGGACGTCTTCGTGGTGGACGGACATGCCCCTGGATATATCAACGCGCGGATTGTCAAATACTCTAAGGACGGCAAGTTCCTCCAAACGTGGGGCAAGCGAGGATCGGGGCCCGGTGAGTTCGAGGGCGCGCACGGCCTTGCCATGGATTCCAAAGGACGACTGTTCGTCGCCGATCGTTCGAACAATCGCATTGAGATCTTCGATCAGAATGGAAAATATCTCGATCAGTGGAAACAGTTTGGCCGGCCGGGCGGATTGTTCATCGACAGGAATGACGTCCTGTACGTCGCGGACTCGGAATCGACCGATCGAAAAATCGCGTGGAGCGGTCCATGGTCTATTCTGCCCCAGGGCTATGGATACAACCCCGGTTGGAAGAGAGGCATTCGAGTAGGCAGCGCACGAGACGGCTCTGTGACGGCGTTCATTCCCGATCCTCACTCCCCCATAGGAAGCCCAGACGATCCAACGAGCGCAGCCGAAGGCGTCGCTGCCGATTCGACAGGCGCGATTTACGGTGCGGAAGTCGGCCAGCGGGATGTGAAGAAGTACGTGCGCACGGCTGCAAACCACTAGCTTCTTTGCGATCCATCACTGCGGGAAAAAAAGGCCTGGAGCCGACGGCGCAAAAGGCGAGCTGCGGCTCATACCCATGAGCGTCGGGGGCAGGATTCTCTTAGTTAGCTGTTTCTTCCGAGACCGAAGCAGGCTCTGGAAAAAACGAAAGATCAAAGAACCACCTGACATGGACCCACAGTCGACCTGGTAACGCGAGCGATAGTGGAGGGTGCTTTAAATCTTTTGGGACTAAAGCATCTTCGCGCGCAGGGCTCGGGCTTTGTCGCGCAGCTGTGCGGCGCGTTCGAATTCAAATTTCTTTGCAGCCTCGCGCATCTCGACTTCGAGCTTCTCGATGGTTTCCGCCATTTTCTCCGGATCATCCGTCACGATTTCTTCAACGGGATCCACGGGCACCGGAAGGTAATCGGCTTCGGCAATCGCGACCAGCGTCATGTCGACCGGCTTGATGATGCTTTCCGGCGTGATGTTGTTCTCGATGTTATAGCGCTCCTGGATGGCGCGTCGTCGATCGGTTTCGCCGATGGCACGTTTCATCGAGTCGGTGATTTTGTCGGCATAGAGAATGGCTTTGCCGCTCAAATGCCGCGCAGCCCGACCCATCGTCTGAATCAACGCATCGGAAGAACGAAGAAAACCTTCCTTATCTGCATCGAGTATCGCAACCAGCGAGACCTCTGGAAGATCCAGTCCTTCACGCAACAGGTTGATGCCAATCAACACATCGAATTCGCCGCGCCGAAGCCCACGAAGAATCTGAATGCGTTCCAGAGTTTCCACTTCCGAATGAAGATATCGGCAGCGAACGCCAACTTCCGTGTAGTACTCGGCCAGATCTTCAGACATGCGTTTGGTCAGGGTCGTCACAAGAACGCGTTCGTTCTTTGTGGCGCGGGCGCGAATCTCGCCAAGCAGATCGTCAATCTGGCCTCGAACGGGTCGGACTTCGACTTCCGGGTCGGTCAGACCGGTCGGCCGTATGACCTGCTCGACGACAACACCGCCGGTCTTTGTAAGTTCATAGGGCCCTGGCGTCGCGGAGACGTAGATGACGTTATTGGTGCGCGCCTGAAATTCCTCAAACATCAAAGGTC
>Ga0070673_100001916_pt1 | contig 12490 bp, 13 predicted proteins | sample KBSM23metaG_FD_65342 | JGI IMG/M metagenome (GOLD analysis project Ga0070673, IMG submission 65342) | Miscanthus rhizosphere microbial communities from Kellogg Biological Station, Michigan, USA - KBS M2-3 metaG | ecosystem: Host-associated > Plants > Roots > Rhizosphere > Soil ... | reverse complement strand
AGCTTCGTCCCCGACCCCGAGATCTTCGGCCTCGACGCCGCCTTCAGCCCCGAGCGGCTGTACAAGCTCGCCCGCTCCAAGGCCTATCTCTTCGCCGGGGTCGAGATCCGCTGGCGCTGCGACCCGAGCCTCGCCTCCGAATCCGTCCCCGAGACCGCCGTCTTCCAGTTCGCCAACGGCCTCGCCGACCATCTCGCCGAGCAGCTCGGCGACCGCCCGGCCGTCACCAACCAGCCCTTCACCGGCCGCCAGGACTTTCCCGACAGCCAGGGCAGCGCCGAATGGGCGGTCGCCTGGCCGCTCTACAGCGACGGCTCCGAAAGCTATTATTGCAACACCATCCCGACGCCCGACGGCGGCACCCACGAAGCCGGCCTGCGCGCCGCCCTCACCAAGGGCATCCGCGCGTTCGGCGACCTCGTCGGCAACAAGAAGGCCAAGGACATCACCGCCGACGACGTGTTCAACGGCGTCGAGCTGATGCTGAGCGTGTTCATCCGCAACCCGCATTTCCAGAGCCAGACCAAGGACCGCCTGACCAGCCTCGAGGCCGCGCGCTTCGTCGAGGCCGCGGTGCGCGACCATTTCGACCATTATCTCGCCGACAACATGGACCGCGGCCGCGCGCTGCTCGGCTCGATCCTCGAGCGCATGGACGAGCGCCTGCGCCGCCGCGCCGAACGCGAGGTCCAGCGCAAGACCGCCACGTCGGCGCGCAAGCTCCGCCTCCCCGGCAAGCTCACTGACTGCTCCTCGGACGACCCCGAGGGTACCGAGCTGTTCATCGTCGAGGGCGACAGCGCCGGCGGCTCGGCCAAGCAGGCGCGCGACCGCAAGACCCAGGCGATCCTCCCGATCCGCGGCAAGATCCTCAACGTCGCCTCGGCCACCGCGGACAAGATCCGCGCCAACGCCGAGATCGCCGACCTCAACCTCGCATTGGGCTGCGGCGCCCGCGACAAGTTCAACGAGGATGCGCTGCGTTACGAGCGGATCGTCATCATGACCGACGCCGACGTCGACGGCGCCCACATCGCGACGCTGCTGATGACCTTCTTCTTCCAGGAAATGCCCGAGCTCGTCCGCCGCGGCCATCTCTACCTCGCCCAGCCGCCGCTCTACCGTCTGACCGCCGGGGCCAAGACCCTCTACGCCCGCGATGACGCGCACCGCGCCGAGCTCGAAAAGACCGAGTTCAAGGGCCGCAACGTCGAGGTCAGCCGCTTCAAGGGCCTTGGCGAGATGAACCCCAACCAGCTCAAGGAAACCACCATGGACCCGAAGACCCGGTCCATGCTCAAGGTGACGCTCCCCGCCGCCTACGAAGACCGCCAGCCGATCAAGGACCTGGTCGAGCGCCTGATGGGCCGCGACCCGGCGCAGCGCTTCGAGTTCATCCAGAACAGCGCGGCGGCAGTGGATGAGGACGCGATCGACGCCTGAGGCGGCCGCGCGCAAAGCCACCGGCGTTCAGTCACAAGTCAGTCGATGACGGCTTTACCGTCTGACATGACACGATTTCTCCTGATCGCCCCGCTTCTGCTCAGCGCCTGCGCCGCCACCGGCGTTCGCCCCGCGCCCCCCGTGGCTGCAGCGCCGCCCACCGTCCCGCAAACGTTCGTCTGCCAAGCCTCGGTCCGCCCGAGCGTTTACGTCAAACCGAGGCCGCTCGAGGCAATCAGGCTGTCGCAGCCGGGCGACCGCTCGGTCAGCTCGGGAGCCTTCCGCTTCCGCGTCCTCTACAACGACGACCGCTACGAGGGCCGGACTCTCATCACCTACGTCTATTCGACCGCAACCGGGAAACTGATTGAGGAGTCGCTGTTCCAGCTCGACCGCCAAAAGGGTGCGGTGAACCAGTTCATCGGCGGACACGGCTTCACCGGCCTCCACTACGTTTACGCCCCCGATTCAGCCGCGGAGCTCCAGTACATCTGCAGCGCCGGCTGAGGCAGGGGATCCACGCCCGCGCCTCCGTCATCATCCCGCGAAAGCGGGAGCCCAGCCAAACAAACCAACTTATGACCCCCATCGCTCTTCTAATGAGTGGAACGGGCGCGGCAGGTATATAAATCAGGCTTATCGTTTGGCGGGGCTGGAGACTGCCGACGAAAGGACAAGCCGATGACCCTCACCGACACGCTCCGCCGCCTGTGGGCGCACCTAGTCAGTGCGCGGCCAGCCCACTGTTGCGCCGCACCGATCCACTGGGCGACCTTCCGCTAAGACCGGCGCCCCTCCCGGGGCGTCCCTACCGCCTTTGCGTCTTCGCGTCTTCGCGTGAGATAAGTCTTTCCTACATCCCCCATCCATGTTCCAATATGGTTCCAGGAGAACCACATGAGCGAACCCAACTCCACCGTTCCGTTTAAGCGTCTCAGCCGCGGCGGACCAACGAGGACCAATATGGTTTCATCGAAACACTTGCCGGCGTCGGCACGGTCGCGCAGTCGTGGGAAGCGCGCGTGGGATCGCCGCCGCCGCCTTTGCGGCCCACGCCGCATCCTGGTCTCCGCCGCGACCTTCGCGCGCGCGTAGGCTTGCGACCTTTGGGACTTTTCGCGCTGCCGCGCTTTGCTACCACGTTCCCGTGAGTAGTCCGCCCGTCAAAGGCCTGCGCCAGTTCCTCGATGTCGGGCAGCAGCGCGCCTGGCTCGACGGCGAGGTGGACCTGACCGACGGCGATCGCGCGGACCTTGAAGAAACGCTCGAGCAGCGCTTCAAATATGCCGCGCGGTTCGACAGGCTGCGGCAGCGCCCCGACGCCCCGGACGTCCTCGACATCCTCCGCCGCTACGCCGCGGCCTGCCTCCCAATCCCGCGCACGACCGAGCGCTTCTACTGGTCGGTGTCATGCCTGCCGACTAGCCCCGACAAGCCGCTGGTGCGGGTCAACGCCGCGTGGATGGAGCTGTTCGCCCTGCACGCGGTGGGCGACTCACTCCGCGCCCGGTTCATCCTCCACCTATCCGATTTCACGACTGATGGCTCGCCCGAGCCCGACCGGCTGAACCTGGACCTGCTCGAGCAATGCGCCGGCCGGCCCGAAGACGTGACCCACGCCTTCTGGCGAACGCCGGGCATCCTCATCGCCAAGGTGCGCGACGCCGACTCGATCCGCCGCTTCATCGCTCACCCGCACGCTCTCCGCGCGATCCGCAGCTTCAACCTCACCCACATGAATCGCGGCCGCAACGCTTACCAGGCGAGCCATTGCTACAGCCTGGCGGACGTCATGCTCGATGATTTGCCCGCTCAGGGCCCGGGATAGCTAACCGGCTTGTCGTTGAACGCCTTGACCAGCGTCAGTGGGCCCCTGGCGATCATCTTCCACTGGAGGTCGCCGCTGCCTTCGAGCATCCACGTGCCGGCGAGCCCGCACAGCAGCCAGACGAACACCGCCAGTCCGACGAACAGCTTCATCGCTCGGGCCCTCCCCTTGACGATCATACGCCTGAACGGAAGCCGCAGGAAGGCCGGCCGCTCACTTGGCCTGGGAGCTGTCGTCACCGCGCAAATAGGTCGACGCCATCACGCTCGCCGCCTTGGCCGTCGGCTTTGCCGGCTGGAGCAGCTTGAGGTTGAACTTGTCCTTGAACTGGACCCCGAACTGCGACCCGCTGGCCCAGACGACGGTGCCCGGAATCACTCCGCCTGCGGCGAAATCGAGCCCGATCTCCGCCCCGAGGGGCATTTCCTCGCGGCATTCGACCAGCGCTCCGCCGGTCGAGATGTTGCGCAGCCGCGCGCCCTTCACCTGGCCGTCGTGGTGGAGCAGCGCTGCGCGGATGATCCGGATCCGCTGCTCGCGCTGCGGCAAATGCGCGTCGGGCCGGCTCGCCGAGCCCTTGGCGGCGAGCTCGCGCGCCTCTTCGACCGGCATGGGCTTGGCGAAATAATAGCCTTGGACCAGCGAGCAGCCGAGGCTTCGGACGAGCATCAGCTCTTCCTGCGTCTCGACGCCTTCGGCCGTAGTCTGCATCTTGAGGTCGGAGGCGAGCCCGACCATCGCCCGGATCAGCGCTGCGTTGCGGCTTGTCGGGTCGGATGCGCCGCGGACGAAACTCTGGTCGACCTTGATCTTGTCGAACGGGACTCGGAGCAGATAGCTCAGCGACGAATAGCCGGTGCCGAAATCGTCGAGCGCGAGCTTGAGGCCGATCCCCTTCAGGCTGCCGATCATGTCGTGGACATGGTCGTCGTTGCTGAGGAACACGCCCTCGGTGATCTCGAGCTCGAGCCGCTTGGCCGGCAAGTCGGTTTCGGCGAGGATCGCCCGAACCGTCGCCGGCAGCGACGGCACCTTGAACTGCACCGGCGACAGGTTGACCGCGACGGTGGTGTGCGACGGCCAGTTTGCGGCCTCGGCACAGGCGGTCCGCAGCACCCACTCGCCGATCTCGTTGATCAGCCCGATTTCCTCGGCCAACGGGATGAAGGTGGCCGGGCTGATCGGCCCATGCTCCGGGTGGTCCCAGCGCAGCAGCGCCTCGAATCCCATGACCGCTTCGGTCGTGGCGTCGACGCTCGGCTGATAGACGACGCGCAGCTGGTTCTTCTCCAGCGCCACGCGAAGGTCTGATTCCATCCGCGAGCGCTCGCGCGCCGCCTCGTGCATCTCCGGGACGAAGAAGCGGTAGCAGCCCTTGCCCGCGGCCTTGGCCGCATAGAGCGCGAGGTCGGCGTCGCGCATCAGGTCGTCGGACGTGCGGTCGTCGTACAGCGAGGTGACGATTCCGACCGAAGCGCCGATCGACACCGCGGTACCGTTGATCGTGTAGGGACGCGACAGGCTGTCTATGATGCCCTGCGCCAGCTTCGCCAGCTCGTCCTTGGTCGGGGCGGTCGGGATGACGACCTCGAACTCGTCGCCGCCGAGACGGCCGACCTGGCCGAGCTCGCCGACCTGCTCGCGCAGTCGCAGCGAGACGAGGCGAAGCAGCGTGTCTCCGGCCGGATGGCCAAGCGTGTCGTTGACCGCCTTGAACCGGTCGAGGTCGAGCAGGAACACCGAGCATTGGTTCTTGCGCCGCGCGGCGCTGACCAAAGCATCGTCGAGGGCCCGGCGCAGCACCTCGCGGTTGGGCAGGCCGGTGAGCGAGTCCTGCCGCGCCAGCCGGTCGAGCTCGACCTCAGACTGCCGCATCTTGGTCAGGTCGGACGCGAAGCCGCGGAAGCCGTGGAAGCGCCCGATATCGTCGTGGATCGGGCGGCCGGAAATCGACCACCAGACCTCGTTCTTGGTCTTGGCCCGGACGATCAGGTCCTGGAATGCGACGTGCGACGACAGATAGAAGCCGAGCGTCCGTTCCGAGGTTGCCGCGGCCTCGGAGGTCTCGGCAGAAATCAGGTCGGTGAACGGCCGGTCGATGAGCTCCGCCTGCTCACGGCCGAGCGCGTTGGCGACGGTGTCGCTGATGTAGGCGAGGTTGCCGTCGCGGTTAGTTTCCCAGAACCACCCCTTCCCGCTCGCCTCGAATTCCTCGATCAACCCTTCGGCCCGCGCGGAGGGCGGACGCGAGTCTTCCTGGCCCGAATTGGCCCCGCTCCTCAACAAACGTCCGATGCTTCCCACTCGAGCGATCCTCCGGTCGCGCCTGCGGGGATAATCGCACCGGGTTTAAATTCGGTTAGGTTCGCGGGTTAAACTCACGCGGCGCAAACCCTGTCGCGAAATCGCGAACCTGCTAGGCGTCGGTTCGATGGCAGCGAACCCCGGCATCGGCGATCATCGCGTCTCCCGCGCTTCGCTTGCAATCGCGGCCTTCTCGACCATCGTCGAATGGTACGATTTCACGCTCTACCTCTATTTTGCGACGGTCCTCGCCCGGGTGTTCTACGGCGGCGGTGGCGGATCGCTGCTGCTGACGCTGGGCGGCTTTGCGATCGCCTATCTGATGCGGCCGCTCGGGGCGATTTTCTTCGGCCATATCGGCGACCGCCACGGCCGCCGCCACATGCTGCTGATCTCGGTTGCACTGATGACCGCGGCGATGCTCGCCACCGGCCTGCTGCCGACGCGGGCGGCGATCGGACCCGCGGCGGGCTGGCTGCTGCTCGCGCTGCGCTGCGTCATGGGGTTCTCGGTCGGCGGCGAATATACCGGTGTCGTCGCGTACTTGCTCGAAGGCGCACGGCCGGATCGCCGCGGCCTGATCGCATCTTCGGCGTCGGCCGCGAGCGAGATCGGAGCGCTGCTCGCGGTCGGCCTTGCGGCGCTCACCGCCACCCTGATGAGCGACTCGAGCCTCGACGCCTGGGGTTGGCGCATCCCCTTCCTGTTCGGCGCAGCGCTCGCCGGGACCGTGTGGGTCGCGCGCTCGGCAATGCACGAATCCCCGGAGTTCGTGCGCCAGCGCGCCGCGGGCAGCGTGCCCGCCGAACCGCTGCGCTATGCCCTCACCCACCATTTCGGCGGGATTCTCCGCGCTTTCTCGATCTCGGCGCTGGGCTCGATCACTTATTATGTCGGGATCACCTACGTGCCCGCCTTCCTGTCGAGCGCCGGCTCGCTGACCGAACGTGTCGCTTTGTGGCTGTCGACGGTCGCAGCGGTAGTGGTGATCCTCGTCACCCCGTTCGTCGGGCTCTGGTCGGACCGGATCGGCCGCCGCCCCGTGCTGATCGCGCTTGCGCTGCTAAGCGCGCTCCTGCCAACCGCGATGTTCGCGCTGATGGCGAGCGGATCGCAGCTCCAGGCACTGCTCGGCGCGGTCCTCCTCGCCGCAGTCGCCGGAGGGGTCAGCGCGGTCGGGGCGGTCGCCACTGCCGAGCAATTCCCCGGCGAAGGCCGGGTCACCGGGCTCGCGCTCGGCGCGACAATGGCGACCGCGGTGTTCGGCGGCCTTACGCCATGGGTCGCCCAGCTCGTGGTCGAACGGACGCACTGGACGATGGCGCCGGGCGCGATGATCGCGGCGGTCGCGCTCGCCGTGCTTCCGATCTTCTTCGCCATGCGCGAGACCGCGCCCCGGCTACTCGCCGGCGAGCGGTAGCCAGACCACCAACCGGTTGCGTCCGTCGATGCGCCGATAGTCGATGGTGCTCGCCCACGACCGGACCAGCCGGAGCCCCGCGCCGCCGCCTCGGTCCGGCAACCGCACATCGTCGGCAATGCGCCGGGCGTCGAACGGTCGGCCCGGATCGGTGATGGTCACGATCACGTCCGCGCTGTTGAGGACCAGATCGACCTCGAACTCATCCGCATCGCTCAATCCGCCGTGATCGTAGAGATTGGTCACGAGCTCCTCGACCACGATCGCCAGCCGCGATGCGTCAGCGCCATCAAGCGCCGCACGCTCCGCGAACGAATGTGCTGCGATCAACGCATCATGGATCGCGTCCGGGCCGGACAGGCGAACGCGCAACTTTACAGGATTTGATTCGCGCGCCCCCACGCCAAGCAGTATGACATGAACGGGCAACAGGGGGGAGATCACCATGATCCGCAAGCTGGTTCTTGTGGCGGCGTCGATCGCATTGGCCGCGTCTGCGGCATCGGCCGAGATCGCCAGGGTCAAATCGAGCACCGGAATCGCGATGGTCCAGCGCGGCGCGACGAGCCTTCCAGCGACCACCGGGCGGGAGCTTCAGGCCGGCGACTATCTCGTGACCGGCAAGAACGGCCGCATCAGCCTGACGTTCATCGACAACACCCGCTTCGCTGTCGGCCCCAACAGCCGGATCGCGGTCAGCAAGTTCGAATATGACCGGACGCGCCAGCAGGGCTCGTTCATCACTCAGGTCGACCGCGGCTCGCTCGCGGTCGTTTCAGGCAAGATCGCCAAGTCCGGCCGCGACGCGATGCAGGTGCGCACGCCCAACTCGCTCCTCGGAGTGCGCGGCACGCGCTTCATCGTCGAGGTGCCCAAGTGAAGCTGCGCGCCGTCGCTGCGGCCGCGGCCGTCGCGCTTGCCGGTTGCGCCCATTCGTCGATGGTCCTGCTGCCCGACGAAGACGGCGGCCACGGCAAGGTCGCGATCCTCGAGTCCGGCGGAAAGCCGACCGACGCGATCGTCACCGAAGCCAACAGCCGCGCGACGCTCGGCGCCGCCAATCCTTCGATTCGTCCAATCGACGCATTGAAACCGGCCGAAGCGGCCCTGGTCAGCGACCTTCCGCCGCCGGCGAAGAGCTTCACGCTCTATTTTCCGGAAGGCACCACCGACATCACGCCGGAGTCCGCCCCGGTGCTGGAAGAATTGCGTGCCGAGATTGCCAAGCGGCCCGGCGCGGAGGTCCAGGTTACCGGCCATACCGACACGGTCGGCAGCGACGCCGATAATGACGCCCTGTCGCAGAAGCGCGCTGAGCAGATCCTCAACCTGTTGGCGAGCAAGGGCTTCGACCGTTCGATCATGAGCGCCGTCGGCCGCGGCGAGCGCGAGCTCAAGCAGCCGACCGCAGACAATGTCAGCAACCCGGCCAACCGCCGCGTCGAGGTGATCGTCCGCTAGGGCTTCGGCCCGAGGTAGCGCAGGGCCATCACGGTCAGATCGTCGGTCGGCTCGATCCCGCCTTCGAACCCGCGCACCGAATCCCGCAGGCCCTCGCACAGCCTGGTTGCGCCATCGGCCCTGCGCGCGACTTCGCCGAGCAGCTCGTGACGGCCGTAGAGCTTGCCGGCGCGGTCCTGCGCTTCGGTGATGCCGTCAGTGACGAGCAGGAGCGTGTCGCCAGCGCCAAGCGCCAGGCTCTCCACCGGATAGGAATAGTCGACCAGCCCGAGTGGCGGGCCGCCTTCAAGACGGTGGCTTTGCACCTTGCGGTCAGCGCTCAAAGTGATCGGGTCCTCGTGCCCGGCGCAGACCAGCGACACGGCGCCGCTGCGCAGGTCAAGGATGCCGATGATCATCGTCACGCTGAGCGTATCGGCGCCGCCGCGCAGCAGCTCCTGGTTCACGCTCGCGGCGGCGCGTCCGAGGTCGACATTGTCGTGGTTGAGCACGAAGGAGGTTAGCGCTTTCGACATCGCCATGAACAGCGCGGCGGGCACGCCTTTGCCCGTAACGTCGCCGATCAAGAAACCGACCCGGTCCTCGTCGAGCCGCGCGAGGTCGTAGAGGTCACCGCCGACCGATCGCGCCGGCTCGAGCAAGGCGTCGGCGTCGAGCCGCGGGTCGACCTTGCCGAGCTTGGCGCGCGGCGGCACCATGCTCATCTGGATTTCGCGCGCCGCCTGCAGCTCGCCCTCGGTCCGCGCTGCCGCCATCTGCTCGTCGACCAGCGCCTGGCGCAGCCGCTCACGCTCCCGCCGTGAATCCGCGAACAACCCGACGACCACGCCGGCAAGCGCCCCGGTCCCCACTTCGAGGGGCCGAACCGCATCGATCAGCAGCGACCAGCGTCCGAAGGCGAGCCAGCTGACGATCGGCACCGCGACGAAAGCCAGTGCGAACGCGATCCTCGGCGCCCGTCCCCGCCATCCCGCAACCAGCGCCAGCAGCGCGAGTAGGCCGCCCAACACCCACTCGACCACCCCGGCCCACGGCGGCCGCGCGAGCCAACCGCCGCCGAGCATCGTATCGACCGCCTCCGCCTGGACGATCACTCCAAAATTCTCCGCCGCGAGCGGGGTCGAGACGATGTCCGACGTGCCTTCGGCGGCAAGGCCGACGAGGACGATCTTGCCGTCGAAATAGCCCTTGGGCGCAGCGCCGCCGAGCACGGTCGCGGCCGAGACGATATTACCGCTCGGGAACTCGCCGAAGCGAAAGCGCATTCGCCCCTCCTCGTCGATCGGAATGCGGTGGCCCGACAACTCGACCTGATACGGCGACACGCGCACGCCCGGCGTGTCCAGCTTCAGCCGCGCAAGCTCCAGCGCAAAGCCCGGCATCGGGCGTCCGCCGACCTTCATCACCATCGGCACCGCGCGCACCGTTCCATCGGAGTCCGGCTGACCGTTGATCAGGCCATGGCCTAGCGCCACGTACTCGAGCTCCGGAATGGCCACGATCGCCGCTGGCCATTCGATGACGTGTTTCGGCAGCGCTCCCTTGATGTCGGCATCGACCGTCAGCGAGCTGCCGTCACGCGCACCGTCAGACGCGCCGGCGCGGGCAATGACCACCGGCGACTGGCCGACGACCTGCCCGAACACCTGGTCCATCGACGGCAAGGCGGAGACCTGGCTCGCGACCGTCGGCCCAAGCTCGGGATAGAGCTTCGCGAACAGCGCCGGCGTCGCGCGGTCCGGTTCCGGGAACAGCACGTCGTAGCCGATGACCTTGGCGCCATCGCGGGCGATGTCCTCGGTTAGGCGGGCGAGGTAATAGCGCGACCACGGCCACGGGCCGACCATGTCGAGGCTTTTGCCGTCGATCAGCACCACTCGCACTTGCGGCGCCGCGACCGTCTTAGGGCTGAGCCGTTGCCACCCGTCAAACAGCATCTGCCGCGTCCGTTCGCCAGTCGCCAGCGACAGCAGCACCGCGAGCGCGACGAGCAGGGCCCACAGGGGCCACACCGTGCTCCGGCGCGGGTTCGGGCTAAAGCGCGACTTCGAGCCCGTCATAGGCGCACAGCACCTCCAGCGGCGCCCCGGCGCGGGTCAGCTTCTCGTAGCGCAGGCTGTCCTCGTGCATCCGCTGGATCTCCTCGTCGTTGAGCAGCGGATCGTGATGGAACAGCGCCAGCCGCTTGGCGCCGGCCTGGCGGCACAGGTCGATCGCGACGAGGTTGCTCGAATGCCCCCAATCCTCTCGCGTCGAATTGGTCGCAGCGAGCGAATACATCGTGTCGCAGATCACCAGATCGGCGTCGCGGAAGAAGAAGGTGAACGCGTCCTCCCGCTCCATATTGTCGATCCGGTGCTCGCTGTCGGTGCTGTAGACGATGCGGCGCCCGGCAGGATCGACGAAGCGGTAGCCGTAGCTCGCATGCGGGTGATCCTGGAGCATGGCGGTGACGCGGAGGCCATCGACGACGATCTCCTCGCCCGGCGTCATGGTCACGAAGCGGATCCGCGCCGCCCAGGAATCGAACGGCACCGGGTAGGACATCTCCTCCTGCTGCCGGCGCAGGGCGTCTTCGGCGTCGGCATGGCAGGCGTGGATCACGATCTCGCAATCGTCGTCGAACGCCGGGGCGAAATGAGGGAAGCCCATGATGTGGTCCCAGTGGAGGTGGGACAGGAAGAAGTTGAACTTGCCCGCGCGGTCGCGGCGGACCAGGCGCAGGGCCTCGCGGCCAAGCTCCTGCAGCCCGCTGCCCATGTCGCAGATGTAAAAGGCCTCGTCGCCGCATTCGACTTCGACGCAGCTCGTGGCGCCGCCGTAGGTCGCAGCAGCGGCGAAATCGAGCTCGCTGTCGATGAACCGGATCGCATCTTCATAGCTGGCGATGCCTTGTCCGCGAGCCACCACGAGCGCGTTGGCGATCTTGTCGCGGACCGATTGCGCGGTCGCTGCAACCGGCAGGATGCCGCGCGTGCCCCAGAAGCGGACAATGGTCGGCTCGCTCAAGCCCCGTTCCCCGGAGCCGTCGGATCGACCGCGAACAGGCGGTCGTAGCGGCTGATCGCCAGGATCTCGCGCATCACGTCGTTGGGCGCGGCAAGCCGGATCGAAACCCCGGCGCCGATCCCCTCCTGCTTGGCCATGGTCAGCGCCCGAAGACCGCGCGAGGACATGTAGTCGACGCTGGACAGGTCGATGACCAGCGTTGGGAGCGACTGCTGCTCGGCCTGTTCGATGCCGCTCGCAAGATGGCGGCCGAACTCTTCCCAGCTGGCCTCATCGACGCGGCCGACCGGAGCGACGACCAGCGCCTCACCCACGGCGGCGTACGACACGTCCATGACCAGCATTCCCCCTTGGCCCAGTAGCGCCGAACCATAGAGCATCGCGTGCAGCACGCAAAAAAGTTCGTCGGCGCGGGAATAATGCCCCCTACCGCTGAGTCATTCCAACCGACGCCCGCAACAAAGGACGCTTCGATGTTGGATGACGCAGACGACAGCCGCCGCAATTTCCTGAAGTGCATGGCGTGGGCCGGAACCGGCGCGCTGTTTGCGTTCAACGGCGGCATCGGCAGCTCGATCGGGCTCGACAGCGCGATCGCCGCACCGCTCCGCCGCGTCAGCGCAGCGCCGTTCACCTTCGTCCAGGTGAGCGACAGCCACATCGGTTTCAACAAGGCGCCCAACGCCGACGCCCGGGCGACCTTCCGCGAGGCGATCGCCAAGGTCAAAGCACTGCCCGACCGTCCCGATTTCATCATTCACACCGGCGACGTCTCGCAGCTGTCGCGCGACGACGAGTTCGACGACGCCGAGCAGATCATCCGCGAAGCCGGGCTCCCGGTGTTCTTTGTCCCCGGCGAACACGACATGCTCGACCCCGAGGGCGGCAAGGCGTTCCTCAAGCGCTTCGGCAAGCACAGCCGCGGCGACGGTTGGTACAGCTTCGACCACCGCGGCGTGCATTTCGTCGCGCTCGTCAACGTCGCCGACCTGAAGCCCGGCGGCATGGGCAACCTTGGCGCTGAG
>Ga0070673_100001913_pt1 | contig 12504 bp, 8 predicted proteins | sample KBSM23metaG_FD_65342 | JGI IMG/M metagenome (GOLD analysis project Ga0070673, IMG submission 65342) | Miscanthus rhizosphere microbial communities from Kellogg Biological Station, Michigan, USA - KBS M2-3 metaG | ecosystem: Host-associated > Plants > Roots > Rhizosphere > Soil ... | reverse complement strand
TTTAATTGTTCTCTGAGCTCTTGCCGATGGGTCACAAGCAGAATCATTCATCCTCCGGTCTCAATGCGGAACGCCCCGTGAACCTACTTTTCAACGATCTTTTAGAAGAGTGATGGCTATGTGGTAGTCGGCGGGCCCCTTCGCTCCGACCCCCGAGACACACGCACCCCATAGAGTGCCATCAGATCCACTTGTGCCTGACCGTCCCCTTTGCGTGCACGCGCCAGCAATGTGCGTCTCGCTTCCAGGTCTTGTTGCTGCTGAAGACAATAGGGCTGGCTTCTTTTGCTGCGATTATTTCGGAATAGAGGCATGGGGCAACCTTTCTGGATGACCTTCAGTCACTAGTATAGGCGCACTGCCTCGGGTCAGAGCTTCAGCGCCTGCCTCAGCAAGCCCGGAAGACGGCCAGTAAATCACTTAATGCCATGGTCTTGTTCTTTAATACGGCACGCTCCGCGTTCAATTCATCCACTGCGACTGTCGTGGCATTCTTATTCGCGAGATACTCGGCGCTCAACGTGATCACTCGATCGCACTCCCGCTCGACCTTATCCTTGACCACCTGGTTCACCGAGAGAATCTCCATCATTTCGGCACGTGTAGATGCGAGGTGCGACTGAAGTTCCTGCTCCGGATAGGTTTGGCGAGCGGCTTCGTTCAGACAGCGGTCCAAGTGTTGCGCAAGAAACACATACAGCCTCACCAGTGTTTCAGTGATCTCGATGTGGCTATGAACCACCAGTTGACCATTCATAACATCCTCCCCCTCATTGTTCATGTCCGCATCCCGGCTGCGTTCATTTAGGCGTCTACCCTATGACCACTCGTACGGGTTAATTAAAAAAGCCGGGAAAGGGTTTTGGAAGGGATTCTCCGGCATACGAGGCGTAGATCGCCGCACCCCACATAAAGCACATGAGCCCGAGCAATGAATAGATTTGATACATCACACTCACCTCTCTTTCCTAAAGTAGACACGGAAGTTCTAGGATGCCTCTTAACAGGAATGATGAAGACCGGTTGCTACGCCCACCACGACTGCAGCTCTATTGAGGTTCCGCCGGATTGAGCGAGTCCGGCGTGCCTTGTTCTTTGTGCAGAGATTGATCAGGCATCAGGGTCGGCACTGGCCCGACCCCGGCAAGGAAGGGAGTGTCAGTCAGCCCGGGCGTGCATGGGAAGGTCTGCTTTCTCCCTCATCCGTTCGACCAACGTCTCATAGGATGAGGAGCCGAGCACTCTAGTAAACTGTCCACGGTAGCTCCCCATGAGGCTTATTCCGTCAACCACGATGTCATAGACCAGCCAATTGCCGGCTTTCTCCATGAGCTGGAAATCCAAGACATAGTTATTCTTTGGCGCGTACATGATGGCCCGGACCGTCGCATACCTGTTGGTAATCTGTTCTGTGATATAATGGACCGGCTCAGCGGCATAGACTTCAATCTTGCCGGCGTAGGCTTTCATGAGCAAGGATTGGAACAGTCGCGTAAATTCTTGCTGTTCTGCCTCGCTTCGCCTACCCCACTCCTCACCCAGCGCACGCTTGGACATTTCCTCACAACTAAAGCGTTCCCTGATGAGGGTCATGAGTTGATTATGTCGTTCGGCCACCTGCTCAGGTTGTTTGAGTTGCTCATCGGTGAGTAATGCGCGTACCTTTTGACCCGTGGCTTGAAGTGCATCGGTCGGCGAGCCCGCCGTTGCGAGTCCCGGCGCCAGCACGCAGGCGCTCGCTACTAAGAAGGAAGACACTAAGGCATAAGTTTTCCATGAAAGATCGGTGTGGTACATGGCTCCCTCCGTCATTGGAGAACTGTCGGCTTTCCTGTTTCCGCGGACACCTCCGGCAGTCCATATCTTGACTTCATCGTAACCCTGGGGGCCGAGCAAGTCTGGTCAAAATTGATCATGTTCCTGGGCGAACCATAATGATGACAGCCAAATCTCCGCCATAGCAGCGAAAATTGCTTAACCGCTGATGTGGTCCCATCGACCGTACTGCTAACTTAGCGACGGCCTGGTTGTACTCATGTGAGCGGACTATCCACCATCGGTCTCCTAACCAGACGACTAGTGCTTACAAGGCGTGTCCTTCATCCCCGCAAAACCACGAGTGCTTAGGTTATTAAGGAGCACACTCCGCATGTCTCTTAGCGTACGTTCCGTGATGGGTCGGATCCGGCCTCGGCCGCTCTCTCCGTCCGATGCACTCGCAAAGGACAAGAACCGAAACTCGTCGAATGGGGAGCGAGCCATTGAAAAGCGACTCCACGTACTTGACTACTGGGAGGAACTTTTGGGCAGTCCAGATGACGACGACAGGAGTCGAGGAGCGGACAAAGACATCGACTGAGCGCGAGGGCGACACGAGTGTTCGATGCGCCTCAGGACTCATACGCTCGGACATTATGCTAGTTGCGCGCACCGATCCTCCAGTTCCTTTTCGTTCATCGACAGCACGTGCGTCCACTCCGCGTCATACCCGCCGGCTTCAATCTCCTTGATGCGACGCACAAGTCGTTCGGGTGTTTCCGTAAAATGCGCACCCTGCGCGCGGCTCGCGTACAGAGCCACGAGATTCGGCGCAATATCGGCAATGCAGACCGGTGCGCACAGCCCGCACATGACGCAGTCCATGAACATTTCAGAGACCGCTTTGAAATCTCCAAACACTGCCCGCCACACGCCTTCCCGCACATCGATACCTTGCGGGCACGCCTCCGTGCACGCATTACAATTTCGGCACAGCGGCGTTTCGGGATAGAGTGTGAAGAGTGCCTCCTTCGGATCCTGCAGCGTGGCCATGTCGTAGAGCGCTTTCCGCGCGGGAAAGGCGGGCACCATGGACAACGACATCCCATCTTGCACCGCCGTTTGGCAGGCGAGGCAGGTTTTCACCTTGGGATCGTCCTTCAATCGATAGTAGGCGGCGCACGCGCCGCAAAAACCACCCAAGCAGCCCGCGCCACGAATCACATCGTGGCCGGTATACCAGAGGGCTTTGATGATGGTGATGCCCTCCGGCACATCGTAGGCTTTGCCGGCAATCTCCACCATCACCATCTTCGGCCGGAGTACGTCCCCTTCATCGATCACATTGTCTATCACAGGTCCTCTTCTCGCCGATGAGTAACATGGATGAGGATTCAGTGAACCATCTCGCGCATAAAAATCTCCAAGCTGAGTTCTATCTTCAATCGGCACTGGATGTACACGGACTTGAAGATCAGATGCGCAGGAAAGGAGGAAGCGCGTGAACGTGAGATAGGAAACTATGAGGGCTCACTTCATCGTGCCGCCAGCGTACAGGCATTCTTGATGGCATGTCAAAGACGTGGGCACATGCTGCGGTCATGGACTCGCTGATTGTATTGAAGTTTCTGTTTCGTGAGCGCCCTCTTAAATATATATCCTTTGGGGGCTTGTAAGGGCCATACTGAGCCTTATATGAATACCGTCCATCGACCTCCCATGCTGTTTCTCATCCTCATGGCTCTGTGCTCCCCTCCAGGATGAACGGTCGACCATTGAGACATAACGTACGACGCCACCGATATGAAGGCAATCACACAAAGGAATTGAAGAATGACAGAGTTGCAACACGCACGGAAGGATCCGCATTACCCGACCCAGGAGGAAGAGCTGGAAGCACGACGCATTTTATTGGCGGCGGCGCGAACAGGGGATCGTAAAGCCAAAACCGAACTCCTGGAATCCTATGGCGTGAAAATCTATTCCGAAGCGGAGCGCAAAAAAACGAAAGTTGTACCTCTTCCCACAGTCGCCAAACAAAAAGCATTCGAGAGATCCAGAGCCGTAGCCCCAGTCTCCTCACCACCTTCCAGCAGTTCCCGGAGGGCCAGCAAGAAGTCCTCATAAACTTCCAGTGAGCAGGCGCGGAGCCCTTGAAAGAATTATGAATCAACTACTCGATGGCGACATACCGCTGCCGGGAGAATGGTACTGGGGCATTATGTGTCCGTCCTGCCACCTGCACTGCCCGATGCATCGTGACGTCCAACAAGGCACAATTCCCACCACAGAAATCGCCGGACGATCTGCTCAGCCACGTCAAGCACGGGTAGCAGGCATGTGCGGACATTGCCATACGCCGTTCGATGTTCCCGCCGAGCAATTTCATCACTTTCAAATTCCAGACGATTACTACAACTGAATCTATTCCGTCTCGCCTCTACTGTCATCACGCTTTTGAGCGACCAGAAAAGAGCAGGTAGGTGGTCGGGTGCGTCACTCTTGATTCCATCGTGTCAGCGACTCTCCGAGTTCTGCCTTGGCCAGCCAAAGAGGACCGGCACTTGTTTGAAAAGCGCCATTGCGCGAAGGCTGCTCGTGGGTGACCAATTGACTTAATGATGAATACATCATCGCATGTCGTAGAGCGGTGACACAGTATTTCCGGTTCACGGGCTTTCGCATAAACCCAAACGCGCCGCTCTTGACTATTAACGACGTCAGATGGGCCGCCGCGGTCATCAAGACGACCGGCGTGTGTGGTCTGATCCGTGCGATCTCAGAAACGAGCGAAAACCCATCTAGCCCAGGCATCTGTACATCGCTGAGAATGACATCGAATGCTCGTGCTCCATTGAGGGTGACCGCTGTGCGGCCAGAATCCGCCACATGAACACACACCTGCGGGAGATGAAATGACAAGAGGTCTTGCATGCCTACGAGACACAAGGGATCGTCATCTACAATGAGAGCGCATGCCGAATATGCTCCGCGCATTTCACACAGACATTGTCTCCGATCCTCTCGGAGACCAAAGATCAGCCGCAGTTGCTCGCCTTCTGGGGTGTCCGTCGCAATCACGGTGAGGGGAGCGCCTGCCTCAAGGATGTGTCGTGCCAACTCATCCGCTGCCGATTGAGCTTCCTGCGCATTGCGCGCCTCCACCATCCCCACGGTTCCAGCGGGAGAGTTCCGAAATGACACGGCGACCGCGATATCGCCGTGCCAGAGTGTTCGGAGCGTTGCCTCGCCAATGTTGGCCGGTAGATCGGTGATAAAGAATGTCGATGACATGGTGTCTTCTATGCGGAGACCGTGTTGTTGAGCATCACCTATGGAGTGAGACACTCCGGTACGGCCGATAATGTCGGTAGGTTATGACGGTAGCTTAGATGTAGTCTGGTCAATAGTGCTCAACATGCGGAGATGTCACAGATCATGCGTGATGGAACCTTCGGCCTTCGCCGGCGTGATCGGAATGGTGACGACGACCGAATGTTCTCGACGATCATCAACCAGCCGAAGAGCCTTCGTAGACTGCACAACACCATCGACCGTCAGGCTTGCTTCGCGGCCTACCGAACCTTGTAGCACGGTAATGTGATAGACGGTTTCTCGATAGCGATAATGTATCTTGTACTCATTCCACTCCACAGGGAGACATGGAGCAAAAGATAGGATATCGACTTCCAGTCGAAGGCCGAGCAGCGATTCCACAATAAGCCGATACATCCAGCCGGCCGAGCCCGTATACCACGTCCATCCGCCTCGGCCTGTGTGTGGGAAGAGCGCATACACGTCCGCTGCGACGACATACGGCTCGACCTTATACGTATTGATTCCTTCGGCTGATCCGGCATGGCGCACCGGGTTGATCATCGTGAAGAGTTCCCAGGCTCGTGCGCGGTCGCCCAAGGCTGCGAAGGCCATGACAGCCCAGAGCGCGCCATGCGTGTACTGTCCTCCGTTTTCCCTCACTCCGGGCACATAGCCTTTGATATAGCCGGGATTCAAATCGGACTTGTCGAACGGCGGATCTAAGAGTTGAATGAGCGCGTGGTCGCGTCGCACGAGTCGCCGATAGACGGCGTCCATCGCCAGACGTGATCGCGTGGCATCTCCTGCCCCCGATAGTACGGACCAGCTTTGGGGAATCGAATCGATCTGGCATTCGTCATTACTCGCCGACCCCAGGGGAGTGCCGTCGTCAAAATAGGCACGGCGATACCACTCGCCATCCCAAGCGTGCTGGTCGACACTCTGACGCAGACGAGTCGATTCTTGCCGGCAACGCTCGGCGAACGACAGGTCGCCCCGCAAGCGGGCCACCTCCGCGAACCGCATAAGGACGTCATACTCAAACAATCCCAACCACACGCTCTCGCCCCGGCCATGTTCGCCGACCATATTCATCCCATCGTTCCAGTCGCCGGACCCGATGAGTGGGAGGCCGTGAGCGCCACTTGTGAGGCCTTTCAAAATAGCTCGCACGCAGTGCTCGTACAGTGTGGCCGATTCATCCGACCGGACGGGTAGATCGTAATACGAGTCCTCATCGGGATTAATCGGGCGGCCTTCGATAAACGGAATCGGGATATCCAACACACCCGTGTCCCCGGTGGTCGAGACATAGCGGCTCACGGCCAACGGGAGCCAAAGAAAATCGTCGGAACAGCGTGTCCGTACACCTCGGCTCGAGGGAGGGTGCCACCAATGTTGCACATCCCCTTCCTGGAACTGATGTCCGGCACACAAGAGGATCTGTTCGCGCAGCAGATGCGGCTTGGCGTGAATCAGCGCCATCGTATCTTGCAGTTGATCGCGGAACCCGAAGGCGCCCCCTGATTGATAATAGCCACTCCGCGCCCAGAGACGGCACGCGATCGTTTGATACAAGAGCCATCCATTGGTCAGGACATTCAGAGAGGGGTCGGGAGTTTCCACATGCACGGCCCCAAGGGTGTGTGTCCAATGTTGCCACACCGTTTCAAGGGCAGCTCGCCCTGCCGCCACACCCCGGAACCGTTGCACCAGCTGACGCGCATCATTGACGTCTCGTCCGACTCCCAGCCGGAAGATAATCTCGCGTGCATGACCATCGGCCAGTTCGAAAGGCACTTGGATGGCGCCACAGGGATCCAATGCGGCTCCCACCTTTCCGGACAGTCGCGTGCGGGTCATTGCGGCCGGGCTCTCCTGCCTACCATTGCGGCCCAGAAATTCCGTCCGGTCGCCGCTCAGGCTACGAATCGTCTCATCGACATCGAAGAAGGCGATCCTGCCGGGGAAGTCTGTGTTGTATGGGTTCCGCGCGAAGAGCGCGCCGCTGATCGGATCGATCTCGGTGACGACATGCATGGCCGATTTGGGACGCAGGTCACCCAGGACCCATTCCACATACCCGGTTGCGGACAACCGGCGCGATCGGCCGGAATCGTTTCGAATCTTAAGTACCGTAAACTTCACCGAGGCATCCAGGGCGACGTAGACCCACAGTTCTGAGCTGATCCCGTCCTCTGTATGCTCAAAGACGCTGTAACCAAATCCATGGCGGCTGACATAAGGCTTCGCGCCCCGGCTCGGCAGAGGCATTGGTGACCAGAGGTGACCACTCTCTTCGTCACGGAGGTACGTCGCCTCTCCGCTCGAATCCGTCACGGGATCGTTGTGCCAGGGCGTGAGGCGGAATTCATGGGCGTTCTCGCTCCACGTGTAGGCGAGACCGTTCTCTGAGATGACGGTGCCAAAGTGCGGGTTTGCCAATACATTGACCCAAGGGGCCGGCGTCACATGTCCGTGCGCCGTCGTGATGACATATTCGCGCCCATCAGTAGAAAAGCCTCCGAGACCATTAAAAAACAGCAGATCGCGGCGCGGCACGACGATGGCGGGAGGCTCAAGGCGATGCGTTCGGGTCGGCTTAAAGCGGTAGGCCGGAGCCACCGGAGGACCGACACGATTGATCTGGTCCGCCAGCGTCCCACGCCTATCCGTAATGATGGCACGGGCGACGGATTGCTGCAGAATGTGGTCCTCGACGGACATCTGCTCGGCCGTTCGTACGAAGATGCCGCCTGGCCGATCAACCACATGAGCTTCGACGCCTGCGGCAATCAGTCCCATAATCTGTTCATGCAAATGTTGACGATAGCCGGCGTGGTCTTCATTCCAGATGACGAGGTCCACGGCAACGCCCTTTAACCGCCAGTATGCATGCGCCTGAACGAGTTGGCGCACCAGATCGATATTGGCCGCGTCTCCAATTTGGAGCAGCACGATCGGCAGATCGCCGGAAATCGCGTACCCCCAGAGGCCGGACTGTCCTCTGCGGTTCTTGTTGAGGAGCGCCGCGTCCGCTCGCAGCGAGGCATTGGCATAAATAATCGAGCTCGCGAGGCGTCCATAGAGTTGTGCGTCCGCTTCGGTGGTGTTGAGTTGGCGAAGCACGACCTGGCTATGGGTCCATGCGAGTTCGAAGACGCGATCGGCGAGACGCCGATCCTGATATTTGTCGACTAGGCGCAGACAGAGGTCCCGAGATTCCCCGATCCCGGACACCAGATCGACCGTCGCCGATTCTTCCGGATCGAGGACGATCAGGCAGCGGATCGACACGATGGGGTCCAGCACTGATCCCTGGCTTCCCGAGAGCGCGGTGGACGCATCCATGGCACGTGGGAAGGCCAACGTACGCCCGCGACCGATGAATTGCATGCGGTCTGTCTCATAGGACATTTCGGCGGTAGACGGCCCGTGAATCGTCATGAGGTGGAACGACCACGGAGCCTGCTCGTCAAGAGAGCGCGGCCGGCGGGTACAGAGAATCGCCTGACGTTCACGGATAATCTCAGTCTGCACAAACAAATTGCTGAACGCGGGATGCAAGGCGTCCGCAGCAGATGAGGCGAGGACGACTTCAGCATAGGTCGTGACGTCAATCGTTCTGCGTGTTCCGGAACGATTCGTGAGGCGGACTCTGCGGAGCTCGATGTCATCTTCCGGCGATACTACAATCTCAACATGCGTGTCGATTTCGTCATCGTGCCGCCGGAATTCTGCTCGCCCCTCGGAAAAAATTACTTCGTAGCTTGGTGACGGCTTCAATGCCGGCTGATAGGCCGTAGACCAGAACGCTCCGCTCTCGACATCGCGGATATAACAATACGTCCCCCAGTTATCACACGTGGTATCTTCACGCCAGCGCGTGACGGCTAGGTCCTTCCATCGGCTATACCCGCCTCCCGCATTCGTCACCATCACGTGATATCGACCGTTCGATAACAATTGCACCTCGGGCACGGGTGTGTTCGGATGACTCAAGACACGCACCGGTGTCTCAAGCGCATGGGACGTCGCGCGTATGTCGGAGAGTTCGGCGCTGTGCGCATGCAATACCGCCGCCTTTGGAATCTTTTCTTGCAAGAGCAGCGTGGTGGCCTGAAACTGAGGATCGGACTCGAAGCGTTTCTGCATCGGGCGGTCCAGGAGCAGATACGCCAGGGAGAGGAAGCTCATACCGACGTGATGCGCCATATAGGACCGCACCACGACGCTTGATTGTCCGCGCGGAAGACGCGACGGGGTGTAGTCGATGGCTTCATAAAATCCAAATTCTCCTTCGCATCCTGCTGCAGCGAGTCGCTGCAAATTCACGCAGGCCTCCTCGGGCGCGACCATCAGGGCGAGGGCGGAGGCATAGGGAGCAACGACCAAATCCTGAGCGAGCCCGCGTTTCAGCCCCAGGCCGGGCACGCCAAATGCCCGGTACTGATAGTTGAGATGCACATCGATCATGTTATAGCCGGATTCCGAGACGCCCCAAGGAACCCCACGCTCTCTGCCATAGTCGATCTGGCGCTTCACCGCCGTCTGGTAGGTTTGATCGAGCAGCGTATGTTGGTACGTCGGCATGATGAGGAGCGGCATCAGATATTCGAACATGGACCCGCTCCACGACAGAAGGATGGGGCCTCCACCGGTCATGGTGAGCAAGCGTCCAAGGGCAAACCAGCTCTCCTGCGGCAACTGTCCCTGAGCAATGGCGACAAAGCTGCACAATCGTGCTTCCGACGCCAGAAGGTCGTAATACCCGGCGTCTCGCCGTCGCTCCCCGACGTTATACCCGATGGTCAGGAGGTACCGCGCCTCGTCGAATAGGAAATCGTATTCCATACGGGCAAAAGCATGTGATTGTGTTGCGAGATGTTCAAACGTGGCGATCCGTTGGTCGGCCCGTTGGGTGGCGTCTACAATGTGACGTCGGAGGTCTGCATACCAGGCCGTCTCCGCCTCGAAGGCATCTGGGTGAAGACGTTGCTCAATGATCGGCAGCCACTTTCCTGATAGTTCACCCAGTACACGCAGGCTAGGAATCCCGTCAGACCCGGGAAAGGCGCTTAGCCTCTCAGGCGCTTCCAGTACGACCCATGGAGCGAGATAGGTCAGATCCTGAAGAGCGTTTCGGCATTGACGAGCAAGTGCATGCGCCCATCGCTGCGTCTCGCTGTCGGGGGCCGTCTTAAAGCTGCCGGCGATTTCAGTGCTCCGCGTGGCAAGCCGGCCAAGGCACTGATGCGCTGCTGACAGTGAGGTTGGCCGGGAGTTGCACGCCGACGCGAGGTCCATCTCAAGGGGATCGAGCTGAGCCCGGGTGGCCGCGTCGGCCGTGCCGATCATAATGCGGAAAGTGTCGCGTAGCCCTTCGAATACGCGAGGACTTAGGATCGGCTGATCCGGCAGCGTAAGCAGTCCCGCCCTCAAGGTCAGCACCTGTCCCGCAAGATTCCCGCTATCCACAGACGAAATATAGGTCGGAAGCAGGGGTGTCAACGACTGCGTATCGTACCAATTGTAAAAGTGCCCACGGTACCGCTCCAAGGCCTCCATGGTGCGGAAGGCATTTCCCGTGCGTTCAATGAGCTGCCCTCCTGACAGATAGCCGAAGTCATAGGCCGACAAATTCGCGAGCAACGCCAATCCCATATTCGTCGGCGATGTACGATGCGCCACTCTCGCCACCGGATGCTCCTGATAATTATCAGGAGGAAGCCAGTGATCATCAGGACCCACATAGGTCTCAAAGAATGCCCATGTCTTTCTGGTCATGGTCTGGAGAAAGATCGTCTGGTCCGTAGTCAGGTTGACTTCGCGGCGGGTCAACGGTCGGCTGATCCACCAGGCGATGGCTGGGGAAGCGAACCACAGGGCCAGAACGGGCATCGCTACAAGGAAGGCCTCCATCCGCCACATCGTCAGATAGAGGGCCGTGGCCGTGGCAATGACCGGCCCTATCCACATCGAGCGGTAGGAGCCAACTAGGTTCGTTCTATTCCGCTGGTCCAGGCCGGTCGAGGGACTCCATTCCAACAGGCGAGTACGCGTGAGCCATATACGTCCGGCCGTGCGGACCATGGCCTCCACGCTGAAGAATCCCTCATAGGGCAGACATACAAGTGTCAACAGCGTCTGAATGAAGTGGCGCCCAGTCGCACGTACTGACTCGGCCACGTGATGGTTGAACAGCATGTCGTCCGGCTTACGGAACAGATCCAAGAGAGACGTCAGTATCGGGGGAATAAACAAGACGGCGAGGACCGACCCCGTCCAGAATCCGATGGATTCCAGGACCGTCCAGCCCAGCAGGAACAGCACGGTCAGCGCGGCAGGAAACAGACTGCGCCGCAGGTTGTCCAGGATTTTCCAACGAGACAAGGCGGAGAGCGGATTCTTCTGACTCCGCGCGTCCGATCCGGGCACGCGGGGCAGCACCCATCGTGCAATCTGCCAATCCCCACGAATCCAACGATACCGGCGCGCGACATCCGCGCTATATCGAGCAGGGTAGTCCTCATAGAGCTGAACATCGCTTAACAACCCTGCTCGCGCATAGCAGCCTTCCAGAAGATCGTGGCTGAGGATCCGATTCTCAGGCAGACGCCCCATGAGAGCGCGCTCGAAGGCATCGACCTCGTAGATTCCCTTGCCAATAAAGGATCCTTCGCCGAACAGGTCTTGATAGACGTCTGAGACGGCACGCGTATACGGATCAATGCCGGGCTCGCTTCCATGGAGCCGTGCATAGCGCGATCGATTGCTACCCGGTAAGCTGACCGCGACACGCGGCTGTAAGATACCGTACCCCTCATGGACCAGTTGGGTCTCCTCGTCATATCGCGGACGGTTCAACGGATGTGCCATCGCCGCCACAAACTGCCGCGCCGAATCGCGGGGCAGTTGCGTATCCGTGTCGAGCGTGATCACATACTTGACGGTGGACAACACCTCCATATGGCCGATCACACGTGAAAAGCGATCCTGCGAGCCTCCACGGAGCAAATCATTCAGTTCCGTCAGTTTCCCTCGCTTCCGCTCATAGCCCATCCAGATGTGTTCGTGGCCGTTCCAGCGACGGGGCCGATGGAAGAGAAAAAATGGTTCCCCATTCTCGCTTCGATATTTGCGATTAAGTTCTTCGATTCTTGTCTGGACCAACCGTACTAACGCGTCGTCTCCTGGGATGGTTTCCTGAAGCGCATCCTGAAAGTCAGTCAGCAGGCCAAAATGCAGGTGCACATCCCGATTGGCGAGGAATCGAACTTCGAGCGCCTCAACGAGTTCCTCGATGCTGGGCGCGCTATGGAGCAGCGTCGGGACCACCACAAGGGTTCGCATGTCCGATGGAATGCCATCGGAAAAATCCATTCGGGGGAGAGGATGTGGCGTGATCAGTGACGTGGCAAGCCGGTT
>Ga0070673_100001910_pt1 | contig 12509 bp, 12 predicted proteins | sample KBSM23metaG_FD_65342 | JGI IMG/M metagenome (GOLD analysis project Ga0070673, IMG submission 65342) | Miscanthus rhizosphere microbial communities from Kellogg Biological Station, Michigan, USA - KBS M2-3 metaG | ecosystem: Host-associated > Plants > Roots > Rhizosphere > Soil ... | reverse complement strand
CACGAACACGCGGCCGTCGCCAATCTCACCCGTGCGCGCCGCCTGCACCACCGCCTTGACGACGTCGTCGGCCATGTTGTCCGCCACGACAACCTCAACTTCCATCTTGGGCAGCAGGCTCACGTTGTACTCCTTACCGCGATAGATCGCGGTGTGCCCCTTCTGCTTGCCGTGACCGCGAACCTCGGTCACTGTCATACCCGCGATATTCAGCTTGGCCAGTGCGTCTTTGACTTCGTCGACCTTGTTCGGACGAATGATGCACTTGATCAACTTCATTGCAGACCCTCCAATGTACGAAGGAGGTCGGAGGTCAGCACCTGCTGCTCCGCCTCAGTGAGCTTCGAACCACCTTTGGTGATGTGAAAGACGTCAATGGCCTTCTCGCCCTCAGTGGCGATGAGCACGAGATCCACGTCGCAGCCATGACGCGAGATGACGCGGCTGATGCGGTAGAGCAGACCCAGGGCATTGCTGGCGACGATATCGAGAATGGTGTACCGACCGGAGGCCTCGTTGTCGGTGCGCACCACAGGGGCAAAGCGTGAGGCGCTGCGCGACTGCAGGACGCCCTGCTCGCGTCCGCGCAGGAGCTTGGTGACGTCGGCACGCCCCGAGACGACGTCCTCGAGCACGTGAAGCACCTGGTCGTGGGCGTCCGGGTTGAGCGCCAGGAAGCGCTCGTCGTCGATGAACTGGAAGACGTCGAGGACTAGTCCGTTGGGATTGGTCAGCGCGTGACCACGGATGATGTTCATGCCAAACGACGACAGCACGCCGCAGATGTTCGAAAACAGAAACGGCTTGTCGAGTGTGGTGACGGCGAGCGTCCAGATCGCGTCGTTCCGCTCGAGCGACAGGTGCACTTCGTCGGGATGAATGTTTCGCGCCAGCCGGACGTGCCGGTAGATGGCGTCAGGCTGAAAGAGCTGTAGGTAGCGTTGCGGCAACCCCTCGAGGAACCTGGTGATCTCCGGCGCGGACAGATCATCCGGACGGAGGCGCAGCAACTCGTCGAGACCAGCCTGATTGCGTTCGATCAACTCGTCGCCGTATCGCTGCGTCAGGTGGTTATATGTGTCCACATAGAGCCGCCAGAGCAGCTCCTCTTTCCATGGCGTCAGCGTTCCCGGGCTCACGGCTTCGACGTCGGCGAGCGTCATGAGACACAGCATCTTCAGACGCTCTTCAGTGCCGATGAACGCGGAGAACTCCTTGACGATCTCCGGATCTTCGGTGTCTCGGCGGAACGCCACGAGCGACATCCGCAAGTGATGCTTGATCAGGAACAGGACCGTTTCGCGCGCCTCACCGGCCATGTGCAGGCGATCGAGGACATCGCGCGCCATGCGCTCGCTCTCGGTCGCGTGATCGTCGTCGCGCCACTTCCCCACGTCGTGCAACAGCAGCGCGAGGACCAGCAACTCGGGCTGGCCGATCGAGTGGATGACGTTTCGGAAGCGAATGCGATCGGGTTCGTCGCTGTGCGAAACCCGCTCGAGATTGCGGATGGTCAGCAGCGTGTGCTCGTCAACCGTGTACTTGTGATAGAAGTCGCGAACCACACGCCACGAGACGGCCTGGAATTCCGGAAACACGCGACCGAGCAACCCGCAATCGTGCATCTCGGAGAGGCGCGCGTACAGCCCCTGCCTCGGTTTCAGCAGGGCAAGCAATGCCGCACGATCCTGGGCCTCCGGGAAGAAATCGTCGGCGCGATAGCGATCGACGTGCTGCTGCACGCATGACAGGGTCTCTTCAGCAACTTCGGTTCCGGTATCGATCGCCGCTTGAAATGCACCAATCCATGACGCCGGGTTGCGCGCCGCGGCGATCGGATCGAGGAAGCGAATGCCGTCGCGCGAGAGCCCGAGGTTGGGACCGACCGGCATCGGTGCGGTCTTTCGTGCCCACCCCAGGGATCGGCTGACGATGCGGGCGTGGCGGAAGTAGTCGCTCATCAGCCGCTCGACCCGCTGACGCGGCTCGGCACCCGGATAGCCGAGCAAGTCCGCGGTCCGCTCCTGCATGTCGTGGCTGAGGACGTTCTGGTTGCGTCCGGCATCGAGATGCAGCGTCGATCGCACGCGCTGGAGGAAGTCCTCGGCCTGATCGAAGCGCGCCGGGTCGGCGGGCCCGCGCCGCAGGAGCAGCGGATCCGTCAACATCGCGATGGTGCGCGTGGCGGTGAGATCGCGCAGCGCGCCTGGTGCTTCCTTCACGTCAGGCTCGAGTTGATACAGCGTGTCGTTGAACGCGGCGTGACGCTGATCGATGAGCTCCAGGAGCGATTTCAGAATGTAGGCATGCGTAGCCGCGGTGTGAAAGAGCACGCCGAACCGATCGAACAGCGAGCGTACGCCAGCGATCGGCCGTGCATCGAGCAGCGCCAGCAAGAACTCGGGGTTGTCGGTCTCGAGTCGAGTGAAGTCGTCCAGCTCACGCACCTGATGGCCGACGACCACACCAAGGTCCCACAGCGGATTGAGGAACTTGCGCAGGAACTGCTCTTCGTCGGCACCGATGCGATCGCCGAACAGCACGAGCAGATCGATGTCCGATTGCAGACACAGGTGCCGCCGGCCGTAGCCGCCCAAGGCAAACACCGCGACGTGCGCGTCCGGCGCCGCGACGTCGGTGAACAACTGCCGGAGCATCGCGTCGACGCGATCGGAATAGCGCTCGAGCGCAGCGCGGCCGCCCGCACCTCGCAACGCATCCGCCTCGAGCTCGGATCTGGCGGCGTCGAATGCCGTCACGAGGGTGGACGCGCCGGGGCCCGGCTGTGTGAGTGACATGCCGTGATCGTCTCCGATAACCGCCTCAAGCATACGTGTAAGCCGCCGCAAGACACCGGTCCGGGCGCCTCACGCGTTCGGCCGCCGTGCAGCGGGCTAATAGCTGAGACCTATCCCGATGGAGCCGATCACCTTCGAGGTATCGCCGAGAATCTCGGCATTCCTATCGCCCAGGTAGACGTACTCGACGCCGCCATGAATATTCCAGCTGCCCACTCGCGTCGGCATGCTCGAGAGAGGGACCGTGACGATTCCGGCGACGCTGAAGAATCCGAACCGTTCGTCTCCTGACACCCCCTCGTAGTAATCACCAAGACTGAACCCTGCCCGCAGCGGCACATTCACCGCGAGCCCCGCCACGGGAAATCCCGGAGCGGCGCCAATCTCGAGATACGTGCCTTCTTCTGCGCCACCGTCAGCCTGGCCGTCCAGTTCACGTGCCACGATGACGTACGGTTTGCTCGCCATCCGCCCCAGTGAGCGGGTGTCATCAAACGCAAACTTGAACGACAGCTCACGCACAGTGTTGAAGCTGCCGTTCGGACTCGTGTACGCCGTGTACGTCACACCCAGACTCGCGCCCTTGCCAAAGCCGAGGCCGAACGTCGAATAGAAATCGGATTCGTACCAGAGCTTCCTGCTGGGTCCGTCACTCCCCGCAGCGCCCGTGTGGAGACTGTTCCAGAGACCGACGTTGACGCCGACGCTCTTGACGATCCCGTCTCCCGAATGCAGCGCGATACCCAGGTCGCCGTAGGGCCACGTGATGACGCCGGTGTCATCCTGCGGGATCCCGCGGAACAGATACGCATTCAGAAAATCGACGCCGCCGGTGATCGTCAGATTGCCAGGATTGGGATCGGATGCCGCCTGCGCCCATGCCGGTGTGCGTCCCGCCCACACCATCACGACCGCCACCACGATGACACGAGTACCGTGGGCAAGCTTTCGGCCAGTCAGCAGCATCCGCGCCCTCCCGCCGCGCGCCTCCTTAGTAGGAGAATCCGAACCCGATGGAGCCGATCACCTGGTTCTTCTTCGGCAGACCGTCATCGTCCAGATTGAACGCGGCTGTTGTGTCGCCCAACCGCTGATATTCTACGCCGCCGTGAATGTTCCACGACCCGAAGTTGGTCGTGCCGCCGAGTGGGATCGTCGCGATGCCGGCGATGCTGAAGAACCCGAACTTGTTGTCCTCGCCGGCGAGCTCGTAGTAGTTGCTCAGGCTCATGCCGACCTTGATCGGGAATGCGATGCCCGCTTTCGGCGCGGCGTATCCGGGCGCGATGCCGAGTTCGAGATACGTGCCGGCGTTCTCGCCGCCGTCCGCCTGGCCGCGCGCGACGTCGGTGTCGAACTCCTGCGCGATGGCGATATACGGTTTCACCGCTCCCTTACCCAGCTTGCTGCTGTCGTCAACCGCAAGCTTGAACATGATTTCCTTCACGGTCGTGAACCCGTTGTTCGGGCTCGTGTAGGCCGTGTAGGTTGTCGTGAACGACGTGCCGCCGCCGAAGCCGAACCCGAGCGCTGCATAGAAATCGGATTCGTACCACAACTTGCCGCTCGGGCCGTCCTGCCCCGTGTCGCCGGTGTGCAGGCTGTTCCACGTGCCGAAGTTGATGCCGACGCTCTTCAACCCGCCCTCACCCGAAAAGGCGGCGAGGCCGAGATCGATTGCGGGCCAGACGGCGATTCCGGAGGAGTTCTGACGAATTCCGCGGAACATGTACTGATTCAGGAAGTCGAGTGAACCGGTGACCGTCATCGCACCGGGATTAGGATCTTTCGCTGCTTCCTGTGCGAACGCGGGAGCGCTTATCACCACCATCACGCTGACCGCTGCGACGACCGCGAGTGCACTGCGTCGTACTCCATCAATCACGAACATCGATTGCCTCCGTTGAGCCCTAGGGTTGAGAAACATGGTGGCGCGCGCCTCCGCGCGCCACCGCCAGCAGATTGCGTTGCGAACTACACGTCGGCTCGAGCCGGCTTGAGGACGGGACGCGCACCCGCCACAACCTCCTCGGCCGGCGACGAACCACCCACCGCGGCATACGCGTCTTCGCCGTGCGCGGTGATATCGAGGCCTTCGGCTTCTTCCGATACGGTCGCCCGCAGCGGTATCACCAGACCAATGAGCTTGAGGACGACAAACGTGCCCGCCGCGCTGTAGAGCATGGCGCCGAGAACGGCCGCACCCTGCACCAGGACCTGCCTCGGATTTCCGAACAACGCCCCATCGAACGCGCCATTGAGCGCCTTCTCGGCGAACACGCCGGTGAGCAGCGCGCCCACCGTGCCGCCGAGGCCGTGCGCGGCGACGACATCGAGCGAATCGTCGAGCGAGGTCTTGGAGCGCAGCAGGATGCCGAAGTAGCTCGGAACCGCGGCGATCGCGCCGAGGGCGAGCGCACTCATCGGGCTGATGTAGCCGGCCGCCGGCGTCACCGCCACCAGACCGACGACGATCGCCGTTGCACAGCCGACACTGCTTGGCTTACCTGTGCGCACGGCATCGAGAATCGTCCACACCACCAGCGTCGCCGCCGGCGCCAGCATCGTCGTCACGAACGCGAGACCCGCCTGCGGGCTTGCCGCCAGCGCGCTGCCGGCGTTGAATCCGAACCAGCCAAACCACAGGAGGCCGGCGCCGAGCAGGACGAACGGCACGTTATGCGGCAGGATCGAGGAAGAGCCGTAGTCGGTGCGCTTGCCGATGACGAGCGCGGCGACCAGCGCCGCGGCGGCCGCGTTCACGTGCACCACTGTGCCGCCAGCGAAGTCGAACGCGCCGAGCGTCGCCAGCCAGCCGCCGCCCCACACCCAGTGGGCAATCGGGGCGTAGATCGCAATCGCCCAGATCGTGATGAAGGCGACGTAGGCCGAGAAGCGCATCCGCTCGATGATCGCGCCCGAGATGAGCGCGGCCGTGATGATGCAGAACGTGCCCTGGAACGCCATGAACAGCATGTGCGGAATCGTGCCCTTGGCCTCGAGACCGACGCCGTTGAGGAACACGTTGGATAAATCGCCGATCCACTGGTTGGTACCGGAGAATGCCAGCGTGTAGCCGATGAGCGCCCAGGCCACACCAACGAAGCCGAGCGAAATGAAACTCATCATCATGGTGTTGAGGGCGTTCTTGGAGCGGGCGAGCCCGCCATAGAAGAACGCGAGCGCTGGCGTCATCAACAGCACGAGGGCCGTCGATATCAGCATCCACGCGGTATCAGCCTGGTTCATGCGTCACCTCACTGGGAAATGGGGTCGGCGCTCTCTACGGAGTCACCCACGGTTGTGTCGTGGAGAGCAAGATGGGCGCCACATTCGTGTGCGGTGGCACGTGGGCGAGTGGCGGGTTTTTCTCGAAAAACCGCCGATCATCGGCAGCAGAGGTTAAGTTAGATAGAGACATACTTGTATGTCTCGTGCAAAACGTCGACAAAGATGTCTTATTAGGTCGACGGTCGAAGGAAACCCATGAAATCCATCGCGCGCGGCATCCGTCCGCAGGGCCTAATGGCGAGACATTATTGTCTGTTTGAATTATTCACTGCACATATCTGTAGCATCGACATGCCGGGGTCGCCCTGATTATGATCCGTCTTCCCGCTCGCCACGGGCGGGCCGGGCAGGAGGGATACCCCTATGAAGGTCTACGACGCGGGCAGCATCCGTAACGTGGCGGTCGTCGGACATGGCGGATGCGGGAAGACCCAGCTGGTGTCGACCCTGCTCTTCGCCGCCGGCGCCGTCAATCGCATCGGCCGGGTCGACGAAGGCACCACCGTCACCGACTTCGACGACGAAGAAATCGCCCGCAAACACACGCTGTCCTCCAGCCTCGCTTACGCCGAATGGCAGAAGACCAAAATCAACTTCATCGACACGCCCGGCTTCGCCAACTTCCTGACTGACGCCCGCTCTGCGCTCCGCGTCGCCGAAGCCGCCCTCCTCGTCGTTGATGCAGTCGCCGGCGTCGAGGTGCAGACCGAAAAGCTGTGGTCCGAGTCCGCCTCGCTCGGGCTGCCGCGCATCGTCGTCCTCAATCGGCTGGACCGTGAGCGCGCCAGCCTCGACCGCGCCCTCGAGTCGCTACGCCGCGACTGTGCCCGCGAGATCATCCCGGTGCAGCTGCCGCTCGGCGAAGAAAAGGCGTTCATCGGCGTCGTCGACCTGGTGAAGATGAAGGCGCAGACGTTTGCGGCCGACGGGAAGATGACCGAGACGGATATCCCGGCCACGCTGACCGAGGCCGCACAACACGCCCGCGAGCAGCTGATCGAGATGGTCGCCGAGGCCGATGAGCAGCTGATGGAAACCTTCTTCGCCGAAGGCACGCTCACACAGGAACAGCTGGTCAGCGGCCTTCGGTCGGCGACGATGGCCGGCAAACTGTTTCCGCTGCTGTGCACGTCGGCAACGCATGCCACCGGCATGCAGCCACTGCTCGACGCCATCGTCAATTACGCGCCCTCACCGGCCGAACGCGATTTCCGCACTCTCGGCAAAGACGGAGCGGAGACGGCGACGAAGGCCTCCGACACGGCGCCGTACGCAGCGTTCGTGTGGAAGACCATTGCCGATCCCTTCGCGGGCCGGATCACCATGCTCCGCATCGTGTCCGGCACGGTCAAGTCCGATGCGACGGTGAACAACGCGACACGTGAAGCACCCGAGCGCTTCGGCCATCTTCTGGCACTTCAAGGCAAGACTCAGACACATGTGCCGGAACTGAAGGCCGGCGATCTTGGCGCCGTGGCCAAGCTCAAAGACACGCACACCAACGACGTGCTCGCCGACAAGAGCACCGGGATCCGCGTCGCACCGATTACGTTCCCGGAGGCGGTACTCTCGTACGCGATCGAGCCCAAAAGCCGCGGCGACGAAGACAAGATCAGCTCCGCGATGCACCGCCTCGAAGAAGAGGATCCGAGCATCAAATACGGGCGCGATCCGCAGACCCACGAGTTGCTGCTCGCCGGCCAGGGGCAGTTGCACATCGAGGTCACCGTCGCGAAGTTGAAGCGGCGATTCGGCGTCGAGGTGATCCTCAAGCCGCCACGGATTCCGTATCGGGAGACGATCACCGCGTCCACCGAGGCGCACGGACGCCACAAGAAACAGACCGGTGGCCACGGACAGTTCGGCGACTGCAAGATTCGCGTCGAGCCGCTGCCGCGCGGTAGCGATTTCCAGTTCGAGGACGACATCTTCGGCGGCGCCATTCCGCGCCAGTACGTGCCCGCCGTCGAGAAGGGCATCCAGGAGTCGCGGATGCGCGGGTATCTCGCCGGGTATCCGATGGTGGACTTCAAGGCGACGGTCTTCGACGGCTCGTATCACGCCGTCGATTCAAACGAGTTGTCGTTCAAGATGGCCGGCTCGCTGGCGTTCAAGGACGCGATGACCCGCGCCCGGCCGACGATCCTCGAGCCGGTGATGCAGGTCGAGGTCTACACACCGAGCGACTTCGCCGGCGACCTCATGGGCGATCTCAACGGCCGACGCGGCCGCATCGCCGGCATGGACACGCGCGGCACGATGACCGTCATTCGTGCACAGGTCCCGATGTCGGAGATGCTGACCTACGAACAGCACCTCACATCAGCCACCGGCGGTCGCGGCTCGTATCACATGGAGTATTCCCACTACGAGGAAGTGCCCCACGTGCAGCAGGCCAAGATCATCGCCGCCTACAAGGCGGAACGAGGTCAGGCGGTGGCGGAGGAGGTTTGAGTTAATTTCCCAAGCAATCTAAAGAGGAAAGGCCCGGCGACATCCGTCGTCCGGGCCTTCCTTGGGTATTGGGAGTTGGGCGTGGTTGGGCGTTGGGTCTTGGGAGTTGAGTTAAGACCCGCCGGCTTTGCGCGGTGTCGTGCTCTTCTGCGCCTTGCCGCGCGTCTGCCCTCCGGCCTGCGCCTTTGAGCCGCCCTCGCCCTTGCCGCGAATGCGCTGCGCCGCGCGCTTGATGCGGTCGCCGACGCCCTTCGCCTTCTTCGGCGCGTCCTCGCCCTCGCCGTCTTCTTTCTCGATCTTGGCGGCGGGATTGTATTCGCTGCCGACCAACTCGACATGCGCGACTTCGGCGGAATCACCGCGCCGGTAGCCCACGCGCAGAATGCGCGTGTAGCCGCCCGGCCGATCCGCGAACCGCGGCGCCAGCGTCTCGAACAGCTTGCCGACGACGTCGGTGTCGGGGAGCTCGGCGAGGACGAGACGCCGCGCGTGCAGCGTCTTCCCGGCCGCATCTCCGGCCGCGACGCCGCGCCGTGCGATCGTGATCAGCCGCTCGACGAAGGGCCGCAGCTCCTTCGCCTTCGGCATCGTCGTCTCGATCTTCTCGTGACGCAGCAGCGCGATGGCCTGGTTCCGCAGCAGCGCGAGGCGATGCTCGGTGACGCGGCCCAGTTTGCGATGACCTACGTTGTGTCTCATGGCGTGCTTAGTCCTGATGCGCCTGGGCGGGCTGGTCGAGGCGCATGCCAAGGCTCAGGCCCATGCTGTGCAGGATCTCCTTGATCTCGTTGAGCGACTTGCGGCCGAAGTTCTTGGTCTTCAGCATCTCGGCCTCGGTCTTCTGCACCAGCTCGCGAATCGTCCGAATGTTCGCGTTCTTCAGGCAGTTGTAGGAACGGACCGAGAGCTCGAGCTCCTCGACGCTCTTGTCGAGGTTCTCGTTGAGCGCGCCGGCGCGCTGCTGTTCCGCCTGCGTATCCGGCGATTCATTGGCGTCTTCGAGATTGATGAAGATGTTCAGGTGATCGCGAATCAGCTTGGCGGCGAGCGAGACTGACTCCTGCGCCGTCACCGAGCCGTTGGTCCACACGTCGATGGTCAGCTTGTCGTAGTCCGTGGTCTGACCGAGGCGCGCGGCCTCAACGAGATAGTTCACCTTCTTCACCGGTGAGTGGACCGAGTCCACCGGGATCCAGCCGATGCCGAGATCCTCGTCGAAGTTCTTGTCCGCCGACACGTAGCCGCGACCGCGCTTCATGCGCAGCTCCATGTGCAGCTTGCCGCCCTCGGAGATCGTGGCGATATGGGCCTCCGGCTCGAGGATCTCGACGTCCTGATCGACCTCGATGTCCTTGGCCCGGACGATGCCCGGCTTGTCGACGCGCAGATACAGCGTCTTCGTGTAGTCCACGTGCAGCTTCAGCGGAATCTGCTTGAGGTTGAGGATGATGTCGGTCGCGTCCTCGACCACGCCTGGGATCGGCGAGAACTCGTGCAGCACACCGTCGATTTTCACTGCGGTAATCGCCGCACCCTCGATCGAGGAGAGCAGCACGCGGCGGAGCGCGTTGCCGATGGTCGTGCCGAAGCCGCGTTCGAACGGCTGTGCGTAGAACCGGCCGAATCGCTCGGTGAGCGTCTCACGCTCGAATTCCAGCCGCTTGGGACGTTGAAAACCTTTCCAGAGCATCGTGACTTCCTTTCGCTAACGGGCCGGCAGCCCCGGCCTCCAGACCTGCGAGTAATGTCCGCCGGCCTCCCGCTGCAGGTCTGAAAAGCTGCGGGCCGGCGGATGCGAAGGCGGACCTGAAGGTCCGCCTCTACTTCGAATACAACTCGACGATCAGCTGTTCCTGCACGGGCAGATTGATCTGCTCGCGCGTCGGCACCGAGCCGATCTTGGCCGAGAACCCTGCCGCATCGAACTGCAGCCACTCCGGAACGCCGCGGCCCTTGACCTCCTCGAGTGCGTGGAGAATCGACGGCGACTTGCGGCTGGTCTCGCGCACCGCGACCACGTCGCCCGGCTTCACCGAGAACGAGGGGATGTTCACCTTGCGGCCGTTGACCGTGAAGTGGCCATGGCGCACGAGCTGCCGTGCGGCCGGGCGCGACGTCGCGAAGCCGGAGCGGTAGGCCACGTTGTCGAGCCGACGCTCGAGCAGCTGCAACAGCGTCTCACCGGTGATGCCGCGGGTCCGCTCCGCCTGTTCGAAGTAGAGGCGGAACTGATCCTCGAGCACACCGTAGATGCGCTTCACCTTCTGCTTTTCGCGCAGCTGCACACCGTAGCCCTGCAGCTTCGACTTCCGCGTCTTGCCGTGCTGGCCTGGCGCGAAGTTGCGTTTCTCGATGGCGCACTTCTCGGTGTAGCAGCGCTCGCCCTTGAGGAACAGCTTCATTCCCTCACGACGGCACAGGCGGCAGACAGGTCCGATGTAACGAGCCATTAATTCATTCCTCTCGACAGCAACTAGACGCGACGCCGCTTCGTGGGACGGCAGCCGTTGTGCGGAATCGGCGTCACGTCGCGGATCGACTTCACCTCGATGCCAACCGTCTGCAGCGCGCGGATCGCCGACTCACGGCCGGAGCCCGGACCCTTGACACGGACGTCCACCGATCGCAACCCGTGGGTCTTGGCGGCGTTGCCGGCGTTCATCGCCGCCTGCGTCGCCGCGAACGGCGTGCCCTTGCGCGACCCCTTGAACCCGATGCCGCCGGCGCTCGACCAGGCGATCACGTTGCCTTCGGTATCGGTGATGGTGATCTGCGTGTTGTTGAACGAGGCGTGAATGTGCACCAGGCCGTGGTGCACGACGCGCTTCTCGCCACGCTTCTTGAAGGTCTTGCGCGGAGCTTTCTTTCCGCCTTCGCCCTTCTTCTCGGGGGCGCCGCCTGGGGCTGCTGCTTCAGTCTTTGCCATGTTGTCCTACACCGTCTTCTTCTTCGCGACCGCGCCCTTGCGCGGGCCCTTGCGCGTGCGCGCGTTGGTGCGCGTGCGCTGGCCGCGGACCGGCAGATTGCGGCGGTGGCGGAGTCCTCGATAGCAGCCGATTTCCATCAGCCGCTTGATGTTCATCGAGATCTCCTTGCGCAGATCGCCTTCCACGCCGCCGACCTCTTCGATCACGCGGCTGATCTTGCGCACGTCGTCTTCGGAGAGGTCCTTGACGCGGATGTCCGGGCTGACGCCAGCCGCACCGAGGATGTCGCCCGACCGCTTGCGGCCGATGCCGTAGATATACGTGAGCCCGATCTCGATGCGCTTGGTGCGCGGGAGATCAACGCCTGCAATACGCGCCATCGCTTACCCCTGCCTCTGCTTGTGCTTTGCGTTCGTGCAGATCACCCGCACCACCCCACGGCGGCGGACCACCTTGCACTTGTCGCAGATCCGCTTGACTGACGCCCTGACCTTCATGTCTTTACGCCTTCCCTTGCGCTCCGCGCGTGCGTTTTCTACCGCGTCTTCCTGACGATGCGCCCGCGCGTCAGATCCCGCGGCGTCAGCTCCACTTCAACTTGGTCCCCGATCAGCACCCTCACGAAGTTCCGATCGAGCCCGCTGCCGAGGTGCGCCGTCACCCGAGTGCCGTCGACGTCAACCTGATACAACCCGCTGGGCAACTGCGCCGTCACCCGGCCTTTCACGCGCCGCGCGCCCTGGCCTGCGCTCGCTTCGTCCACAACCCTCTCAGGTGCGGGCGGGGAGCATCTGCCGCGCACGTTCCGCGTCCTCGGCGAGCAGCGTCAGGATTTCCGTACCCTCACGCGTGACCACCACGGTGTGTTCGAAATGCGCAGACAAGCTGCCGTCCGTCGTCACCGCCGTCCATCCGTCCGACTGTACCTTCACCGAGGCCTGGCCAGCGTTCACCATCGGCTCAATGGCGATGACCATGCCCTCCGACAGGCGCGGCCCCGATCCGCCGGGACCGTAATTGGCGACCTGCGGCTCCTCGT